>Ga0304729_1000605_pt1 | contig 25973 bp, 23 predicted proteins | sample C_131016_MF_Meta_FD_190475 | JGI IMG/M metagenome (GOLD analysis project Ga0304729, IMG submission 190475) | Freshwater microbial communities from Lake Croche, Canada to study carbon cycling - C_131016_MF_MetaG (v2) (version 2) | ecosystem: Environmental > Aquatic > Freshwater > Lake | place... | reverse complement strand
AGCCGGTGCAGAAATAGCTTTGGTCTTTGCTGGGGTCCAAGCCCTTGAGCAGCTCGTAACGGGCGCTGTGCGGGTTGTGGCGCACGCGGGCGTAATGACCGGTAGCGATGGCGTGCGCGCCCAGGCGCATGGCGTGGTCCAAAAAGGCTTTGAACTTGATTTCGGCGTTGCACAAGATATCCGGGTTGGGCGTGCGCCCGGCCTGGTATTCACGCAAAAATTCGGCAAATACGCGGTCTTTGTAGTCAGCGGCAAAGTTGACGTGCTCGATCTCGATACCCAGCACGTCGGCCACGGCGGCGGCGTCTACAAAATCTTCGTTGGAGGTGCAGTAGCCCGGTGTGCTGGGGTCGCCGTCGGCACCGGCGGGCTGGTCGTCGTCTTCCCAGTTTTTCATGAAAATACCAACGACTTCATGGCCTTGCTGGCGCAGCAAATAGGCCGTCACAGCCGAGTCCACGCCACCGCTTAAACCCACCACGATGCGTTGTTTGGTGGGGCTGGCGGCAGGGGCGGTCATGGCCCGATTTTAGGCCGACCCGCCTGGTAAAGCATGCACACCTTCCCCGGTGTACAAAAGGTCCAAGGGGAAGCGCTGGCCCCGCAAATAGTCCTGCACACATTGCCACACCAGCGCGCTGCGGTGTTGGGCGCGGCTGGACTGCAACTCTTGGGCGCTCAGCCACAGGGTGCGCACAATGCCCTTGTCCAGATTGCGCGAGGGCTCCAAAGCCCCTAGTTGACCGCAAAAGGCAAAGCGCAAGTAGCTCACATCGTCGCCGCCAGGGCGCAGGGGGCCGTCGGGCAGTTGCACACGCGCCAAGTAGACACCGACCAGTGCGCTGGGCGTGAAATGGTGGGCGGTTTCTTCTAGGGTCTCGCGCGCGCAAGCCTGCACCAAAGATTCACCCGGGTCCAGGTGGCCGGCGGGGTTGTTCAGGCGAAGGCCTTCGGGCGTATCTTCTTCGACCAGTAAAAAGCGCCCGTCACGCTCAATGATGGCAGCCACCGTGGTCGACGGTTTCCAGCGCTCGCTGCTCATGGAGCGGGCGCAGGCGGCGGGCCTTCGGCAGCACGCTCGGCATATTTATTGAAGCGCCAGGCCTTGTTGTCCAAAGTAATACGCCGCCAGGTGGCGCGCTTATGGGCCGGGCTCATTTGGGGCCAGTGCTGCACCTCGTCAAAACTGCGACCGCAGCCTTTGCAGGTTTCGTCGCCCTGGCTGGTCGAGCAAATGGCGATGCAAGGGGTGTCCGGCGTGGATGCGTACCACTGCAGCCAGGCGGCGTGGGCCGCACGCGGCATGGTGTCTTCATCCGCTTCTTGCTCGCCGTAGTACACCATCAGGGCATAAATTTCAGCCAGCGCGCGCGTAGGTGCGGGCAGGGCCACGCCATCGGGCGACGGACTGTGCGCGCGCCAATAGTTGATGGCCGACTCGATGTCGGTGATATGAATGCCTGCCATGGGGGGTGCTTAGAGAAGAGGCGCGATCATAGCGCCCCACTGCAGTGAGGATCGGCAGCAGCCATAAGCCCCACAAACGCAAGGGGCGCCGAGGATTTTTTTAGACTTAAGTAATGGAACTCTTTTCAAACGCTTGGTGGTCGGCACTCTTGGCCATTATTCTCATTGATTTGGTACTGGCGGGCGACAACGCCATCGTAATCGCTTTGGCGGCGCGCAACCTGCCAGACCATTTGCGTAAAAAAACGATTTGGTGGGGAACGGTGGGCGCGGTGGTCGTGCGTGCCTCCATGACCCTGGGCGTGGTCTGGCTGTTGCGAATTCCGGGTTTGATGCTGGTCGGTGGACTTGGATTGTTGTGGGTGGCTTACCGTTTGCTGGCCGACCAAGGAGAGGAGGGGCACCAAGACCCTCAGGTGAGCACGTTTTGGGCCGCCATGAAAACCATCATCGTGGCCGATGCGTTGATGGGCATCGACAACGTGCTGGGCGTGGCCGGTGCGGCCCACGGCTCTATGGATTTGGTGGTAATTGGCCTGTTGATCAGCCTGCCTATCGTGGTGCTGGGCAGCACCGTGGTGCTGCGCCTGGTCGAGCGCTTTCCGTCCATCATTGCTTTGGGTAGCGCCGTGTTGGCCCTGACCGCCGCGCAAATGGTGTGCAACGAGCCCTGGCTGGCGCCCTGGCTGGGCCTTGCCGATGGCGCAGCCGATAACAGCACGCGCCTGGCACGCTATGGCGTCTACGCGCTGGCAGTCATTGGGGTATTGCTGGCCGGGCGCATGCGCCAGGGCAAAGCGGCCCCAAGCGAAACGCCTACCGCCTAAAGCCGCAAGCCCTTAGCGCTGTAGCGCTTGTTCGCGCAGCCGCTGCACGATTTCTCGGGCGCGCGTGTCCACGATGGCGGCCTCGATGAAATCCGGCCCTGCTGCGCCCCACTGGCTGGTGCGCACCAAATCTTGGGCAGCGCGCAGGCGCGCGAGCGCCGCACTCCAGTCTTGCTCGATCGCGTCGGCATGCGCTTGGGCGCGGATGGCGGCGACCGCGCGGCCCTGGGCCTCGTAAACCGCGCCCAAGGTGCGCCAGGCGCTGGCGTCCTTCGGGTGGGTTTGCGCCCACACGTGCATGTTTTGGCTGGCCTGCGCCAGGCCCTGGGGCAAGGCTTGGCGGGTTTGCGCCTGCGCTATCAGGATGAGCTGCGCCCGGTCGAGCCAGGCGCCACTGCCGGCAAGCGGCGCGGGCGCCAGGCGCTGCACCGCATCCGGGGCGTCACCACGCGCCATGCTGGCCTCGGCGCCGAGCAATTGCACCAAGCGCAAGGCCACTGGACGGCCGCGCACCTGGGCCTGCAAACGGCTAAGCAAAGGCTGGACACGGTCGAATTCACGCAATTTGACGGCGGCCAATGTGGCGCCGTACAAGGTGGCAGCTTGTTGCGCCGGGCTGCGGGTTTGCAGGGCGTCGGGCTGGGCATCGGCCTCCCAGGCGCGCAGCGCGTCCACACCCGGGTTAGACAAGAGGCGGGCGCGGGCGGCCACCATCAAGGGCTCCCATTGTGCGGGCGGCGCTGGTGCCGAAGGCGTGGTCAGGCTGATGCGGTTTTGCATGTCGGCAATGCGCTCGGTGGTCAGCGGATGGCTGCGCAGGTAGGGGAAATTGCCGCTGTCATTGAGCCGGTTGGCCATTTGCAGCTTTTCAAACATGCCGACAAAACCTTCGGGCGCAAAGCCGGCGGCCGTGCTCACGCCAAAGCCGACGCGGTCGGCCTCGCGCTCCATGTCGCGCGAGAAGTTGAGCTGGCTCTGGATGGCCGCCGCCTGCCCGCCGATGATCATGGCGTTGGCCGCGTCGGGGCTATTGCTTTTGGCGGCCGCCAGCATGCCCAAAATCATGGCGCCAATCACCCAGGGCTGCTGCGCGCCTTGCTGGCTGATATTGCGCGCAATATGGCGCTGCGTGACGTGGCTGAGCTCGTGCCCCAGCACCGAGGCCAGCTCATCGCGGGTGGTGACGATGGCCACCAGCCCCAGATGCAGCCCGAAGTAGCCGCCCGGCAGGGCGAAGGCGTTTACCGAGCGGTCGCGCGCCAGGAGGATGTCCCAGGCGTAGAGCTCCTCCATGTCCGGGCGCAAATCGCCGCGGGCGCGGGCGGCGTCCAGCAGGGGCTGCCAAATACTTTGCACATAGCCGGCGATGACCGGGTCGTCAACGTAATCAGGGTCGCGGTACAGGCTGCGGGCGATGCCGTCGCCCAGGCGGCGCTCGGCGGCAGGCGACATCTCGGTGCCGTCGCCCAGGTCGGGTAGGCTCTTAGAGGCGGTCGGTGCGCCATTGCTGGTCAGTGCCGACGCACTTACCAAGGGGCACGCGGCCAAAGCGCAGGCCAGTGCACGGGCCAGCAGCCACTGTTGGGGGGTGCGCGGACGCAAAATTCGGTCAACCATCCCCGTATGATGCATCTTTTGAATGAAGCCACGGTAAACCGCCCGCCCCCGCGCCGCCCTAGCCGCCCACGCCATGAGCACTCTCACCCACTTTGACGCCCAGGGCCAAGCCCATATGGTCGATGTCGGCAGCAAAACCAACACACACCGCATCGCTGTTGCGAGCGGCCGCATCGAGATGCTGGCCGCCACGCGCCAGCTGATTGAAAGTGGCAGCGCCAAAAAAGGCGATGTGCTGGGCATTGCCCGCGTGGCCGCCGTCATGGCGGCCAAAAAGACCAGCGAACTCATTCCTCTGTGCCACCCGCTGGCCCTGACGCGGGTCGCCGTGGAGTTTGACATCGTCCACGCCAGCACCACCGAAGGTGCCCAGGCCGATGGTGTCGTGTGCACCGTGACGGCCGAAACCGTCGGCCCCACCGGCGTAGAAATGGAAGCCCTCACCGCCGTGCAAGTGGCCTTGCTGACGATTTACGACATGTGCAAGGCGGTTGACAGAGGCATGACCATGACCGACATCAGCTTGCTGGAAAAGCATGGGGGCAAGAGCGGAAGTTTCATCAAGGGTTGATTTTTCTAAGTAGCGTTATGCCAACCATCACCTCCCAACTCAAGCCCCGCTCTGCCGACTTTGTCGCCAACGCCGCCGCCATGCGCGCTGTGGTCGATGACTTGCGCAAGCAGCTAGAGCAGGTAGCCCAAGGCGGTGGCGAGGCAGCGCGGGCCAAGCACGCGGCGCGCGGTAAGCTGCTGCCGCGTGAGCGCGTGCAGAACCTGCTCGATCCGGGCACGCCTTTTTTAGAGATTGCCCCCTTGGCAGCCCTGAATTTGTACAACAACGATGCCCCCGGCGCCGGTCTGATTGCCGGCATCGGGCGCGTCAGCGGTGTGGACTGCATGGTGGTGTGCAATGACGCCACCGTCAAAGGCGGCACTTACTACCCCATGACGGTGAAAAAGCATTTGCGCGCGCAAGAGATTGCCGCGCAAAACCACCTGCCTTGTATTTACCTGGTGGATTCGGGCGGCGCCAATTTGCCCAACCAGGACGACGTCTTCCCCGACCGGGACCACTTTGGCCGGATTTTTTACAACCAAGCCCATATGAGCGCCCAGGGCATCGCGCAAATTGCGGTGGTGATGGGCAGTTGCACCGCCGGCGGCGCCTATGTGCCGGCGATGAGCGACGAGACCATCATCGTCAAAAACCAGGGCACGATTTTTCTGGGCGGCCCGCCTTTGGTCAAAGCCGCCACTGGGGAGGTCGTCAGCGCCGAGGACTTGGGCGGTGGCGATGTGCACACCCGCTTGTCCGGCGTAGCCGACCATCTGGCGCAAAACGATTTGCATGCGCTGGCCTTGGCGCGCGAGGCGGTGGCGCATTTGCACAAGCAAAAACAGCCGCAAGCCGCCTTGATCGCCCCGCGCGCGCCTTTGTTTGCCGCCGAGGAACTGTACGGCGTCATCCCCGCCGACACGCGCAAGCCTTTTGATGTGCGCGAAATCATTGCCCGCATCGTGGACGGCTCGGAGTTGCACGAGTTCAAGCCCCGTTTTGGCGCCACGCTGGTCTGCGGCTTTGCGCACATCGAAGGGATGGCGGTGGGCATCATTGCCAACAACGGCATTTTGTTCAGCGAGTCGGCTTTAAAGGGGGCGCACTTTATTAAGCTGTGCTGCCAGCGCAAGATCCCCCTGGTGTTTTTGCAAAACATCACCGGCTTTATGGTCGGGCGCAAATATGAAAACGAGGGCATTGCGCGCAACGGCGCCAAGATGGTGACCGCCGTAGCGACGGCAGCGGTGCCCAAGTTCACCATCATCATTGGCGGCAGTTTTGGCGCGGGAAATTACGGCATGTGCGGGCGCGCTTACAGCCCGCGCTTTTTATGGATGTGGCCCAACGCGCGCATCAGCGTGATGGGCGGCGAGCAGGCGGCGAGCGTGCTGGCCACGGTGCGGCGCGACGGCATCGAGGCCAAAGGTGGGCAATGGAGCACCGAGGAAGAGGAGGCCTTCAAGGCGCCCATCAAAGCGCAGTACGAGGTGCAAGGCCACCCTTATTACGCCAGCGCGCGCTTGTGGGACGACGGCATCATCGACCCGGCCGACACCCGACGCGTGCTGGCGCTTGGTTTATCGGCAGCGATGAATGCGCCGGTGCCTGATACGAAATTTGGAGTGTTCAGGATGTAATTGGCATCGCAGGGGGAATAAAAATGCATAAATTGCTTTTAGCGCTGGCAACAGCGCTGTATCTGCTGGCCCTGCCGGTAAAGGGCCAGGAGGCTGCAAGCAAACCGGTGGCCGAGGTCTTGGCGCAGGATCTGCGCGAAGAAGTGCTGCGTTTCGAAGCCACGGTCAAAGACATGTTCGGCAGGCAAGAGACCAAACCGGTGCCGGTCACGGTGTACCGTCCGCAGGGCGATGGCCCCTTTCCACTGTTTGTTTTCAACCATGGGCGAGCCGTCGAGGCCAAACGCGCCCAACAAGGGCGCTACCGCCCGGAGTCCCTAGCGCGCTACCTGGTGGCCAAAGGCTTTGTGGTGATGGTGCCCAACCGCATCGGCTATTGGGAGACCTATGGCGGTTTTGACCCGGAATATAGCGGATGCCGCAGCATCGAACCGATGTCCATTGCGGCTTCAGACGAAGTACTGGCCACAGTTGCATTTGCACGTTCTTTACCTTACGTAGATACCTCGCGCTGGCTAGTGGGCGGGGTGTCGGTGGGTGGGCTGACCTCGGTCGCCACGGTGGGCCGTGCGCCTGAAGGCTTGGTAGGCGGCATCAACTTTTCGGGTGGTACGGGCGGCAACCCGGACAACAATCCGGGCAAGCCCTGCAATCCTTCGGCCACCACACAGTACTGGGGGAGTATTGCCAAAAATGCCAAGGTACCCATGGTCTGGATGTATTGGGAGAATGATAAGTTCTGGGGCTCGAATATCCCCAAGCTGTGGCACCAGGCCTGGCAGGACGGTGGCGGTCAAGCGCAGTTTGCCGGGTTTGATGCGGTGGGCGAGGACGGGCATGGCGGCATCAATCTGGACTTGGATCGCTGGTTGCCGGTGGTCGATCAGTTTTTGCAAAACCTGGGGTTTGACACGCCAGCTATCGTGCAGATACCGACTGCAAGTGGTTTCGCCACGATTGATAACGCTGGCGTGGTGCCCGTGGGCGCAGCAGGCAAAGCGGCTTATGCCAAGTTTTTGGAGATGCCCTTGCCGCGCGCCTTTGCAGTGAGCAGCAAAGGCGGTTTTGGCTACGCACGAGGCGACTATGCCGCGGGCCGGGCCTTGGGCTTTTGCCAGCGCACTGGCAATACCTGCAAGCTGTACGCGGTAGGGGATGATGTGGTGTACAAGCCATAAATGGCTTGCTGGCAGCATCGTTTATGTGTATGATTTTTTATTTTTATACACATCGCTAAATCTTCACCATGCGAACCAATATCGACATTGACGACAAGCTCATGGAAGCGGCCATGTCTACTGGTAATTTCAAGACCAAGCGCGAAGCCGTGGAAGAAGGCTTGCGCATGATCAAGCGCCGCAAGGCGTATGACGCTTTGTTGGCGGCACGTGGCACGCTGCATTGGGATGACTCGGACGAAGCTTGGGTCCAGTGGCGCGCGCAGCAGGACTTACAGGTCAATGAGTTTGCCGCCGCGCCCTATGCGCCACAAGCGCATGAGTTCGTACCTAAGGCCGAAGCGGCGCACGCAGTCAAGGCCAGGCCTGCCAAGCGAGGCCGCGCCAAGTGATCCTGGTCGATTCCAGCGTATGGATTGATTACTTTCGCGGCAGTAGCAATCGGCCGGTGGAGCAACTCGCCGCGTGGTTGCGAGGCGGCGATGCCACGGTCGACCTGGCGGTGGCCGATCTGGTGGTTTTTGAGGTGATGCGCGGTTTCGCCTCGCCCAAAGCGCAGCGGCGTAGCCGTGACCTTTTGTTGGCCTTGGATGTCCTTGAAATTGGCGGCCTAGATAACGCGCTGCGTGCAGCCGAACACTACAGCGCCCTGCGCACACAGGGCTACACGGTGCGCAGCCCGATCGATGTGTTGCTGGCAAGTTATTGCATTGCGCATGGGCACATGTTGTTGCACCGCGATGCCGATTTCGATGTGATGGCCGCCTTGCGCGGGCTGCAGGTCGTGCCGCACTAGGGTATACCGGCGATGGACTCCGTACAACATTTTCAGGCGCTGGCGCGCTACAACGCCTGGGCCACGCAGATTTTCTTGCACTCCTTACCCTTTGCTGCGACGCTGGCGCATGTGTTCAACCACAGCACACACCAGCGTAGACAAATCACCGCCGCCTTGACCGCCAGGGGGCAGCCAGCGCCCGAACTCGACATGGTTTACATGTTGCAAGCAGAAAACCAACCCAAGGCCTAAGTACACCCATGTTCAAAAAAATCCTCATTGCCAACCGAGGCGAAATCGCCTGCCGAATAGCCGCTACGGCGCGGCGCATGGGTATTCGCACGGTGGCGGTGTATTCGGATGCGGATGCCACCGCCAAGCATGTACAAGCCTGTGATGAGGCCGTGCATATCGGGGGCAGCGCGGCGCGGGACAGCTATTTGCGCTGGGAAAAAATCATCGCGGCAGCGCAGGCCACCGGCGCGCAAGCCGTGCACCCCGGCTATGGTTTTTTAAGCGAGAACACCGATTTTGCCCAGGCCTGTACAGATGCCGGTTTGGTGTTCATAGGGCCACCCGCGTCGGCCATTGAGGCCATGGGCCTGAAAGCTGCGTCCAAGCAATTGATGGAGCGATCCGGCGTAGCCTTGGTGCCCGGCTACCACGGCGCGGACCAAAACCCGCACGTATTGCAAGCAGCGGCTGATAGCATAGGCTACCCGGTGCTGATCAAGGCCAGCGCAGGCGGTGGCGGCAAAGGCATGCGGGTGGTGGAGAAGGCGGCCGACTTCGCGGCCGCACTGGCCTCGTGCCAGCGGGAAGCCAAAAACAGCTTCGGCAATGACGATGTGTTGGTGGAGAAATATGTACAACGCCCGCGCCACATCGAGATCCAAGTATTTGCCGATACGCATGGCAACTGCGTCTATTTGTTTGAACGCGACTGCTCGGTGCAGCGGCGGCATCAAAAAGTGCTGGAAGAAGCGCCCGCCCCGGGCATGACCGAAGACCTGCGCCAGCGCATGGGCGCCGCCGCTGTGGCCGCAGCGCGGGCGGTGAACTATGTCGGTGCGGGCACGGTGGAATTCATCGTCGAGCAAAGCGGCTACGACCAGCCCGAGTCCATGCAGTTTTTCTTTATGGAAATGAACACGCGCTTGCAGGTGGAGCATCCTGTTACGGAAGCGATTACCGGCCTGGACCTGGTGGAATGGCAGCTGCGCGTGGCCAGCGGCGAACCGCTGCCGTTGCGCCAACAAGACTTGCGCATCAGCGGGCACGCCATCGAGGCGCGCATTTGCGCCGAGAACCCCGACCAGGACTTTTTGCCCGCCACCGGCCGTCTGGCGATATTCGCCTTGCCCGCGCACAGCGGCTTTGAACGCGCTCCGGTGCGCGTGGACGCTGGCGTGCGCCAGGGAGACGTCATCAGCCCTTTTTACGACTCCATGGTGGCCAAACTCATCGTGCACGGCGCCACCCGCGAACAGGCCTTGGAACGCCTGGATGCGGCGCTGGCGCAGACGCATATCGTGGGCCTGAAGACCAATGTGCAGTTTTTGCGCCATGTGGTGACCAGCGGTTCATTTGCGCAAGCCCGGCTGGACACCAGCCTCATCAACCGCGAGGCAGCGCAACTCTTTGGTCAGCACAAGCTCAGCCTGGCCTGGGCCGGCGCGGCCTGGGTCGCGCACAGCTTGCTCGCCCAGGCGCAAGCGCGCCCCGTCGATGCCTCGGGCTGGACCGACCCCTGGAGCGCTGCTGACGCCTGGCATTCGCACGGACGGCCCGCCCGACGCTTTGACCTGCAAGCGGGCGCGCAGTCCCTGGCTTTGCATTGGCAAGGCGAAGGACATGGCGGTGGCCAGCTCGCCTGCACGGGTGCGGCAGACGCCCCCGACATGGCAGGCCCCTTTGCCTACGCCGCGCAGGCCGACGGCAGCGTGCAGGTCGACTGGTGCGGCCAGCGCCAGCGCCTGCAGGTGTATACCGACGGCGCGCAAGTGCATGTGTTTGCAGCGCAAGGCGCGTGCCAGTTCGAGGCGCTAGACCGGCTGGCACACGCCGCCGTGGCGCCGGCCGAAACCGGCCGCCTTAGTGCGCCCATGCCGGGCAAGCTGCTGTCCTTTGCAGTGAAAGTGGGCGATACGGTGCGCCAAGGCCAGGTGCTCGCGGTGATGGAAGCCATGAAGATGGAGCACCAAATCTGCGCTCCTGCGCACGGTCAGGTGCAAGAGCTGCTCTTTGCGGTGGGCGACCAAATCACCGAGGGCGCTGAGTTGCTGCGCATGGCTTCGCCCAGCGTGGTCGCCTAAACGATGCCAGCCGCCCGTCCTATGCAACTGACACAGGGCCCACTGCGCATCAGTTTTTGCGCCCGCACCGACCCGCTGCCCTGGTTTGAGGCTTTGCGTAAGGAGCTCCCGCAAGCCCAGCTTGAGGCCTGGAGCAGCGGAGCACAGCCGGCCGACTACGCCATCGTCTGGGCGCCGCCGCAGCAGTTTTTTGACGAGCAAACGCAGCTCAAAGCGGTGTTCAATATGGGCGCTGGTGTAGACGCTTTGCTCAAACGGAAGATCGCAGCGCAACTGCCCATCGTGCGCCTGAACGACGCGGGCATGGGCGTGCAAATGGCCGAATATGTTTGCCACGCCCTGATTCGCCACACCCGTCAGTTTGATGTGTTCGAGGCGCAAGCCCGCGCCGGCCAGTGGCACGAGCCAGTGCCACTGGAGCGCGGGCACTATCCGGTGGGCATTTTGGGCATGGGCGTTCTGGGCGAGCGGGTCGCCCGCGCCGTGGCGGCGCTGGATTTCCCGGTGCTGGCTTGGAGCCGCAGCGCCAAGCAAGTGGCCGGCATGAAGAGCCTGTTTGGAGCTACCCAACTGCCCGCTTTTTTGGCGCAGACGCGGGTTTTGGTCAATCTCTTGCCACTGACGCCTGAAACAGAAAATCTTTTGAACCGAAGTACTTTGACGCAACTGCTGCCCGGCGCCTACCTGATCAATGTGGCGCGCGGGCGCCATGTGGTGGAAGAAGATGTACTGACCTTGCTCGACAGCGGCCACCTGGCTGGAGCGACGCTCGATGTCTTTCGCACAGAGCCCTTGCCGCCCGAGCACGCGTTTTGGCGCCATCCGCGCGTCACGGTGACGCCCCACATCGCCGGGCGCACCCTGGTGCCTGAGACGGTGGCGCAAATTGCCGGCAAGATCCGGGCCTTGGAAGCGGGCTTGCCGATCGAAGGCATGGTAGACAGAAGCCGGGGCTATTAAGACGCCCTTCTCCCCAGTGAGGGGCGGGCGCCGATAATGCCGCATTCTCATTTACACGCCGCTTTGTATGACGATTCCCAGCACGGTCACACTGATTGACGTCGGTCCGCGTGACGGCCTGCAAAACGAAAAGCAGCCAGTCAGTGCCGCCGTCAAGATCGGCCTGGTGCATCGCCTGCAAGCGGCGGGGCTGCGCAATATTGAGGTGACCAGCTTTGTCAGTCCCAAATGGGTGCCCCAGATGGCTGATAACGCCGAAGTCATGGCCGGCCTGCAGCGCCAAAGCGGCGTGCGCTACTCGGTGCTGACGCCCAATATGCAAGGCCTGGAGGCAGCGCTACCCAGCCGCCCCGACGAGATCGTGGTCTTTGGCGCGGCCAGCGAGGCCTTTAGCCAGAAAAACATCAATTGCTCGATTGCCCAAAGCATGGAGCGCTTCGCCCCGGTGGTGGAAGCTGCGCGGGCGGCAGGTATCGCGGTGCGCGGCGCCATTTCCTGCGCCGTCGGCTGCCCTTATGAAGGCGACGTAGCCCCGGCCCAAGTGGCTTACCTGGCTGGCCTGATGCACGCGATCGGCGTGCAGCACGTGGGTGTGGCCGACACCATCGGCGTGGGCACGCCGCGCAAAGTGCAGGCCGCCCTGGAGGGGGCTTTGCAGCACTTTGACCTGCGCGCAGTCTCCGGCCACTTTCACGACACCTATGGGCAGGCGCTGGCCAATACGCTGGCGGCGCTGGAGCTGGGCATTTACCAATTTGACACCTCGGTGGCCGGGCTGGGCGGCTGCCCGTTTGCCAAAGGCGCCACCGGCAACGTGGCTACCGAAGATGTGGTCTATATGCTGCACGGCATGGGCATTGATACCGGCATCAACCTGGACGCGCTGATTGAGGCCGGCCAGTTCATCAGCGATCACCTTCAGCGGCCCAGCGGCTCGCGCGCTGCGCGCGCACTGCTGGCGCAGCGCCATTAATTCCCTTCAAGCCATGGACACCCCCGCACGCCCCGAACGACCCCCGCGCAACCGCGCCCGCTTAGAACCCATGCAGATGTACAAGAAACTGCTCACCGACCGGGTGCCCGAGGCCCTGGCCTCGCGCTATACGCCGCCTTCGCCCTGTATTTCTGTCTGCAAAATTGATGCAAACACGGGCTATTGCTACGGCTGCTTGCGCACCCTGCAGGAAATTGGCGCCTGGTCCACCAGCGAGGATGAGGACAAGCGGGCCATCTGGGCCCGCATTGCCCAACGATTGGAGGCTGCGCCTTGAAACATATCCGCTTTTATTTGGATTTCATCTCGCCCTATGCCTACCTCGCTTTTGTGGAGTTACCGCGCGCGCTAGAAGGCTTGAGCTTTGCGGTGCAATACCAGCCGGTGTTTCTGGGTGGCTTGCTCAAACACCACGGCGTGCCCGGCCCGGCCGAGGTACCAGATAAGCGTGAATGGGTGTATCGCCAGGCCCAATGGTTGGCCCAACGTCAAGGCACGCGGCTTGATTTACCCGCCGCGCATCCCTTTAACCCGCTGGGGCTATTGCGCCTGGCCGTGGCCACCGACGCCGGTGGCTACCCCAACCGCTATGTGTGCGAGACCGTTTTTCGCCACGTCTGGGAAGGCGGTGCGGACGCGGCCGACGCGCAACGCCTGGAAGCTCTCACGCAGCAATTGTCCCCCGTACGTGATCCGCGTTCGGAAGAAGTGAAGCAGCAACTCAGCGCGCATACCGCACACGCTTTGTCACAAGGCGTATTTGGCGTGCCTTCTTACCAGGTCGATGAGAAGGTGTTTTGGGGCATGGATGCCTTGCCCATGTTGCGCGCGTATATCGAAAACCCCAGCAGCATTTCCGACATCGCATGGAACGCAACAAAAGACTTGCCCTCAGGCATTACGCGTAACAAAGCTTAAATTGCCACATCGCGAAAGCCAACGCGAGGGTTTGACCTTAGATGGTCAGTATGGGGTAAGTTTGACGCAAGGCCCTGTTATTTTCACGTAAGAGCAGGGTCAGTGCCTTCTCCAAAAATACGAGCAGCTCCCGGCGCGGGAGTTTTCAATGAATGGAGACACCTATGGCTACAGCAGAAGCACGCCCGATGTCCGCGGAAGAGAAGAAGGTAATCTTCGCTTCCTCGCTGGGCACGGTTTTTGAATGGTATGACTTTTACCTTTACGGCTCTTTAGCAGCCATTATTGCCAAGCAATTTTTCAGCGGCTTGGATGAGGGCTCGGCTTTCATTTTTGCGCTGCTCGCTTTTGCTGCCGGCTTTATCGTTCGCCCCTTTGGCGCGATTTTCTTCGGCCGTTTAGGCGACATGATCGGACGCAAGTACACCTTCTTGGTGACCATCCTGATCATGGGCTCGTCGACTTTCGTGGTCGGTATTCTTCCGAACTACGCCCAATGGGGCGCTGCGGCACCCGTCATCCTGATCGTGCTGCGTCTGCTGCAAGGCTTGGCATTGGGTGGTGAATACGGTGGTGCAGCAACCTATGTGGCCGAGCATGCACCGCACGGCAAACGCGGCGCCTACACCTCCTGGATCCAGACAACAGCCACCTTGGGCCTGTTCCTGAGCTTGTTGGTGATTCTGGGCACCCGCACCGCCATCGGTGAAGAAGCGTTTGCCGATTGGGGCTGGCGTGTTCCTTTCGTCGTGTCCATCCTGTTGTTGGCCGTTTCGGTCTACATCCGCCTGAGCATGAACGAGTCGCCCGCTTTCGCCAAAATGAAGGCCGAAGGCAAAACCTCCAAAGCGCCGCTGAGCGAGTCCTTTGGCGAGTGGAAAAACCTCAAGATCGTGATCTTGGCACTGGTGGGTCTGACCGCCGGACAAGCCGTGGTCTGGTACTCGGGCCAGTTTTATGCCTTGTTCTTCCTGACCCAATCCTTGAAAGTGGACGGCCCAACGGCGAACATCATGATCGCCATTGCATTGATTATTGGCACGCCTTTCTTCATTGTGTTTGGCACACTGTCGGACAAGATCGGCCGCAAGCCCATTATTCTGGCTGGTTGCTTTTTGGCTGCAGTAACTTACTTCCCTGTGTTTACGGCGCTGACCAAAGCTGCTAACCCCGACTTGGCTACCGCGCAAGCTGCTGCCAAAGTAACCGTTACTGCAGACCCGGCCGAGTGTTCCTTCCAGTTCAACCCGACCGGCACCAAGAAGTTCACCTCCTCCTGCGACATTGCAAAGCAAAAACTAGCGTCCGCTTCGGTGAGCTATGACAATATTGTTGCCCCGGTGGGTCAAGCTGCGGTCATCAAAGTGGGCGATACCGAAGTGACCACCGTGGTGACCCCAGAAGATATCGCAGCGGCCAAAGCGGCGGCCGAAGCCAAGCTAGAAGCGCTCAATACCGCCGATCCTAAAGATCCCAAGGCGATTGCTGCAGCGACCGCCAGCGTCAAAGCTTTGAGCGGCGAAAAGACCGCCAAGGACGCCACGTTGTCCGGTAAATTGTCGGCAGCTCTCAAAGCTGCCGGCTATCCCGCCAAGGCGGACATGGCTAAGTTTGACAAGGTAAATGTCGTCATCATCCTTACCTACCTGGTGATTTTGGTGACCATGGTGTACGGCCCGATTGCGGCCATGCTAGTGGAAATGTTCCCCACGCGCATTCGCTACACCTCGATGAGTCTGCCTTACCACATCGGTAACGGTTGGTTTGGCGGCTTGCTACCCACCACGGCTTTTGCCATCGTGGCGCAGACTGGCAACATGTACAACGGCTTGTGGTATCCGATCATCATCGCGGGTGCTACCGTGGTCATTGGTGGCTTGTTCATCAAAGAGACCAAAGACGTGGACATTTACGCCAACGACTAAATCACTGGAATACGCGGTCGAAAACGGGCCCTCCAAGTGAGGGCCCGTTTTTTTGTGGGAAATTATTGTGGGTTTTGTTGCTTTCGTGGCACTCGCGTTGTATGTGCCGTGCCATGGTGGCGACATTGATATGAGCGGCAAAATAATTTTAAATTGGTGTTGATTATCAATTTGTTTATTAATACACTGGGGCAATGCCCTTTGCGAAAACTGAATTCGGCATCCAAGCCTTCAAGGACCGGTCGCCCGACATGAATGCGCGCCAGCGCGCGGCCTTTGTGCTCATCAACGGCGTGCGCGACACGCGCTCGCTTTTTAGCTTGACCAGCAGCCTGGGCATCAGTTCCGAAGATCTGACGCATTTGGTGACCCAAGGCTATATCGTCCGGGCGCTGATCCCCCAGGGCTTGGTTCCCGGATCGGCCGAAGTGGTGGATTCACAATTCCAGGGCGCCGAGCCCCCGCGCCCAAGCCTGAGCGACGCCGAGCGCTATCTGCTGGCCAAACCGCTGGCCACGCAGCTGACGGCGACCTTGGGTCTGATGGGTTTTCGGCTTAACCTGGCAGTGGAATCGGCCCCCGACTGCCAAGGTCTTCGCGAGCTGCTGCCCAAGATACAAGCGGCCTTGGGCCCTGCAAGCTGTGAGGAATTGGAGCGCATCCTGACCCCCTAAGGCTGCCATGCCTAGAATGCTGCTCCCCTACTTTGGAGCGCTTCACTATGTCCGAGGGCACCATCCGCATTCGCGGAGCGCGGCAACACAATCTTAAAAACCTGGACCTGGACATCCGCACCGGCGAGTTGACGGTGGTCACCGGGCCCAGCGGCTCGGGCAAGTCCAGCCTGGTGTTTGACACCCTGTATGCCGAAGGCCAGCGCCGCTATGTCGAGACCTTCTCGGCCTACGCCCGCCAGTTTTTGGATCGCATGGACAAACCGGCGGTCGACAAGGTCGAGGGTGTGCCACCGGCCATCGCCATCGACCAGACCAACCCGGTACGCTCCAGTCGCTCCACCGTGGGGACGATGACCGAGCTCAATGACCATCTCAAGCTCTTGTTTTCCCGCGCCGGGCATTTGTTTGACAAAGTCAGCGCGAAGGCGGTACAGCACGATACGCCCGAATCCATCTACGCGGAAATGCTGCGCCGCGCTGCCCAAGCGGGTGATCCGCGCCTGGTGGTCACCTTCCCCGTAGAAATGCCGCTGGCCACCAGCGCCGAGGAGCTCACCCAGTGGCTCAGCGCCAGCGGCTTTACCCGCGTGCATGGCGAGCGCACCAGTGGCGATAGCAGGGTGCTGGACGTGGTGGCCGACCGTTTTCGGCTTGCCGGGGCCGAACAGGTCCGTGTTTTGGAGGCGCTGGAGCTGGGTCTCAAGCGCGGCAGCGGGCGCATCAGCGTCTATGTGGACAGCGGCGCACCCGAGGCCAGCAGCGCCTTGCAGACCGTGTGGCGCTTTTCCACCGGTCTGCATTGCCCGCAAAGCGATCTGCATTACCAAGAGCCGATTGCGTCTATGTTTTCTTTCAACTCGGCGGTGGGCGCATGCGAGACCTGCCGTGGTTTTGGGCGGGTGGTGGGCGTGGACTACGGCCTGGTCATCCCCAATGACAAGCTCACACTACGCGCCGGGGCCATCAAGCCCATGCAGACGCCCGCCTGGCAAGAGTGCCAGGACGACCTGATGCGCCATGCGGAAGCCCAGGGCATTCCACGCGATACGCCTTGGTACAAGCTGAGTAAAGCGCAACAAAACTGGGTGCTGAAGGGCTCACCCGACTGGAACGGTAAGTGGAACCAGCACTGGTTTGGCGTGGACCGCTTTTTTGAGTACCTGGAAACCAAGGCCTACAAGATGCACATCCGGGTGCTGCTGTCCAAATACCGCAGCTACACGCCCTGCAAAGTGTGCGCTGGCGCCCGGCTCAAGACGGAAAGCCTGCTCTGGCGCGTGGGCAGCAAGGCCGACGCCGATGCCGTTTTGCCACCAGAAAAGCGCTTTATGCCCCAAGGCGCGCAATGGAGCGCCATACAGCTGCAGGCGCTGCCCGGTCTGTGCCTGCACGACCTGATGCTCATGCCCTTGGACCGCCTGCGCGTGTTTTTTGAGCGCCTGGGCACCATGGACCTGAACGCCTCGCAAGCGGACCAAAAAACCCTCAAGCTCTTGATGCATGAGATTTCCACCCGCCTTAAATACCTGTGCGATGTGGGCATCGGCTACCTGACTTTGGACCGCCAAAGCCGTACCTTGAGCGGCGGCGAAGTGCAGCGCATCAACCTGACCACCGCGCTGGGCACCTCTTTGGTAAACACCTTGTTTGTGCTCGATGAGCCCAGCATCGGCCTGCATCCGCGCGATATGCACCGCATCATTGTGGCCATGCAGCGCCTGCGCGACGCGGGCAACACGCTGGTGGTGGTCGAGCACGACCCGGCCGTCATGCTGGCCGCCGACCGCATGCTGGACATGGGTCCGGGGCCCGGCGAAAAAGGCGGGCAAATCGTATTCGACGGCAGCACCGAGGCCCTCAAGCGCGCCGACACGCTGACGGGCGCCTACTTAGGCGGGCGCAAACAAGTAGGCATGGGCCTCAAGCGCCCGGTGGGCGACAACACACCGCGCCTGATTTTGGAAGGTGCGCGCGAGCACAACCTCAAAAACATCGACATCGAATTCCCGCTGCAACGCCTGGTCTGCGTAACGGGCGTCAGCGGCTCGGGTAAGTCCACGCTGATCCAAGACGTACTGGCCCCGGCGCTCTTGCGCCATTTCGGCAAAGCCACCGACACGCCCGGCGCGCACAGCCGCCTCTTGGGCGCCGATATGCTGAGCGAAGTGGTATTTGTGGACCAATCGCCCATCGGCAAAACCGCGCGCTCCAACCCGGTGAGCTATGTGGGCGCCTGGGACGCCATCCGCGAACTCTTTGCCACCGCGCCGCTCTCACGCGAGCGCAGCTACACGGCCTCCAAGTTCAGCGCCAACAGCGGCGACGGGCGCTGCCCGACTTGCGGTGGTTCGGGCTTTGAACACGTGGAAATGCAGTTTTTGAGCGACGTGTACCTGCGCTGCCCTGATTGCGACGGCAAACGCTACCGGCCCGAAATTTTGGAAGTCACCATTGAACGCGCCATGCCGGGTAGCACCGCGCTGCGCCAGCTCAATGTGGCCGCCGTCCTGGAACTGACCGTAAGCGAGGCAGCCAGCGTTTTTGCCCATGACCGCGACGTTATCCGCGCCCTGCAGCCCATCGTGGACGTGGGCCTGGAGTACGTCAAACTCGGCCAGCCCGTGCCCACGCTCTCGGGCGGCGAGGCGCAGCGTTTAAAGCTCGCGGGCTTTCTGGCCGAAGCGGCCAAGACCGCCAGCGCCAGCCGGCAAACTTTGGCACGGCGCGGCACCTTGTTCATGCTGGACGAACCGACCACTGGCCTGCACTTTGACGACATCGCCAAGCTGATGCGCGCGCTGCGCAAGCTCTTGGAAGTGGGCCATTCTTTGCTCGTTATCGAACACAACCTGGATGTCATCCGCGCCAGCGACTGGCTGATCGACCTGGGCCCCGAAGGCGGCGATGCCGGCGGCGAACTGGTGGCCTGCGGCACGCCCGAGGACGTCTTGCTCCACCCGCACAGCCACACCGGCAAAGCCCTGCGCGAATACGCAGCCGCCATGGGCGTCATCCACGAAGTCGCCGAACCCCCCGCCCAATACCTGATAGCAAATATGCCTGCCCAGGGTGCGTGGGCGGGTGACGCATTGCGCTCGCGCCTTATGGAACCCGCCCATGCACCCTCAGCAGGCGTGGCTGCCCGAAAAGACAGCGCACAAGACAACAACATCCGCATCGTTAACGCCAAAGAGCACAACCTCAAATCGCTCAGCGTGAACATACCGCGCGGCAAATTCAGCGTCGTCACGGGCGTTAGCGGTTCGGGCAAATCCACCTTGGCCTTTGACATCTTGTTCAACGAAGGCCAGCGCCGGTATCTAGAGAGCCTCAACGCCTATGCCCGCGCCATTGTCCAACCGGCCGGGCGGCCCGAAGTTGATGCGGTCTACGGCATACCGCCAACGGTGGCCATCGAGCAGCGGCTAAGCCGGGGCGGACGCAAATCGACCGTGGGCACGACCACCGAGGTTTGGCACTTCTTGCGCCTGCTCTATGTCAAGCTTGGCAGACAGCATTGCACCAAAGACGGCGCCGCCGTAGCGCCGCAAAGCGCCGACAGCATCGCTGCGCAATTGCTCAAAACCTACCGGGGCCAGCACATCGGACTGCTCGCGCCGCTGGTCATCGGGCGCAAGGGCGTTTACACCGAGCTGGCCGACTGGGCGCGGCCGCGTGGCTTTACCCATTTGCGCGTGGACGGCGAGTTTTTGCCGACCAGCGGTTTCCCGCGTATCGACCGCTTTAAGGAACACCATATCGAGCTGCCCGTGCTCAGCCTGGACGTCAAACCTTCGCAGGAAGCCGCTTTGCGCGCCGGGCTGGCACAAGCGCTCACCCACGGCAAAGGCGTGGTGCACTTGATGCACGGCCTGGACGCGCTGCGCAGCGCCTTGGAGGCCGGCACCAGCGCCGCCAGCGTCGGCCACACCGAAGTGTTTTCCACCAAGCGCGCCTGCCCCGTGTGCGCTGCCTCCTATGCCGAGCTGGACCCGCGCCTCTTTAGCTACAACAGCAAACACGGTTGGTGCCCCGACTGCGTAGGCACGGGTCTGGCGCTGACCAAAGAGCAGCGCAAAGTGTTTGACGACACCGTGCGCGAGGACAACGGCGGACGCGAACACACCTTCGCCGAGGCCGACGTCGAAGACTTGGCCGACACCGCCTGCCCGCGCTGCCAAGGTGCGCGGCTCAATGCCACGGCGCGCGCGGTGCGCTTTCATGGCATGGGCATTGCCGATATTGCTGCGCTCAGCGTCAGCGAGGTGCGGGCCTGGGTGCAAACCTTGCAAAAATGCGGCACCCTGAGTGCACGCGAGTCCGACATTGCCCGCGACCTGATTCCCGAAATCCGCAGCCGTCTGGAGTTTTTGGAAGAAGTCGGCCTGGGCTATCTGACGCTGGACCGGGGCGCGCCCACGCTCAGCGGCGGCGAGGCGCAGCGCATCCGCCTGGCCGCACAGCTAGGCAGCAATTTGCAGGGCGTGTGCTATGTGTTGGATGAACCCACCATCGGCCTGCATGCGCGGGACAACCACATTTTGCTCGGCGCCCTCAAAAGCCTGAGCGACAAAGGCAACACGCTGGTGGTGGTGGAGCATGACGAGGACACCATTCGGCATGCCGACCACATCATCGACATCGGACCCAGTGCCGGAAAGCGCGGCGGCCACTTGGTGGCGCAGGGCAGTATTGCCGACGTGCAGGCGCAGGCCGAGTCGCAAACCGGGCGATATCTATTGCATGCGATGCGCCACCCCTTTGCGCCCCGGCGCGCGGTCATTCCCTCGTCCAAAGCCGGCGCCGCCCAAGGCGACTGGCTGACGGTCGCAGGTGCGCATTTGCACAACTTGCAAACCGTGACAGCAACGCTGCCCTTGCAGCGTCTGGTGGCCATTACCGGCGTGAGCGGCTCGGGCAAGTCCACGCTGGCGCGCGATGTGCTTTTGGCCAATGTGCAGGCTCTGGTGCAGCAGCGCTCCACCAAGGCCGGGCGCGACGCGCTGGCCGCCGGGCGCGCCCCGGCGCTCATTGGCTGCCTGGCTGTCACTGGCTATGAAAGCATAGACCGCGTACTCGAAGTCGATCAAACCCCGATTGGCAAAACGCCGCGCTCCTGCCCGGCGACCTATATCGGCTTTTGGGACACTATCCGCAAGCTCTTTGCCGACACGCTCCAGGCCAAGGCACGCGGCTACGCGGCCAACCGGTTTAGCTTTAACACCGGCGAAGGGCGTTGCCCCGGCTGTGAAGGCCAAGGCATACGCACCATCGGCATGAGCTTTTTGCCCGACGTGAAGGTGCTCTGCGAAACCTGCAAAGGCGCCCGCTTTAACCCCGAGACGCAAGCCGTCACTTGGCGCGGCAAGAACATCGGCGACGTGCTGCAGATGGAGGTGGACGAGGCGGTCGAGTTTTTCTCGGCCATGCCGGTGATTGCCCACCCGCTGCAGCTGCTCAAAGATGTCGGATTAGGCTACTTGACCTTGGGCCAACCCTCGCCCACGCTCAGCGGCGGCGAGGCGCAGCGCATTAAGTTGGTCACCGAGCTTTCTAAGGTGCGCGACGACATTACCCGGCGCGGCCAAAAGTCACCGCACACCTTGTACGTGCTGGACGAACCCACGGTGGGCCTGCACATGGCCGACGTGGAAAAGCTGATTGCGGTCTTGCACCGGCTGGTGCACGGCGGCCACAGCGTGGTGGTCATTGAGCATGATTTGGACGTGATTGCAGAAGCCGACTGGGTGATCGACCTGGGCCCCGAAGGCGGCAAAGGCGGTGGCAAGATCGTGGCGGCGGCCAGCCCGGAAGACGTTGTGCGCCTAGGGACGCATACGGGCAAGGCTTTGAAGCCGGTATTGGCGCGTAAAGGCTGAGGGGTGGTGGTGCGGCTGGCGGGGATCGAACCCACGACCCTTGGCTTCGGAGGCCAATACTCTATCCACTGAGCTACAGCCGCAACGTGAGCGGGCAATTGTAGGTTGTTTCACGGGGTGGGCCGCTATAATCCGAGGTTGATCTACCTGGCCCCGCGCCTACCTGAGGACACCATGAGCGATTCAAGCCATTACGAAGAAAACCACACCGGCCCAATTAAAACCCCCATGCAATTGCTCGTTGCGGTATTTTTCTCCTTTGTTGTTCCTATTTTTCTGATCATTGGACTGGTTTATTACGTTACATCGGCCAACAAGCCCGCTGCTGGCGCGGTCAATATGGAGCGCACCACAGCTGAAAACATCCAAAAAATTGGTGCTGTTGAAATTCGCGATGCCAACCGCGAAATGAAAACCGGCGAAGCCGTTTTCAAAGCACAATGCTCCACCTGCCACGCAGCAGGGCTTGCCGGCTCACCCAAGTTTGGTGACCAGACCGCTTGGGCACCGCGCATCAAATCAGGCTTTGCCTCGCTACTCAACTCGGCCCTCAAGGGTAAAAATGCCATGGGCGCGCAAGGCGGTGGTGATTTTGACGACTTTGAGGTGGCCCGCGCGGTGGTTTATATGGCCAATGCAGGCGGTGCTAAATTCCCCGAACCCGTAAAGGTCGAAGCCGCAAAATAAAGGCTTTCCCCCTTGGCAAAAACCGGCCACGGCCGGTTTTTTTGTGCCTTTTGAGGGCCAACCGGCGCCTAAACCTGACCCGCCTGGTGCGCGGCCGGGCTGATTTGATAGCCAAAACGCTGCGGCAATTCAGTGTGAAGCAGTTCTTGCACTGTCCAGTGTTGTTTCTCGATCGCATCGGCGAGAGTCGCCACATCTTGGGTGTGCACCAGTCCAAAACCTAGGTTGGTGTGCAGGTAAGGCCAGCCTTTTTCATCCATAAAGCACTGCAACAGCAGCGCCGGAGCGCCAGCACTGGAAATGATGGCGCCGTCAGCATGGAGTCGCCAAACAAAAGGCGTTGCCTCGAGTTCAACGAACACGCGTTGTGGACCGTTTTGAAAATACCAGCATCCTTGCCGATCGGCGGCGTAGTTACGCTCGATAAAGTCGATCAGCTTGACGTGCTTGAGCATAGAGCCTTTGGCGCCAGGTAAACCGCTGGCGAATGCGCCAATGGCTTGGGTTCGGTCATCACGCATATACCAGTTGCCACGCGCATCCAAACCCAGCCATCCGTAACAGTGCGGGACATTGGGCCACTTGGCCATAGCCTGCTTGACGATGTCGTCCATGCGGTCTCGTACCCTTATGCGCTATGTTGTGAGAACCATGCTTGCAGGGCCAGTGGCAATACCGTTATCCGCCCAGGTGGTGTACCGCTGGGGAATCCGACATGGCCGCCCTGGGCTGGTTGCCAGAGAGTGACGTATTGTCCGACTTCCCGCGCGCTGGGCAAGCTGGCTGCCGGGACAAAAGGGTCATTGCGGGCATTCAAAACCAGGGAGGGTACTCGAATTTGCTCCAGATGCGGCTTGGCAGAGGCGCGACGCCAGTAATCTTCCGTATCGCGAAATCCGTGCAAGGGCGCGGTAAATATATTGTCAAAGTCATAAAGATCGCGCGCCGCGCGCAGGGCGTGCTCATCAAAAAGCCCAGGGAACTGGCGCAACTTAGCCAGGGCCTTGGGCTTCATACTGCGTAAAAACATGCGGGTATAGACCTGTCGGTTAAAACCGCGGCTGATCGCTCGACCGCTCGCGGCCAAGTCGATGGGCGAGCAAACCGCTGCCACTGCAGACACCGTAAGTCGAGCTGTTTGGCCTGCCTCTTCGGCCCAGCGCAACAAGGCGTTGCCCCCCAGCGATATGCCAATGGCAAAAATAGGACCCAAGTGGAACTTGCGTATGCGGGCCAGGATCCAGGCAATTTCCTCGTAATCGCCGGAGTGGTAAGCACGCGGAGCCCGATTGAGTTCGCCGCTGCAGCCGCGGAAATGCGCAACTGCAAATGCAAATCCTTTTTCGCGCGCCAGTTCTGCGCAAGCCAGCGCGTAGTGGCTGGACGAGGAACCTTCGAGACCGTGGAACATGAGCCAGAGGGGAGCACCCTGCGAAGCGGGACTGTCAAGCCAATCAACATCGATAAAGTCCTGGTCGGGAGTGTCCCAACGCTCGCGGCGAAATGCCGGTGCTGTGCCTGCATAGGTGCTTGCCAGTTTCGCCGCCAAGATCGTTTGCAGATTACCCCCCGGCAACCATAAAGGTGCGGAATAATTCATACAGACTCACCATGCAAAAACCGCCCGAAGGCGGTTTGCAAAACGGCATACTGATGCATCAGCGCTTATTTTGGAAACGCCGCAATGCAGCAATCTGGGCCACCAGGGTATGCAACTCAGCCTGAGCAACTGCCAGATCCACATCGCTTTTGGCGTTGCGCAATGCTTCTTCGGCCAATGCCTTGGCAGCATTGGCGCGCTCTTCGTCCAAATCTTTGCCGCGAATCGCAGTATCCGACAAAACGGTCACGCTACCGGGCTGCACTTCGATGATGCCGCCTGCAACGAACACAAACTCTTCGCCGCCGTCAGCCAACTCAATGCGCACAGAACCGGGCTTGACGCGGGTGATCAGCGGCGTGTGACGCGGGTACACACCGAGCTCGCCGGCTTCGCCAGGCAGCGCGACAAAGCGCGCATCTCCGGAGAAGATCAACTCCTCCGCGCTCACCACATCAATGTGGATGGTATTCATGGCTTAGACCTTTTTGGCTTTTTCGAAGGCTTCGTCAATGGTGCCGACCATGTAGAAAGCCTGTTCTGGCAGGTGGTCGCACTCGCCAGAAACAATCATCTTGAAGCCGCGAATCGTCTCGGCCAGAGTGACGTACTTGCCCGGCGAACCGGTGAAGACTTCCGCTACGTGGAAGGGCTGCGACAGGAAACGCTGAATCTTACGGGCACGTGCCACGGTCAGCTTGTCTTCAGGTGCCAATTCGTCCATGCCCAGAATCGCGATGATGTCGCGCAATTCTTTGTAACGCTGCAAAGTACCTTGCACTGCACGGGCGGTCGCGTAATGCTCTTCGCCGACCACCAGCGGGTCCAACTGACGGCTGGTGGAATCGAGTGGATCGACCGCAGGGTAGATCCCCAGCGAAGCGATGTCACGCGACAACACCACGGTGGAGTCCAAGTGGGCAAAAGTGGTTGCAGGAGAAGGGTCGGTCAAGTCATCCGCGGGCACGTAAACAGCTTGGATGGAGGTAATAGAGCCCACTTTGGTCGAGGTAATACGCTCTTGCAAACGACCCATTTCTTCGGCGAGCGTGGGCTGATAACCCACCGCAGAAGGCATGCGACCGAGCAGCGCGGACACTTCGGTACCGGCCAGCGTGTAGCGGTAGATGTTGTCCACGAAGAACAACACGTCTTTGCCTTCATCGCGGAAAGATTCGGCAATGGTCAGACCGGTCAGGGCCACGCGCAAACGGTTGCCGGGAGGCTCGTTCATCTGGCCATAGACCATGGCTACTTTAGAGTCTTCGAGCTTTTCAAGGTTCACCACGCCCGAGTCGGCCATCTCGTGGTAGAAGTCATTTCCTTCGCGGGTACGCTCACCCACACCGGCGAACACAGACAAGCCGCTGTGCGCTTTAGCAATATTGTTGATGAGTTCCATCATGTTCACAGTCTTGCCAACACCGGCACCACCGAACAAACCGACCTTACCGCCCTTAGCAAACGGGCAAACCAAATCAATCACCTTGATACCGGTTTCCAGCAGTTCCTGCGAGGGCGACAGCTCGTCATACGCAGGCGCTTTGCGGTGGATAGAGGCGGTCAGAGTTTGGTCCACGGGGCCACGTTCGTCGATGGGGTTACCCAACACGTCCATGATACGGCCCAGCGTGCCCTTGCCCACCGGGACCGTGATAGCTGCGCCAGTGTTCACCACCATGAGTCCGCGACGCAAACCGTCCGAGCTACCCAGCGCAATGGTGCGGACGATGCCATCACCCAATTGCTGTTGGACTTCCAATGTCAGCGCCGTGCCTTCGAGCTTCAATGCGTCATAGACCTTAGGCATGTGGTCGCGAGAAAACTCTACGTCCACCACCGCACCGATACATTGAACAATTTTTCCCTGGACGCCTGCGCCCGTGCTTGCTTGAGCCATGTTATTTTGCTCCAAAAATAAAAATCAGACAGCAGCCGCGCCTGCGACGATCTCG
>Ga0304729_1000604_pt1 | contig 25993 bp, 23 predicted proteins | sample C_131016_MF_Meta_FD_190475 | JGI IMG/M metagenome (GOLD analysis project Ga0304729, IMG submission 190475) | Freshwater microbial communities from Lake Croche, Canada to study carbon cycling - C_131016_MF_MetaG (v2) (version 2) | ecosystem: Environmental > Aquatic > Freshwater > Lake | place... | reverse complement strand
AATGTACCCAGCAACTCAGACCTTCAAGATTCACTACAACCGCCCAGCTGGCGATTACGGTGATTCACATGGTTACAACATCTGGATGTGGGGCACTGGAACCGCAGCAGATACGCAGCAGAACTTCGCTACTTCTGATGGTTTCGGCAAGGTTGCAACTGTCAACATTCCAGGTAACGCTGGTCTAGTTTCAGGCGCTGGCTTCCTAATCCGTAGCACTGACGACTGGAACACTGCAGTTAAGGATGGTGGCGACCGTCACCTTTCTGTCACTGCTGTTGCTGATGGTGGAACTGGAACTACTGAAGTGTGGATGATTCAGGGTGATAGCACTGTCTACACCTCGAACCCATTCAAGACTCCAACCGTTACCAGCCTTTCGGCTTCGACCGGTGGACCTGGTGCAGCTGTAACCATCACTGGAACCAACTTCAACTACGTCAACAAGGTTGCTCTTGGTCTTGCTACTCCAGCTATTGCATCATTCAAGGTTGTTTCACCAACCAAGATTGTCTTTGCACTACCTGCAGGTGTAGCAGCAGGCGCAGGCAAGATCGTTGTTTCGAACCCACAGTTCTCGGGTTCTTCATCAACGAACTTCACCTCTGTGACTAAGGCCGCTGCTCCAAAAATCACTACCTCTACTGCAACTGGTGTTGTCGGTGGAACTGTAGCTATCGCAGGTGCCAACGTTGGTGCTGCAACTTCAGTCAAGATTGGCACACTTGATGTGGGCACAATCACTGTTGTAACAGACAGCTCAATCTCATTCGTAGTACCAGCTGGTGCTGCTGATGGAAAGATCTCTGTCACAACAGCAGGCGGCACAGTGCTGACAGCTAAGGCATTCGCACTTGTACCTTCAATCACCTCACTGTCTAAGACTTCAGTCGCTATCGGCGGAACTGTGACAGTAACCGGTGTGAACCTGGCTGGCGTTTCATCAGTCAAGATTGGTACCAAGGCTGTTACCGGTTTCACCAAGGGTGCAACCACAGTAACCTTCACGGTTCCTGCAGCAACCACTTCTGGCAAGGTAACTCTTGTCGCAGCTGGTGGCACTGTAATCAGCACTGACACATTGGCAATCATCCCTGCTCCAAAGGTAACTGGTGTTACTGGCGCTAAGACAGGCAAGTTGTTCACTAAGGGTGCAACGCTAACGATCGCTGGTACTGACCTCACTGGTGCAACATCAGTGCTGTTCGGTGCAAGCTCAATCACCGGCTACGTAGTGTCCAATGATGGCAAGTCCATCACGTTCACTGCTCCTGCAGGTAAGACATCGATGAAGGTAAGCGTTATCACCCCTGGTGGCACTGGCACTTCATCAGCAAGTTACTCAACTACTAGCTAGTCGAGTAGACCTCTAGGCACAGTATCTAGAGTTGGGGCAAACCTTAATCGGCAAGCCTCAACTCTAGATACTGGCCATTAGGTCAAGAGTTATTCGCAAGAAGCAAGAACTGCAAGGCCACTGGTCCCGAAATTGTGCGGTTGAGCCCAGTGGGTATGAATCACAGCAACACACATAAGTTTTTATTGGAGCTTTGTTCCAAGATAGGAAAGTTACTCATCATGGGTTACACACAACGGATCCGTAAAGCATTAATCTCATTAGTTTCCCTTGGGTGCCTAGCAGCGGGAATGACTGCAATGCCTGCTCAGGCTGACGACACTCCAACTCGGAATCTCATCATTCACTACTACCGCAGCACGCTGGATGTGAACGGCACAGCCGACAACGGCTTCTGCGTCACTGATCCTTGCGGCATTTATGACGGTTGGAATATTTGGCTCTGGAACACCGGTGGTGTGTCAGATTCCTCAGGTAATAATGGCTTCAATTTCGATGCAGTTGGCGACAAGTTTGGCGCTAAGGCAACTATCCCGGTAAGCCTCACCGCGACTCGCGTTGGTTTCCTAGTACGTATCGGTAGCAACTGGGGATGGGCAAAGCAAGACGTACCTGATGATCGCTTTGCTGCCCTCAAGCCAACTGGTGATACCGAAATCTGGTTGAAGCAAAACGATCCAGTTATTTACACTTCAAATCCAAACGATCGTGTTTTGCGCATTCACTATAACCGCGCGAGCAATGACTACGCTGGCTGGGACGTTCAGTCGCAGGCCGCCAATGCTGCTGATGATAAAGCAATTCCATTCTCAACCAAGAGTGATTGCTTTGGACGCGTGGCAGAAATTTCTGTACCAGACATCACGCAGCCGACACAGGATTACATCCTGCGTAAAGGTGGAGACTCTCCAAGTCTCAAGTCGCATGTATTCACCGCGACGCTGTCAGACAAGAAGTATTCAGACGTTTGGATCAACGCCAATCTCTTCCTAGGAGAAGACATTACCGTTGATGAACCAAGTGGAACATACCTCGATTTGACTCAGCAGGATCTCAACCCGAATGGAAATCTCATCGCGGTTCATTACAACCGTCCGCTGCAGGATTACACCGGCTGGAACTTGAAGACACTCGCAGATGGCGTAGCACATCCTTTTAAGGTGTCTGATGACTTCGGCAAGATCGGTTGCTCATATTTGGTAGATCGCACTGCAACGTCAACAGTTATCAAGATTATGAAGGGCGCGAACGCTGATCTCTTTAAGGGTGAGTCACCTGCTGGTCTCGGTGGACAGCGCACTATCAGTGTTAAGGGTCCAGTAACTGAAGTATGGCTCAAGCAGGGTAATCCAACGGTCTACGAAAAACTGATTGTTCCAGATCCAGCTATTCAGAGTGCACAGCATGTTGCTCCCATCGCTTCATCACTGAAGCGTGGTGCATCGTTGACACTTCCAGCCGTGACGAGCGCAAAGCTCAAGATCTCCTGGTTTGCGTTGACTCCAGCCGTTTGTTCAATTAAGTCAGGCAAGTTGACCGGCAAGAGCGCCGGTCAATGCAAGTTGAATGCAAGCCAGACCGGCTCAGTCGCATTCAAGGTCTTCACTGCCCAATATCGCATCCAAGTCAAATAGCACAACTCGCTGCTGACTTGTGACGACAGTTTGCAAGTCAGCAGCGATTATCTCTCGGAGGAAAAATGAAGAGTAAGAAGTTAGGCCTAGTCGCAGCTCTTGCGGCCGGCGCAGTTATCGCGACACTGACTGGTGCTCCTGCAGCGTCAGCTGCTAGTGCCAATATCACAATGTGGGTTGACTTGGACCGCGCGAGCGCATTCCAATCATGGGCACGCATTTACAACCGCACACATCCAAGCACGGTCGTCAATGTTGTTGGCAAGGATGGCCTAAAGGACAAGCTTGCAACTGTTGCAGATGCTGATGCTCCAGACATCATTATCGGCGCGCATGACTGGATTGGCCCATTAAAGTCATCCAACATGATTCTGCCTGTGACCATCGCGAACGCTGGCAAGTTTGATGCTCGTGATAAGTCAGCATTCTCATTGCGCGGAGCTACTTACGGTATTCCGCTTACCGTCGAAAACGTAGCTTTATTTACCAACTTGAACCTTGTCAAGAAGGCACCTTCGACCTTTGCTGAACTAGAGACGGATGCAAAGACGTTCCTTAAGAAGCATTCAAAGGCAAAGTTTGCACTTGCTGTTTCACCTGGTGACGCCTACCACATGTACCCGCTGTTCTCGGGTCTAGGCGGATACATCTTTGGTGGATCTTCAGGTAACTGGAATGTCAATGACTTGGGTATCGCCAATGCCAAGTTCAAGAAGAATGCTGGTCTCATCGACAAGTGGTACGCCGAGAACTTGATTAATTCAAACGTTACTGGTGATACAGCACTTGCTGCATTCACAAGCAACCAGGCACCTTTCTACATCACGGGTCCATGGAACCTAGACAAGATTCGTTTGAAGAACATCAACTACGACATCTCGGCATTCCCGACAATCGTCAAGGGATTCAAGCCAGTACCGTTCTACGGTGTCCAGGGTGCGATGTTGACCAAGTGGTCAGGTCCAGACAAGCACAACGTCAAGTTCCAGACGAATGCTGTGCTCGCAGATCTGACAACCAAGCCAACCCAGTTGCTACTCGCAAACGCCACGATTCGTACACCGGCGAACTTGGATGCACGTAAGGCATTCAAGGACGTGGACAGCGCAGCTTTCTTTGCCGCTGGCCAGGGTGCCGTTACCATGCCTCAAATTCTTGAGATGGGTACGGTCTGGTCACCAGTCGCAAATGCTTGGAGCCAGGTAAAGCAGAATAAGTCAGCTCTCAAGCGTTTCGAAGCAGCGCAACAAACTATCTACACATCTATTCATAAGTAGCGAGAACGTTCGCAACTTTCGTTGAGACCTTGTGTGTGGCGGAATTTCTTCCGCCACACACAAGGTTGTCATTAAACATTATTTAGTGGAGTGAATACTTAATGGTCGGAATTGTTTTCCGCATTTTCTTTCTTGGCTTAGTGGACTCACTGGGTTTTTGGGCTGGATCGCACTTACTCGTGTCGAGGAACTGGCTTGGACTGTTCTGGCTTGCTGCAGTAACGGCGATTATCAACTTTGTCTACATCTCAAAGAAGGCTAAGGCTTCCAAGTGGTTGCTACCTGGAACGATCCTTCTCGTGCTGTTCCAGCTGTACCCCATTGCGTTTACCGCGTCGGCAGCCTTCAGTAATTACTCCACTGATCACTTTGTCACTCGAGCGGAGGCCATTGACGGAGTCGTTCAGTCTTATGTGCAGCAGGTGCCAGATAGCCCGCAGTACGCAATTCTTCCCGTGCACAACGGCCCAACTGTTGGCATCGTAATCAATGATCCGAATACCAAGAAGTATTATTTAGGCACATCCACAGACTTTAAGTTGATCCCAACTCCTGCGCTGGATGCCAATGGCATTCCAACCCCACCTGCTGGATGGAAGCAATACTCGGACAACGAGTTGAACTCGGATGCCGTCATCGCTAAATTACAAAACCTCGCAGTTCCAATGGCAGCTGGTTCGTACATCAAAGTGAATGACTTCACCACAGCGTTCGAATACACAAGCACAGTCATTTATGATGCCAAGAAGGGTCACTTGATTGACACATCGACGAATTATATTTTCCCAGAGCGTCAAGGCAATTTCATCGCTCAGGATGGCACCGCTATCACGCCTGGTTGGCGCGTAAACGTTGGATTCAAGAACTTCCATTCGGTCATTACAGACCCAGTTGTCCGCGGACCTTTCGTGCGCGTAGCCATTTGGACCTTCATTTTCGCTGGACTTTCAGTTCTGACCACCTTCTTGCTAGGTCTCACACTTGCTCTTATCCTTAATCACCCCGGCGTCAAAGGTCGCAAGCTGTTGCGCTCCACGCTTATCATCCCTTACGCCATGCCTGGCTTCTTGTCATTGCTCATCTGGGCTGGATTCCTTAACGACGACTTTGGTGTAGTCAACAACTTGTTTGGTACACACATCCCATGGCTCACTGATCCATATTGGGCGAAGGTTTCAACTTTGTTGGTTAATCTGTGGCTGGGTTTCCCTTACATGTTCTTGATTTGTACCGGAGCTATCCAGTCCATTCCAGCAGAACTTGCAGAAGCAGCGCAGGTCGATGGCGCCAAGCCACGCCAAGTTCTGACAAAGATCAAGATGCCGTTGCTTCTCGTTACAGTTTCACCTTTGCTGATTGGCTCGTTTGCATATAACTTCAACAACTTTGGTGGCATCTACCTATTGACCGGCGGTGGGCCTGCAGTTAAGGATTCCCAGATTGCTGGCGCTACTGACATCTTGATTTCATACACCTACAAGTTGGCTATTGAAGCAGGGCATGGAAATGACTACGGTCTGGCTTGTGCGATTTCCATTCTGATCTTCTTCATTGTCGCTGGAGTATCGGCACTGTCATTTACCCGCACGCGGGCACTTGAGAATTTGAGCTAGGAGAACGACAGATGACAACTCAGGAAACTGTAAATTCAATGGAAATTGCTCCAACAAGGCGCGCAAAGAAGGCGCCTAAAGCTTCGTACAAAGCACAGCAAGGAAAAGTGTGGTGGCGGTACATCGTGGCAGCGATTGCTGTAGCCTTCGCGATTCTTCCCGTTGTGTATGTGGTCCTAGCTGCCTGCAATCCTTCGGGCACTCTGTCCACATTGAATCTATCTATGAAAGATTTTGGTCTGGACAACTTCCGCTTCTTGTTAGGCAAGCACGACTTGAGCCAAGACGTCACTTACGCTAACTATCCGTACTTACATTGGTACCGAAACTCACTTATGGTGTCTTCGGTCGCCGCGATCATGCAGGTAACTGTCGCGACCTTAGCTGCCTATGCATTCAGTCGAATCAATTTCAAGGGACGTCGTTCGAGCCTGGGTGGCTTGCTACTTTTGCAGATGTTCCCGCAGATTTTGTCTTTCATTGCGTTGTTCTTGATGATGCAGAAGATTGGCATGGTCTTCCCAATGCTCGGTACGGGAACTTACGGTGGCCTGATCCTCATTTACCTCGGTGGAGCGATGGGTTACAACACCTACTTGTTGAAAGGCTTCTTTGACACGATTCCGCGTGAATTGGACGAAGCCGCAATCGTGGATGGCGCCTCAAGCAACCAGGTCTTCTTCAAAATTATTCTTCCGCTCGCTGCACCAATGCTCGCCGTTGTGATGCTCTTGTCATTCATCGGGTTAATGAATGACTTCGTCCTGGCGAGCATCTTCCTTACCAAGTCGGACCAGATGACACTGGCTGTTGGTTTGCGCGCCTTCATTTCGGGTAGGTATGCGTCTAACTGGGGCGTTTTTGCCGCTGGAGCTCTATTCGCTGCACTTCCAGTGGTAATCCTGTTCCAAGTCTTGCAACGCTACATCGTTGAGGGACTTTCAGCGGGTTCAGTGAAGGGCTAGTTGGTGCTCAACATGTCTCAATTAACTAATTTTCTACACACAAATGAAGACCAGAAGGGTACAAAAATGACATCCAAGAACAAGTGGACATCTCTGACCAGAAAACTCTTGACCGTGGTGATGCTCTTAGGAGCCCTCGCGTATAACGGTTTAGCTCCTGCCTCGGCAAAGACGACGAGCACAATCACGATTCACTACAACCGCCCGGATGCAAACTATGCCGGTTGGAATATGTGGATCTGGTTCCCGGGAATTTCTGCGGATGTGGCGGCCACTCATGGTCTCCCTCAATCTCGCAATGACTTCACTGGCAGCGATGCTTATGGCAAGGTGCTGACCTTGACTCTGACCGACATGGCAGGCATCAACAAGATTGGTTTCATCGTTCGTAAAGATGACTGGACCAAGGATGTAGGTTCGGATCGCTTTATTACACAGTTTGACGCGAATGGAAATGCTGAAATTTGGTTGCGTTCCAACATCACAAAGTCCTACACCGGCCTCCCATGCTTGTGTGCTGAAATCTATGGCGCAACTCAAGATGACTACCGCACAGTTAATGTGACGGTTAGCGAAGCGTTTAATGGCGTCGTTGGCGATACTGGTGCTCAGGGTTGGTCTCTGTCTGATGGCATTAATGTCGTCTCAGCAGTATCGGCAGACTCCTCCAAAACTATTCGGACGACCAAAGCCTTGACCTTGACACTCGATAAAGATGTTGACTTAGGCAAGAGCTACACAGTCAGTAACAGTCGCAAATTCACGATTACTAACAAGGCCTTGGCTTCAAATATTGCAACGATTACCACATCAGCACCTAGCGGCGTTGGAGTCGGAGAAACAGTTCGCATCTCAGGAGTTGACTCGACATTTGATGGCGTGGCCAAAATTACTTCTGTCCTAGCGCCTACTGGTGGGCCATACACATTTACCTTTGCTAAGACGAATGCAAATGTACCTAGCACGGCGACAAGTGGCCAGGTTGAAACTGGTTTTGGCAGCGCACCAATTGCAATCGGCAAGATCTTCTCCTCGAGTAAGTTTGCTGACAATTTCACCTACACAGGTAATGACCTAGGTAACACTTACAGTGCAGCCAAGACCGACTTCCGCGTGTGGGCACCAACTGCAACTGCAGTGTCGCTTCTCACTTTCGGCAAGTCGCTTGATGCAAGTGGCAATGCGGTCAATCCAGCAACCATTCCTGATACAGGTGTGGAAACTCCGATGACGGCAAGCGTTAACGGAACTTGGGTTGGATCGGTTGCCGGAGATCAGCATGGGTTGATTTATCAGTACCGGGTCTACGTCAACGGTGAAGTACATGACACTATTGACCCCTACGCGCGGGCTGCCCTTGCCAACGGCAAGCGGGGTGTTGTCCTCGACTTGTCTAAGACCAATCCAACTGGTTGGAATGACATTCGCCCAGCGTTCAGTGGTCGTGCTGTTGATGCATCGGTTTACGAAATTCACGTTCGTGACTTGTCCATGGATCCAAACAGTGGAATCCCGGCAGCTCACAAGGGCAAGTACCTTGCGTTCACTGACTTGAATACGAAGTACACAGCGAAGGTCGGCAAGACAACTGTTACCACTAAGACTGGTATTAGTGCCATTAAGGAACTTGGTGTCACACACGTTGAGTTGCAGCCTGTCTATGACTTTACTTCTGTGAATGAAACTCCGTTGCCTGATGCAACTCCACAGTTCAACTGGGGATATGACCCACAGAACTTCAACATTCCAGAAGGTTCATACTCAACAAATGCGAACGATCCAATCGCGCGCATCAAGGAGCTCAAGGCTGCTGTACAGAGCATGCACAACACTGGCCTTCGCACGATCATGGACGTTGTTTACCCGCACGTGGGAAGCGCAACGGATTACAGTGAGCAGCAAATCGTTCCTGGCTACTTCTACCGCACCGAACCATCCGGCGAATTAGCAAACGGAAGTGGCTGCGGTAACGAGATTGCCTCGGAGCGCAGCATGGCTCGTAAGTTCATCGTTGATTCAGTGAAGTACTGGACGTCTGAATACCACATGGATGGCTATCGATTTGATCAGTTGGGCTTGTTGGATGTCACTACTGTGCAGCAGATTCGCGCCAGCATCGACGCGATTAACCCAACAGTCATCACTTATGGCGAAGGTTGGAACATGGGTGATGTTCTTCCAGCGGACCAAATGGCAAATCAACAGAATCTCGCCAAGATTCCATCATTTGGCGTCTTCAACGATCAGATTCGCGACTCAGTCAAGGGCTCAACTGGCAGTGCTACCGGCACAGGCTGGATCTCTGGTGCGAGTTATGTTGTTCAGGATGTGAAGGTTGGTATCACGGGTAATACTGCTTACAGCAGCACTCTCTATCCAAACTTCAGGACAGCAAATCCTGGTCAGTCCGTTAACTATGTTGAATCTCATGACAACCTGACACTGTTTGATAAGTTGCAGGCTAGTGTCCACGGGGCAACCCCAGCTGCTAAGGCAGTGATGGTTCGTCTTGCTGGAGCGATTGACATCCTGGCTCAAGGTATGCCTTTCCAGCAAGCTGGACAAGAATTCCTGCGTAGCAAGGGTGGCGATGCAAATAGTTACAACTCACCTGATTCCGTGAATTCACTCAAGTGGGCTGAACGACTAAGCAACGCAGATACGGCAGCGTACTACGCCGGCCTTTACGCGATCCGTAAGGCACATCCCGCATTCCGCATGTGGACCACTGATCAGCTGAAGAGCAATCTGAAATTCATCAACACTGGTGATGACTCAGTAATTGCTTACTCACTAAATGGCACTGCGATGGGCGACACGTGGAAGACCATTGTCGTCGCGCATAACAGCAGTTCCTACAAGACTCAGGTGAGCTTGCCAGCGACGGGAACATGGAACGTTTATGTTTCAGGCAAGTTGGTCTCTTCCAACACTGCGAAGCCACTAACGACACTCAAGAAGGCCTTCAACATTGATGTGCCGGCGATGTCGACTGTGGTTGTAGTCAAGTAGCTCGTTCATAGCGAAAGGTCCATTTGCCACACGAGGCAGATGGACCTTTCGCATGTCTAGCTAAATTTCACTTAGACTCTGGTGGACTGCAGGTTACTTAGCTGCAAAAACCTCTTGAGCTGCACGGTAAACGGCAATGGTTTGTTCAGCAATCTTGTCCCAACCAAACTCAGTGATCGCACGGATTCGACCAGCTTGACCCATGGCAATGGCGGCATCTCGGTCGGCAACGACTTTAGTCAGCGCTGTGGCAAACTCATTTTCAAACTTGACTGTGTCAGCGGCGTCGTAATGCACGAGGTAGCCAGTTTGACCGTCGACAACAACTTCTGGAATGCCACCGACGTCACTGGCGACAACTGGAACCTCACATGCCATTGCTTCAAGATTGACGATTCCGAGCGGCTCATAAATCGACGGGCAAGCAAACACAGTCGCACCTGAGAGCACCTGTACTAGTTCAGCTCGTGGGAGCTGGTTCTTGATCCAATGCACCCCAGTGCGCATTGTTGCGAGTTTGTCGATTTGGGCTGAAACCTCTTGGCCGAGTTCCGGAGTGTCTGGTGAGGAAGCACACAACACAATTGCAACATCATCGGGCAATTGCTCAGCTGCGCGCAGTAGATGCATGATGCCTTTTTGCCGCGTGATTCTTCCGACGAATAAGACGTACGGACGCTCAGGATCGATGCCATTAGCGATTAAGGCGTCGCGCTGAGTGACCTTGGACACCACATCTGTGTCTATTCCATTGTGCACAACATGAACTCGAGACGGGTCGACTTCTGGATAGGCATCTAGAAGGTCAGCCTTCATTCCATGACTGACTGCGATCACGGCATCGGCTGAAAGGTAAGCAGTGCGCTCGGCCCAAGACGAAACTGCGTAGCCACCGCCAAGTTGCTCTGCTTTCCAGGGACGACGTGGCTCAAGCGAATGGGCCGTCAAAACATGAGGAATTCCGTGTAACAGCGAGCCAATATGCCCGGCCATGTTGGCGTACCAGGTATGCGAATGGATGACATCTGCGTGTGCGAAGTCACTGATCATGCTCAAATTTGTGCCGAGTGTTTGAATGGCGGCGTTAGCTTCTGCGAGCTCAATTGGCACTTCATAGGCAACGGCTCCAGGCTTAGGTGCTCCGAAGCAATGAACGTCTACATCTATGCGTGAACGTAGCTCTGGAACTAGGTGTTCCACATGGACACCAGCCCCACCGTAAATGTCGGGTGGCCATTCTTTTGTAACAACTGAAATACGCACAGCATTAGCCTAGAGGGTCAGTAGACTGTTGGACATGCGCAGACGAGATAACGTGCTCAGCATCGTTTTGGCCGGTGGTGAAGGCAAGCGACTTATGCCGCTCACAGCCGACCGCGCCAAGCCAGCTGTGCCCTTTGGCGGTTCATACCGACTAGTTGACTTTGTGCTTTCCAATCTCGTTAATGCCGGCTTCCTGCGTGTCTGCGTATTGACCCAATACAAGTCACACTCTCTTGACCGCCACATCACAACGACCTGGCGTTTAGGCAGCATGCTCGGCGAGTATGTGACGCCAGTCCCTGCGCAACAGAGACTTGGTCCCCGTTGGTACACCGGCTCTGCCGATGCCATCTACCAGAGTTTGAATCTCGTGTACGACGAGATGCCTGACTATGTTGCTGTCTTTGGTGCCGACCACGTTTACCGAATGGATCCCGCCCAGATGTTGGCGGCACATAAAGAATCTGGGGCTGGCGTAACGGTAGCTGGCATTCGAGTGCCCAAGTCGCAAGCACATGGCTTTGGCATCATCAAGGCATCTGCCGATGGTTCGAAGATTGAAGAATTTTTAGAGAAGCCAGCTGATCCACCGACTGTTCCAGGTTCGCCGGACGAGTGCTATGCCTCTATGGGCAACTACATCTTCACAACAGATGCGCTGATTGCGGCCCTTAAAGAAGATGCTGCCGATGAACTCTCGATTCATGACATGGGTAGCAACATTATTCCGATGCTAACTGCGCGCGGCGAAGCAAACGTTTATGACTTCGCTTTAAATCAAGTTCCGGGCGCAACAGACCGTGACCGGGGTTACTGGCGCGATGTAGGAACGCTTGATTCTTACCACGAAGCACACATGGATCTAGTGTCTGTGCATCCAATCTTTAATCTGTACAACAACGCATGGCCGATTCTTACGAGCCTTCCGCCACTAGCCCCGGCCAAATTTGTTCAAGGTGGCAATGCACACGAGTCAATCGTCGGTGCCGGCTCAGTAATTTCTGGCGCTCATGTTCGTTCTTCGGTTGTGTCGCACGATGTTCGCGTTGCCGATGGCGCCTATGTAGATGAGTCAGTTCTCATGCCGGGCGTTCACATCGGCCGAGGTGCCGTTGTTCGTCGTGCCATCCTCGACAAGAACGTCATCATTCCAGATGGTGCTCAAATCGGTGTCGATCTTGAGCGCGACAGCCAGCATTACACAATTAGCGACAGCGGCATCATCGTGCTTGGAAAAGGCCAACGAGTCATCGTTTAGTACCTAGTGCCTCGTCAGTGGATGTGACGTTCAACAGCCAAGATGTTTGACAGATTCTCGACATCGCGGTGGTAGACCACGATAGAACCTGGGGTTAGCGCAGGATTAAATGCCTGATCCCCATGCGTGTCAATGGAGAATACGTCTGACAGCGCAGCCATGACAGTTGGCATCACGGGGCGATGCGTGCAGAGGACAACAGGTTCACGCAGAGTCGCGATGTCCCGCACTCGTTGCTGTGCTGGCATAGGGTCGAGCAGGTGTTGCTCTTCGCTGACACTTGGCTCAAAGTTGATGCTCAAACTGCGCGCACTTGCATAGGGACCAACAGTGTCGCGGCACCGCCGAGAGTCTGAGGAATTCACCTGCGTCACACCAAATGCAGCTAGAGCACTCACTAATGTGTTTGCCTGCATTCGACCAACAGCAGTAAGTGGCCGAGCCGCATCGCTCGAACTGGCTCCAATGGGGGTTGCGCTCCACTCAGCACGCTTCATTGCCTGCGTGTGGCGAAGGACAATCAACGGACTTGTGGGTTTGGCTGTACTTGCGGCAAGCAGGACATCGGCATCATGGGCGTAGGTCAGCAGTGATTTCGCTTCGTCAAAAGTGAGCCAACGAATTTCATCGACTTCTTCATTTGGGCTGAACTCACCATTGAGAATCGTGGCATGCCAGTAATTCACATCTTTAGGTATGCCATTCGCCTGATAGTGCTGGGTAGGTAAAGGCATGCCAAGTTGAATAGCAAAACCAGTTTCTTCACGCACTTCGCGGACCGCAGCACCTACGAGATTTTCACCTGGGTCAACCTTGCCTTTAGGGAAAGTCCAGTCATTACGTAGATGTCGGTGAATGAGAAGAAACTCGGTCCCATGATCGCCTTGGCGGGTGATGACCGCGCCGGCTGCGGCAATTCGCTTACTTAGCGCCACGGAAACCTACCCTCTGCAAAAGGGTACCGATCTTGCGCGGCTGGTAAGCAGCCGTTCCTAGTTGAGGAGTGGGATGGTGCTTAATAAGTTCCTCTTGGAATTCATTGAGCGGCTCCCCGTCAGCATCAAGGTGGATTCTGGTCCAGTTACCATCGTCGGCTAGGTGCCAAGCAGCTGTGGAGTCAGCCATGGCCAAGTCCAGCACCTTACTAACGCTTGCGCCGTCGGATGGGTCAAGCCTGACCAATGCCTCAACGCGTCGATCGAGGTTGCGATGCATGAGGTCCGCAGAGCCTATCCAGGTTTCTGTCTCGCCACCATTAAGGAATTCAAAAACTCGGCTGTGCTCGAGGAAGCGACCCAGAATGCTACGGACGCGAATGTTGTCAGACAGGCCAGGCACACCAGGACGCAAAGTGCAGATGCCGCGAACAACTAAATCAACGTTTACACCTGCTTGAGATGCGCGGTACAGCGCATCTGCGATCACTTCATCCAAAATGGAATTACATTTGATTCTGATTCGTGCCGGCTTGCCAGACTTTGCATGATTGATTTCACGCTCGATGCGACTAGTAATTCCGTTGCGCAGATCCTTTGGAGCAACGAGCAACCTGTTGTACTCGCCTTGGATACCGTAGCCAGAAAGTTGATTGAAGAGTCCTGCAACATCGTCGCCGACTTGTGGGTCAGTGGTCAACAGGCCAAAATCTTCATAAATTCGAGCAGTCTTCGGGTTGTAGTTTCCTGTTCCAATGTGGACATAGCGATTCAGACGGCCACCATCGTTGCGGACAACGAGGCATAGTTTTGCGTGCGTCTTGAGTCCGACAATGCCATAGACCACATGCACGCCGGCCTCTTCAAGCTTGCGCGCCCAATCAATGTTGTTCTGTTCATCGAAGCGAGCCTTGATCTCTACAACCGCGAGGACCTGCTTGCCTGATTCAGCCGCGGTGATGAGTGCATCCACGATGGGGGAGTCGCCCGAGGTTCGATAGAGGGTTTGCTTGATAGCAAGAACATTCGGGTCTTGTGCCGCTTGCTCAAGGAACAACTGCATGCTGGTTGAGAAGGAGTCGTATGGATGGTGCAGAAGAATGTCCCGGCTTCGCATGATTTCGAGAACATCAGGCGCCGTTGCAGTCTCGACATTAGTCAGCACATTGTTGGTGTGCGGCACGAATGGAATGTCTTTGAGATCGTCTCGATCAAGTTTGGATAGTTCTAGAAGACCGCGTAGGTCCAACGGGCCTGACAACTTGAAGACTTCATTCTCAGTAACGCCAAGTTCGCTAATGAGCATTTCAAGAATTTGTGGATCGAAAGTGTGTTCGACTTCTAGACGAACTGGTGGTCCGAATCGGCGACGCATGAGTTCGCGCTCAAGTGCCTGCAGGAGATTCTCTGCGTCATCCTCTTCGACTTCAAGTTCCTCATTGCGTGTCACTCGGAAAGCATGTTGTGCAACGACTTCCATGCCAGGAAACAGCATCTCGATGTGACCAGAAATCATGTCTTCGAGTGGAACGAATCTTTGTGTTGAAACCTTAATAAATCGCGGTAGCAGCGGTGGAACTTTGACGCGAGCAAAGAGTTCGTGTCCGGTGCTTGGATTTCGCACGACCACGGCAAGGTTGAGCGACAGCCCAGAGATGTAAGGGAACGGGTGCGATGGGTCAACGGCCAGCGGTGTCAAAACTGGGAAGACTTGCTCGACAAAGAGCTTTGTCATCACAGCTTGTTCTTCGTCTGTGAGTTCTTCCCATCGCAGAATTTCGATGCCGTTGGCAACCATGGCCGGAAGCACGGACTCTCTGAAGGTTCGAGCATGCTCTGTCATCAAGGCGTAACTTTGAGCCAGGACAGATTCATGAACCTCGCGTGGTGCACCACCGCTGGAGGACTTCACAGCAATGCCTGTGGCAATGCGACGCTTGAGACCCGCTACGCGGACCATGAAGAATTCGTCAAGGTTGCTGGCAAAAATGGCTAGATATTTTGCGCGCTCAATAAGTGGCATCGTCTCATCTGCCGCAAGCTCTAGTACGCGCTGATTGAAGGCGAGCCAAGAAAGTTCGCGGTCCAGAAAGCGATCGGCTGGCAACTTGTTTTCAGGTGTGGGCGAAGATGAATCTGTTGTTAAAGTACTCATGACCTTCCTACCCTGACACATAAAGGTTAACAACATCGACTTCTCAACTTAATCCAGCGAGAAATTCGGAATAAATGGTGGGATGATGCATGAGTGAGTAGACAAATTGTCATTATGGGTTCGGGTGAGACTAGCCCCACCATGGTGACCCCGCATCAACGAATTCTTGCTGAACTTAAAGAAGTCTCTGGCGAAGTTGCTGTTCTGGATACCCCATTTGGTTTTCAAGAGAATGCCGATGAGCTTACAGCGCGTATCCGCGATTACTTTGGCCAGTCTGTAGGCACAGAAGTGACAGCGGTCACTCTCAGGCACAAGGACTTGACTTCAGCCCAAGTTGCGCACGCTGTGACTCAAATTCGTGAAGCAAAATGGGTTTTCGCTGGCCCAGGCAGTCCCAGCTACGCCCTATCAGTGTGGCGTCAGACAGGTCTGGCAGCGCACTTAGATGAGGTTGTCACATCGGGTGCACTCGTCTTGGCTTCAGCTGCTGCGCTGACAGCCGGTGCCTACACAATTCCGGTCTATGAGATCTACAAAGTGGGTGAAACTCCTCGCTGGCTTGAAGGGCTCAACATTCTGGAACGTCACACCGGCCTGAAAGCGGCCGTGATTCCACACTTTGATAACAGCGAGGGTGGTAATCACGACACTCGTTTTTGTTACATGGGTGAGCGCAGATTAAGACTTCTAGAAGCTCAGCTTCCTACCGACTGTTTCATCCTTGGTGTCGATGAACACACAGGTGTGACTTTCGATATCGACACCAAAATTGCGCGCGTATTTGGGCGCGGCCTGATGACAGTTCGTCGTGGAGAGCACACCTGGACTGTCGCATCAGGAGAGGAAGTCTCATTTGATGAGATTGCCGAGCATGGTGGGGTGCCGAGAACTGAGCACCCAGCCGAGGCAGTTGTTACTCACAATGTGCAAGAAGTAGAAGCACTCCTCGAGAAAGGCAATGTGCTCAACGCAGTTGATGTGCTACTCGAGCTAGATGAACTCGACCGTGACCTTGAGACTCGGGCTACCGTTCATGCACTCATTACTCGGCTGGGTCATCTAGCTGCTAGTCCTCGGGTCGACATCAACTCTGTCGTAGGGCCATACATTGACGCACTATTGCAGGCCCGCCAAGCAGCGCGCGCAGGTGGTCGATGGGATGAAGCGGATGTGATCCGTAATCAACTTCTTGAACTCAAAGTGACAATTAATGATTCAAAAGACGGATCGACGTGGGAGATCAGCTCCACATGACCCCCGGGCCAATCGCACTAGTAGGGTCTGGCGAATACCTGCCGGTGATGCAAGAAGTCGAAGCTGGCCTTATTCACGGTCGATCCCCAAAGTATGTTCAGATTCCCACCGCTGCTGCACCTGAAGGTGCAGACTCCATTCGTTACTGGATTGAGTTGGGTCGCGCCCAGGCGGAGCGGATTGGCGTAGAGCCAATCTCAGTCGTGGCGCACAATCGAGATGATGCTGATGATGCTCACATCGCCGAGCAAGTTCGAGATGCCGGGCTCATCTATCTTTCAGGTGGTAATCCAAGTTTCTTGGCAAACACCTTGCGGGATACCAAGCTGTGGCTTGAGATTGACTCGGCTTGGCGCGATGGTGCGGCATTGGCTGGGTGTAGTGCTGGGGCGATGGCTCTGGCAGATCACATACCGACTTTGCGCTTACCAACACATCCCGCAACTCGTGGTCTAGGACTGCTTCCGCACATTCGAGTTCTGCCACACTTCGATCGAATGTTCGCACATGTGCCTGACTTCTTCACTCGTTTCATGAAGGTACCTACTGGTGTTCATGTCATTGGCATTGACGAAGACACTGCGATTGTCGGAGGTCCCACTGAATGGGAAGTTCAAGGTAGGCAGTCAGCCTGGCTATTTGTTGATGGACATCGACATGAGTACGTGGCAGGTGCGACGATAGTTACGCCGACACTCGCTTGAACATCACATCAGTGTCCCAGTGGGTGAACCCCAAACGCTTGTAGAGTTCGATGGCCACAGTGTTGTCTTGATCGACGTAGAGCATCGCCGATGGAAGGCCCTGTGATCGCAGGTATTCGAGTCCTCTGATGGTTAATGCCGTAGAGATACCTTGATGACGATATTCTTGGGCGACCCCGACAACATAGATTTCACCAATTTCAGGGTGTTCATGGTGCTTATGTCGCAGACCGCCATGCATCTTGGTCCACACAAAGCCCACTAACTGACTCGCGGCGTTGGTGGCGACAAAGAATCCGTTGGCATCAAACCACACTTCGGCCATGCGAATGTGCAGGTCGTCAAGTGTCCATCCACCCTGTTCTGGGTGGTCGATAAACACTGCATTGTTGAGTTCAACCCAGGCTTGGTCATCTTGGCCAGGCACAAACTCGCGAATGAACACATCGGCCAATTCTTTGGGTCTCGGGATTGGTGCAAAGAGTGATCTACGCATTTGCCATAGTTCGCGGACCTGTTCAAACCCAAGTGTCTGTGCTAGCTGGTGTGCTCCCGCTTGTTTGCCGTGCGCCCAAAGCCGAATCGAATGGTTTCCAACTGCAGTGATTGCTTCACGAACCAACGCGCTACCAATTCCATGCCCCCGTTCTGACGGAAGTACGGCCACTTCAATTGCGGCCCCTGCCACGGCGTCAGTTTGATCCAAATGAAGGTAGCCAACTAAGTGCCCCTGTTCATCGCGCGCGAGGAAGTGCCTTGACAACGGATCTAGGCCGTGATGAAGGTGAATAAGGACATGTTCGCTCAGAGGAGACAAACCATCTGCGGAAGAAACGGTATTAGTGAAGTTTCGAATTTCGGAAATTTCGTTCTGACTTAGGTCAGTATGCTCGCGAATCTGCACAGGGGTCGCGTGGGTTGTCATGGTGAGACGAGCAAGTCTTCATCATCGTGTGCAGATGTTGATCCTGCGACAAATCGATAACCAACGTTGCGGACTGTGCCGATCAAGTTCTCATTCTCCACGCCGAGCTTTGCCCGCAGGCGACGTACATGTACATCAACGGTACGAGTTCCACCGAAGTAGTCGTATCCCCAGACTTCTTGCAATAACTGTGCTCGCGAGAAGACTCGACCTGGATGTTGTGCGAGGAACTTAAGGAGTTCAAACTCTTTGTAGGTGAGGTCAAGTGACTTACCGTGCAATTTAGCTGAGTACGTCTGCTCATCAATGGTCAGTTCACCTGAGCGAATCTCCGGATTGAGATCTTGGTACGGACCTTGTGCTGCTCGCCCGATGCCGAGACGAATGCGTACTTCAATTTCGGCAGGGTTGGCTGAATCCAGAATGACATCGCTAAGACCCCATTCGTGATTGATTGCCGCCAGGCCACCCTCGGTCGTGATGAGAATTACTGGGCAAGTGTTACCCGTGGTGTCCATTAGTCGGCACAGGCTGCGGGCGCCAGGCAGATCTGATCGGCCATCGATAAAGATGATGTCTGCGCTTGGGGCAGAAATGAGTGCAGTGGGATCCGGTGACATGACCTTGATCTGGTGGCTGAGCAGTTCCAAACCAGGCAGAACTGTGCTCGAAGGTGTCAGCGCACGCGTCAGCAAAAGCACCGTGGCCACGACATCACCCACTTACCAATCTGAATTGCCTAAGCATACCTAACTTATGTGGGACCTACATTTTCGTCTCAGGAGTTAGGCGTTAGCCGTAACGGCTTGAACAACGTTCATGACGTCAAGACGCTTGGGCAAGCCCACTGACTTACCCACGATGCCACCTTGGCTATTCAGAATGAAAGTGGTCGGAGTGCGTGTAACGCCCATCTCCCGCACTAAATCAAGGTGCGCTTCGGCATCGATCTCAATGTGAGCTACGCCTGGCGTTGAAGCCGCTACATCCGCAAGCAACAAACGAGTAGCCCTGCAGGGTTGACAGAATGCTGAGGAAAACTGGACCAGAGTTACATCTTCGCCAAGAGCTTGGCCAAACTTAAAGTTGCCAAGGCCAGGCCTCGCCGCTGGCTGTATTGGTGGCGCTTGTGGGGTCGGGGAGTTGGCACCAACCGATGTCTCAACCGGCGCTCTGTGCTCGTGCGTGCGAGCGAGCTTGATGCGCCCCTCGGTGCGTTTTCGGTACAGGCCGAATGCTGTACACATGGCGAGTAGCACAATCAGCCAAATCACCTGATTAGACATTGCGCACCACCTTGTTGGGCCTTGTTGTAAAACCTTCACTTGTACCGTATGTCACCCTGAGCTCTGTGGGGAAATATTCCCTTATTGCAAACTAATTGCAGTTGCTCAAATGTCTTGAGCAATTTAGGTCTGTATTCGCTTAGGGTGTGTGACATGTCACTTGGACAGGTTCTTACCAAGCGTCGCGTCGTCGATTACGGCCGCCTTGGCTCCGCCATGTGTTGTTGCCTCTAAATCTGCAACCCCTGTGGGTTGTTAACTCAACCCATTCGCAACATTGCGCAACAACCAGATTCTGAGGAAATACATTGAGCCAGCAGATTGATCCACGTGGTCCACGCTTCGGTGCTGCCATCACAACTGTGGTGCTGGCCGTCGCGTTACTTGTTGCGCCTTCACCTCTTGCGACCACTTTGCTGACAATTCAGACCCTCGTATTTGCGATTGGTGCCTTCATCGGCTTACCGGCACAGCCATACGGAAAGATTTTCGCCAAGTTTGTTCGACCTCGCCTTGCCGCACCTTCTGAGCTTGAAGACGTGGCACCCCCACAGTTCGCGCAACTTGTCGGCTTTGGTTTCGCGATAGTCGCATGGGTTGCACTGCTTACTCACGTGATAGTTGTCGCTCAAATTGCAATTGGTCTTGCACTTGCCGCGGCATTTCTTAATGCTGCCTTTGGTTTTTGCCTTGGCTGCGAGATGTACCTCATTGGTAAGCGCGTCTTTTCATAACAACAATCGTTCTTAATCTGAAATAACAACAAGGAGAAAATAATGAGCCGCAGCGAAGTACTCGTTGATGCAGAGTGGGCATTAGCTCATCTCGATGATTCCAAGGTTGTTTTCGTTGAAGTCGACGAAGACACTGCCGCTTACGAGACGAACCACATTCGTGGCGCGATCCGCATCGACTGGAAGAAGGATCTCCAGGATGGCGTTCGTCGTGACTTTGTGAGCAAGGAAGCTTTTGAAGCGCTTCTTGGCAGCAAGGGCATCGCAAATGATGACACCGTGGTTCTTTACGGTGGAAACAATAACTGGTTCGCGTCATACGCATACTGGTACTTCAAGCTTTACGGCCACCAGGATGTCCGCCTGCTTGATGGTGGACGCAAGAAGTGGGAACTTGACGGTCGCGAACTTGTAGCCGATGTCCCTGAGCGCACTGCGACTACTTATGTTGCATCTGAGCAGAACAGTGCAATTCGCGCATTCCGTGATGATGTCATCAAGGCCATTGGTGTCGAAAATCTAGTGGATGTTCGCTCCCCAGATGAGTATGCGGGTCGTCTCTTAGCCCCAGCACACTTGCCTCAAGAGCAGTCACAGGTAGCCGGTCACATCCCTACTGCAGCCAATATTCCTTGGAGTAAGGCTGCTAACGAAGATGGTTCATTCAAGTCGGATGATGAGTTGAAGGCCCTTTACCAGGGCGCTGGTGTTGACTTTGCTAAGGACACCATCGCTTACTGCCGCATCGGCGAGCGTTCAGCACATAGCTGGTTTGTCCTGCACGAATTGCTCGGCCTAGAAAATGTTCGCAACTACGACGGCTCATGGACTGAATACGGTTCATTGGTTGGCGTACCTGTTGCACTCGGCGATGAGCCAGGTCAAGCATGAGTAGCTGTGGTGCAGTAGTTGGTGGCATCTCCTTAGATCGCGTTGACATCGACAAAGAAGCTGTCATTCAGGGAGTAGTCATCAACCAGGGTCAGCCAGCACCAGTTGGCTATGTTCGTCTGCATGATGCGGGCGATGAATTCACCGCTGAAGTTCCGCTGAACAGCAAGGGAGAGTTTCGATTCTTTGCCGCTCCTGGAGACTGGACTTTAGTGACCTTGATTCCAGGCGCAAGCACCCGCACAAAGGTCTCAGCTTCACTGGGTGTCGTCACTGACCTAGATGTAGTTGTTGCCTAGTTCCAGACGTAGATAGATCACGACAAGATCCGAGGATTGACTTCATTCGCTCATGCAGCGTGTGGGTCACTACCTCGGATCTTGTTATTTCTGGCCCGGTGTCCAAGTGGGACAGGCTGCGGGCATCTCTCTGGGCAGTGATGTTGTTGTGTGAGCAGCACGAGTGAAGTGGGTAGTGGGCTTCGAGCAAGATCGAGATAGTTAAGTAGACTTACACCGTGGTTGAAAATATTTACACAGGCCTGTTAGTTGCTTGTTCACTAGCGATTACTTGGTTCGCCGGGTATGCCGTCTACAAACTATTTAAGGGTCAAAACTGAGCCCCTCATATCACCCAGAGTTAGCCCATCTGTCCTGGTTAATTGGGACATGGGTAGGTGTAGGTCTGGTTGATTACCCTTCCATGGAATCTGGCATTCAGGTTGGTCAAGAGCTTCGCATATCGCATGATGGCCGGCCGTTCCTTACTCATTGGTCACAAACGTGGGAACTCGATTCTGAAGGTAACCGCGTACGACCGCTTGCCATGGAGGGTGGATTCTGGCGTCCGCGACCAGACAATGAAGTTGAACTGCTCTTGGCGCATCCGACGGGATTCCTCGAATCATGGTTCGGCAAAGTGACGGTGACTGGAATTGAGAATGCGGTAATCACGGGTGCTCGGGTAGAGCTCGACACCGATGCGATTTTGCGCACCGAGTCGGCCAAGGAAGTGACCGCAGGAAAGCGCCTCTATGGTTTGTACAACAACAAATTGGGATGGGTTTATGACATGGCCATCCCGGGAACACCGCTTACATCGCACCTGTCGTTCGAACTTTCTAAGGCAGATTAATCATGGCTCGTGACTGGAATGACGTTCTTCGCGATTACGGTTTTCGTATCACTCCGCAACGCCAGCTAGTTCTCGAAGCGGTCAACTCACTCGGTCATGCCACCCCAGAAGAATTGCTCAATGAGGTGCAGAAGACTGCAGCCGCCGTGAACCTCTCGACCATTTATCGGACCCTTGAAGTCCTTGAACAGGTTGGTCTGGTCACGCACGCGCACATTGGTCATGGTGCTCCGACGTATCATTCTGTTGACGATGAGGCGCATATTCACTTGGTCTGTGACGTTTGCCAGAATGTGACATCAATCCCGGCGCATTCAGCTGAAGTATTTGTTCAGTTGCTACGCGAGCAAGTTGGCTTTGAAACTGATGTAGCTCATGTCTCGGTGCACGGACAATGTGCTACCTGTGTCGGCCGTCAAAAGCTCATCTAGTCTGCGCCCGTAGCGGAACAGGCTCCCATCACGCATTGGCTAGGGGACAATAGTTTTATGACTGCAATGCCGACTATGGATGAAAACAGTATCGATGCTGGAGTGGCGTGGCATTATGGTGATCCATTTCGTGAACAGAAGTTGCTAGTTGCCGGTAGCGGTCGTGTAGATCTTTCTCATCGTGGTGTCATCACAGTCAGCGGCGCAGATCGCCATACGTGGCTACATTCTCTGACGACTGCCGATTTCTTAACGCCGTTCACTTCGCTGCAAGCGCTTATTTTGTCGCCGCATGGTCACATTGAGCATGACCTGCACGTGATTGACGATGGAGAAACGACCTGGATAACGGTCGAGCCAAACACCGTCGCTGAACTCGTGCGTTACCTCACGATGATGAAGTTCATGATGCAAGTTGAAGTGGTTGATCTGACCGAGCAGTACGCTGTCATCGGCGCTCCAGGCCACCTGGATTCGACTCATCCGACTTGGCATTCGCCTGATTCGCTCGTTCTCGACTCCGGTGTGAGTGACATCTATGTTCCCGAGCGTCCTAGTTCGTGGCAGGTGAGTGAAATGATTGTGCCTCGCGACCAACTCGTTGTACAGCTTGCTGATGAACCCGAAGTGGGTACCTGGGCTTGGGAAGCGCATCGAATTCGAGCCGGCGTTCCGCGCCTGCATCTCGATATTGATGCACGAACTATTCCGCATGAAGTCGGCCTCATTGCAGCTGCAGTTCACCTAAATAAGGGCTGTTACCGCGGGCAAGAGACTGTGGCAAAGGTGTACAACCTCGGCAAACCTCCACGGAGGCTGGTGCAACTTCTTATCGATGGCTCGACTAACGAATTGCCTGAAGTTGGTGCACCAATCTCTCTCGGGGAAAAGGTCATTGGCTCATTGACAAGCATTGTTCAAGATTATGAACTGGGACCTGTAGGTCTTGGTGTGATCAAGCGCACTGTCCCTCTGGATGCCGTCCTTGATGTAGCGGGCATCGCTGCAAGCCAAGTGCCGATTGTTGTTTAGCTAGACCTCAAGGGTGATGGTGATTGGGCCGTCGCACACTTGTGAAATCTGCATGTCAGCGCCAAACTTTCCCTTCTCAACTTGTGCCCCAAGATCGCGAAGCGAGCGGATGACATCGTTGATGAGCGGTTCGGCTTGAGTGCCGGTTGCAGCGTTCTGCCAAGTGGGTCGACGACCGCGCGACGTGTCAGCCAGCAACGTGAATTGACTAATGAGCAGGATTGGCAATCGTGCATCACATGCCGAGACTTCCTTGGATTCTGAGCGGACTGTTATGCCACGAGCTTCTAATGCCTCGCGATCAAAAATTCGTAGCTTCCAGATTTTGTCGGCGAGCAAGGCACACTTGGATGCGTCGTCATCCACCGCTACGCCAACGAGCACCATAAGCCCTGGACCTTCAAAACTTCCGAGAACTTCTCCATCAACAGCCACGGATGCACCGTTGACTCGTTGGACCACTGCTCGCATGACTACATTCTGTCGCAATTGGTGATGCAAGTCTGCTTCTGCAAGCGCCCTTGAGATGTCGACGTGGCTTCCTAGGTCTGAGGTAGGCGATAGCGACCGCTGCGCATTACTTCAACAAGCCCATCACTCACCAAGCCGTCGAGTGCGCGCTCTCGTTGTTGAGGGTCCGCCCAGACCTTGTCCAACTCTGACTTAGATACCGATGAAGGAGCATCGCGCAATACTGCCATGAGCTTGCCGCGAACCTGTCGATCGGTTCCAGCAAATTTTTGTGAACGTGCAGCCACTGAACTCTTGGGTTTTCCTGCGGCAAGCCATTGGCATCGATGAGCGATGAAGCATTGGGAGCATTGAGGATTCCTTGCTGTGCAAATGACTGCGCCGAATTCCATGACCGCAGCCGACCATAGCGCGGCTTCCGCATCCTGCTCTGGAGTCAGTTCATCTGCAAGTGTTCGCTCTATGCTGCTCACTGACTGAGGCTGTCGCTCTTGACCTTTCCAGACTCGCATGAGCACCCGTCGAATATTGGTGTCTAGAACCACAGAACGCTTGTTATGGGCAAAGGCCATGATGGCGCTGGCTGTGTAGTCGCCGATTCCGGGCAGTGCAACGAGTTCGTCGTAGTCGCATGGCAAGTCGCCAGCGAAGTCGCTCGTCACTTTCTTCGCGCATTGATGCAGGCGCAGGGCTCGGTTCGGGTAACCCAGTCGATCCCACTGGCGCAGAACTTCCGCGGGGGTTGCGGCCGCCAAAGATGGCGCATCGGGCCAGCGATCTATCCACGCTAGATAGGCAGGAGCGACTCGCTGTGCTGGAGTTTGCTGCAGCATGATTTCGCTGACTAACACTTGCCATCCAGTTGTGTGCTCGGCACGCCACGGCAAGTCGCGGGAGTTTGCCTGAAACCAGATCATCACTTCGCTTTGAATGGTCACTGTTCTAGTATCCCGCTAGTCGTGCCTCCAACGATTTAGGCCAATTACTTATTAGCCTCAACTTGTGACTGGAGTTGTTCATCCCGTTGGGCCAGAGCGGCCCGAAGTGTATTGGCGACGCCGCATCGTCGTTGTGCTTGGGTTAATCGTGCTCCTCACTTTTGTTGGCAAGCTCTTGTTTGGTGGTTCAGGTGGAGGTGCTGCTCCCCATGCAATGGTGACTCCAGTGACGAGTGCCAAACCAACCATGATGAGCACACCAAAAGCCACTCATTCCGCGCATGTACCTCCGGCAGTTAATCCGACTGCGCACAGTGTTCAAGGGACGTGTAGCGATTCGGACATGAAGGTCACAGTAAGCAGTCCTAAACATGTGACCCCGATTGGTGGCGGCTTGGCCATCACCATGAAGGTGACGAATACATCGCCAAGGACCTGTACTCGGGATCTAGGTAGTGGTGCTAACGAAGTCACGATTACGTCTGGTCCAGCACTAGTCTGGTCAACCGATCACTGTAATCCGAGCACTGCATCTGATGTGCAGACCTTGGCGGCTGGAAAGTCTTGGTCGGTGAACGTCTTTTGGGATGGAAATATTTCTGCACCTAAGTGCCAACTTATGGGCAAAGCACAGCATGGCGCCTACTGGGTACATGCACACAATGGGAAAGTCTCAGCGCATCGCATGCGCTTTGTCGTGAACTAGATTCGGTCTAGGTGT
>Ga0304729_1000602_pt1 | contig 26000 bp, 37 predicted proteins | sample C_131016_MF_Meta_FD_190475 | JGI IMG/M metagenome (GOLD analysis project Ga0304729, IMG submission 190475) | Freshwater microbial communities from Lake Croche, Canada to study carbon cycling - C_131016_MF_MetaG (v2) (version 2) | ecosystem: Environmental > Aquatic > Freshwater > Lake | place... | reverse complement strand
ATTGATGTTCCGGATATGCTACCTATTATATAAGATGTGTTTGGAGGATATGGAGCAGTAGATCCAAACGCATTAGTAGTAGACATTGTACTAACAATAGAAGTACCGGGCGCCCATACGTCTACTCTGGGACCAGATTCGCTACTATTTGCTTTTTGCTCTGGGTAGCCCATTGATGGATCGCCAGTCCATACATTACCTACTGAGATAACCCCTGGGCTACATGCCGGGCTTCCACCACGCATGTAGTATAAAGTATCACCATATACAGTACTGTTAAAATAATTATTATAGTTTGCGCCAGTGGGAACATCGACTGTTTGATAATAATTTCCTGCGGCGCCGCATAAAACAACGCCCACAGATAATAATTCACTAACATCTAAATCAACTGAACTTACCTGAGCCCCGTAGATATCACTTGCGTTACCTATCATACCATACTGAGGTTGTTTGACTGTATCTGTCCACGGAGTACCTTGATAATTACCACCGGTGATGCCAGAGAAATAGCTGATGTATCCCCAACTCATATTAACTACTGTTGGTCTTTTGTACCCTGTAACAGGATCAACTGGTTTAAGATAATGCCATAATTTTATTAAGTCAAATGCATAGTATGCATTAACCCCTCCGGTGCCTCCCAACCCATCAACTTTCATAACATAAATGTTAGAATTCTTTCCTCTGCCGTATGTTTTTCCTGCTGCGATACCAGTACAATGTGTACCGTGCCCAAATGTGTCTGTGTAGAAACCAACGGGCATATTGTATTCGCCGATATCAGGATACCAAGGTGGGTTTCCTGTTTGTCCCGCTGCTGTCCACCAATCTATTTTTTGAACTCGACTAACTCCGTTAGCATCAAAAAAATCAGGATGATCACATTCTAATCCGCTATCTTGAATTACAAAATCTACCCCCGTGCCGTCTAATGGATAATCGTAATTTAATGTGCCTGAATAACCTTCAGTGTTATCAATAGTGCTGTTTAATCTAAATAATCCCCAGTTAATCCCGGATGTATTATCTGGGTTGGTTCCTGTATTTGGTCCTTTATAAAACAACCCAGTTTGTGAGGAGAAGGGTGCAATTTCAATATCAGTACGTTGATCAGGAGGTATTTCTACACAATATACTCTAGGGTCATTACGTAAGATTTCTGCTTCAGCATCTGTTAAAGCATAATGACAAGAGCGAAGGCTCATTGGTCTAGCGTTAACAATATCAACTGCTCTGTTTGGGACATAAGTACTACCAGACCCATTTGTTTCTATTTCATTCCAAAAAGTATCGTAGTCAATGCCTTCCTTTAACCCGACAATGTATTCTTTCATTATAGTCGTCCTACAGCTACTTCAATAACTCCCACGCCTTCAAAGTTTTCTAGTGCTTTACCAATTACTGAACCAGTGTATGGATGAATCATTGGTCTAGCATATCCTTTGCCAGCACTAACTAGCATATCACCCTTACGAATAGTTCCATGAACTTTACATGGCACCCGCCCTTGCAATGCTAGTGCTACAATATATTCACCTTGACATTGTGAATTCATTACATACGCTGGATTAGTTGATACTACACCGGCAACTCTTGTTGTACCATCTTCAGCAATTGTAACTTCTTTGTCACCGCCAAACTCTAATACAGTACCAGGTTCGTATGGTTTATCTGCTTCATAATATTCTGCCAAGTCAGCGTATGTTGCTGTTAGTTTACTACCAGCACTTAATCCCCAATTACCAGTGATTGTGCCTGCTGTAGTGTTTGACCCAGTTGTTAATGCGGTTGCACCTACTGTGCCGGAAAAGGTTGGCAAGTATGCCGCAACATTTGCATTTGAGTACGCGCCTGCAAAACTAATAGATACCCCGTTTGCATAATAATAGTTGTCAGTTTTTATACCGCCCGTAGCTACATTGGCAGTTACGGTCAATGATGATAGTGTACCGACGCTTGTAATATTGCCCTGTGCTGCTGTTGTCACGGTGCCTGCAGTTGTTGCACTGCCTGCAGTTGTTGCACTGCCTGCAGTTGTTGCACTACCTGCACTAGTTGCATATGTTGCATTTGCTACAGTTCCTGATACGTTTGCACCTTGGATGTTTGATAAGTTGTTACCGGCACCATAATGGTTACCTGTAATGTTAGCACCGGTTATATTACCAGTAGCGTTGAATGTACCGCTTACGTTAGCACCCGTACCAGTTATAATTAATATATTTGCATTGCCTGCTACTGATGTATTAACGTTACCGTTTGCAGTTACAATTACGTTGCTATTACCATTAACAATTGAACTACCGGCTGATATAGTTAAGTTGCTTAATAAACCACCATCACCTTGGAAGAAGTTAGCTTTAGCTAAATTACCCAAATTAGCATTACCACTAGTAATATTAGCTGTTACTGCTAAACTTGTTAGTGTACCAACACTAGTGATATTACTTTGAGCCGCAGTTGTTACGGTACCGGCTGTCGTTGCACTTCCGGCGCTTACTGCATATGTTGCGTTAGCTACTATACCTGTCACATTAGCACCAGCAATGTTTGTTAAATTAGCACCGGATCCTGCAATCAAGGTAGCAGTTAATGTTCCGGTAGCCTTATTGTAAACAAGACCTGAACTGCCTGCCATGTTACCTGCATCATTAAACTGAACCTGTGTGTTTACACCAGCAGGAGAATAATTAGCAGACACATTACCTAAATTTAAACCTCCGCCTACTACTGCTGCCCAGCCAGCAACTGCTGAATTGAATGTAATAATAAGTGCATTGGCGTTAGCGTAATTAATTATGGGGAAATCATATCTACCCACATATGAATTACCGTTACTATCAATTGGTTCAACACTTACATATTGTCTGTTAAGATTATGAACTACTGTCCATGTGGTGTTAGCACTTGTTTGAGTATGTAGGTAATAACCACCTGTTGGGTCTGCCCAACTTAAATTACCAGATCCATCTGTTTTAAGTATTTGATTTGCAGTACCACCGCTGATATAAACGTTACCAACTGCATTCAGATTACTTCTTCCGGATATTGTTAAGGTTGTCAGGTTACCCACGCTAGTAATATTTGGTTGAGCATTGGTAGTTACAGTACCTGCACTAGTTGCATATGTTGCATTTGCTACAGTACCTGTCACATTAGCACCGACGATAGAACTTAATCCATTTCCATTACCAGTAAATACGCCTGTATTAGCAGTAAATGCTACTGCTGTTACAGTACCATTAACACCCAATGATGTTAATGTGCCAACACTTGTTATATTTGGTTGAGCATTTGTTGTTAATGTGCCGGCAAAATAATTAGCACTTAATGTTGCACTGGTTGCACTTCCTACAATAAATGATATACTAGGATGACTACCTAATTGATAATTACCAGATGCGTTGCTACTAGCGCCTGTTATATAGAACGTTCCGGGTGCACCTGAAGTTTGTGCTACAACATTACTATATTCTGATACGTTAGACCTTGACACATATAAATTAGGAACTACAGTTGTGCTTGTTACTACCAATGGTGCTGTGCCTGTTGCAATATTAGATATAAATTGTGGAGAAGTTATATTAGCACTTGCCAATACTTGTGCAGTACCTAAATTACCAACATTAGCATTGCCGGTCACATTGGCAGTACCTGGAATATTAGCACCAGTTGAAGTTATGGTTAATTGACTAGTAGTGTTACCTGCAACAAAATGTGAAATATTACTAGCACTAGCAATAGTGATGTTACTTGTACTGTTCTGCATCAATCCACTATTAATTGTAGTGATATTACCTGTTGTAATAATTGCAGTTGCAGTACCTAAATTACCAACATTAGCATTGCCAGTCACATTAGCAGTGCCCGGTATGTTAGCACCAGTGGAAGTTATAGTTAGTTGACTTGTACCATTTCCTGCAACAAAATGTGAGATATTACCAGCACTAGCAATAGTAATATTACTTGTACTGTTTTGCATTAACCCACTGTTGATAGTAGTTATATTACCGGTAGTAGCAATTAATGTACCCGTACCTAAATTGCCCGTATTAGCATTACTAGATACATTTAGTAATGTAGTAGTTAAATTACCTGTTGCAGCATTAAATGATAAGTTTGCATTCGCACCATGCGCTAAATTACCTGATGTAGAATTAACAAAGATTGGATACCAGGTGCCAGTACTTGTTAGTACAGTGTTGGCATACTCAGAAACATTTGCTCTGGCTACAAACAAATTAGGCACTAGAGTTGTACTTGTTACTGTTAATGGTGCATTACCAATATTGGCATTAGAAATTAATATAGGTGCAGTAACACTAGTGTTTGCGTTAACGTTCCCGGCAACAATATTACCAGTTGATACTGTCAACGTATTAGTAATTTTATTATAAATGAAACTAGAATTACCAACTAATACATTTTGATCATTAAATTGAACAGTGGTATTTGATCCGCCTACATTTGCGCCGCTACCACCGCCGGCGGTGGATGATGTAGCAATTGCATTTGGTGAATTAGTATATGTTAAACTTGTACCATTTGCCGCATTTGGTGAATCTCTATATTGTGTCGTATACAATGCTACTTGTCCGCTAGTAGCATAATTAGCCAATAATGTCAAATAGAATGTTTGAGCATTTACATTTGCGTTTGCGTTACCATTTACCCCAGTAATAGTAATTACACTTCCATTCACATATGGAGTTGTGTTTGCTACTTCCATTATGATAGGGGTAGCATTGGATAATGCTGTGATGTGGGTGTATAATGTACCTTTAGGTGCCCAGCTTAAATTACCAGTTCCATCGGTTTCTAATACATAACCAATAGCACCACCGGTCATTGAAAGATTAGATACATCTCCTAATTGAAGTTTAGTACCATTTAATTGAGTAGTAGTACCTTTGTAGTTTTCCCATGTGTCTGTACTTGATACATATGTCAATACTTGACCGTTCAATGGGGCAGTAACATTAAAGTTGCCACCGGCACTTCCGTCAATTTGACTAAAACTTATACTTGAATATGAAGTTAATACTTCAATATTTTCATCTGAATAAGTATTACCGGTTCGGCCAATAAACAACCTATTTTCATCGGTAGCCCAACCAAACTCGGCGTTATCTAATTGAGGCAGGTCAACTAAGTTGCCTGCTCTTTGTTGCATTTTACTGATTTGTACTATGGCCATAAGTGTAATTCTTCACGTTTACACTTATTTATCATAATTATGACTTAACCACTATAAGAATTTCATGTAATATTGCTCAACACGCTTGAACCATATGTCAGAATACTTATCAAATTCAGTACCTTCAATGATAAATTCCTGATAAACAACATCAGCAGTACACATAAAAATAACACCTTTACGTATTTTTGTTCCGTGTACTTCATTGTGTGCGTTAGCATACGCTGCCAACTGAACAAAATAATCATCAATCCATTCACGCTTTTTGAATTTGTTGGATTGCTTGTGATCCATGATAGCATCACTTCCATCATGTACTCCGCACAAATCAGTTGTACCAGCATAGATTTTAGGGAAGTATAACGGAACTTCTGTTCCCCAATATTCATTACATTTCACTAATCCCTGTTCAATGATTTGTTTTGCCATCTTATGGCTTTGAATACTGTAGGGGTTAGAGCCTGGTTCAGTAACTATACCTGTCTTGATATAATCCTCAAGAAACTTGTGCATTCGTGTTCCTCGACCCGCTGCCTCAGTTGTAATCTCTTGTGCTTTTTGAACACCAACTCGTTTACGCCAGTTCTGTAATGCTTGTTTACTTTCTTCTGACTTAGTTGCATCTAATATTGTTGTAACGCTTGGTAGTTTTTCACCGTCTGGTGTAGCATATCTACGTTTGCCTTCGATTTCTACCCTACTCATGGGTATATAGTTGTATTTGTTTGGATTGTACATTATAGTCAATTATAGTTGATTATAATACAAATGTCAACTAGATTCGGAAACTTTCTCCGCAACCGCATTTGTCACGTTCGTTCGGGTTCAAAAATTCAAAACCCTCATTAAGTCCATTGCGGACATAATCTATTGTCATCCCTTGAAGGTAAGCAGAACTTTTTGGATCAACATATAGTAAGCAACCATCACAATCAATCTTTAAATCTTCTGCCATTGGATTATCAACGTATTCAAGAACGTAGGCTAAACCAGAACAGCCTGTTGTTTTGACACCTATTCTAATTCCTAATCCTTTGCCTCGTTTTGCTAGAGTTTGTTTTACTTTGTTTGTTGCTTTATCTGTAACTGTTATCATTGTGTTGGCATGGCATTTTGTGCCATTTGTCCTACTACTTGTTGACTTTGTGATTGGTCTGGGTTTTCTGGATTATCATCATGTCCCTTGAAGATAATCTGATCACCTTGAATATTCTTAATTATAGTATTTAACGGAGGATTCTTAATCATATCATACAAGTCGGTGACATCTAAAACGATATCACCTTTATCTTGTAAATATTGTAAAAATTCGTCCGTTGTATAACTACTAGGATCAATCTTACCATTCTCAACATCAGCCTTAAGCTGATTTACAAGAACGATAAGTTTAGTACTTAACGGATCAGTACCATCAAGTTCAAAGAGGAACATATTATCTCTTTGCTCTACCAACGCCACCAGTTGGGGACATTTCTGGTTCTTCAGTTGGGGCAGGAATATCTCCCATATCAGCACCGGCGTCCATATCAGCATCAGCGTCCATACCTGCGTCCATACCTGCTTCTGCACCTATGTCTGCGCCAGCATCAAATGCTGCGTCTACTGCTTGACCAGTTAATCCATTCAATGCATTCTTCAATGCACTTGATGCTTCTTTCAATGAAGCCGATAATGTATCTAGTTGACTAGAAACTGCGTCATTGTATGTTTGGCTTTCGTTAACACCAATTTCACTTTCGATACTTGATACCAATGCTGGTAATTCTTTAACTTGCATTTGACCAACATCTTCAAGCATCTTCTGTACTTGATCTACCATGTCTTGTGCGGCTAGTACAACTTGTGACTTCTCAACCTCTTCGTTCTCAACCATGATTCTTGGCTGTGGGAGTGAACGTAATTCATTGTAGTGATCAGCAAGTGCTTGCTCCATGAATACAAGTTTCATGTATGAACTTGATGATTGACTATTATGATAGTCAGGAGATTGCTTTGATTCATTCATCAAACCGCGAACCTTAGTAAGCATGGTTCGTGTAGATGACATAGACATGTTATCTACATTAAACGGCATTTCATACTGTTCTTTTAATACTCTAGTAGAGTAGGTGCGGCGATTGTTGTTTAATTCGGTTAGTTTCATATTTGTATTCCAGAGAAATATATAATATATTTATCTTTTCTTTCTTTATTATGCGGATTTGTTAAATCGTTTGTCTTGCCAAATTCTGGAACTATTCACGTAACCCGCTAATTCTTCGGATATCTGCTTTCGTTCCATCTTTTCTTCACCCAATTTAGCTAGGTAAATCAATTTTTCTTCTAAGTTTTTAGCTTTTTTTACTAATTTTTGGTGTACATTAATCTCGCTATCTACGCTAGCCAATCTATTGTCCAAATCTAGTATACGATTAGATTCATAAATACTATTTCGTTTGTCAAAGGTACACCAAGACACTGCGTTTTTTAATACATTGAACGATTTGGTTCCTGCAATATTATCTTTTTCTACTATATAACAATCATTATTTTTTTTAATAGAATACTGATTGAATAGAAAATAAGACCCATCAGGTCCTTGCATTATAGACAATTCACTTAACTTCTCCATTTCTTGATTGGATATTGTTTTTGTAAATTTGTGTAGTAGTTTGTCGCTTATCATTTGGTTAATACTTTAAAATATATGTTTCTTAATTCATCGCTAGTGTCCAAGAATGTGGGAAGTTGATCCCATTCGGTATGACATTTAATCATTGGGACACGGTCGCAATCCCGGTATAATCCACCCAACTCAGTTACTCCATCATAGAATACACTAGGGTGCTGAACTTCGAAATCAAAGGACCAGCAAGGATAAGTTTCATTATCTTGTTGCTCAAATAAGAACCCAAACTCAGTGAATTCGTTAAATCTTATTTCTATTTTTTCTGGAATACGAACAACTTCAGGTTGGCTACGTAGTGAAATTGCTTGTTGTATTGTATCAAAATTACTTTGTGTATTGCGCTTATGATGCCATTCTTTATCCATATCAGGACGATGGCGGTTGAGTACATTGGTCTGTGTAATATCAAACAAGGTATAACAAGTGATTATGTAACTCATACTACTATTTAACAGCCGTAAAAAAACCCTAGAAAATCTAGGGTCTTTTTATACAGATATTGATTAACCTGTGAATGTAGCTGTAGCCGTAACAGTAACGTTATTAGCAGCGCCACCGGCTGTCAATGCAGCTTCAACTGCTGTTTCAAGAGCACCAGTTGTCCATGCTGCTGTTGGGTAAACAGCCATTGCAACTGTATCGTTGCTTGTGTCTGTGTACTCATAGATGTAAACTGTAGCTAATTGTTGTGTAGCTTGGATGATCAAGCTAACTTGCGTACCAGTCAAAGCACCTGCTGCTGTAACTGTGAAGAAATCTAGCTTAGGACCTTGTGGTTGAACTGTAGCAGCAGAACTAACTGCATTTGCACCACTGTTTGTGTAATCTGGTGCGTCTAAGTGTAATACCGGTAGTAAGTCACCGTTTGTTTTTGTAAATTGTGCCATTTTAAAATGCCTTTAAATAATTTGAAGCCTACTGCCTCATACATATATTTAGTCCTGGCAAGAAAAAAAGTCGGTTTTGATTTAACGGCCGGCGAGATTTTGGCGACTAAATCCCATTCTATCAACGAATTTTAAGCCGTTTGATACGAAACCTTCATGTGTTTCAGTACCATCATCTAATTGACCTTTAACAGGACTAGATTCTGCTGCTTTATTAAGCTGATGTACAATAGACATTTTCAATTTATACATCTCTACCCATATAGTAAATGCACCTTTGATAGCTTCGGTATTCTGTTGTAAATATCCAGGGACAAGTACTTCTTTCTTTGTCTTTGGATCTAACGTAGTGTAACCCAATAATTTCTTTCGCATGGGTTCTGTCATGGATCTAGTTTTTACAAAATCCATAAAACCCTGTGCTAAATCATCTAAGTTACCTTCTACAATTCGTTTATTAATGAATACTGTAAATAATTGATTAAATGTGTTACGTGCTTGCGGTGCATTATCCATAAATTGATCTACCATTGCACCGTACTTTTTAATAGAATTTTGAGTACTTTTAACTAAAGAGGTATCTATTTTCATCTTAGGAGTTATTGGCATCGCACTAGGAACAATAGCAACATTACTGTTATTTTTTAATGTACCTATACTACCGTCTAATGAAGTAGCATCATCTGTGGTCATCGCATTTGGTGCTAGATATTGATGAACTGCAATCCCAGCTTGTTTACCAGTCATTAATTGCCCCAAATCACTGCCGGCAACAACGGAATAAGTTATACCTTTTGGATTTGCTTTGAATGTGTACATACCATTCTTTTCTTGCAGTGGCTGACTGAATAATAAATCGCCCCAATAATAGCCTTTAGATCCACTAGATGCTTTTGCTAATCCAGGCCATATCTCTGCCATCAATGCATGTAGTCCTGAACGGTCTACTCCCCTAGCTTGGTCATATTGAACAAACTGTTCTGGACTGAATACTTGTCGCCCAGAACCGTCTTTCTTGTTGAACATATGCTTGTCCATAATACTAAACTGTCCACGACTATTACGTCCAAATATCAATGCAGGATATCCGTCCCACTTAATAGTAACAGTTTTAGGATTCTTTACTGTTGCTATCGCGGCTTGTAATGCACGGTTTGCACCCTGACTCCCTCCCAAAAATATCAAATCTTCTGGATGGTCTAGGTGTCCCTTATCTTCTTTCAAAGAGGCAATTTTATCTACTTTGTCTCTAAGTATCGCTAACGATTCAGATAGGTTCACGATTCTTCCTTAAAGATTTAGAAAATCTCTGCTGGTCTTTGCTTTTAATAGCACTTAGTAGCTTTCGCTCCAATATCTGAGCCTGTTCTTCAGGGTAATGCTTATTAATTAACTCAAGTAAATTAATAGCACTGGTTATGATATTATGAGCCCTACTTTCAATAATATGACTTGTATCACGGTTATTGCCGAGTGCTTCTAATTCCTGCAAGAGGGAGCGGGTTTGTTTTTGCATATAATTATCCTACTTGTATTTATGCGTTTATGGTATAATTATTTCTTTAGAGAATTAAGTAATGACTTCAATTTTGATCCCTGTACATCAGCATGAACAGTCCTAGTCAATGGTTCTAATGTGATTTCACCTGTAGTTTGATCAACAGTATAATCTGTAACTGTAGATTGTGGTTTTAAGGTACTCATAATGTCATTTGCGCTTGGTTTGGGTGTATAACTCTGTTCCCCGTCAACACCCGGATCACTAATACGCATAGTTTCAACATCATATTCTAAATCAATCTTCATACCCACACCAGTTGAACTACGACTTTTCATACATTGAATCTGATACTTTCCGCGCTCACGCATACTGCGACTTGTGAAAATACCAAATACATTATCTGCTGTATTAATCTTACTGATACCACCTGCAATATGACTATGATCAAATTCAATCTCATCAACCGCACTACGATTCAATTGACTTGCAGTTACTAATAGTATCCCAAGTTCCTTTGCTAGATTACGCAATTCCTCAGCAACATACTTATCTTTGATAAACTGATCATTTGGATTGACTTTAACAGACACTGGCATAACTAAATCTAAGTAATCGACCATTACAAAGTCAATCTTAATGCCTGTCTGAATTTGTACCTCTTTCAAATAAGCACGAATGTCATTAACATTACTTTGTGCAGGTAGTGCTTTAACACGATACTTACCTGACTTCTTACCTGCCATCTTAACACGTAACTCTGTTGTATCAATATCTTTACGAATTGCTTTTGTCCCCATCATGGTCAACATCGCATCAGTACGCAAACTTGTTAATTCTTCGCTCAATTCTAATGTGACGTATACACCACTTAATCCAGCTTGCAACCAGCTTAGTGCAATGTTCATCATCACTAATGATTTACCTGAGCCTGAACCACCTGCAAAGATATTCAATTCACCACGACTGAAACCACCGTACAAGATACGATCCATTTGTGGCCAGCCCGTACTTACTTGTCCGCCACTATTAAAGTATTTGTTGATACGACCTTTAGGATCAGCAAAGTAATCAGTACCCATGTCTTTCTGTAAACTAATCTGTACTGCATCTTTGATTAGTTTCTCTACTGGTTCAAACTCACCCTTCTCAAGTAAGTCCGCTGCTTTAAGAATCGCTCGTTCTAATTCTTGCCGTCTAGTAAATGCTTCAAACTCATCAAAGAACCATTCAAAATGTCCATCAGTCAAATTATCTACTGGTTGAATCTCTATACCAGTTGTTGCTTTAATTTGTGTTGCATCGGGCAATACTCTATACTTGTCTGTGTGTGACTTGTACATTTCTGCCACTGGTCTTAATGACCGATCAAAGTTTTCACTATTCATAATGTTCATAACACGGGTATACAACTCCGCATTAGTGAGCATCATTCTCAGAAACAACTTCTGAACTTCTGGTGTATAATTTATCTGCTTTCTAGTTTCTTGTTTTGCCAATTTTCTTCCTCTGCATTTCTATTTTGATTTTACTATTTGTTGCGCTACGTAGTATACTCAATAGGGTAGGTAACTTACCATATTTTACTACCGCATCATTTACATCTTTTACATGATCATCCCAATCCGGCAAACTAACACTATAACCTAATTCTAATGCTCTATCACACAATGCTAAACCTGTCTTATCTCTATCTGGAACTAATATAATTTGTTTATTCAATGTGCTTAATAACAATGCTTGGTCATTATTAATGTCATCATGCATTACCGCTACACCATCAATGCTTAGTGCATCAAATATACCCTCTGTGACAATACATACACTCCATTCTGGCTTTTGCATATCTATATTAAACACGTAACCGTGTTGCTGCTCATTAATGTATTTGGGAGTTTTATTGTCCAAGAATCTACTTGTATGACCTACAATTTTATTCTTATATGTATAGGGGATGATTACCCTGTTGCCCATCCTACCTTTTTCATACGGAGTAATCAAGAAAGGATAGTCATTACTATCTATCTTCCTAGATTGCAGATACTCTGCGTATACTTTGTGTAATGGGTTATTGCTATCTACAATCTCGCCTTCCGGAAGTTTGTGTTCATTGAATTTGATTTTTATTTTTTGTTTTGCCGGTTGAGTGAAGTCAATTAAATCTTTATGTTGTAAACTTTCCAAACTCCAGCGTTTAACTTGGTGGTCATCAACACCACACCATACTAATAAATTGCGAGTTTTACTACTGATTGAACGACCTAATACAAAGTTACATTTGAATCCACAATTGAAACAATGCATTGACCAGTTTGTACCATCAAACTTGATGCCACCGCGCATACGTTTATCTTGTCTATGCCCAAAGTGTGTGCAACAGACAGCATTGAAGCTAGTCCATCCAGAACTTGTTTGTTTCTTTTTACCAGGTAATATAGACAGGATATCAAACATCAATTGATTGTAACACAATCATAATGTTAAAGCAAATTATCTGGTCAATATATTTGTTACTGCGCCCGCATTGCTAGTAAATTGCATACGAACATAAGGATGGAATCCTTCAATTACATACCCAACTGTTTGTGTAACATTGGATACTTCCTCAGTAGTTACAATGTCATACCAATCGTTATCCACAATACTACTACCTTGAATAGTTGTATTTCCATAGAATTCAATGTACTCAGTTTGGATAGTTAATATTGGATTGTTATTGGTGCTCAATACGCTGGTAGTGTATGTGATGCTACTTCCATTACTATTAGGACTATTAGGGAATGCTTGTCCAGTTGGTATAGTGATATTGTATGATGGGACAAAGTTAGGCAATACACTATTGACAATATTCATTACGCCACGAGCACCGGCATTTTGGTCTACAAACACAGGGAAGTCAAACTCATTGACAGGGATTTCCAATGTATAATAGCATTTCTGTGCCTCAATATTCTCAAGGTCCGCTGCATTTAATATCAACGCACAAATACCAGTAGCAGCAAATTGCAAGGTCAATGCCTTTTGTAACAAAACTTCATTGCCCATGTAATTTAATATACGGCAGGTGATACTTTTTCCTGTAATATCTATGGGTTTTTGCTCCTGGTTCAGGAATTGAAACTGGATTTGATTATCCACGCCCTTGTGCAGGGTTAATGGCTTAGCATAAACTGGCATATATCTCCTCGGTGAATAGCCTGACAATAACACAACAATGTTGCGCTGGACGTAATAAAATACTGATGTTGAATACACAAATGTAGGCTCCTATAACGTATTTAGTATAATATATTAATTTAAATAACTTTGGTTACCCGATAAATAAACTGTTAACTAAAATAATGATCCAAAACGAATTTTTCAAACGATTGACAGAAAATCATCCGTTCATAACAGTATGTTCATATGCCAACCAGGACTATGTAGGAATTGTACAGAATAGGGATGATATGGTCACCACTATATATGATTATGGCGCTATATCTGATTCTGTAATAAAAGAAAAGTTCCTAGAATTAGGAGAAATTTGGTGGTGGGAAAGTAATCGACTAGTGCCAATCAATTTATTTTTGAAGGATGATTGGTTACCCTTTAAACCCTATCTCAGGACCTTCAATAACAAAAGTTTAGTAGTGGTGCATGGGCCCACTTGTAGCATGAATGAATTAAGTAAACGCAGAAGCAAACGCCGTAGCATCACCCTGGTTAAAAGATTGCCCTAACAAATTCATGTGAACAACTACTAATTGAGCATAGGCAATTGCATGTGCTTTCTTAAACACATACCCGTCAGTTCCTTTATCCCATACAGTTTTATTAATCTCAGACCAAGATTTCCCAATCAAATGCTTTTTACCAGGACGAATAACTGCTAAGAACATAGCTAATCTTGGAATACTATCTATTGGTTCTGGCATCTTCTCTAAGTTGTAATACTGACTGTTTAAGTGAATCAGTTTTTCAACAAACGATTTATCTTTTAGTTTACTCCAATTAGGCTCAACCATTAACTCTGTTAAGTGTTGTTCATCTTTGACATTTTCATATACATGGACATTCAACAAATCTAGTTTGAAGTATCCACGCTTCTCTGCTACTGTATAATCAATACTTGCTATATCATGTATAGGGTCATAGGGAATAGGTGTAACATATACACCAGTTGCGTGTTTACGAATAGGATTGACATTACGCATCGCCGCGCTTGTATGTTTAATCAGTTCAAGCAATCTATCTCTTGAACCAAAGTCAATGTCAACATCACTATCTATTCTCACGGTGCCATTACTCCTGCTTTGATTAACTTATGATACGCTTTTTGTACAACAATAGCTTGTCTTTCGGCATCTTCTACTGCTTTGTGGGTAGTTGAATGCCCACCATCACTTAGTTTGACGCCTGCAACTTCATACAACGTTCTAGTGTCTCGTACGGTATAGAATGGCCATGGTATTCGCACTCCAAGTTGCCTCCATGCGGTCTCGCAAGCAACGATGTCAAATGCAGCCCCATTAGACCACACAGCACGGCGATTCCAACAAAACTTATAAAGGGTTTCCATACATTCGCTAAATGAAATACGTCCTTGATCTCCCATTGCTTCTTCTCTTGCGGCTTCACTTTGTTTCCCCCACCATTCAATTGTATTGTCATCTATTAACCTATCATATTGTTCGGTTTGTTCTTCAATCGTAGGACGCAATTCTAATCGTTCTACTACACCATTACCTTTAGGATCAAACCGTACTGCTCCTATAGTTAATATAACACAATATGGACTTGTGTCAAGTGTCTCCAGGTCAATCATTATATCATTTGCCATTACATCTGCCACATTTCATACATTGTTATTAATCTATCATCCCACAACTCTATTGTAACACATCCGCTAATTAAAGAGAAGTCCCAACCGCTGTGTCTATGCCCAAAATTTCTTCTCATCCATTTTACAATAGTAGCAGGATCTTCTTTGCGATATTTACAATCTCTAACATAGAATGTTCTGTTGCCATTTTTATATTTGTTATCTCTACAACCATTGATATAGACAGTCGGGGCAGCTAGGCCAAATGAGCCAGTGTTCATGTATGCCATATCATCCCCATTTCAATAAAAATATTAAGTAGAGTTTTTCATCTACTACTTCGTAGCCATCAGTTATGTTACCGTTTACTATATTCATTTTTACGCCATACTTCTGTTCTAGGTAATCTTCAAAATCATAAGCATCAAAATTAGTTTTGTTTTCCATGAATTCACTACGAACTTTTTTCAATGCTTCCCAATACTTCCAACGATTCTTTCGTTGATGTAATGCCGGATCATCGTCATCATAATCTTGAAATGATTTTGATATATTGGTCATACCCATCTCAACGCAAAGTAAGTACTGTATTCTTCTTTGTAGAAATTAAACACTGCTCGGCGATCTCTTGTATCATATGTAGAAGAACGATAATATGCCCAATCAAAATCTACTCTATCAGTCCAACCGTGTGCTTGCATTTGATGTACTATTTCTATTACTTCATTCGCACTTTTGCCGTAGATGGTTACAGATTTCATTCCCAGCGCAATAAAAACAATGTTAAATCTTCATCACGGGTAAGCATTATCTCACACTGTTTAATGTTGTCTACCCAACGATTACTTCCGGTTTCATCATCATATCCTGGATTACCAAAATTCTTTTTGCACCATTTCTTAATTTCTTTGGTGTCAACATCTTCTTGATTCTTCCAAGAAACAGTATGTATATTAACTTTGCTACCGAAATAGCGTTCTGTTTTGTGTGTAAATTTACTCATGACCATCTCAATATGAAAAAGGTTCTATCTGCTTCGTCACGGAACCAATACTTACGATTACTGCCTACCCACCGTGCATTTTCTTTGAGCCAATTACTATCGCCCATTGTGTCTCTTATCCAGTGGTCTATATCACTCCACTCTCCAGCATTATAGTTGCGTGGTTGTACCCAGTAGGGCCATTTAGGTTGATTGTCAGCATAACCAGTTTCAAGTCGTTTCACGTTGATTTCATCTATCCATTTGTTTGCTAAATCAGATACCCATCTATTGTTAGCCATAGCACGTTTCTTTATCATTGCCAAACCAATCCAAACCAAGTTGCATGTTCAGGGTTATCAAAATCTACTGTAATAACATTATTACCTATAGCACCACGTGGTGCTACCTCTCGTCCCATTTTCATATGCCAGCCTTTGCCATGCCAAAAGATTATTGGTTGACTGTGTAATAAGTCCCCGATATTTTCTTGTAACCAAGCCAATACTCTAGCATAACTAGTATTTTGAATTGTAACAGTAACGGTCATTCAGCCCAATCTTTATCAAATAACTTTAAATGTTTTTTGTTAGTAAACTCTACATCACAAAATGAATCACCCATCTTACCTTGTACCAACCTCATCTTCCAGTTAGTACCTTCCCAATAAATTACTGGTTTGCTAAGTGTCATTTTTCCAATGTGGCGCTGTAACCAAGCTAGTATTAGCACGTAATCTGCACCGTACAATCTGCTGATATATGTTGCTTTTTCGTTTACCATCTTAAGCTACAAAAAATATAATCTCTCTCATATCTAAATTTAATTTTTACTTGATACTCGTCCCATGTACATAGGGTATGTCTTTCATAATTTTCAATCTTATTACATACCCAATCTATCACTTCAATGCGATGTTCCTTCCAGTGGGTTTCATCTAGTTTAACAACATATTCATGCCAACCCGGTCTAATATCTTCCCATCTTCTCATAACCATCTCAAATTAAAATGTATTGCATCACGCTCATCTTTAAATATAAAATCCATGTAATCTTCTGTCATATGTGTATAAAACTTTTCACCCGGTAAACCAAACTGATCTATTGCCCAAATACAAGTTTCGTCCCAATCACTAACTGTATCACCCTTCATCCAAGGTATGCGAACCCTAGTACCCTGCTGTTCTGAGGGTGTCTTTAATTTGTTTCGCAAGTACTGCATCTCTTTTAAACCTTATCGCCCACTGTTCTGGATTTATATAATCAATGATCATTTTAACATGACCTTCATTTAATCCATCTAAGAATTGGGTACCACTGTCACTTTGATACAACAACCATGGACTAATCTTACCCACAGTTATCGCATAACAAATTTTATTCACATTTCCATATCTTAAAATATCCCGAGGTTGTATTTTAGCATCTTCTGCTAACTCAATGCAATACTCAATACTACGATGTATAGCATCAAATGCATCCTCATGTCGCAAAAACTCAACTAGATATTTAGTATATGTGCTATCACTACACCAATTATCAATCTTAACTTGATTCTTTAACAACCAATCAACAAATCTTGGAATATTAATAGCATTGATATTAACACAATAATTACCAAACTTAACAAACGCAATGTAGTATGGGTTCTTAATGAAATCTTCTTGTTTAAGATTCTTTCGTTTTGATGTATTCTTCTTATAAAACTCTAACCAACATTGAAACCCAATTCTATTTCCATGATTGTCTTTATCTAACCATCTGCGTTTCTGTTCACATACATGACTAAGCGTGGTTGATTCACGCAAAAACTCTCTCTTGCAAAAATCACAGCCATACTTTGCTGCCTTCTTAATTGCCGAGGTCTCTTTCATATTGCTTAAGTTGTTCTTCAGTAATAGTGTCATTTAATGTCTCAATGTCTGTTAGTTTCATATTAGGAAACAATTCTGCTAATTTAAGTTTGCGCTTCTGATTGGATACGAATTCTTCGCTTACGACTTCAATATCAAAACTATCCGCTCTAGGATATATCTTCTTGTAGTACTCTTTGATATCTTTTAGTTTTGCCGGTGCTTGTAGCTTGCTTACCTTAGGACTGATGTTGGGTATCCACTGATGAAATTGTTTACCAACTCCCGGGCTACTAGCACACATCATCAGCCATTGTAGTTTCGGGTGCTTCTGTATATTCTCATTAAATAGATATTTGTTTGCATACTCAGCAGTACTCATTACATAATAACGACTTAGTCCTTCATTGCCTTTAATAGCACTTAGCCACTGTATCATTGTGAATGGGACAAACTTCTTTTGTTGTTCGGGGGATAATCTATCGTAGAAATCGTAATCTTTTTTATCCAATGCGGCGAGGACCTCAAACAAATCTAAATCTTGTTTCTCAAACTTCTCATCAGTCGGGACTGCTGCTTTTCTTGTTGCCATTAGAATGCCTGACTATAATCTACTATCTCACAATTACGACTAATCTCTTTTACAAAATATACACATTCGGGTTTAGGTCCATCATTCAATGGCACACACAGAAATTGTCCGTTTTTCAATCGGGGAGCATACCATGTTACATCGTGATAGATATCTACTATCTCAATGGGCAAGAACGTAGGACTAAAACTAGTTAATGGATTAAACTCAAACGCATTAAATCCTCTGTCATTAATACTTGTTAATGGCAAGGTTTCTAAATCACCATGTTCTTTTTCGCCAATCAATATCTGCCAATCTACTGGCATCTTAATTGTATGCTTACCAATTCTCAGTACAAGCGCAGGTGCATTAAAACTTTCTAAAAAGATTAATGGTATATAATGATAATCTACATTAGTTGGGTTACTGTTATCCAGTATCGCAAATCGTAAATCATCTATCTCCTCTGGCAATGTCTCTAAGTTATAGTATTCGTTATCTAGGGTCAAAATTCTCATAGTGTTATTGTATCATTTATATGTAAGTTTTTCAACATCAAATGGATAGGCTGCCTCTTTATAAAATGCTTTTCTTTGTGTAAGATGCCGTTTTGCAAACTTGCAATTACTAGTAATGTCCCAGATTTGTACGAAATCTTTGTCGGATGCTTTACGAATACCACGCCCAATACTTTGTATTACCCGAACAAAACTCTTACCCGGTTCAATAAGAACAAGATTAAAGATTCGGGGAATGTTAATACCAACTGCTGCTACACCATATGTAGCGATAATGATTTTGTTAGTTGCTGTAGCAACCTCATCATATTGTTCTTTGCGTTCATCCATACCAGTATTACCTGATACGAATACAACATCATATTCTGTTTTGAAGTCACGCAATCGCTCAGCCAATCTGTTGTGTAGTTCTTTACCTGCTGCTACTCTGTCAACTAATATCAATGTGTTGCCACTATTTTTAATCACATCGACTAATTGAGTAATTTTATTTAATCGCTTATCGTCTTCCAATAAATGTTTTAGTTCACTTTGGTAGTTACTAAACTCTACTCCATCTTGTAGTTGAACAATGTTAACATGACATTGTGCTAGTACACCTCTATCTTGCAATTCGCTAGCTGATAGTTTATTAATAACATTACCAAGACTAATAAAGATAGCTTGACTTGCAAATTTTTCTTTAGGAATAGTACCAGTTAAGCCCCAACGAATTGGGATGTTACTCATTACGCCAGTTAATAGTTCTTTTAGCGCATCGGCTTTTGCCATGTGAACCTCGTCTACCATGATACAAACTACACCTTCAAGGAAGTCACCAATCTCAACTTCTGCTTCCCCTGCTTTTGTTTTTTTAAGCATATTATTAAGGCTTTGCCAAGTACATATTGTATGTGTCTTTCCATATTCTTTTCTATCGCCAAAGTATACACCAACATCTAATCCTAGATTGATGTAATCTGCTTCGGTTTGTGTTACTAAAGATTTATTAGGAACGATAACAATACTGCGCCCGTATTGTTCAATACTGTAACTCAATGCTGCTGTGATTAATGTCTTGCCTGCACCCGTAGCAATCTCTTGTAATGATTGCGGATTCGTTAGAAACTCATTAATGATTGTTATTTGGTAGTCACGCAATACGACTGGTTGACCTGCGATAGGATGACCTTCGGGCCAATTCTTATGTTTGAATGTCTCCTCGGACACTTCAGCAAAATTGAATGTTGTGTTATATGTGCGAAGGTCCTCTAGTTCAATATCATAGTCCCGGCTATCTATAAAGGGTAGTATTTCGGGAAGTAGATTGACATAGCATGAGCCGCTTAAGCTAAAGAAACTTACCTTACCATTCCATCTACCAAGACGTACCGCGGGAAGATATCTTGCACCGGGCACTTCGTACTCAAACATCTTAACCAAGGCTTTTCGTTCGGCTAGTTCTAAGCCTTCAATCTTCACGTTTACTTCATCCTTGACGATTATTTTACATTGTTTCATAATTAGTACTTAGTATAACATAAACTAATTAGTAAATACAAACTTAAAGGTAAAAAAAGGGGAACATAAGTTCCCCTATAAACTTTCATAAAGAAAGAAAGTGACTAATTACGCATTCTTCATGCAAGTAGTACGTGCAAGATTTTTCCAGTTTGTTGGGCTAATCTTAACTAGATCGGCAATCTTTAAGCACATACGCAAACTCAGTTCACGCAACTTGCCGTGATTTTCCCACATGAAATCTAGAATTTCAGTAGCTTGATTTTCTTCAAAATCATAATCTTTAAACAGACCGCCTTCAGCATCACGATGAACCTGCTTGATACGCAAAATTTTATCACGTTCACTATTGATAGTGAGGTCCAGAAAGTGACAACGACTTTGCAATGCCTCTAAGTGATCCTGCAATTTTTTGCTTTTCACGTTTTCAAACTTCAAGTTAGTAATGAAAATCGCACTGCCGTTGAAGTTGAATTGATTCGGGATACCTTCATCACGCAATAAACGACTGTCACTATTCCAGCAAATCTTGCGGGTCTTACCTGAATCCAATGCTGCTTTCAGAATGTTCAATGCCAATTCATCGGCAAACACGCTATCACAGTCATCAAAAATTAGTACATTCTTTTTGTCAGAATATTTGTACAGTTGAGCATACAAACCTAGCGCGGTCATTGCACCTTTAACAACATTGAAACGAATTTTCTTATCAGCAAGCCTGTCAAACATGCTTGCCTTTTCCATTTGCTTTTCAACGCCGTGACTCTTACCAACTCCCGGAGGACCTGACACAATCATAGCACGAATGTCGCCGCTGATACAAGCACTTGCCATTTCATCAAGAATGCCGAAACGTAGTGCAATGCGGTCCATTGCTTCTACTTCAGTTTCTGTGGACACTTCTGCCTTTGCTTTAAATTCTATTGTATTATCTGACACTTGTTCTCCGTTCATAAATTGAATATCTTCTATTGAATCCACTTTTACTTTGACTTCATCAATTGCAATAGCGAATTGACCTTCGTTTTTCACGGTAACATAGTTACCTTTTTTACCTGTCTGAAACCCTTTGACCAGTGTAAACACTTCATCTACTACAGGTTGATTACGATAAGAACCTGACAGAATGCGAATAGTTGACATAGAAACTCCTGTAATTAACTGAATAAGATTGTATTATATACCCAATACCATTTATTGTCAAGTATTGGGTATATATAGTTTTTAGTTTACTTTTGCGAACCCGCAAAACATTTCAAGATCGTACCAAGCAATTGGCTTATTATTACGCTCAAGCACAATCACTGGGTATGCATCATCATTAGTATCGTCACTTCTTAGTTTGATATCCCATTTGACAATATTTTGAAATAAGTCAAATGCTTTTTCTTCATCGTGGCCCAGTTCAACTTCATCAAACTGAACATTAAAACGATTAGAATTTACAAACTCATCAACATCATAAGACATAAAAGCCCCTTTCAAGTGAATAAGACGTTATGATACACGAAAACCCATTTAATGTCAAATTATTTTTTAGCCGGAACGCCAGTCATTTGTACGCAGGCGGCTTTCATATTTTGCTGCTTAAATTCCTGTGCTGCTTTAGCGCAGGTTTCTTGTTGTTCAAACTGACCCACATACATTACATTGGTAGATGACAACCCTACCCCAACTAGAACGATAGTCCAAAACATATTATGCCTTCAAAATGTTAACAATACGCTGATGGATCATATCCATCTCATCCTGCTCAACATAAAAGTCCGTAGTCGGGTCATAGTATTGACCTTCCTTAGTGTCGTAATACAGGACACGACCGGAGAAATTGAAAGGACCTTCTAGTCCTTTACGAGGACCATACTTGGTACGCATTTCATCCATCTGAAACTTATCTGCGACAACTTTATAACCCATCTAAAACTCCTGTTGACTGAATAAGATTCTATTATATACCCAAAGCCATTTAATGTCAAGCCCGGTATGTAGAATAATTGCGGATTTTGCTTTGCTTATTAGTGTGGCTTTCGTTAAATTTAATCTCATAGCCACGGTCACGGAGAGCAACCACTAGTACTGACAAATCACAATCTTCTTCCAAGAAAGCATTGGCACCATTCATGTAACTGTATGGAGAGATTTTATCTGCGATACCAAGTTTCACCAACTTTGCTTTAGGGAAACGGGCCCATGCATGTCCGGGGTCTGCAAAAACTTTGATAGAGATTTTTTTAGCCATTTTCTAAGTCCTTTAATTAACTGTCTAAGTATGTATTATATACCCAAATCCATTTATTGTCAACCTCAGGCCTTAAGCGGCCTTACGAAAATATTGATAGGGCAGTCCCAAATCATAGCACAGATATTCCCAGTCACCGTTAGCATTGCTAGCATCCATGATCCAGCGCAATGCTGTTTCCCGATCACGGGCACCCATGCAAATTGTATCGGTGACATGCTTCTCAAACTTCTCAATAGCATCAGCCTCAAAAACCTTACGTTGGTTTTCATTGTCAGCAATCACACGACCTAGGTACTCAAACTCCTGCTGGAATTGTTCCAGTGTCCAAGTGCCGGTGTCAATGCCACGAGGACGAATACCATGTGCGTCCTTGTACATATCCCAGAAAATAGCCTGAGCCTGTTCCAGTTCAGTCATTTGCTCCCAAGAAGTAAATTCAGACATATTTGTTCCTTTAATCAATCTAAGCCTCTATTATAGACCCAAAACCATTTAATGTCAACCGTCAAAATAGCATATAAATAGTCATACTATGAACAAAATTTTCTTAGCGCATGACTGGTATAGCCCAAAATATCCATTATTAAACAATATTTCTCACGGCAGTAATATTTTTAATCTAATCTGCAATCAGAATGGTATTGAATTTTTTAAAAGAGTACGCGGATATCAAAGTATACCGAGTATTGAATTAACGGATCACCAATATTTTATATACGAAATAATGTTGGATCATAAGGAAACTAATTGGGTTAAACAACCGGACATGGATCTATTATCTACATGTCATATGTCATATTCTACTTTACATAGAATAAGAACCGATAAGGGTTACTTATTATTAAACTTAGCAAATGAATCTATTTACAATGATGATATGTTTGATAGGATTCATGCTTTTTGTATAAAAGAAGACATTCCATTTGATAAAGTTATTTTTCAAGTAGGAAACATGGATGCAGATTTAATGTACAAAGATTATTGTGCTAGAAAGGGTTATACTAGTAAAACCGTATTGCATGTTTCATCAATAGAAAATTTTGAATTTAAAACTAGCTATATGATGAATGAGTTAGATAATGTTATACAAAAGAATACATATTACACTACTATAGAAAAAACATTTCTATGTTTAAATCGCAATTACCGAACTCATCGTACTAATTTATTATTATTATTTCATAACTATGATTTATTAAAAAATAGCTTTTTTAGTATGCAAGCTAAAGCCATTGACACTGGAACGCTATGGAAAAATTCAATTAGCAGACACCTAGTTGAAAAATTAAATTTTTCGGAAGAAGTTATTCAATACCTACAAGATTCATTGCCGCTAGTAGTAGACACAGACGATTTATGCAATGCTGATAAACTCTCCGAGATATGGGGTAATGCACAAGAGTTTTATAATAAAAGTTTAATCAGTGTAATTACCGAAACTAATTTCAATCATTCTGTTTTTAATACAGAAAAAACATACATGGCCATTGCTAATAGACATCCTTTTATTATGGTCGGCTCTAGGGGAACACTAGCAGGATTAAAAAGATTAGGTTACAAGACCTTCAGCGATTTTTGGGATGAATCATATGATAATATAGAAGATCCTACTGCAAGATTAGAGGCCATCGGTGACTTATGCTATAAAATAAATAATTTAGCTGATGATGAAAAAAAACACATCTTTTATAAAACAATGGAAATTACTGATCACAATCACAGATTATTAAAAGGTGTGAATGATGAGTTTTTTAGAAGAACCTTTTGGCATACATTGCGTGATGATATTGTATTTGGCAAATCTATATAAAGCCCTTAATGACCTGACTATAATCGTTAATTGAATGTTGTATACGATTATTAGTTGTGTTAGGTCTGCAAGGTTTACAAAAGCTAGTTAAAAAATTATTGTAAATTTCTTTGTGTCTATCACTACACCATAAATCTCTGAAATCATCATTTATCCAAGAACCCAATTTAGTATCTTCTCTACCCTTATATTCGCAACATAAGTAAATGTTACCATCAGCACAGAAGCTAGGGAACAAAAAGAATTGATGGCACCGAGTATATTGTCTTTCTTCATATCTACCTAAAGCAAAATCTGCTCGTATCCCATACTTATAACTAGTTGATTTAATCAATTCAGCAATTGGTTCAGTCAATATATAGCTATGACCATTCAATACCATTGGACGTAAATGAACTGATCTTGCACCTACATCTTTAGCATATTGAAATATATTGTTGATTTCATCTTTACTTGTATTCTGTTCCATCAATAAGATTTTAATATCCAATGGAATACCCTTACTACACAATTCTTTAGCTGTTTCTTTTATACGTTCAAATGGACTTTCGGACATCTTACTTTTGCGTATTGATTCATATGTTTCGGGATTACCACTGTCAATGTCTAATCCCAAATAAGCCATTCTTTTTAGTTTGTCGGAACTAATACTCAAAATTTTATGAAGTTTGGTTCCGTTAGTATTCATAGCAGACACATAACCCTTATCAATTACATCTTCTAATAGAATTTCATATCCTGGCAATAATGTAGGTTCCCCGCCGCCTGTAAAAATGACATTAGATAGTGTGCCTATTACGTTACTATCATTCTCACGCCATGTGTGTAATCTTGAAATCAATTTAAGGTATTGTTCCACTGACTGGTATACCGGCATATCATTTCTGAATTGCTCGGTATTGCAGTAATAGCAGGCTTGATTGCAGATATTAGTAGTGTCTAAATCTATCTGCCACGGCAATATTTTACCGGGTATAAAACCTTTTATCCATCGTGAAACTAATTGATATTGATCCACTAATTATACTAACTTCCACTTAATCAATTTATAATGAGAAATACTATCCCTATTAGAAAACTTAAGTACTGTATCAAGTGTTATATCGTGAAATTTACCCTTATCATAAAAGTAATCCCACAAGTGCATCAATTCATTATTTGAATCAATTTCAATTTTGTAAGGTTTATTTTCTTCGTCCTTCAACCAATACTCTACAAATTTTCTACTTTTGCGTTTTACTGTAAATTTCTTAACTGGAGTAAGTGTTTTTATTGTAGATAATGATATTTGTGATCCTTCAAATCTAGTATCTAGTTCTAAAAACATTTCATCTAAATCAACATCATACTCATAGAATTCAGGCAAACGATACACTAATGGCATCATTTCTTCTTTGACTACTTTACAATCACCATGAATGAATGTATTCAAATCTTTGCGGTAACTAGTTAGTTGTTGTCCCT
>Ga0304729_1000601_pt1 | contig 26003 bp, 26 predicted proteins | sample C_131016_MF_Meta_FD_190475 | JGI IMG/M metagenome (GOLD analysis project Ga0304729, IMG submission 190475) | Freshwater microbial communities from Lake Croche, Canada to study carbon cycling - C_131016_MF_MetaG (v2) (version 2) | ecosystem: Environmental > Aquatic > Freshwater > Lake | place... | reverse complement strand
ATGGCGTCTTTTAGAGTCTTAGATCCTGTAGTAACTGGAACGACTGTCGCACCGAGTAGTTTCATTCTCGCAACATTGAGAGCCTGGCGCTTGGTGTCTACCTCGCCCATGTAAACCACGCACTCGAGTCCAAACAAGGCAGCCGCTGTTGCACTGGCAACACCATGCTGACCTGCTCCGGTCTCTGCAATAATTCTAGTTTTACCCATTCGTTTAGCCAAAAGTGCTTGCCCAATAACATTGTTGATTTTATGTGAGCCAGTGTGATTTAGATCTTCTCTTTTCAGGAAGATCCGAACATCACCAACAAGCTTTGCAAATTTCGGGACCTCTGTGATTATTGATGGCCGACCAACATAATCACGGTTCCAATCGGCTAGCTCTTTGATGAAATCAGGGTCTATTTTTGCCACTTCATATGTTTGCTCTAGTTCATCAAGGGCAGCAATCAAAGATTCCGGAACGAAGCGTCCCCCATACTCACCAAAGTATGGACCAGATTGGTCTTTCAAATTGTCTTTGCTCACACTCTAAATTCTAATCTTTGGTACCGATACAAACTCACCGATTAACGTCTTGGCATCACCGGTTACTAAGGCTTCGCCTACTAAAACACAATCCGCTCGAGCGCGAGCGTAACTCTCTACATCCTCAACATTTCTAACCGCGGACTCAGCAACTGCAATAGTGTTGGCAGGCAGCAACTCAACTAACGAGCTGAAAAGAGCACGGTCAGTTTCAAAGGTACTCAGGTCCCTAGCGTTTATCCCGATTAGCTCTGCACCAAGATCCACAGCACGAAGGACTTCTTCCCTACTGTGAGTTTCAACCAGAGCCGTCATGCCTAGCGAATCAATCAACCTGTAAAGGTGTTGAAGTTGTGGTTTGTTTAAGCCAGCCACAATAAGTAGAACGATATCTGCTCCATAGGCTCTGGCCTCAAGAATTTGATACTCGGTTGATATAAAGTCCTTACGTAACACAGGTACGTTTACAGCCGCCCTAACTGCTGCCAGATCCGCAAGAGACCCCTTGAATTTTCGTTCTTCAGTCAGAACACTTATCGCCGATGCTCCAGCCTGAGCATAAGTTCTAGCCAGCGCAGCAGGATCAAGGATTTGAGCTAAATCACCTTTCGAAGGACTCGCTCTTTTGATTTCGGCAATCACGTTGACATGATTACCGACATTCAGCAACAATTTCGCATCAAGGGCAACGGGTTGCGCGGAGATTAGGGTCTCTAGTGTGCTTATCGGGATTAGTTGAGCACGCTGCTGGGAGTCAGCAAGGCTGCCCGCATACAGTTCGTCGAGCATCTATTTCTTGCTTGACTTACCGGCTACGCCGAAGCCTAGTTTTGCAAGAACTGGTCCGATCACAATCGAAATCACCATTACAACAGCACCGGTATACATGAGAACATCGGTTTGGGTAAGGTAACCCCAGGTTGCCAAGCTAACTCCAACCGTTGCAACGATGACTGCAGTCCAAGCTGCAACAGAGTTTCCATGGCCAGGATCTTCGTGGTGAGTGCTCATTGTGACCTTTCTACCATCTAATCTTAACCAAGGTTTGGCCTTGGGCTTGCCCAAACATAGCGTTTGCCTGTGAAATAGCACTAATCACAGCCGAGGCCTTGTTTACTGTCTCTTGATACTCGGATTCTGGGACCGAATCTAGAACAATTCCCGCTCCAGCTTGAACTCGGGCAACTCCGTCACGAATCACTGCAGTTCTGATGGCAATCGCAAGATCTGCGTTACCTTCAAAATCCAGGTAGCCCACCACGCCACCGAATACACCGCGGTTACTTGGTTCGAGTTCGTCAATAATCTCCAACGCTCTAGGCTTTGGTGCACCCGAAAGAGTTCCAGCTGGGAACGTTGCACTAAAGACATCAACCGGCGTTTGATCCGGAGCCAAGTTACCTTCAACTGTTGAAACTAAGTGCATGATATGACTGAACCGTTCAACTTTCATGAACTGCGTGACTGTAACCGATGCTGGTTCACAAACTTTTAACAAATCGTTTCTAGCCAAATCAACCAGCATCAAATGCTCGGCCTTCTCCTTATTATCAGCAAGCAGGTTATCAGCTAAATCCATGTCTGACTTGCTATCTATCCCTCTTGGTCTTGAACCGGCTATCGGGTGCATGACTACATGTTGCCCGGTTACCTTTACCAAAGCTTCTGGTGATGAACCAACTATGGAGTATGGGCCTGACTGATCTACAAAATTCAACAAATACATATAAGGTGATGGGTTAAGTGCTCTCAAGGATCTGTAAACGTCAAGCGGCTTTGCGGTAACAGCAACATCAAATCTCTGTGAAATAACGACTTGGAAGACATCGCCAATACGAACGTATTCTTTAGCCCGTTCAACTGAAGCTAAAAAGGCTTCCTTTGAACTGTTGTATTTGGTCTCGGTAGTCGAATCTGTTGCTCCCGTTGAAAAGGTCGGTGTAACTGCAGATTGCAAATCATTGAATAGGTCTTCAATCCTGGCAACAGCTTCAGCATATCTTTCCGAGTATTGGCCACGGTCATCGCAATAGACGTTTGAGATAAGAAGAACCGAGTTAGTCTTGTGGTCAATCACCACAATGTCTTGACTCATCTGCAAATGAATCTTTGGCCGGGCATAGTCAAGATTGCCTTTGTCTTCTAACCTCTCGATGTCGCGGATGACATCCCACGAAAATATACCGACTAGACCAGAAGTTAATGGGGGCAATTCCTCAATCGTGACGGTTGACCACTCAGATTGAATTCTCTTTATAGCCTCAAGCGGTTTTAGATCTCCGAGTGATCCGCTTGGGAGAGCTAGCTCTTGGTTAGTAATGATGAAATCTTCATCGGTTTCTAGGAAGCTTGCTCTTGAATTCACACCGATAAAACTAAATCTGGACCAAACCCCTTGCTCCGCTGATTCCAAAAGGAAAGTTCCTGACTTACCTAGTGTCAATTTTTCATACAGGCCAACCGGTGTTTCGTTTCCACCGAACACCTTTAAGAAAATAGGAACGACTCTCCCAAGCTGCGCATGAGCTATGAATTCGGATTCCGTGAGATTTAGTTTGAAAGTCATTATTAGTGCTCGTGTGAACCTTGAACCGCAAGTGAACGGAGGAGTGTGATCTGGGCATTTCTGTCTGTAGCTTTGAACACCGCTGAACCAGCGACAAAAGTATTCACTCCAGTCTTAGCCAACCTAGCGATGTTGGTCTCATCAACGCCACCATCAATCTGTAACCAGATGTCTTTACCGGCAAGTAAGTCACTAGCTGCTTGCACCTTAGCAACAGATGCTTCGATAAAAGACTGACCGCCAAAACCTGGTTCAACAGACATGATGAGAATCTGATCGTAGGCATCAATAAAAGGCACTAATTGTTCAAGCGCTGTTCCTGGCTTAATTGCTATACCGGCACGAGAGCCGGTTGATTGAATATCCTTGGCTATCTTGATTGGGTCAAGGCAAGCTTCGTAATGAACTGTTACTGAGAAAACACCTAGGGCTGCATACTTCGGCGCCCACAGGTCAGGGTTTTCAATCATTAGGTGAACATCAAGAGGTAGCTTGCTGATTTCCTGCATACGCTGAACAACAGGTAAGCCAAAAGTCAGGTTAGGAACGAAGTGGCCATCCATAACATCAACATGGATTCCATCGGCAGCCGAGATGCTCTCGAAATCTCTTTCGAAGTTAGCAAAGTCGGCACTTAGAATGCTCGGTTGAATCCTGATGGTCATAGTTAAGCCTAACCTGATACTTACTTGGTTAGAAGAGCCATAAACATAGAATCTGTGTTGTCTCGCTGTGTATGCAATTGAACTGTTTTACGGTTCCTAGGCAAAACATCGTTCAGATATTCCTGATTCATAAAGCTGGTCAGATCCAGAACTTGGGCTCCTAGGTTTCGGATTGCCTTATCGATGATTGCAGTTGTTTCGGATAGATGGGGTGAACACGTGACATACAACAACAGGCCACCAGGTTTTAACGCCTCTAATCCACTAGCCAGAAGTTCGAACTGTAACGAAGTCAGCGTCTTTAGATCAGCCGGACTCTTACGCCATCGAGCCTCAGGTCTGCGCCGCAAGGCTCCAAGACCCGTGCAAGGTGCATCAACTAGTATTCGGTCAAACCGATTAGGCATCATCTCACCGAAGTAACGACCATCCTCCACCGTTACCTTGATTCTGCTATCAATAGGGTTCAATGCTGCTCTAACCAAATCAGCACGATGCTCTTGAAATTCATTGGCAGTAAACCTAGCATCTGTTTGCTTTGCAATTGCAGCCATCAAAGCTGCTTTCCCTCCTGGTCCAGCACACAAGTCAAGCCAGGTCTCCCCCTGAACGACAGCACGAAAACTGGTCAGTGCAAGAGTGGCTAACTGTGAACCCTCATCTTGAACTCGAATAATACCCTGAGAAAACCCTAGAAGTTCATCTGGACGTCCAGATTCAACACTGAAACCGATAGGACTTAGTCGATCAAGTTCAACACTGTCTTCACGATAATCATCTCGATCGGCAAAGCCAGGCAAGGCAACCAAATTAACATCCGCAGGAATATTGTTGCTACGAAGCAATGATTCCAAATCCTCACCAAGCCCATCAGAAATTAAAGCTTGACGCAGAGCTTGAACAATCCAAGTTGGATGCGAATAGGTTATTGATAACCGGTCAATCTCGGATTTTCCTTCGCAGAGTAAATCTAGCCAGGTGTCGAAGTCCTTTTCGCTAACTCGACGCAAAACACCATTCGAAAATCCAACTACCTTTTCGCCAAGATTTCTTCTTACCAATTCAACTGTCTCACTGATAGCGGCGTGAGCTGGAACTCTCATCTGTAATAGCTGATGACAACCAAGACGCAGAGCGTTAAGTAGCGCGGGATCTATCTCTGTAACACTTCTAGAGCTAACTCGATTCAGGATGCTGTCATAACTCAGTTGCCACCTAATGGTTGAAAAACCCAATTCTTGAGCAAAAGCGGATTCACGAGTATCTAACCCTGATTTTGTAAGCAGAGCAGGCATGAGCAGGTTTGCGTAAGCATCATCATTGGTTACCTTATTGAGTAAGTCAAAAGCAACCTGTCTTGCACTAACTATCAAAGGAGAACTACCCTTTGATCAAAGCCTCTAAACCAGTCAATGGCCGGCATGACTGTCTTAGAGCTTGGTTGAACTTCAAGCAACTCAAGAGCAGTTTGGTTTCCGCATGCCACTAAGACTTTTCCAGCCACCAGCTGAACGGTTCCAGGAACTGAATCAGATGAGGCAACAGCAACTCTGGATCTAATCATCCGAAATGGTTCACCTTTATAGTTGCACCAAGCCATTGGCTCAGGGTTCATCGCCCTAACAAGATTGGCTATAACTTCAGAATTTTCCTGGAATGATATTCGGGCCATTTCCCGCGAAGGCTTAGGTGCTAGAGATGGCTCACCTATTTGTTTGGCGAATGTCGCCTGCGAGTTATATATCTTGGGCAATTCCTGATTTAGCAGGGAGATAGCCAGATTATTCAGACGATGCAATAGCTCTCCGCTGGTTTCTGTGCTCTCAATAATTACGGGTAGAGACCCAAGAATTTCACCAGTATCCATGCCTTCATCTAGCTTGAAAAGCGTAATACCAGTTTCTTTATCGCCATTTTTGATGGCCCATTGCACAGGAGCTGCACCGCGATATTTAGGAAGCAAACTGTAGTGAAGATTGAACCAGCCCTCATTCAAGCAACCCAAGCTGGCTCGATCAAGAATCACACCGTATGCAACTATTACCCCTAATTCAGCGCCAGCTTTATTAATCAGTTCTCTTGTTGATTCTGAAATCCTATTTGCCTTAATCACAGGGATTCCCAAGGATTCAGCAACCTGAGCAACCGCAGAGGCAGTAATCACTCTTTTGCGACCAACTGGAGCATCCTCACGAGTCAGCACTGAGACAATATCGTGGCCTGAAGAAACCAGTTCAGCCAATACATGAGCTGCTGTTTGAGGAGTGCCAGCAAAAAGAATCTTCATCTATTCAAGGTTAGAGCACACTGGCATCATCCATGCTGATGCGGAACAGTCTTTGTCCTGGTTTACGAAACTTACTTTTACTAGAAACACTCGCTGATAACGTAACTAAAGTCTCAGCGACGTCGACACCGTCCGAATAAGGATAGGTATAAGCTATCTGGCTGTTTGAGCCAGGTATTTTACGAAGCAGACTAGCGATAGGTGTTTGATTGAGAGCAGTTTCGAGGGCCTGAAGATCTGCCGAAGACTGCGAAGTGATGGATACCAGTCGAACTGCCGGTGGTAATCCCAATTCAACTCGATCCAGGTAATCAGCATGAATCATTGCGAAGAAATCCAAATTCTTCATCTGCTCAGCTATCTCACCAGTTAGACCTACGAACACAACTATGCCTTGGCTACTGGCCTTACTGGCTGCATTTGCCCAACGTAAAGAAGACTGTTCCAGAGACCTAAGCCTCGAGCCAGCGACCATCGAATAAGCATCAGCAATCAAGACACAAGCGTACCCACCTTCGACTTCAGGTTCGGCTCCAATGGTTGCGATAACTAAAGTAGCGCCAGCTGGGACGGATGTTATTTTTTCGTCTCCAGAGCTATGCACAACGTTAGCGCCTGGAAAAGCCTTCCCCAACCATTCAGCCAATCCAGAAGAGCCCAATTTGATTGAGGTAATCTCAGTTGCTCCACATTGGCAAGGGCCTAATTGACCTGTGAACTTGCAACTGCGGCAAGCAAAGTTCTTGAAACTGTTAACCCAGATTCTTCCTCCACAGTCATGACATTTCCGAAGCTCTCGGCAATTCTTGCAAGCCACGCCTGCGAATTGACCAAGCGTTGCAGTTTGAATGAGCACTGGTTTGCCAGATTTCAGGCAGTTAGAGATGTAGCCGAATGTTTCATCGTCTAATCTGGTGTGATTGGCAGTTATCCGAACCAGCGGCTTTGCATTCTGTAGCGAGACTCTTTTGAAATAGCCCAAATCTAAAAGTCGTAGCATTTCAGTGCTTGGGGAAAGCGAGCTGACCAGCATTTTCGCCTTGGCTAATTCTTGTCTTTGCAAGAGGACGTCTCTCGAGTTCCAGTAAGGAGCGGATTGTTCGATGTGTGACTCATCGGCATCATCGAGTAAAAGAATTAGTCCTAAGTTCTTAGCTGGCATGAAGCTTGTAGATCTGACTCCATAGACAATTGCTACTTCGTCAAGAGATCTTAGATAGTTTGTATATTTTTCTGAACCGGTATCCGAACTTTCATTACGAATTGATTTCTCTAAAAGAGCTAATTCTGTCAAAGCTAGTTCAAACAGTTCAACCGATCGAAAATCAGGTAACACAACCAGTGAACTGTTACCGAGCCTAAGTTGCTCTGCACCAAGCAAGGCGAACTGTAAAGCCCAGTCATAAAGGCCATTGGTCGTAGTAAAGTCAAATTCGGCAAAAACGCGCTCCAGCACGTCCAGCTCTCTAACAACCTTTGAGGCAGGAGTGCTAGCGATTGGTTTAGTTGCGCTCTCTTTGTAAGCTGACTCAGCTTTTTTGTATCGTTTAGGAAGAATCTGAGAGAGGAGTTCACCGACTGATCCCGCCTGTCGCCTGGCAACGGCAATCGCAAGGTCGAGTTGCTCGTTGGTGATTAGAGCTTTAACCGATTCAATTGCTTGAATTGTGAGCACCTTATCCGCGAATTCAGATTGAGCAGAGGTGCCAACCACAATTCCAGTTTTCAAAGATTTATCTCTGCCAAATGGAACTCTCACTAGTTGACCGAACTGAACTTCTAAACCATCAGGGATTGCGTAATCGAACTCTTTGTCTAATTGAGGTAAGGCCGAAGGGAACCTAATCTTGGCGTACCCAGTCAAACTAAACTCCCAGTGCGCGCTGCAGGTCAGCGACCTTGTTGGTTCTCTCCCAAGTGAATTCAGGTAGCTCACGCCCAAAGTGACCATAGGTTGCGGTCTTGCTATAAATCGGTCGCAGTAAATCAAGCTCGAGAATAATTGCACGTGGACGTAGGTCGAATACTTCCAATATCGCCTTAGTAAGTTGATCTTCGTCCACTCTGCCGGTCCCAAATGTCTCAACGTATAGGGACAATGGTCTTGCAGATCCGATGGCATAGGCAACTTGCACTTCTGCTTTATCTGCCAAATCAGCGGCGACAATGTTCTTAGCTATCCAACGCATCATGTAAGCAGCTGAGCGATCAACCTTAGATGGATCCTTGCCGCTAAATGCACCGCCACCGTGTCTAGAGTAGCCACCGTAAGTATCAACAATGATCTTTCTACCGGTTAGGCCAGCGTCTCCCTTCGGGCCACCAATTTCGAACTTGCCAGAAGGGTTAATTAATAGGTTTTCAGGAGTAGTGCTAAAACCAAAGGAATCCAAAACTGGATAAATAACCAGTCGTGAAATATCAGCCTTTAGTGAGTCCTGAGTTATTTTCGCATTATGTTGTGCACTCACAACTACCTTGTCAACGGTAACTGGCTTACCGTTTTCATATCCGACTGTTACCTGAGTTTTTCCATCTGGACGAAGGTAATCAAGAGTGCCATCTTTTCTCACCTGAGCTAGCCGTTCGGAAAGTGAGTGAGCAAGTTTTATTGGCAATGGCATCAGTGATTCTGTTTCATTGCAGGCAAAACCAAACATTAGACCTTGGTCTCCGGCACCTTGAGAATCTAGTTCATCATCGGTTCCGAGTCTGCGCTCTAGTGAATTATCGACACCGTCTGCTATATCAGGTGACTGTTTACCAATCGATACCGAGACTCCACAACTTTCACCATCGAAGCCAATTTCGGATGACGTGTAGCCAATCTCTTTAAGCTTTGCTCGAACAATGTCAGGAATTTCTGCGTAGCCCTCGGTAGTAATCTCTCCGGCAACATGAACCAAACCGGTAGTCACTAAAGTCTCAACAGCAACGCGTGAGGTTGGGTCCTGTTCAAGAAGATTGTCCAGGATAGCGTCGCTTATCTGATCACAGATTTTGTCGGGATGACCTTCTGTAACAGATTCGGATGTAAATAGTCGCAGTTTGCTCATAGAGCACCCAGTATATACGCCACCAATGACAAGTGCTTACTCACCTTTGAGCAGTGTGTATAGCGCGTCTAAGACTGAGTTAGCCACGTCATATTTCGATCCTGCAGTTTTGGTCATGCTACTACCAGTCACGATAAGAACCTCAGTGTCGTCTTGACCGAAAACCAGTCCTCTAGAAACCCAATTGGCAACTATCATGTCAACGCTCTTGCCCGAGAGTTTCTTTTTAGCCAAAGTCTCTAAAGATTGACTGTCATCCTCATCGGAAATTTCAGCTGCAAAACCGACCAGAATCGGAGCCTTGGCGGAGCTACGCTTTTGACTCAACTCAGAAAGCAAATCTGGATTAGACACCAGACTTAATTCAAGTTCTGGGGTTTCACTTCTATGCAATTTACCCTCGAAAGGTTTCGCGAGACGGTAATCGCTCACGGCTGCCGGCATGACGATGGCATCTGCGGTATTAAAAGCTAGTTCCAGTGCATTGCCAAGATCACTAACACTTGCAACCCGGATAAGCCTTTGAACTGCAGGAATTGGCAAGTCGATGTTCGCTGAGATGAAGGTTACCTCTGCACCTCTATCTAGTGCTGCCTGGGCCAGAGCGATTCCTTGCTTGCCACTGGAATGATTACCGATGAATCTAACCTCATCAATCATTTCCCTGGTTCCACCGGCGGCTATAACGATGTGTTTACCAGTGAATTGGTCAATGTCTTTCGCGAACATTAATGACCGGCGAACGATGTCCTCTGGTTCCACCATTCTGCCAACACCGGTATCAGAACCGGTAAGCCGACCCGACTCAGGATTCAAAACCAATACACCGCGATTTGTGAGGGTCTGCACATTTTGTTGAGTTGCAGGGTGCTCCCACATCGCAGTATGCATAGCGGGTGCGATAACGATTTTTGCTTCAGTTGCCATAAGAACGTTTGTAAGAAGATCATCTGCAAATCCTGATGCGTACCTAGCCAAAAAAGCCGCAGTTGCCGGAGCAACAATAATCAAGTCAGCTTCCTGAGCCAGCTTGATGTGTTTAACGTCCGCCACCTGAGTATATAAATCAGGATCAATGCTGTTGTGTGAAAGTGCCTCTAATGTAGCTGAACCAATAAATTTGAGAGCGTTCTGAGTTGGTAAAGCTTTAACGTCATGACCGGCTTCGGTAAGCAGACGAACTATGTTCGCTGACTTGTAAGCCGCGATACCGCCGGTGATTCCAACTAGTACGCGCAAGGTGACCTTAGATTACTCTGCTTCGCTCATAGCTGTAACAGCGCCAGCAACAATTTCTTTCATAGCTATAGAAAGAGGCTTGTCATTAACTTCAGAATCAACTAGAGGGCCAACGTTAGTAAACAATGAACCCTCGTGCAAAGCTGAGTAGTAGTCATTGATCTGACGAGCACGCTTGGCAGCGAAGATGACCAATCCATACTTTGATGGGTTCTTTTGCATAAGGGCGTCGATTGACGGGTTTACGATACCTTCAAGTTTCTCAGACATGTTTAGTTACTTTCTATCATTGGGTTCAAAAGAGTGTTGGCAAACTAGGCCTGCATCAAGTCTAAGACCTCATGGGCACACTTGGCTACATCCTCGTTGATAACCACATGGTCAAACTCCCCCTGAGCCGCCATTTCGGCCTTAGCGGTGTCTAATCTCACGGCAATTTGCTCGTTTGTCTCAGTTCCACGCTCGGTTAGCCTACGACCTAGCTCTTCCCAGCTCGGTGGAGCAATAAAAATCAAATTCGCATCGGGCATAGCAGTCTTTACCTGTCTTGCCCCTTGAATGTCTATTTCAAGAATAATCTGTTGATTTTTAGCAATAGCATCTTCAACCGGTTTACGCGGAGTCCCATACTTGTGACTTTTGTGAACAACTGCATATTCAATCAGTTCACCATCTCTAATCATTTGATCAAATTGCTCGACAGAAACGAAGTGATAGTGAACACCATCAACCTCTCCAGGTCGTGGTTCTCTGGTTGTTACTGACACAGAAAGCTGAACAGCAGGATCTATTTCCATGATGCGTCTGACCACCGTCCCTTTACCAACAGCAGTAGGGCCTGCGATAACTGTGAGTTTGGTCATGAACTAACCCTACTAAGCAAGTGCTTCAGCCAGTTCGGCAACATCGCGGCTAACAACAGATTGAACTCCAGCCATACCATCGCGCAGAGCGCTGCGGCTGACGCTATAGATGACATTTGCTGCATTGGTACCAAAAATCATCCTGGCTTGGCTAAGTAGAGCTCCTTGAGCTCCGAAGCCTGGGGCCAGGATAGGAATCAGAAGGTCCGAAGCTGCAACATTGATAGATCCCAACTCATACTTTTCACGATCCAGTGTTGCTCCAACCACTAGACCAATATTTCCAAAGCGCCCTCTAGCAGTTGCAGTTACCTGATTTAACTCAGCAACCTCAGATGCAACCTGATTAGCAACTGTAGTCTCCTTACCTCTTGCTAATTGAATGTCTTTCCCTTCCTTATTAGAAGTTGCGCTCAGCACGAATAATCCCTTACCCCGCTCAACTGCAACTGCAATCGCCGGCGCTAACGAACCAACACCCAAGTAAGGAGAAACAGTTAGTGCATCAGTAAGGAAAGGTGCATCTTTAGCTAGCCAAGCATCTGCATAGGCTTGCATGGTAGTTCCAATGTCCCCGCGTTTAGCATCTGCAATAACAAGCAGGTCACGATTAGAAGCTTCAACCAATACTCTTTCCAAAACAGCAAACCCTTTAGAGCCGAAAGATTCGTAGAAGGAAATCTGCGGCTTAACAATCTTCACCAGATTACCCAGCCGGTCCAGTAAATCCATGCTGAAGCTTTCTAGTCCTGCGACTGAAACATCGTAGTTGTTCTCTGCTAGTAGTTCTCGGTGCGGATCAATACCAACACAGAGCTGACTAGAACTAAAGGCTGTCTCAAGTTTCTTAGAGAATGATTCAGGCAAGTGCTGCCCTCCTATCGGCTGCATGTTCTTGAAGTGATTTCACGTTGAAAGGTCCAGCGATAACTGTTTCAAACGAACCAATGGCAGCCGATAGCTGAGCAATGGTAGTAAAGATGGGTGCGTCAGCTGCCGTGGTAGCCGCTCTAATTTCATATCCGTCTTTACGAGCGTTTGAACCGCTTGGCGTATTAACGACAACATCAACCTCTCCGGCGGAGATCATCTCCACTATCGAAGGTCCAGCAGGTGCCTGGTCATCTGCAGAATGTTTTCTTACAATAGTTGCGTTGATGCCGTGCCTATTTAGAATTGCCGCGGTTCCACTGGTTGCCAAAATCTTATATCCGAGTTGCGATAATCTTCGAACCGGCAGAACTACCTGGTGCTTATCTCGATCGGCAACCGATACGAAAATAGTTCCCGAGATAGGTAGTGCACTGCCAGCAGCAGATTGAGCTTTAGCAAAAGCAGTTGGGAAATCAACATCGATACCCATAACTTCACCAGTTGAACGCATCTCAGGGCCAAGTAATGAATCAACGAATCTTCCATCTTTGGTTGCGAATCGCTTGAATGGTAAAACCGCTTCCTTCACCGAAATAGCCGAACCAGCGGGGATGTGCGTTCCATCGCGTTCAGGTAGGTGACCGGTATCTATTAACTCCCGAATCGACTTACCAACCATTACTAAGGCCGCGGCCTTAGCCAAAGTTATTCCCAACGCCTTAGAAACAAATGGAACAGTTCTGGAGGCCCTAGGGTTTGCTTCAAGCACATACAAAACATCGTGCGCCAGAGCAAACTGAACGTTGAGTAGACCTCTAACACCAATACCTTGGGCAATCTTCAACGTTGCTTCGCGAACTCGATCAATCTGAGTATCGCTGAGTGTGATTGGCGGAAGGGTGCATGAAGAATCCCCCGAGTGAATACCTGCTTCTTCAATGTGTTCCATTACGCCACCAACATAAAGCTGTTCTCCGTCATAGAGAGCATCGATGTCAATCTCGATTGCGTCATCTAGGAATCGGTCAACAAGGAGTGGATGCTTAGGGCCAACTATGGCCTGGTCAGCAATCCGATCAAAATAGCCCTCGAGTGAGACCTCATCATAAACAATCTCCATACCGCGACCGCCAAGAACGAAGCTAGGTCGGACTAGAACTGGATAACCAATTCGCTCTGCAATAATCTTCGATTCGGCTAAGTTGATAGCTGTTCCATTGGCTGGTGAAATCAACTTCGCTCCATCAAGAATCTTGGAGAAAGCGCCTCGTTCTTCGGCTAAATCAATTGCGTCTGGTGAGGTTCCTAGGATTGGAATACCGTTAGCAGCGAGCCCTTGGGCTAGACCCAAAGCTGTTTGCCCACCAAGCTGCACAACAACACCAACTAGCTCTCCGCTCTGCGATTCTGCGTGAATAACTTCTAGAACGTCCTCGAGAGTCAGCGGTTCGAAATAGAGGCGATCGCTTGTGTCGTAGTCGGTAGAGACGGTCTCTGGGTTGCAGTTAATCATGATGGTTTCGTAGCCAGCATCGTGTAATGCAAAAGAAGCATGCACGCAAGAGTAATCAAATTCAACACCCTGGCCAATGCGGTTTGGGCCTGATCCTATGATGACCACCTTGCGACTGGTTGACGGACGAACCTCAGTCTGCTGTTCATAGGTGCTGTAGTGATAAGGGGTAAGCGCTGGGAACTCTCCAGCACAGGTATCAACGGTTTTGTATACCGGTCTGATGCCTGCTGTGTATCTCTGAGATCGAACCTGATCTTCTGATAGCCCGCGCAATTCTGCCAGTTGAACATCTGAGAAACCATGTGACTTAGCAAATTGCAACAAATCCTCAGTGAGCGAGTCTGCCTTGGCAATCTCTTCTGCTATCTGATTGATATATTGAATTTGCTCGACAAACCAAGGGTCGATCTTGGTGGCTTCAAAGATCTCTTCAATGCTGGCTCCAAGGCGCATGGCTTGTTGAACAGTCACTATCCGTCCATCGGTTGGAATTTTGGCTATCTCTAAGAGTTCATTTTTAGTCTTCTTCTGTTCACCCCAATGAAATGAGGAACCACGTCTTTCAAGACTTCGTAGAGCCTTCTGCAGAGCTTGAGTAAAATTACGACCGATCGCCATAGCTTCACCAACTGACTTCATGGTGGTGGTAAGTGTTGCATCAGCTGCGGGGAATTTCTCAAAAGCAAAACGTGGAACCTTCACAACAACATAGTCAAGTGTTGGTTCAAAAGAGGCAGGGGTAACTCTAGTGATGTCGTTTGGAATCTCATCAAGTCGATAGCCAATGGCCAGCTTTGCCGCAATCTTAGCAATTGGAAAACCCGTTGCTTTAGACGCTAGTGCTGACGAACGGCTGACTCTAGGATTCATCTCAATAACGATAATCCTTCCCGTATTAGGTTCAACTGCGAATTGAATGTTGCAACCCCCAGTGTCTACGCCAACAGCGCGAATGACATCTATTCCAATGTCTCTAAGTTTTTGATACTCACGATCAGTAAGTGTTAAAGCCGGTGCCACGGTAATCGAATCACCGGTATGAACACCAACCGGGTCAACGTTCTCAATGGAACAAACAACCACAGTGTTATCTGCCTTATCGCGCATCAACTCAAGCTCGTACTCTTTCCAACCTAGAATCGACTCTTCAAGCAAAACTTCAGTGGTTGGGCTGGCTTTTAGGCCTGCTCCGGCGATACGCCGAAGATCTTCCTCGTTATAGGCAAAGCCTGAGCCTAGACCACCCATAGTAAAAGATGGCCTTACCACTACCGGGTAGCCCAGTTTGTTAGCGCCATCGATGACTTCATCCATGGTGTGTGCAATGTATGATTTAGCAACCTCTGCACCGGCATCAAGTACCAACTGTTTGAATGACTGTCTATCTTCACCAGCGCGAATCGCGTCAACATTTGCACCGATTAGTTCAACGTTGTACTTGTCCAAAATGCCAAGTTCGTGCAAAGCCATTGCAGCATTTAGTGCGGTTTGTCCACCAAGGGTCGGCAAGATCGCATCTGGCTTTTCTTTGATAATGATTGCCTCGATGATTTCAGGTGTGATTGGTTCAATGTATGTAGCATCGGCAAAATCAGGATCGGTCATGATTGTAGCTGGATTGCTGTTCACCAAAATGACTCGAACACCTTCAGATCTAAGCACTCGGCACGCCTGGGTACCTGAGTAATCGAATTCGCAAGCCTGACCGATAACAATTGGACCCGAGCCGATAACTAGAACGCTTTTAATATCTTCTCTACGTGGCATCAGTTACCCTTTAGTTTTCTGTTTTCAGTAATCATTTCAATCAAGCGATCAAACAAATAGTTAGCGTCGTTCGGTCCAGCTGCAGCTTCAGGGTGATATTGAACTGAGTAAGCAGGGACATCCACACACTCCAAACCTTCGACCACATCGTCGTTCAGGTTTATGTGGCTTACCTTGACCTGCCCAAAACCCGCAGGCGATGGCACTACTTCCCCACCGTCAACCTTTACAGCAAAGCCATGGTTGTGAGCTGTTACTTCAACCCGCCCAGTTTTACGATCTAGAACTGGTTGGTTAATTCCACGATGGCCAAATGCCAACTTGTATGTTTCAAAGCCGAGTGCTCGACCTAAAAGCTGATTCCCAAAACAAATACCGAAGAACGGTATCTTTCGATTCAGAACTTCACGCAACACAGTTACTTGATGTTCGGCAGTGCTTGGGTCGCCCGGCCCGTTACTATAAAACACTGCATCGGGTGACTCCGCTAAAAGTGTTTCTGCAGAAGACTGCGCAGGATAGACAATCACATCTAAACCTCTGGCAGTCATGTTCTTTATTGTTGAGCGCTTGATACCTAAATCTAGAATGGCGATTTTTCCAAAGAAATCACCTTCGTGTTCAACCTTGTATGGATTCTTGGTTGAAACAACATCGCTGAGTGATCTACCTTGCATTGGCTCAGATGCTAGAACTTCTTCAACCAGCTCGGTAACCGGCCGCCTAGCAGCGTCCCCACTGAAAATTCCTGCACGCATAACTCCGACGTCTCTAAGGTGCAGGGTAAGTGCTCTGGTATCTAAATCCGAGATACCAACAACAGCATCCCGAACCAGGTCATCTTCTAAACTGCGCTGAGATCTAAAGTTTGAAGTGATTCTAGAAACGTCACGAACCACGTAACCAGCCACCCAGATTCGATCTGATTCTTCATCGGTATCATTCATCCCGGTATTACCGATGTGAGGCGCGGTTTGTAGAACTATTTGACCAGCATATGAAGGGTCAGTCAAGGTCTCTTGATAACCCGACATACCTGTAGCGAAAACGATTTCACCTAGCGAGCTTCCCTCTTTACCGAAAGGCACTCCAGTAAACACCTGCCCGTCTTCTAAAACTAGAACTGCGTCTCTTGCTTTAATCATTTGTCTCTCCTAGTTTTTGAACAACGCCGTCTTTCACTGTCAGTGTGCCCTTGTATAGCGTGTGCTTAACTACGCCATTTAGTTCCATGCCAACGTAAGGATTATTAGCACTCTTACTCTCACCTTCAAGGCCAATGGTTTGCTTACGGTTCGAATCAATCAAAACCAGATTGGCAAAGGACCCAACTGCTATTGGTTGCCCCTGATCGGTCAATTTACCGATTTTTGCAGGGTTTGTTGAGAGCACCTCTTCGAACCTAGACCAACTAATCAAACCGGTATCCACCAGAGTTGTTTGAACAATCGCCGCAGCTGTTTCTAGCCCTAACATTCCAAATGCTGCTTCACCCCATTCACAGTCTTTGCTGTCTTTGGTGTGTGGCGCATGATCGGTGGCAACGATGTCGATGGTGCCATCAGCAACAGCTTCCCTGAGTGCTTGAACATCCTGCTGAGTTCTAAGCGGTGGATTAACTTTGTAAAGCGGATTGTAATCAGAAACTAAATCTTCAGTAAGGAGCAAGTGGTGCGGTGTTACTTCAGCAGTCACATTTATGCCTCTAGCTTTAGCCCACCGGATGATGTCGACCGAACCAGCAGTTGAAACATGGCAGATGTGCAGTCTAGAGCCAACTTCCTCAGTCAATAAAACATCACGTGCAATGATTGCCTGTTCGGCAACCTTTGGCCAACCAGTTAGGCCCAACTTCAAAGAAAGATCGCCCTCGTTCATCTGAGCGTTAACTGTGAGTGCTGGATCCTGCGCGTGCTGAGCAATTACGCCATCGAAGCTTTTAGCATATTCAAGCGCTCGTCTCATAATCAGTGAATCGCTTACGCATTTCCCGTCATCACTAAAAACTGTTACCCGAGCCTGTGATTTGTTCATCTTGCCCATGTCTGAAAGTTGCTTACCTTCAAGATTGACCGTTACTGCACCAATAGGTTGGACTTGAACATAACCTGCACTCTTACCAAGTGCATATACCTGCTCAACAACTGCCGCATTATCGGCAACCGGCGCTGTGTTAGCCATTGCGTGCACGCTAGTGAAGCCGCCTTTAGCTGCAGCTTTTGAGCCTGTAAGGATGGTTTCACTTCCCTCAAATCCAGGTTCGCGAAGATGTGTGTGCAGATCAACAAGACCGCTAACCGCAATCAAACCTGATCCGTCAATAACCTCAGCTTTGAATGTGAGATTAGGAGCAAGGTCAACAATCTTTTGATTCTCGATAGCGATATCAACAACATTGCCGTTTGCTAATTGAATATTCTTGATTAGATAGCTAGACATTATGCTTTTCCTTCTTGAGCTAAGAGCCGGTATAGAACTGCCATACGAACTGCAACCCCATTGGTTACCTGTTCCAAAATTGTTGATTGAGCCGAATCCGCTGCACTGGACGAGATCTCAAGTCCTCTGTTCATGGGTCCCGGGTGCATAATCAGAGTCTTTGAGCTAAGACTCTCAAACCTAGAATCGGAAAGCCCATAGAGCGTGGAATACTCCTGCGCATTCGGGATGAAGGCCGAATTCATGCGCTCAGCTTGGATACGAAGCATCATCACCACATTGAATCCTTCGCTCAATGCTTCATCAAAGTCGTAGAAGATTTCATCGACAAGTTCTAGCGCGGAAACCGGAACCAAAGTTGCTGGCCCACAGTAAGCAATCTTTGCGCCGAGCTTGCGTAACAAAAGCGCATTTGACCTAGCAACCCTCGAGTGCAGAATATCTCCAACAATTAGAACTCGTACGCCAGTTAAATCGCCAAGATCAGATCCGTTCAAGCGTTGTCTAATTGTCAAACTATCAAGCAATGCTTGAGTTGGATGTTCGTGGGTGCCATCACCTGCATTAATAACTGCAGCACTGGACCAACTAGCATTCGCAATAGTTGTGGCAGCGCCACTGTGATGATGCCTAACAATGATTCCCTCAACACCCATCGCTTCTAAGGTTCCAACCGTGTCCTTTAAGGACTCACCTTTACTCACCGAGGATCCCTTTGCGGTGAAATTAATCACATCAGCTGACAATCTCTTGGCTGCAAGTTCAAAAGAGAATTTGGTTCTTGTCGAATCTTCAAAGAACAGATTCACGATAGTTCTACCGTTAAGAGCTGGTAATTTCTTCACATCGCGTTTGTTTACCAATTGCATTTCCGCCGAGAGATTCAAAAGATCAATTGCATCTGATTTGGTCAGATCGTTGATACTTAGTAGATGCTTCATTGCTCTATCACCACTGACTGCTCCTCATCAGTTTCGGTCAGATGCACGTTTATCCGCTCAGAGATGCTGGTCGGAAGATTCTTGCCAACAAAGTCTGCTCTGATTGGAAGTTCCCTATGTCCTCTATCTACTAAGACAGCTAGTCGAACAGCCTTTGGCCTACCAAAAGAGACCAACGCATCTAGAGCTGCTCTGATGGTTCTCCCACTAAAGAGAACATCATCAACTAAGACAACTGTCTTCTCATCCAGTGAGCCAACTGGAATCTCTGTTGGAGTGACTGGTCGATTGGGTTTGACAGCAAGGTCATCTCTGAACATGGTCACATCGAGACGTCCGATGGAACTCTCTATGTCAAAATCTGGATAATTCTTCTTGATAGCTTGCGCGATACGGTTTGCTACGAAAACACCTCTGGTGGGTATGCCTAAAAGCAGTAAGTTTTCAGTTCCGTGATTAGCTTCGATAATTTCATGAGAAATGCGAATTATGGCCCGATCGATATCGGACGCATCTAAGACTGTGCGTAGGCTCATGCACATCTCCTTCTGCGCCTCACAGGACGCCTTTAAAGGACTTGTTTCAGTTTAGTTTAGTGCTTTTAATCGAACTTTGACTAGATGGGTTTGCGTGTTGCTGCTATTGCTGCCAAAACACCGTTAACAAAGGTTGACGAGTCATCTGTACTCAGTTCCCCAGCTAACTCAACTGCCTCAGCGATGATTACTTGAGCTGGAGTTTGGGTATCAAAAGCAATCTCGTAACAGGCAACTCTAAGAATTGCTCGATCAACAGCTGGCATTCTGTCAATCGGCCAGTTCTGCGAAACGCTTTCCAGGAGTGCATCGATGTCTAGTTGGTTAGCTAAAACGCCTTGCACTAGGTGGTTAGCAAAATCAAAGATCTCATCTTGATTCTGATGGTCGATAACGCTCTGTTTGGTCTGCTCAAGAAGATCTGTTGCCATAGCGTCACGCAGGTCGGCCGCATAAAGAGCATCGACGGCACGTTTACGGGATTTAGTTCTAGAACTCACCTGGGTTAGTCAGTCACGCGGCCGAGATATTCACCAGTTCTAGTGTCTACCTTGACTTTGGTGCCTTGCTCAACGAATAGTGGAACTTGAATTTGAAGTCCGGTTTCTACAGTTGCGGGCTTGGTGCCTCCGCTTGAACGATCTCCCTGAAGGCCAGGCTCAGTGTATGTAATCTCCAAAACCACAGATGCTGGAAGTTCAACATAGATCGGCAAACCTTCGTGCATAGCAACAATCGCCATTTGGTTCTCTAAAAGGTAGTTTGATGCGTCGCCAACCAACGCATTTGACAAAGTAATTTGGTCATAGTCTGAGGTGTCCATGAAAATGTAACCATCACCGTCAGCGTAAAGATACTGCATCTCACGCTTATCCACGTTTGCGGTTTCAATCTTCACACCAGCGTTTAGTGTGCGGTCGATAACTTTGCCACTCACTACGTTCTTCAGCTTGGTTCTGACGAAAGCTGGACCTTTTCCAGGCTTTACGTGTTGAAATTCAACAACAGCCCAGAGCTGGTTATCCATGTTCAAAACCATGCCGTTTTTTAAATCATTGCTAGTTGCCATTATTTGCCTCGTTGGTGGTAATTTGTTGGCCAAACGGCCTCAAGCAGTTTATCAGGATGCCAGCTGGGATAGAGCAAGTCGGTAAGAATCAAGCCCGAAACCAGCAATAACTCCTGTTGCCACGGCCGAAATTACTGAATTATGTCTAAAGGCTTCTCTTGCGCTCGGGTTAGAAATGTGAACTTCAATCAGTTTCGAACCTGATTTGGTCAACATGGAACAGGCATCCGCTAAAGCGTATGAATAGTGCGTGAAAGCTGCTGGGTTCAGTATCACATCAAGTTTCTGATCGAAAGCTTCGTGAATCCAAGAGATCAGCTCTGCTTCATCGTTGGTTTGACGGATGTCAGTCTCAACGCCAAGATTTACACCTTGGGCCGTTAAAGTGGTAACCAAATCGGTATAACTAGCGCTTCCGTATACATCGGGTTCTCTCGCACCTAACTTTGAAAGATTCGGGCCGTTGAGTATGAGGATTTTAGACATGCTCTAAATCTACCTTTACTCGGCTATTTCTAGGAAGGCGGAATAGAGAACTTCTTCTGTGGGTGCTTCTAGAATTCCAGGCTTAGCTAGTCCGTCTAAGACAACAAATCTAAGCAAGCCACCACGACTCTTCTTGTCTACTTGCATACCGGTGTATAGGGCTGGCCATTTGCCTTTAGGGTAGGTGGTCGGCAGCCCGATAAGTTGAAGAATGTTTTCGTGTCGATCAGCAGTCGCATCATCAAGTCGGCCGGCTGATCTAGCCAGCTCGGCAACAAAACACATTCCAATAGCAACTGCGTGACCGTGCTTCATTTTGTAGTGCTCTGCAAGTTCAATAGCGTGACCTAGAGTATGTCCATAGTTTAGAAACTCTCTAGCTCCAGATTCTCTGAAATCAGAACTAACGGTATCGACCTTCACTTGAATGGTTCTATTCACCAATTCAAAGAATCGGTCAGATCTCACATCGATTGCATCAGATACGTTCTCTTCAATCAAATCCAAGATAGTAGGGTCTTTGATAAAGCCACACTTGACTATTTCGCCGAAGCCTGAACCTAGTTCAACTTTTGCCAGGGTCTCCAAAGTATCAAGATCGGCAATTACCGCTGTGGGATCATGAAAAGCACCAACCAGGTTCTTGCCCTCTAAAGTATTTATTCCAGTCTTACCACCGATACTTGCATCAACCATCGCCAGCAGAGTGGTTGGAATGTGCACAACCTTGATCCCCCTAAGCCAGGTGGCAGCGATAAAGCCAGCTAGGTCTGTAGTTGACCCACCACCGATTGAAACAACCGCATCCGAGCGAGAAAACTCTGCTTGCCCAAGAGAAGACCAAGCAATTGTCAACCAACGATCAGCTTTCGCGGATTCACCATCGACAACTGGAAACTGCCAAACTGACTTCCCAGCGGCAGTCAAAGTCTCTGCGATTGCTTGAGCGCTAGCTTCTAAGGGTTCTGGGTACACCAGCAAAACTTTCTTAACCGCTGTTCCGAGCGCGACCGACACTTCATCCAGTAAGCCACGTCCTAAGAGAATCTCGTAAGAGTTCTCTCCCTTGGCTTGAATACGCTTCAGTTCATTTCTCATAGTGTTTCAATTTTCGCGCATAAAACTCGAATAGTTTCGCTCAAGCTGATGTTGGAAGTGTTCAATTCAAAATCTGCCAGCAATTCATACAAAGGCTTGCGTTCCTCATAAATCCTGACCCAGTCCTCCATGCCTTTAGCTAAGAGTGGTCGTTTGGTGTGAGATAGCCGAGATTTCATGTGCTTGCCATCGGTAGCCAGGTAGATCACGTATGCAGATTTGAGATTTCTCTGGGTATCGGCATTTAGAACTGCCCCGCCACCGGTAGCAATCACTGCTTGTTGGCCTAGAGCCTGGAGGACTGCCTGCGCTTCGATCTGTCTAAAAGTAGTTTCACCCTGATTAGCGAATATATCAGGGATCGGGCCGTGCTCAGCGATAATCAGCTGATCGGTATCTATGAATGGAAGTTCAAGGCGTTTAGCCAGTTTCTTGCCGATGGTGGTTTTGCCAACACCCATTGGCCCGATAAGCACTACTGGTTTAGTCAGCATGCTTAGTTAGCTATGTTGCTTTTCAAGTTAGCTGGAATGTTGAGGAGGTAAGAATTCATGTTCCGCTTAGTTTCACTAATTGAATCTCCGCCAAACTTTTCTAGCATTGCATTCGCTATGGTCAAAGCGACCATTGCTTCAGCAACGACTCCAGCTGCAGGAACAGCACAAACATCAGATCTTTGATGGTGAGCTGTAGTGGCTTCACCAGTTGCTGTATCGATGGTTTGTAATGCACGAGGAACAGTTGAGATAGGTTTCATTGCAGCACGAACGCGGATGATTTCACCGTTAGACATTCCACCTTCAATGCCACCGGCGCGATCCGATAGACGCGAAACAACACCATCAATTCTTTGAATCTCATCGTGGGCATAAGACCCTCTACGTTTTGCCGTCTCAAAGCCATCTCCGATTTCAACACCCTTGATTGCTTGGATTCCCATCAACGCGCCAGCTAGCTGACTGTCCAGTCTCCTATCCCAGTGAACGTAACTGCCAACCCCCGGTGGCATTCCATAAACCAATGTTTCAACCACTCCACCCAGAGTGTCTCCATCCTTGTGTGCTTTATCAACTTCCTCAATCAATCTCGCACTGAGTACTGGATCAAAGGCTCTAACTGGATCTGAATCCACTTCCTCGATGTTTTCAGGTCTAGGCAAATTCAGACCACCAGAAACGGAACCAATGGCAACAGTGTGAGTGATAAGTCGAACACCCAGCTCCCTCAGGAATGCCGATGCAACCTCACCAAGTGCAACCCGGGCTGCTGTTTCCCTGGCTGAAGCTCGCTCCAAAACCGGACGACTATCTTCAAACCCATACTTCTGCATTCCAGTGAAATCAGCGTGCCCAGGACGTGGCCTAGTCAGCGCTTCCGCTCTTGCACCAGTTAGATTCTCAGCAGGAACAACATCTGCAGACATAATTTCAGACCACTTAGGCCACTCAGTGTTGGCAATTGAAACGCAGATAGGGCCGCCCATGGTTAGACCGTGTCTAACACCAGAAGTAATGGTCGCAACATCTTGCTCTAACTTCATTCGAGCGCCACGACCATAACCTAGTCGTCTTCTAGAAAGAGCAGATTTGATGTCTTCGGTTGAAATGCTTACCCCAGCAGGCAGGCCTTCAATGATCGCGGTAAGTTCAGGACCGTGCGATTCTCCTGCAGTGAGCCAACGTAACATGGCTCTATTCTCTCACAAATACCCGCTGAGACTAAAGTGCTTTTCTCATCGCTTCCAACATTTGGTTTTCATTCTCAATTGGCAAGAGCGCATCACCGCTTAGGAATATTCGAATTTGACCAACTGCTTGCCAAAGAAGCATTTCTAAGCCGGAGATAGACATCTTCTCATCAAAGTTTTCGGTAAATGACTTATCAGCTTCAGAGTAGTTAGCTGAAAGCAGCCACCCAGTTTGGCGATCAGTAGCAACTGAAAGGGCACCACCGGGCAAAGTATTAATAGTAATTTCCTGATGGTTACTAAACGAAGATAACTCTTCAAGATTGACAACAACGCCAAGGCTCTTACCCAAAGCGACTAATTCACTGGCCTTTAGAGTGTCTCTCGCAAAAACAGTGACTACTGCATTTGTTCTTTCGGCCGCGACTGCCGCAATTGCAGATCTTGCTGTTGCTCCTGCGCCTAAAATCGAAATCCGTTTACTAGATGACCAAGCATCGCTTAGCGCTTTGCGGATACCAAACACGTCGGTATTGAACCCTTTGATTCCCCCAGAGATCAACAAGGTGTTACTAACACCGGTGAGAGTACTCAAATCATCTAGCGAGTCAGCAACATTGTTGGCTTCTATTTTTAGCGGCATAGTCACGCTTAACCCTGAATAGCGATCCTTGTTCTTGGAGATAAAGGCATCGAGCCGACCCTTAGGGACTTGAATAGCACCGTATTGCCAATCCAGATGTAGAACTTTGTAAGCTGCTTCGTGAATCTTCGGAGAGAGGCTGTGCGAGATTGGATCTCCTATGACTGCAAACTGTTTAGCCATTCCAACCTGGATTCTGCAACATCCATTGACGCCAAAGCTGAACTGCCTTCTCATGCTCCGCATAGGTAGTGCTAAAAACAGTTTCACCTGTCTTCAAATTGATGGCGCAGAAGTAAAGCCATGTGCCATCAGCTGGATGTAATGCAGCGTCTATGGCTGTGTGACCTGCGCCAGCTATCGGACCAATTGGTAAGCCTGAATATAGGTATGTGTTGTAGCCATTCGGTTTGGCTCGGTCAGCAGCCGACGTTGAAACTGTTGAACCGTTCACTCCGTAGGACACCGTTGCATCGGATTGCAAATGCATTCCTTGGGCAAGTCGATTAGTGAAAACTCTAGATACTTTATAGAAATCAGGTGTTTGTCGAGCTTCCATCTGCACGACCGATGCAAGAGTTAACACTTTGTTCCATTTTGTTTTCGGGACGCCGAAAGAATTAAGTTCTTGTTTCGTCCGATCAACCATTGCAGTGAGAATCGATTTCGCAGAAATGCCTGGATCAAAAGAGTAAGTTGCCGGAAAAAGATAGCCTTCCAATGAAACAGCTGCTTTAGGTAAGCCAAAAGAACTTAGGTCCTTGCTAGCCGCACGAAACTCCTCAGCGCTGATTCCGGTTGCTGTTGAAAGAGCTTCGTAAACACTTGAAATTCTTAGTCCCTCACGAATAGTCACTCGGTCAACAACCATCTTTGATGGATCTGTGAGAATCTTCAATGCATCATCTGTACTGATTTGTTGCGGAATCATGTAAGTACCGGGAAAGAAAGTCGGATTAGCAGCATAGATGTGGCGAAGTGTCGAGCTGATTCCTTTAGTAATACCGAGCTTTACCAGATGTTTAGCAACGGAGGTCCCAGTATCGCCTTGAGTAACGATGAAGTTTACTGAGCCGGTGCCTGGGCCTGAGTACTCCGTTCCAGAAACTGAATCGAAAAGATTTCTGATAGCACCGCGTTCAAGGTACGAAACTGTGCCAACCAAAACCAGAATTCCGGCAAGTATGATTGCCAAAGACTTCTTTGATCGTTTAGCTCTATGCGAGGCGCGAGCAGGTAAATTACTCATTTGCTAGCCGCCAATCACTCAAAGAAACACCAGGATCAATCCCCTGTTTCTTTTCTAACTCTAAAGCGTATTCAAGAATTGCCACTGCAGCCATCTGGTCAATTGAAGATCTCGCATCTTTTTGACTCTTACCAATTTGCCGAAGTTGAGAGTTTGCCAGAGCCGTGGTCATCCGTTCGTCGATAAGCCTTACTGAACAAGTGACAGCGGTCTGTAACGCTTGCGCAAATAGAACTGCATCTAGGGTCGATTGTGTTGAATTACCTTGCAAATTAACTGGAAGTCCAACATAAATTTCTATAACAGATTCAGGAATTAGGGCAACAACCCTAGAAATCGCGGTGTCTAAAATATCTCCACGATCAACTGTCGCCAGTGGTGTTGCTAAAATCGCTTCGCTATCGCAAACAGCTAAGCCGATACGTTTAGTTCCAACATCGACAGCAGCGCGTGAGCCTATTCTCAACTAGGACAAGCTTTCGGTTAGGGCTTTTAG
>Ga0304729_1000600_pt1 | contig 26149 bp, 22 predicted proteins | sample C_131016_MF_Meta_FD_190475 | JGI IMG/M metagenome (GOLD analysis project Ga0304729, IMG submission 190475) | Freshwater microbial communities from Lake Croche, Canada to study carbon cycling - C_131016_MF_MetaG (v2) (version 2) | ecosystem: Environmental > Aquatic > Freshwater > Lake | place... | reverse complement strand
GCATGGAGTGTCACCCCGGGCACATTCCCGAGACCCATCTTGGAAGAGGACTCCCGGATCTGGGCCAGCATCGTCATTGCCTGACCGCTCAGGGTCTGAAGATCGATTCCGGGAGGGGTGTTCGAGGCGCAGACCACCTGATCCCCGTGTGCCAGGATACAGGCCCGCAGGCCCGGAAGCTGTCCCGCCATAGCGATGACGCGATCCATGGTAAGCTTCTCCTCGGTCATGAAGAGGGCCTGCAGCGCCGCGGGATCGGCAAGCTGATCGAGGGGATCGAGCTTCCAGAGCGGCTCAAGGGCCAGCGTTTTGGAATCCTCCGTCGCCACGTGGATAGTCTGGATGGGTTCCTTCAAGCCTGTTAGCCCAACTCCACTTGGCGACCTAATCACTCTCTCCAAATCGGTCGCTGTCTTAACAAAAACATTCCGGCGAAAGATCGGCAACGAGGCGAAGAATCCCCGCTTGGCTGCGACTGCTGGCACCAACTCCTGAGCCTCTTTTTCCTCATAGAACTTTGCCACGTGCGTTTCCAAGGTTGAGAGCACTTTGGGCTGATTGGTCGCAATCACCTCGGCCTCGATCACTGGGATAGGAGATTTTTCGGTGGAGGCATCTGCGGAGGGAAGGGCCACTGGGGATGCTTCTCCACTCGGCAGTTCCCTGTGTTCCGTCGGAACCTCTTCAAACCTTGTTACCAAGCGGTAATAAAGGGCCACCCATCCGGCGGGTAGATTCAGTCGCTCCGAACGGTCTCCACCTTCGGGCACAACTACCAGATCGGGCAGAAGATCGTTCAACTTGCCAAGCGAGAGTCGCGGCGTATTCCCCGCGAGCAAATCCCGGCAAGGCAGATCGACCGTTCGGCCGCTCACTTCTTCGGCAGTTGTTTCCTTGCAGAACTGAGCCGGAAGCCTAGCCATTAACTCCGACAGGGGCACGGAGATCATATCCGGCGCTTCCTCAAAGAAACGATGGCGGGGCGCCGTGCGCGTGCTGGATGCGATGGTCACGCTCTGATCCTCCTGAAAGTGAGGCCACTCCGCAACCGAGAACCTACGATAGAGAATCTTCTTGCCCCGGAAGCGCGGTCTCTCCGAAATGAGAAGATGGACTTGAATCTCAAATTCGATGACCGCGGCCTGATTCCCGCGATTGTACAGGAGAGTACTGAAGCCGGCGGACGCGTGCTCATGATGGCCTGGATGAACGAAGACTCGCTGAAGCACTCCGTTGATTCCGGCTACATGCACTACTGGAGCCGCTCGCGGAAGAAACTCTGGAAGAAAGGCGAATCAAGCGGCCACACGCAGAGGATCCTGCGGTGGTTCGTCGATTGCGACCGCGACACTCTCCTTTTCGAGGTCGAGCAGCACGGTGGCGCCTGCCACACCGGCTTTGCCAGCTGCTTCTATGTCGAGCTCGACAAGACCGGAAACGACCTTCCGCCTCAGGAAGAGCCGCTTTTCAGTCCCGACAGCGTTTACAAAGCGTAGGAGATCACCCGTCCCATCCCGATGATCCAATACCACCGCCTTCTCAACCTCGTCCTCGACCACGGGGCGCGGAAAGAAGACCGCACCGGTACTGGTACCCTCTCGGTCTTTGGTGCGCAGGAGCGCTTTGACCTCACTCAAGGCTTTCCCCTGCTCACCACCAAGAAGCTCCATCTCCGCTCCATCATCCACGAGCTGCTCTGGTTCCTCAAAGGCGATACCAACATCGGTTACCTAAAGGAACACGGCGTCACCATCTGGGATGAGTGGGCCGATGCGAACGGCGATCTCGGGCCCGTCTACGGCGCTCAATGGCGCCGGTGGCGTACCCCTGAGGGAGGAACCGTCGATCAGATCGCACGTCTCATCGAGGACTTAAAAAAGAATCCCGACAGCCGACGTCACATCATCAGCGCCTGGAACCCCGGAGAGATCGACAAGATGGCCTTGGCCCCCTGCCATGCTCTCGTCCAGTTCTATGTTGCCAATGGTGAGCTCAGCTGCCAGCTCTACCAGCGCAGTGCGGATCTCTTCCTCGGCGTCCCCTTCAATATCGCCTCCTACGCCTTGTTGACGCTGATGATCGCGCAGGTCTGCGGCCTGAAGGCGAAGGAGTTCATCCACACCTTCGGTGACCTTCATCTCTACGTTAACCACCTCGAGCAGGCCCGCCTCCAGCTCACCCGGGAGCCGCGCCCACTCCCGCAGATGCTACTTAATCCCGCTGTGAAGAACTTGGAGGATTTCCGCTACGAGGACTTCACGCTAGAGGGGTACGACCCTCACCCCGCGATCAAAGCCCCAATCGCTGTTTAGAATGCGAAGCCGAAGAATATTTCCCGCAGAGGCGCAGAGGCGCGGAGTTTTAAGACAAAACAACTGCAGGATTTCTTTTTCTTCATCTCTGCGCCTCTGCGCCTCTGCGCGAGAATTTGCAGTCATTTTTGCTTCCAGATGATCAAGGCGATTGTGGCTATGGCTGAGAACAGGGTCATCGGGAATGCCGGGACGATCCCGTGGCACCTGCCCGAGGATTTCAAGTTCTTCAAGGCAACCACCATGGGCCACGCCATCCTCATGGGGCGGAAGACTTACGAGTCGATCGGCAAACCGCTCCCCGGGCGGGAAAACATTGTCCTCTCGCGCACCATGCCTGAGACCCCGGGCGTCACCGTCATCCACTCCCTCGACGAGCTCAAGGAACCAACCGATGGGCGCGATCTCTTCGTGATCGGGGGCGAAGAGATCTACCGGCTCCTCCTCCCAAGGATCCAAGAACTCTACGTCACCAAAGTCCCCCGAACCATCGACGGCGACACCCGCTTTCCCGACTTCGAATCACAATTCGATGCAGGAACTAAAGTCTTAGAAACCAACGACTTCACCGTGTGGAAGCGCGGGAGGATCCAAGTCTGTTAGGCTGTTGACTATTGGACTGTTAGGCGAAGCAGCAGCTAACTCAATTCTTCTAATGCGAGAGCAGACGAACACCGCGTTGCACTAAAAGCACAAGACCGCTAATCCCTTTGTTGACGGGGTAGGATTCGAAGGGACTGAGGTTCCATCTTGCCGATGGAATTCGACGGTAACACCCCTCTCCAAGACGTGTTCGGATAAATAATCGTATCGCGGCCGATCATGGAGCCAGGACTGAGGACCGAGTTGCAACCGATCTCGGCGCGGTCGCCAACAATGGCGCCGAATTTTTTCAGTCCGGTGTTGATGTGACCCTCTGCGGCTACCACGGAAATCGGGGCATGATCGAGGCGGACATTAGAAAGAATCACGCCGGCACCGAGGTGTGCCTTGTGGCCGAGGATGGAGTCCCCGACGTAGTTGAAGTGAGGGATCTGCGCCTCGTCGAAGATGAGGCAGTTCTTAAACTCGCAGGAGTTACCCAACACGACGCCGTTGCCGACCACGACATTCTCGCGGATGTAGGCTCCGTTGCGGATCTCGCAATTCTCGCCGATCCATGCGGGACCTTTGATCATGGCTCCTTGCTCAATGATTGTGCCGGCTCCGATATAGACCGCGCCGCTGATAAACGGCTTGCCGATCAGCTTGCCATGGATCCCAGGCTTGAGGCGGAACTGAAGATAAGTCGAGATCTTCGCCAGCGCCTCCCAGACATGCGTGACATTCTCGAATATGACACTGTGCTCAGTGCGGTCGAGATCGAGGAGGGAATCGGGGGAGAACATGAAAGAAGAATGAAACCTGAAACCTGAAACCTGAAGGAGTTATTTTGTAGAAGCTGGATTTTTCTACGGGGGACGCTTGCCCAACAGCCTAATAGACTAAATAGCTAACAGCCTCTGGATCAGCTTTTGCTGATCCGTTGTCCGTCTTTTGTGTCTTTGACCAGCCATCCTAGTGATGCGATTTGATCGCGGATCTCGTCGCTCTTCTGCCACTCCTTCGCATCGCGTGCGACCGCACGCGCGGCTACCAGCTCTTCTACTTCTGATGGGATTGTGGTGACTGTATCGGGTTCCAGCGCAAGGACACCGTCCACTCTGGCCAGCCAATTCAGCAGTCCGCGTGCTTGTGAGGGAGTGAGCTTCTCCTCATTCACTTGATCCATTCGACGGTTGCTCTCGCGCAGGGTCTCGAAGAGAACGGCCAGCGCGCTGGAAATATTTAGATCATCATCCAGCGCCGCGAAGAATTCTTCGGTAGCGGGATCGGGTAAGTCCGCTTCCTGTAAAGAATCTGCAGCTTCAATGAGTCTCTCCCTCCAAGCATCGAGCCGTCCGAGTGCGGTACGTGCGGCAGCCAACCCATCCATCGTGAAGTTCAGTGCTCCCCGGTAGTGAACGGAGATCAGCGCATAGCGTACTTCGCGGCCGGTCCACCCCATCTCAAACAGATCACGTAGAGTGAAGAAGTTCCCTGCCGATTTGGCCATCTTGGAGCCCTCGACCATGAGATGCGCGCAATGCATCCAGTAGCGGACGAACGGTCCCTGCCCGTGGCCGGCACACTCGCACTGAGCAATCTCGGCCTCGTGATGGGGGAAGATGTTGTCGACACCGCCGCAGTGGATATCGATGGTCTCGCCTAGTATCCCCGTCGCCATGGCGCTGCACTCGATATGCCATCCGGGACGACCTTTGCCCCAAGGACTCTCCCAGCCGACGGATCCATCCTCGGGCACCCAGGATTTCCAGAGAGCGAAGTCGGCGACTGCCTCCTTGTCGTATTCGTCGCTGGCAACGCGTTGGCCAGGTCGCTGGTTCTCAAGATCGACATGCGCGAGCTTTCCATACTCGGGAAAAGAGGCGATGCGGAAATAAACCGACCCATCTTCGACTTGGTATGCATGCCCCTTTTCCATCAGGGTCTCGATCATAGCGATCATGCGCGCGATCTGCTCCGGATCGGTCGCCTCGGGGTAGGCCTCGGCAGGAAGTAGGCGAAGTGTTTTGGCATCAGCAAAAAAGGCCTCCTTGAATGGACGTGTGTAATCCGCAAGCGCGATCCCTGCTGCATGGGCTCCGCGGATTGTCTTGTCGTCCACATCGGTGAGATTCATCACCCGGCGGACGATAAATCCGCGTTCCTGAAGATGGCGCTGAAGCAGATCTTCGAAAACGTAGGCCCGAAAGTTCCCGATGTGTGCGTAGGCGTAGACCGTAGGCCCGCAGGTGTAGAGCGAAAGAGTCTTCCCCTCTCTCGCACGAGGAGTGATCTCCTCTAGGCGCCGGGAAAGTGTGTTGTGTATCTGCACGGTTGCCATAGGCACGATTAGATTTAAGGGCTATTCGGAGGGAGTTTCCACGGATGCGGTCGCCATCGCCGCGATCCCTTCGCCGCGTCCCAAGAATCCTAGGCATTCGTTGGTGGTCGCCTTGACGCCGACGCGCGAGGCAACCAGCCCGAGTGATTCGGCGATGCGCTCTCTCATCTGCTGAACATAAGGGCCAATCTTTGGTTCTTCTGCGACCAGCGTGGAATCGACATTGATGATTGTCACTCCTGCTTTGACTAGGATCGCAGCGACTCGGCGCAAGATCTCCAAACTGGAGATGCCGCGAATGGAAGGATCGGTGTTCGGAAAATAATGCCCGATGTCCTGCAGGCCCGCCGCCCCAAGCAGAGCGTCGGCGATCGCGTGACAGAGGACGTCTGCATCAGAGTGACCTGAGAGGGTAAGTCCCTGTGGATGCCGAAGCGTCACGCCTCCAAGCACGAGCAGTCTCTCCGGATCTAACTGCTCTAGCCGATGTACATCATAGCCGATTCCGCTGCGGGTGATTCTGAATTTGGGCATTGGTAGATAGGGTCTAGGTGATTGGTAATAAAAAGACGGCCTGCGCCGAGACTCCTCGCAACCAAACAGTTGATATCTTGCTCTCTATTTTTCCTGAGTTCCTGAGTTCCAGATAAAATTGGTCGAATTAGAGATGGTCGAACGGGATTCCACCACCGCAGGCAACGCAGGAGTATTTGTCAGTGACCGTGTCATGGGGCCTCAGGTCGACCTTGCCGCCGGCGAGCTCGACCATGAGCATTCCTGCTGCGATGTCCCAAAGACTGATCTGACTCTCAATGTAGGCATCGAGGCGGCCACTTGCCACATAGGCGATGTCGAGTGCGGCGCTTCCCATCATACGGGTCTTGCGAGCAGTGCGCATCATCTGCCCCAGAATAGGGAGTCCCTTCTCGATGGCGGCTTCAGTCTTCGAGACTCCCACGGCGACGATCGCGTCGGAGATTTTGGTGCGACTGCTTACCCGGATCGGGCGTCCATTAAGAGTAACGCATCCCGTGGCACGCGAGGCGACCCAAAGCTCATCGGTCATTGGTTGATAGATCACCCCGGTGGTGAGTACTCCGTTGAGACGATGAGCGATAGAAACCGCAAAATGCGGAATGCCGTAAAAGAAATTCACCGTGCCGTCGATAGGATCGATGATCCACTGATCCGCGGCCGTCTGGTCCCCGCGGATCCCCTCCTCTCCATAGATCGCATGGTCGGAGAAGGCCCCCAGAATAAGGGACTCGATCAGGGCCTGGGAGCGGCGGTCGAGCTCGAGTTTGATGTCGTGAGACTCGGCCGAGTCCACATTGAGTTCTTTCTCGAAGTGTCCCCTGATCATTCCGCCCGCTGCAAGGGCCGCATCCCGCGCGGTCGTGAGTATCAGTTCGTCCATCTAGAATTCAGTAGCGGAGTAAGCGGATGGATGAAACCTGAAACTTGAAACCTGATGAAATAGCGTCTTCGTGATGAAGGCGAATCGACTCTTCTATTCCTGGTTTTAATAACACCGGTGGACGTGAGATAAAAAATTGGGGGAAGCGTTTGTGGCGCTTCCCCCAAGTTCTAGCTCGTCGCCGAAAGGGTGTTCCGGCGGGAGGGACTTACTTCTTTTTTGCGACGGCCTTCTTGACGGCTTTCTTTGCAGGAGCCTTCTTCGCAACGGCCTTCTTCACCACCTTCTTGGCGGGGGCCTTCTTCGCAACGGCCTTCTTCGCAACGGCCTTCTTCACCACCTTCTTGGCGGGGGCCTTCTTTGCAACTTTCTTAGCGGGTGCTTTTTTCTTAATGGGCATTTCAATCCACCTCCTTTGTTCCGCATGCGCGGCGTATGTGAAAGATTTGTGAATAAGTCACTGCTGAATGTGAATAAGTCGCCCGTTGCTAAGCGTCAACGGATTTTCTAAAAAAGTTTCGCCTCATTTTCCTCACCCTCGTGAGGAAAGTCTCATCACTTACTTGGCCGCGAGAATTTTCTCCGCGTCTGCGAGGATCTCCGACACCTCGGCAAGTCTTCCAAGCCCTTCGTAGCCGCATGCAAGCATGCCTTCCGCCGGCCCGACAAATGAGGCTCCGCGTGTGCGCAGTATCTGCGCATTCATCATGGTCGCGGGATGCTCCCACATCTTTCCGTTCATCGCCGGCGCGATGAGAAGGGGCGCGCGAGTGGCAAGTGCGACCGATCCCAGCGCATCATCCGCAAATCCATGCGCGAGACGTGCGAGCGTATTCGCGCTAGCCGGCGCGATCAGCAGCAGATCCGCGCGATCCGCCAACTCGATATGGCCTGGCTTCCAGGCTCCTGAATTTTCCTCAGAGAGATCACACAACACCGGATTGCGCGAGAGCGTGGCGAGCGTGAGAGGTGTGATGAATTCGTTGGCCCTGCGCGTCATCACGACGAAGACATCGTGGCCCGCGTTGCGGAGCTGGCTAACAATCTCCGCTGCCTTGTACGCAGCGATCGATCCGGTCACACCTAGGACGATCGTTTTTCTCCGGCCGTTAGCTGATTCTTTCCCTGCGTTTTCCAGCGTCTCCATAATGGTCAGTCCACGTTTTCCGTGACGACGGACATGCGGCGGCTGAGGTAACGCTCGGCGCGCATGACAGCCCGGAACTTCTCGATGTTCTCCTCCATCGAGCCGCTGATAATCGTGTAGCGGTAATCGCGCCAGCATTCCATCTCGCGGGCTGCGTTGCTCATTCGGATCTCTACTTGCTCGGACGTTTCAGTGCCACGGCGCATGAGACGCCGGCGGAGCTCGTCGAGATCGGGGGGCATGATGAAGACATCGGCGAGGGCCTCGAGGATGATTGGATCTCCGCAGGCGCGGATGTTGTCGACGCCGTGCGTGTCGATGTCGAGGAGCACGTCGATGCCGTTCTTAAGGTTTTCGAGCACGGGTCCCTTCAGCGTGCCGTAGTGGTTGCCGTGGACCTCGGCATGCTCCAGAAATTCTCTTGCAGCGAGCCGCCGTGTGAATTCCTCACGGGAAAGAAAATGGTAATCTTCCCCATCTATTTCCCCGGTCCTGGGTGCGCGCGTGGTGCAGGAGACGGACCAGACGAAGTCGGGCTTCTGCCGCAGAGTGGTGCAGAGCGTCGTCTTCCCGGCGCCTGAGGGTGCGGAAATCACGAAGAGAATGCCGGAGCGCCGAAAGTGATGGGATGGATTATTCACGCGGATTACTCGAGATTGGCGACTTGTTCGCGGATCCTATCAAGTTCCGCCTTGGATTGCACGACCCGTTGGGAGATGGCTGCATCCCCGGCTTTGTTTCCGAGCGTATTGAATTCGCGGAACATCTCCTGGGCCAGATAGTCGAGCGTCCGGCCGGCCTGCTCGGAACCGTTCAGTGATTCTCTGCACTGTGAGAAATGACTTTCCAGCCGGGTCAACTCCTCGGTGATGTCGCTGCGCTCCGCCATGAACGCGAGCTCGCGTGCGAGCGCGGGATCATTCGCAGGTAAAGGATGTCCCAACTCTTGCAAGCGGGCCTTCAAATGATCACGCCTCTGTCGAAGCACAACGGGGACGCGTGTTCGGATGGCCTTGGCCGCTGACTCAAGCAACTTGATGCGCTTGAGCAAGTCTGTGACGAGGTGTGCACCCTCCTTCTTTCTCATCACGATCATCCGATCCAGTGCCTCGGTGAGCGCCGTCTGCAGCACAGGCCAGAGAGTATCCGTGTCCAGTGGCTCCTCCGTGCCGTTTCTCAGCACGCCAGGGGATCGAAGCAATAGCTCTAGAGAGATCTGCCCGGGTAGGGCTAGCTCCGCCTGCAGGGTCTGAAGCTCCTGGAGCGTGCGTCGTGCGGCTTGCTTGTCGACCACGCCCTGCGCGTTGTCCGGACCCGCAGCATTCTCCAGCAGGACCGTCACATTGATACGCCCTCGGCCGATTCTTTTCTGAATTACTTCCCGTAGCTTTGGCTCAAGCGTTGCAAGTGGCTTCGGCAGCGAGATAGCGATCTCGATCCCCTTCCGGTTTACCGAGCCACACTCTACTGTGAATCGCCATCCTTTTGCCAGAGCACTGCCCCGGCCATGTCCAGTCATGCTTTCCATAAGTTTTATTGTTGAGCAGTTCCTCCCCACGAAAAGCTCCAGATCCAAGGTGCTCCGTAGAAACCGAGGGCGGCTGGTTCATAGTTTCCCAAACGCGAAGTCACCCATCCAGCGGCTGGTAGAGGAAAAAGCAGGTTCTGGCGGCACCACGATATTTTCTGCAACATGAGACTCTTCATCTGTTCAGGGCGAATCGCCATGGTCATCAGGAGGTCCGGGGCGCTAACCCCCTGCACACCTTCAAAAGCTATCGTCGGAGCGGGGAGGACGCCGCCCAAGGAAAGGACGCAGAAGCCCTCCTTGGTCAGTCCATAAGCATTGTCCACAGCAAGCGTACTCCGCGAGGCCTCCAGAACTATGCTAGCTTGCGGCACGACAAAGGTGCTGCAGGGAAGGCTAAGTTCTAAATTCTTACCCTCTATCTTTCCTGAAAATGAGGGTGCAAGAGCTGACCCACCTGCATGCACATCAAGGGATATGCTGGTGTCCGATGGTGGATCCAAACTCACCAACCCGTCCGTCTTCAGCGCGACGTCGATTTGCAGATTTTTCAGGGCGTTTTCTTTTTCTTGATCCTGAGTCACTGCGCCCCATTGAGAGGAAAGAATGCAAGCGGGCGGCGCAAAGGCTGGCGATAGGTTTGCATGCAGCACGCCTGTGAGGCTATGCAGCCTCAGCGATCCGCTCAAAACAGGAGGTTGAAAACCTGTTACACCGAGTGCCAGATCCGTATCCGCGAGGGCATCAAGGCCGCCGCCCAGAGGCAACGGCAGATCGTTCCCCATCAGTCGAAGCGTTCCTTTCCAGGGGAAGTTTTCCCATTCGATAGATCCGGAAAGCGTCACCGGCTTGTCATGGTAGACCGCCCTTCCTGGGCCGAATACCGCCTTCGTCGTGGCAAGCGTTATCGGCAGGTACAGGTGCTCAAGATTTTGTTCCCCGATGAGATGTCCTTCTTCGGCGTCAAGCAGAAGGCTTCCTTCGGATGCCGGCTGTTTCCATGTTCCGGCGAGGCGGATTTTCCCATCAAGGTGGGCCTTCTTAAGGGGCCACGCTTCCAGCCTCACGAGGCTCGCCCATCCATCCATGGGGACGTGTTGTAAGGATGCGGATCCTCGGATTGGCTGATCGACATCCCCCAGGCGAAGGATTCCTTGATCCTTGACCAAAGAAAGCGGCGTCTCCAACTCCACGGCCAATGGTGAAGAGGATGCTGGTTCCTGAAGGAGCTTCGCCTTGGCTCTCCCTTCACCGGCTTCCAAGGAGAGGGAAAGATCCGCGGTCGGCCCGCCCTGCTTGGGTGAAAAATTGCGGATGCCTATTGCGGCATGCACGTCCGGTTTTGCTGGAGTACCTGTTGCGGAGATCGATCCCTCAAGGCTTCCTACAAAAGGAATTTCCTGGCCAAACAGGCCTGCAATTTCCTCGGCCTTGATTCCCTGAAGGGCGAGGTTGATCCCGAGCGGCCCGTCCATCGAGATGGTTTTGATCGCGTCGCCGCTCTGCCAAAATTCCAGCGCATTGAACGGGAGCGACAATTCGCCTTGCACAAGGGGTGCCTGTTTTCCAGCGCGGGTCGCCACAATGTCCGTGGCCCGGAAGGCGTTGGTTGTCGCTGTAAGTTTCATGGTAAGTGACAAGTCCTCCTGCTTGAAATCGGCCTTGGAGAGTTCCACTTTCCCCGGTGCGTAATTTCCCTCGAAGGTTCCGGACATGCCGGTGGTCGTCCACTTGCTCACCCATCCGTTAACCTGGGTCTGAAACGATCCGGTGTGAACTTCTGTGGAACCCTCTCCCTGCCAGTGAAACTTCACTCCGCCACCCCCGATGACGGTGGCTGTGGTAATTCCTAACTGTGATAGTCGCTTTGTCAGGTCATGGACATCGGCTTCCGCCTCGGCTTTGTAAGCATGAGGACTGCTGTTAGCGACGTTACCACTTAGATACAGGTGATCTCGTCCGCTCCATGCCTCCAGGGAGGTGAGCCGGGTCTCATCACCCGCGAAGATCACGCATCCTTTCAGCCAGTCCAATGGCAATTTACGGATAGTCAGGCCGGTGCCGGTGACATTGCAGTATCCTTCAGCCTTGTTCTCAGACCCTTGGACCTCTCCCTCCAGAGCCATTCCCCCACCCAGCTGGGCAAACTGGGGGCCAACCAGTCCAGCCAACGCACTGGCATCCTCAAGCTCGGCATGAAAGCTCGCGGTAAAAGGAGCGCGGAGCGACGCATGCCAATCTGCTGGGAGATGGCTTTGTCCCGATGCCGTCACTTCATTCTGCTGTTGCTGGAGATGGAGTTCGGAAAGGGTGAGGTTGCGCCCCGTAAGCGTCGTGGCTAATCGGAGCGACTCCCAACCCTTTCCTTCCCAATGGAAGTCGCGGGCGATGAGGCGTAATGAGCTGTCGGCATCCACCGGGTTTGCGGGATCGCCCCGGAACGTAAAACGCGCCTGGCTGATGACCCCAGTCGCCTTTTTTTCATCTTTCATCCATTCATGGAAGGCCTCCAGCGCCAGACCTTCACCCACCAGCGTCAGCTCGAGATGGTTGGAATTCATATAAGTCCCCATGCTACCGTCACCCCTCAGAATACCGTGGCCGAGCGTTCCCCTGATGCCGAAGTCGACCCCACCGACCACCGGTCGGAGAGACGACTCCTTTAGAAGGAACTCGTGGCCCAGATCCAGCTCACCCAGACGAAGGATGCCACCCTCCCAAACAGCGGGGGCAGAAGCTTTGGGCAGAACTCGGTGCCAGGTATCGAGATCCAACGACCCATCGGCATAAGAAATCCTGCCGGCCCATCGGTCTGGCAAACGAAGCGACAGGCCATTCAATGCCAGCCGGTGATGATCTCCGATCATGACCAGGTCTGTGGTTCCCAATGTGCAGGAAGAGGAGGGAAGAAAGTGGGTGGGGCGCAAATAGGACTTTAGGCCCCACGGCGGATGCTTCATGAGCGGCGTTGAGGAGCGAGTGCTCGATCGGGTATCCAGCAGCGCCTTGGTCTTGCCAACCATGATCTCCCTTACCAACCTATGCGGCTCCCCATCGGAGAAATGAAGTAGTTGCTTTATCGAGACAGGGCGCACCCAAACCCATTCGCTCTTGAGGCTGCTTCGGTGATCAAGAGGGCCTAAAAGCCACGTCACTCCCCGGGCTTGGATCCAGCCGTTCTCTGCGAGCGCGAGCTGCTCGATATGCAACTCCCCGCCACATTCCCAGGCAGCCAGCCTAAGGCCGCCTCGTAGCACTCCGCAGAATACCGGCTTGAAGAAAAGCCAAGTCACAACCGCTAATGCCAGCAAGCCCAGCGTTCTCCATGCCGTAGGTGTTCCGGACATGGCGGGAGGATGTTCCGGATCCTCGGTGTTTTTATAACGGGGCGGCATGAGGGATCGATGCGATGGAAACGAAGTATGCCTGCTCTCAGCGTGCTTGACCCGCGAAAATGATGCGGGACAGCGTTCTTGCTCTAAAAGATACAGGCCGCCGCACCATTTGGTACGACGGCCTGTTGTTCCCCCCAGAACAATCTTTCGATAAGTTGAACTTATAGGATTTTCTCTCCCGTGCAAGTTCTTTTTTAAAAAATTCTTCTCAACACATCTTCCTGAGAAAAGAGAGGCCCCCACATGTGCCCCTCATATCCCTCGTTCGTCTCTCTTTTATCATTCCATTCTAAGAGCGTACGCAGGTGGTATGGTTGAAGCTCGGAGTGCTGGGATAAATCCAGCCACCAGCGCGGCAGCCGTCATCCATAACGGGACCAGCGCGATGTCGCGCCAAGGGTAGGCAAGATCAATGCTCCATCCGAAGAAGGCCTTGTTGATCACCCAAGTCAGAACCAAAGCAAGGGCGGCCCCGCTCACGATCCCCACCAGACTGGCCAACAATCCTATCAGTGAGGCCTCGGCAAGTATCACTCGCACAATCTGCCCTCGGGAGGCACCGATGGCCTTGAGCACGCCCAGCTCACGCGTCCTCTCCATGACCAGGATGCCGAGGGTAAGCATTACCCCGCCGACCGCGACCGCTATAGAAATGGTTTTGAGCACAGCCGTCACCGCAAAGGTCTGGTTGAAGATCTCGATAATACGCGCCTTCAAGGCATGGTTACTGTAGCAGATAAAAGCCTCCTTTCCCCCAAAGGCAGAGAAAAAAGCCTCACTGGCCTCTTCTCGGATCGTGTCGGATGTTCCAGGCGCAAACTCTATCGCCAGAGAGTGCACTCCTTGGGCCCCCCATACCTTGGAAAAATAATCGGCCCCGATCATCGCAATGCCTCGATCGCGCGTGTAATCGCGGTAGAGGTCGATCACAGAAAGCGAGAGTGGCCCCTTGGGTCCGGAAAGAACCAGCATGTCTCCGGGTCCGAGTTTCAGCCTGCGTCCTAGACTCTCCGAAAGAGCGATACCCTCGCCACTTTCCAAGGCACTTGTTTTCTGGGCAACCTTACCATGCAAAAAATCAATGGAGCCACGCGCTGGTCCCGAGACCACACCGAGCGTTACCTGCTCTCCCTTGACGCTCCGGGCCTCCACTTCGCGGAACGTTCCCACGGCTGAAACAGCCGCCCGTTTCCTCCACCAGACGGCCGCCGTTTCGGGCATTGTGTGCTCTAGCCCCAGCAGCTCGTTGGCCGCGGGTGCAATAAAAAGATCTGCCGTCAACGTGCGCCCTGTCCACGCAATCACACTGCCACGAAAGGAATGGATCATGACACTGATTCCCACCGTCATCGCGGCGGCGGCGGCTAGAGCGGCGATTGTTGGCGCCGTCCGGTGTAGAGATCGCATGGTCTGCTCTAGAGCGATCCTGAGGATGGCTCCTCGCGTCCAGAGAGGCCGAGCCAAGAGCCGCCTTAACAGCCCCGCCGCCGCAACCGCCACCATCGGAACCATCAGCGAGAAACCTGCCAGGACAAAAAACGCGGCGCCGAATCCGAGCAGCGCCACTCCTCCGAACAGTGCCCCGAGCGAGCAGAGAAGTCCCAGCAACAGAACGCCCATTCCGCAGAATGTCAGCGGTAGGGCGGGCATGGGAAAGATTTCCGGCGCTGTTCCCGGATGAAGGACCTTCGTAGGATCGACCGCCGCTGCCTGTCGGGCGGGTATCCAGGCGGCTACCAAGGAGGCCAAGACTCCAGCGACCATGCCGGCGAGGGCTTCCAGCGGCGAGGGCCATCCGCCGTGGGCATCGACCGGAAGGTAAAGGGCCGTCACTGTCTGAGCCACTGGCGCGGCAAGAATGCCGGCAATGAGCGGCGAGATCAGGACACCGAGGACAGATCCGATCAATCCGCTGATCGCCGCTTCCACAAGCACCATGGCAAGGATCATGGGCCTGCCTGTCCCCAGGGCCCGGAGGATCCCGAGCGAAACGCGGCGGCGGACCACGGATGCGGCTGCCGAATTGCTGACAAAGAACATTCCGACCATCAAGGAAACAAGGCTCAGAGCCGTGAGGTTCAGCCGGAACGCCGCGAGCATAATGTCGACTTGCTGGGTTCGCCGCGCTGGAGGTTGCACGGTCACATCCGCAGGGAGAAGTCGCTGAAGACGTTCGATGACTGCCTGCTTCTCCCCGGGGTTACGAAGCTTAATCAGGATGGCGCTCAGGTAGCCCTTCTCTCCCACCCACTCCTGGGCAGTCGCAAGATCCAATGCAGCTACCCCACCTCGCCCTTCTGCCGAGGCGTCATCCGTACGAATCACCTGACTCATGATCAGCTGCCGTGGTGGTCCGGCACCTTGGAGACGGATCGAATCGCCCTGCTTGAGATGGTGCCGTCCGGGGAAATCTCTCAGCACAGCAATCGCTGAATCCTCTCCAAGCCACTCCCCGAGGTTGTCCACGCCCTTTTTACTAGCCTCTTTTCCTGCGCCTTGGGTTTGATTTAGAACTTGGTCTCCGAATGCTGGTGTGAGGGAGAGCAGACCTGCGGCTGTGAAAGGATCTATACCGACGAGGTGGAGCGACTCGCCCGCATAATCAGGTAGCGTCACCATCGCCTCAACAAGTGGTGTCGCCGCTTTCACCCCGGGAGTATTCATCACGCTAGGCAGCACGGATTCGGGGATTCGCCCACGGATTTCCAGATCCGCGTTTCCTGTGATCATCGCGAACACCCGGTGAAAGCTCTCGACGGCTCCACGGTTGGCGATCGTGATCGCGAGAAAGACGGCCACCCCCAGCGCGATACTCAAGATGCTGAGCATCGCGGCGCGCGGGTGAAGCATGAGGGGGCGGATGCTTCCCCTCCAGACGATGCTTCTTTGCAGGTGCCCGTTCATCCGTTGTTTTCCCCTGCGCGGGCCGCTGCTCTACGGAGGCGTCGTTCGAGGCGCATGAGCTGATTGTGGTCTTCGAGTTTTCCTCCCTCCTTGGTGCGGAGATAAAAGACATCCAGGGCGGCTTTTTGCTCCGTGGCGATGCGCGCGGCCTCGATCGTTATATCGCCGTGAGAGATCGCCCGCAGTAAATGGTAGAGGAGTCCCATGCGGTCGGGGGCCTGGACTTCCAGAATCGTGCAGGAGGGATGGGCCTTGTTGTTGACCACGACCCAAACGGGCAATTCCTCCTCTTCATTTCTCTTCACTCCGTGCGTCAGCATAACGTGTTTTTGTTGGGGAACTGGAACCAGCTTGTTACCGGGGGCCGTGAGTGATTCCCCGAGTTTTTGCTCGAATAGCCTGCGCTCCCTATCCCTCGGCAGGGGTTCGTTGCGATGGTTGGTGACCTTGAAGAGGTCGAGAGCCAGGTTGTCGCTGCGTGTAAAGATGTCGGCGCCGAGCACGTTGATCCCCGCCTCCAAGAACGCGGCCGCAATTCTCTCCAGCAGACGCTCCCGATCCCACCCGCAGACAAGAACTTCGGCGTAACCTGACTCTGGATGGTCCACCCACTCGATGACGGGGCAGAGGTTTGGTCCTTCGGTGTTCAATCCCTTTTCGAAGAAGCACCGAAAAAGCCGGATGTGACGGTAGACTTCCGCGGCATCCTTCGTAAGAAAGTAGCGGTCCGGCATGCCATTTATCTGCGCGGAAGTCTCTTCTTCAAACCAGTCCGGCAATGCGGCGGTGACCTTCTGTCGCAGTTCTTCCCGACGCTGTCGCAGCTCTTCACGGAATCCGGCGCTGTTAGTGAGCAATCCGCGGGTCTGGTGGTACAGGGACCAGACCATCTGTTCTTTCCAGTCGCTCCAACCCTCGTCGCTCGTCCCCATGCCGTCGGCGAGCGTGATCACCATAAGCGCATCGAGCGTCACGGGATCCCGGATGATTTCGGAGAATTCCTCCACCGTCGCCGGGTCATCAACATTCCGACTGCGCGCGGTTCCGCTCATTTCCCCGTGGTTATCGACGAGCGTGATCAGCATTTTCTTCCTCGCTGGGTTGAGCTGAAGCCTTCTGGCCACCCGTTGGGCTGCCACGGCGCTGGCCTCCTCATGATGTTGGGTGTTGGCGGCTTTGCCTGTATCATGAAGCAGCATGGCCAGGTAGAGGACGGCGGGATCCTCGAAGTTCCGGAAGAGTTCTCGGTAACGGGCTAGCTTTTCCTCCTTGGTTAATAGTAGGGCATCGATCTTGTCGATGCAGAGCAGTGTGTGCTCGTCGGCTGTGTACCGGTGAAAGAACTCATGCTGCACGAGGCAGGTAAGCGGTTCGAACTCAGGCAGGTATTTGCCCAGGAAGCCGAGATTATGCATGAGGCGCAGGATGCGGCCGACCTCCCCCTTCCTCGAGAGGATCGAAAGGAAGACGCCTCGGTTCTCCTTGTTGTACTGAAAGGTGCGGTCCACGAGTTTCAGCCTCCGTTTCACAAGATCCTCCAACTCTGCGGAGAAATGCACGTTGCGGGTCTGCGCGATCTGGAAGGCCCGCATAAGGCGCGACGGATCACGGTTAAAAATATCCCTGGCTTTTGGAAAGAGTTCCCCGTTCCGGATCTCCATTTCGTCAACGCTCGCCCGTTTACCGAGGAGCTTGCCCAGTAGGTTCATGCGGCTTCCCTGTTGCTCGCGAATACGTCCGAGAGCTAGAGAGCTAATGAGGTGAACCGCTCGCGTATGGCTGTAATAATCCCTCATGAATGCCTCGCAGCGGCGGAGGATATTTTTCTCGGGATAGCCCAGGGCTGTGGCGACCTTTCCCTGGAGCTGCAGGGTTAGCTGTTCTGAGGCGCGTCCGGTCTGGTAGTGCATTTCCGTGCGTACCCGAAGCAGAAAGTCGTGGGCCTCTTCCAAGGACTTGCGCTCTCTTTCGCGCAGGATTTTTTCCTCCACGAGCTTTTTTGTTGTGTAGGCACTGGAATGGAACATCCCCATCCAAAGAAGATTCTGATAGTCACGCAGACCCCCGCAACCCGTCTTGATATTCGGCTCCTGCATGAAAACGCTTGTCCCGTATTTGGCCCGGAGTTCCTTGAGATTATCCATCCGGAAGGCGATGTAATCCTTCTCCTTACCCTTGACGCAGACGGTCTCGAACTGATTCCTAAATTTCAGAAATAATTTTTTGTCGCCTTCCAGCCATCGGCTTTCCAGCATTGCCGTCTTGGTCATCATGTCGGCGTTTGCCTGAGCCAGCGCTCCCTGTACAGACCGCGTGGCGTGACCAACCTTAAACCCAAGGTCCCACAGCGCCATAAGACAGGTGGAGATGATCCTCTCCATGACCTCCGTCGGTTTTTTTCCTGTATGAAGAAATGTGATGTCCACGTCGCTGAAAGGATTCAATTCCCTCCTTCCGTACCCACCAAACGCACTCACCAGAAATCCGGGGAGTTCTTTTTCTCCTAGTTCCTTGCTGGTCGCGAATTGAAAAATCTCTCTTACTAGGATATCCACGATTTCGGTTCTGCGTCCTGCTATTTCCTTTCCGCCGCCTCCGCCTTTGTGCCAGATCTTCAGCCTGTGCTCTTCCTTTTTAAGGAAGGATTGAAGCTTGGTAATGGGGAGCTCTTTTTCCCCTTCAAGGACATCCGCGAGCTTTCGCGCGACTTCCTTCTGAATACGCGCGCGGTGTTCCGAGAGCGGGATGATGCCTTCCATAGGGTGTTCCTTTTAGGATGTTCCTTTGTCAGTGCGTTGTAATGACGATTTCAACGCGTCTATTGAGCTGTTGTTCTGTGACGCTTCCCATTGCAGGAGCCAGGAGATGTCTCTTTCCGAGACCTGCCGTTGTGATTTGACGCGTATCCAATCCAGCGTTCTGGAGAAGCCAGATCTTTACAGCCTCCGCTCTCCGAAGACTCAGCTGATCGTTGTAGGATTCACTTCCAAAGGAATCCGTGTGACCCTCGATGCGAAAGGATGCCTGCGCATTTCTCTTGATCAGTGCACCAAGTTTTAAAAGCGCTTGGGATGCTTCTTTTCTCAATGTGTCGGAGTCGTATTCAAACAGCAGGTCTGTCGGCATCAGTATGGGTGCCGTTTTTTGGGAAAGGGACCCTGTGCCGGCCAGCAGATCGTCAATGTTACTGAAGTTTGTTCCTACTCCTGTATCGGCCTGTTGGCCTGCTTTTGCGCCGGATCCGAAAATCCCATCCTCTCTCAGTGGCAGGAGTGCTGGTTGATTGAGTTTATTTCCCGGCTCCAGCGCCATCGGAGGAAGCGGCACAGTATCGGGAAGCGCGTTCACAGCGAGTGTTTCTGTACCCGGAAGTTTTTCGCCTTTTTCGATTGGCTGTTGATCCACACTCTCCTCTGGAAGAATTGCCCTAGGTCGTTGCATGACTTGTGGTTTGTCCTGTGTGGTGGTCTTTCCGTCGGTCACGGGGTGATCTTTGGAAATGACGACTTCCACATGCTGCTCCTTTTTCTCTTTGCTTGGTTCTGAATCAACCAGTGTTTTTGGATCGATCTCCACGCGTTTCATCCGGAAAGTTCTTGGAACAATCGTATCGTAATTGGCCGCCGAGAATCCCGATATGATCCATGTCCTTGACTCACCCAGAAAAAGTAGGTGCACGAATAGGGAACCCAGGAAACAGGCACCAAAGATCCATACAAAAAGAGATCTTGTACCGGGCCGTGGTCTTTTCAACGATACTCTTCCCATGAGACGTTCTTTTCTATTTGCTCCTAGCCAACTCTGAAAGAATTCTTCGAGATCCTTTTAAGGCCATCGCCCAGGCACGGTTGTTCCCAGGATGGATTGATAAAAAAATCTTTTTGCCAATTTCTTCATAATAATAAGAGTGTGAATAAGCGGGCCTAGGCACACCTAAACCATTCTATCTACAGATTCTACTGCTAACCCTCGGTGTGTGAACGAAGAACGATCCTCTGTGGTGGAGAGGATAAAACAATGTTTCATGGAACAACGAGGCATCAGAAAGAATCATTCATCCACAAAGAGTTCCCAAAAGTTTACCCAATCTATAAAGTCCTTAATAATAAACATAAAACATTTATAAAAAGGAACTTATGTAAAAGTTCCATGTGGAACAATGCTGATGTTTAACTATCCCGATCAATTTGATGTTGTGGTTATTGGTGCTGGTCATGCTGGCATTGAGGCGGCTCATGCGGCTGCGCGCCTTGGTGCACACACACTGCTACTTACCCAGAATGCCGATACCATCGGCCAGATGTCGTGCAACCCTGCCATCGGCGGATTGGCCAAGGGACACATGGTCCGTGAGATAGACGCGTTGGGAGGCATGATGGGATTGAATACCGATGCCACGGGCATCCAGTTCCGGATGCTTAATGCTTCGAAGGGACCCAGCGTTCGCGCCCCTAGAGCTCAGTGTGATAAGAAGGCCTACCAGTTTCGCATGAAGGCGATCCTTGAAAATCTCCCAAACCTTTCACTCAAGCAGGCCAACATCACACGCTTGATCGTCGAAGGAGATCGAGTGACGGGTGTGGAAACAAATCTAGGGCTGCGTTTCCTAGGGAACTCCGTGGTGGTTACCACAGGCACTTTCATGAGAGGTCTGCTTCATGTAGGAATGCAGACCCAGCCGGGGGGTCGTATGGGAGATAGCATTTCCACACTCAGCGACCATCTTAAGGAACTAGGTTTTGAAGTAGGTCGCTTCAAGACCGGGACACCCTGCCGACTCTTGGCTAAATCCATTGATTTTGCAAAGTGCGAGCGCCAGGACGGGGAGCTACGTCCCCCACTATTCTCTCATATCCCCGAGAGCATCAATCGGACAAAGGACGATCTTCACACGCTGAATCATTACCATGAAGGAATGTTCCATGTGGAACAAATCCCTTGTTGGATAACCTACACCACCGAACAAACGCACGAAATCATCCGAGCCAATCTCCATCAGTCACCTCTTTACGCAGGAGCGATCGAGGGAGTGGGACCACGGTATTGCCCTTCCATTGAGGATAAGGTGGTGAAGTTTGCTGACAAGAGCCGCCATCAGATCTTTTTGGAACCAGAGGGACGGCATACTGGGGAGATTTATGTAAACGGAGTTTCTACCAGTCTCCCCTACGAAATTCAGTACGAGTTCATCAGATCCATACCCGCGCTGGAGAAGGCTGAGATCCTTCGGCCGGGATATGCGGTGGAATACGATTATTGTCCCCCCCATCAGCTGCATTCCACTCTGGAGACCAAGAAGGTAGAGGGGCTTTATTTTGCCGGTCAGATCAACGGAACATCCGGATACGAAGAGGCAGCAGCTCAGGGGCTGATGGCTGGAATCAATGCCGCTCTTAAGGTTCAGAAAAAAGCGCCGCTGCTACTTGGACGCGATGAAGCATACATCGGTGTCATGATCGATGATCTCGTGACCAGAGGAACTCCGGAGCCTTATCGTATGTTCACCAGCCGTGCAGAATACCGGCTACGGCTGCGACAGGATAATTGTGATATCAGATTGACCAACAAGGCTTTAGAAATAGGAATTGCTTGCGATTATAGGCGGCAGGCCTTTACCACGAAGATCACCGCCCTTGCCTCCCTGTGTAAGGAAACTTCATCCATCCACCATGAGGGAATCCCTTTTGCGCAGTGGATGAAGCGTTCCGAGAACACGCCGGAGAAACTTCCCGGGGAACTTTACGGACGCTATGCCTCCGAAATCTGGAGTTTGCTGGAAATCGATCTCAAGTACGAGGGGTACCTGCGTCGGGAGGAGGATCAAATCGAACGGCAGCGACATCAAGAGGAGACAGAGATCCCGCAGACACTTGTTTACGACAGCATTCCCAGTCTTCGTCTGGAGGCTCGCCAGAAGCTTACTGATTTTACTCCGAGGACATTGGGTCAAGCCAGGCGTATCAGCGGTATCACACCGGCCGACATCTCGGTACTCTCGGTCTGGATGCGAAAGGAAGCCGCTATGGCTCAGCCGCCAGCTAGCGACTGATCTTTATCTCAGCCAGCCCGGCCAGGCAGAAGTCTGCTTGCAGCCTCTTCGAGAGTCGGGGTAATCAGAAAGAGATCCTCCAGACCCGCTAATCGGAAAAGATCTGCAACAGGAGCGCTGGGGCGTGCAAACACGACATTCCCGTTCTCGGCGGTGAGATGACGCATCGTGGAAAGAAAAACCCGCAGTCCCGCGCTGCTGATGTAGGTCAGCTTTGCGCAATCGAAGACCAGCTTCTGTCCCGGTTCCGTCAGCAGGGGCTTGAGTCGCTCCTCGAGCAGCGGGCTCGTGGTCATGTCGAGCCTGCCGTTCAGATGGAAGACAGGAATTTCACGGGTCAAGGACAGGGTTATTTCCATGGACTTACGATAACCAAGGCCCGTAAAAAGTCTCTTGGGAAATCGGGCCACGAGCACGTGGAGCAAGAATCTTTTTGACGCATGGCCTCGCCGCAAAGAATCTCTTTTCACTTATGTCCACGACACCCTACGACCTCATCGTTATCGGCGGCGGCCCCGCCGGCTATGTCGGCGCTATCCGCGCCTCCCAACTCGGCAAGCGCGTCGCTGTCGTCGAGAAGGAAAGGGCCGGAGGCACCTGCCTGAACTGGGGCTGCATCCCGACCAAAGCCCTGCTCAAGAACGCGGAGCTCTATTCGCTGATAGGTCATCATGCCGCAGACTTCGGGCTAGAGGTTTCGGGGCTCAAGTACGACTGGGACAAGGTCATCGGCCGTTCCCGCAAGGTGGCCGACAAGCTCGCCGGCGGCATCGAGTTCCTCTTCAAGAAAAACAAGGTCGACTACATCAAGGGAGATGCCAGCGTTGCGAAAGCCGGTGAGGTCGAGGTCCGGGGCGCTGATGGCACGGAGCAGAAACTTACCGCGCCTAAGATCCTGATCGCCACGGGCGTTGTCACCCGCGAGATGCCCGGCTTTGCGTTCAACGGCACCAGCGTCATCGGCAGCCGTCATGCGATTGCAATCGCGAAGCAGCCCAAGGAGATCATCGTCATCGGGGCCGGAGCGATCGGTATCGAGTTCGCCTACTTCTTCAATGCTTTCGGCACGAAGGTGACCGTCGTCGAGATGATGCCGAACATCCTTCCTGTCGAAGACACCGAGGTTTCTGTAGCGCTCGAGAAGTCCCTCGCCAAGCAGGGCATTCGTATCCTCACCGGCACGAAGGTCGAGAAAGCCGAGGCCACGAAAGACGGTGTGAAGATCACCGTATCAGGGGGAGCCAATGAGACTCTGACCGCCGATGTCGCGCTCGTGGCGATCGGCGTCTCGCCACTGCTTCCAGGCGGCGCGGCTGCGATCAAGCTCGACGAACGAGGATATATTTCCGTCAACGACCGCTACGAGACCAGCATCCCCGGCGTCTACGCAGCGGGAGACATTATCGGGCCACCTTGGCTTGCGCATGTCGCCAGCTGGGAGGCCGTTCAGGCCGTTGAGGGAATGTTCGGCAAGCGCACCCCCGCCCGCAGGCGGACCTTCCCCGGTTGCACCTACTGCCAGCCGCAGGTCGCGAGCGTCGGACTCACTGAGCGTGCCGCCAAGGAAAAGGGACTCAAGGTCAAGATCGGCAAGTTCCCCTTCCAGGCCAGCGGCAAGGCCCTTGCAGTCGGAGAGACGGACGGATTTGTGAAGCTCATCTTCAACGAGCCGCACGGCGAGATCGTCGGAGCCCACATCATCGGGGCTGACGCCACCGAGATGATTGCGGAAATGGGTTTGGCCATCACGCTCGAGGCCACCTACGACGACATCGCCTCCACGATCCACGCACATCCCACGCTTAGCGAGGCGATCTTCGAGGCGACCGAGGCAGCTCTCGGACACGCCATCCACATTTGATTTGGGAAAACCGGCCGATGTCCTCGTCAACCAAGGACGGCGTTCCAGAGTACGTTAGCAAAGTCCCCGAAGTAACGCTGGCCTTCTGGGTCATCAAGGTTGCGGCGACCACGTTGGGAGAGACAGCGGGCGATGCCGTTTCGATGTCGATGAACTTGGGCTACCTTGTTGGCACAGGGATCTTCGCCGTGTTCTTTTTGGCAGCGGTACTCGTGCAGGTAAAAGCCCAGAAATTCCATCCGTTCCTGTATTGGACCACAATCATTGCGACGACGACGGTCGGAACGACGCTGGCGGACTTTTCGACACGCTCGCTCGGTATCGGCTACGCAGGCGGGAGCTGTTTGTTGTTAGCCCTATTACTCGCTTCCCTCTTCACTTGGCAGAAGGCCCTCGGCTCGATTGCCGTCGAGACGGTGAGTACGCCGAAGGCCGAGCTCTTTTACTGGGTGACCATTATGTGCTCCCAGACGCTTGGGACCGCACTGGGTGACTGGACAGCAGACTCTGCTGGGTTTGGCTACCTCGGCAGCGCCATACTCTTCGGTCTGCTGCTTACCTTGCTCGCCTTGGCATACTGGAAGACATCACTCTCCCGGACTCTCCTCTTTTGGGGCGCCTTCATCCTCACGAGACCCTTGGGGGCTGTGGTCGGTGACTTTCTGGATAAGCCCCACGAGCAAGGTGGATTGGAGCTTAGTAGGTACGGGGCATCCTTCGTACTGATTCTCTTGATGATGGGATGCATCCTCATTTTTCCAAAGAGTGCTGCGACCAAGCCACATTGATCGCAGCCTTTCCCTCAGCGGGATGGTGCGCTAAGTAAAAGAGATGCCATCGTTTCGTCGCTCAATCATTGCACCATCGATCCTGGCCAGTAACTTCGCCTGCCTTGGCGACGAGGTTGCCAGCGTGACGGCCGCCGGAGCCGATTGGATCCATTGTGATGTCATGGATGGGGATTTCGTGCCGAACATCTCCTTTGGTGAGCCGATCGTGAAAGCCGCCGGGCGTCACACGGTTCTTCCGCTCGATGTTCACCTCATGATCCAGCGGCCCGACCGCTACATCGGACAATTCATGGATATTCCAGGCGTTGCCTCCGTCACCTCCCACCTTGAGGCCAATCACGATGCCGGCGTAACACTCGATACCGTGAGAGCTGCCGGGAAAAAAGCCGGTCTCTCGATCAAGCCCGGAACCCCGCTCGACCAGGCCCGCGAGCTCTTCGGCCGCTTCGACATCCTGCTCATCATGACGGTCGAGCCGGGCTTCGGCGGACAGCCCTTCATGAACGACATGCTGGGCAAAATTCAGGAAGCCGATCGACTTCGTAAGGATCTGGGACTTGGATTCCTGATCGAAGTGGATGGAGGAATCGATGCCAAGACCGCCGCCCTCTGCCGTGAGGCCGGTGCCGATGTCATGGTCGCAGGCACCTCGGTCTTCAAGGCCGCCGACCGCGCTGCTGAGATCCGCGCCCTCCGGGGATAGGTAATAGGGAATCGGCGATTGGTAATGGGGCGATAGTGGGAGGGGCGCTGGATGGAGCGTGAGATTTCCTCAAGTTTCAGCTTTCAGGTTTCAGGTTTCTTTGGGCTAGGCTCATGACTCATGGAAATATCCTTCCAAGATGAGCCTTCCGAGGATCCGATCATTGATCTGACCAGCGATGACTATTTCATGGGTCAGGCGCTGCGGCAGGCGCTCAAGGCTTATGAGTCCGAGGAGGTGCCGATCGGTGCCGTGGTCGTTCGCGAGGGGAAGATCATCGCACGCGCCTCAAATCTGGTGGAGACGCTCAAGGATGCCACCGCCCATGCCGAGATGCTCGTCATCACGCAAGCGGAGAACTCGATCGGCGATTGGCGCCTGAACGAATGCGATCTCTACGTGACCAAGGAGCCTTGTCCGATGTGTGCCGGGGCTCTGGTGAACTCACGGGTCAGGAGAGTCATCTTTGGATGCCATGATCCCAAGGGAGGAGCGGCAGGTGGCAGCATCAATATCCTTCAGATGGATGGACTCAGTCATAGGTGTGAAATCACCGGCGGTGTGCTCGGAGAGCAGAGCGGACAACTGCTAAAGTCCTTTTTCGCCGAGCGACGGGGGAGTGCTGGGATATAGGCGATAGGGGATCGGTCATGGGGGTTCGGCAAAACGGGGCCGGGTGTTACCTATGTCCTGACCCGTGCCCTTTGCCGGGAACCCGAAACCCGATCACCGATTACCTATCCTCCTTGGCTTGCTACAAGGGACTCCTTCGGGTTTAGTGACCTCTCCCTAAACTAGGCCTCTTTTCATGTTTAACTGGATCTTAAAGAAAATCGTCGGATCGAAGAACCAGCGCGAAGTGCGCCGGATGCTTCCCCTTGTCGTCAAGATCAACGAGATAGAGGCCGGCCTGCAGTCCCTTCCCGACGAGGCCCTTAAGCAAAAGACCGTTGCCTGGAAGGCCGAGCTCTCCCAGATCCAGGATCCCGACCTCCTGCAGAAGCGCCTACATGAGATCCTGCCCGAGGCCTTTGCGGTGGTGAAGAACGCGGCCCGCCGTATGGTCGGGATGCAGTTCATGGTCTGCGACTATGAGTACACCTGGAACATGGTTCA
>Ga0304729_1000595_pt1 | contig 26277 bp, 20 predicted proteins | sample C_131016_MF_Meta_FD_190475 | JGI IMG/M metagenome (GOLD analysis project Ga0304729, IMG submission 190475) | Freshwater microbial communities from Lake Croche, Canada to study carbon cycling - C_131016_MF_MetaG (v2) (version 2) | ecosystem: Environmental > Aquatic > Freshwater > Lake | place... | reverse complement strand
CTTATGACCGTTACAATTTCCCTACTCTCAACCCCAACTTCAGAGTTCGTAATTCCTGTGGGCGACCGTGGTTATGACATTGTTGGCACACCTAAGACGATCACGTCTCGTCTCTTGCTCAACGCGAGCAAGACCCAAATTTTAGCTCAGGCGGTATTAGTACCCGGAGCATAATTAAATAAGTTTCCTCATCGCGTCCGGATACACGGTGAGGGATTTGATTCATCAGCACGTGCGATGAATCGAACGGAGTTGAGAAATCAATTCCAAGCCGACCTACGGAAATTCCGTAGATCGACTATCGAAAGGAAACAAATGTCTACAAAGACAACATTCAAGCGCATCGCGCTTGTAGCTGTTGCTGCGTTGGGCCTCGGAGTTCTCTCTGTTGCACCATCATCAGCTGCAGTTGGCACAATCAGCATAGCTGCAGTCCAACAGGGTGCACCTGCTCTTGATTCAACAGCCCTTCTCGGAGCTGAAACAGATACAGCTGCAATTTTCACTGTATCAACACTTATTACAAACGGTGATTCAATTACAGTTTCATTTATCGCAACTGGCACAAACCCTACCAGCGCAGTGGTAACACCTGTATTGACAATGCTTGATTCAACATCAGCACAAACAGGTAACCTCTTCACTAACGGAAAAATCAGAGCATACTCATCAGCAGCTGCAGATTCTGTAACAGCTTATGATGGAACAAACGGAACAACGATTTCGGCAACAACTATTGTCGAGTCTGCTTCTGGTACAAACTACTTAGGTGCGAAGTTCGCCTTGTACCTCGACTCAAACACACCTTCAACCCGTAAAGCTGGAACATACAACTACTTGGTAGTTGTAAAGGCTTACCAAAACGGTGGAGCATCAATCAACGACGCTCTTACACAAACGCTTCCAATCACACTCGTGATTGCAGCAGATGCAGCAGCATCAAAGACACCAAGTGCAGTTACATCATTTGCTAACTTGAACGCAGCAGCAGCTCCGTCACAGGCAGCCGTTGGAACTGATGCGGTTATTTCGAAGGTATCTACCGCCGGAACAGCTGCAGGTTTCATTTATGTAGGTAACCGAAACGCAAAGAATGGCGTCTCTACAGCTCAAGACTCACTCACAGCAACCCTCACAGGTGCTGGCGTTGTCTGTTCAAACACAGGAACTCTAACTACACCGGTAGCTGGAACTTGCGGAAAGAGCATTAAAGTTAATGCTTCTGCTGGTGACTACGAGTTCGTTCTTCAAGCTGACGGAACTGCTGGAACTGCTACAGTTGTAGTTTCTGCAAGCGTTGCTGGCTGGACTTCAACAAAGACACTTAGCTTCTACGCTAAGGCTGCTAAGACACTTACAGCATCAGTCTTTACACCTGTTCTCGGAGTTGGTTCAAATGATTCAGCTGTAGTTGTAACTGCAGTAGATTCAAACGGAACAAACTGGGCTGGAACTGCGTATATCGTAGCTACAGCCGCAGCTGATGCACTTATTGGTGGATCTGCTACAACTCCAGTAGCTTGCGTTGCAAGCACAGATGGCACAAAGCAGTACTGCCCAGTGTCAACAATCTCAACAGGAACAGCAAACTTCACCGTAATTGATGCATCAACAGTGGCTCTTGCTACTGCTACATCAAACGCGATTGCAGTTAAGGTTTCAAATGCGTCAGCTGCAACTGTAAAGATTGCATTCGATAAGGCGACATACAGCCCATTCGAAAAAGCAATTATCACAGTTACACCAGTTGATTCATCAGGAAATGCGATTGCAGCAGTTTCAGGTAGCTACCTGGCTGCAGCACTCACATCAAACGTTGCGCTTACCATCCCTGGTGGAGCAACAGCAACATTGCCTGGCGCATCAATCACAACTGTTGCTTACAATGGAACAGATAAGACAGCTGGAACATTGTCTTACGTTGTTTACATGCCAGCAGCTGCTGGAACAGTAACTCTTACAGGTAAGGGTGGAGCAGCACTTCCACTCGCTGGTCAGGTTGCAGTTACAGCTTCAGCTACTGTTGTTAACGCATCAGTCGATGCAGCTACAGATGCAGCTAACGAGGCGACAGATGCAGCTAACGCAGCTACAGATGCAGCTCTTGCAGCAGCAGATGCAGCAGATGCAGCAACAGCTGCAGCTCAGGATGCATCAGATGCAGTTGCAGCACTTTCAGCAACTGTTGCTACATTGATAGCAAGCCTCAAGGCTCAGCTAACATCATTGACTAACCTAGTCATCAAGATCCAGAAGAAGGTCAAGGCTTAATTAGCCCCCTTTAACTGAAAAGATCACAAGCCGTAGCCCGGCTCTCCTTACGGAGAGTCGTGCTACGGCCTTTCTATAGATAATCAAGATTTTCGTTAGGATTAAGGCATGTTGAATTTTGAAGTTGAAAAGAAGTTAGCTACATATCTTTCCGTGGGAGCATTTTTTGTCACAGTCTTCTTGTTGTTGAATAACAATACGGACCCGGTCAACGTAACTAAACTTTTAGCATTGGGTGCAGTTGCCGTTGCACTACTTTCTATATCCTTATTATTTGGAAGTAAAAGCTTAATTTCAAATTTCAAGCCAATCCTAATTTCTGTTGCCTTATTCAATGCGGCATTGATAGTTTCAACAGCATCTAGCAAAGGCCCCTTTTCCCAAAATTATTTCGGAGCCTATGGCAGAAATAGTGGGTTACTAACTTATGTCCTGCTATCTGCGGTGATGGTGGCGTCATTATTGCTCTCAAAACCTGAGTCATTTGAGAGAGTTATTTATGGACTCTTTGCTGCTGGCATACTCAATATTGTCTATTGTGCTTGGGTAATTGCCTTTGGTGATTTTATCCCTTGGACTAATCCTTACGGCAATATTCTTGGTTTGCTAGGCAACCCTGATTTTGTCTCTGCATTCTTAGGGATGTTTATTGCCGCATCAATGGCTTATCTAGCTACGAAGAAGTCACCGATAGCGCTTAGACTCGTATTGGGATTTGCGTCTGCAGTTGCTCTCTATGAAATCGTTAGGTCGCACGCTATTCAAGGGCTGGTTGTCACCGCCGGCGGCATAGCGGTTGTTGGTTTTTATGTAATAAGAGCAAAAATTAAGAATCAATTATTTTCGTATGGATACTCCATTGTAGTTTTAATCTTTGGCGCCCTGGCTATTTTCGGAACCCTACAGAAAGGTCCTTTAAGTTTTGTATATAAGCGCTCAGTATCTTTCCGGGGTACCTACTGGAGATCTGGCTTGGAGATGGGTAAATCTCACCCATTAACCGGTGTAGGTCTAGATACATATGGAGATTGGTATCGACGTGCGCGCCCTCCCGTGGCTTTGGTTGACACCCCAGGAATCCATACCATGTCTAACGTCTCACATAATGTTGTGATTGATTTCTTCGCTTCTGGTGGATACCCACTCCTATTTAGCTATTTAGGCATTATTGTAATTGGTGCAATTTCAATTCTGAGAGTGACAATTCGCAAGACTGAATATGATCGCGTATTCGTTGCAATTACAACGGCTTGGTTGGGCTACGAAGTTCAGTCATTTATCAGTATCAACCAAATTGGCTTAGTGGTTTGGGGGTGGGTCTTCACAGGTCTGCTTGTGGCTTATGAGTACTCAACCCGGTCTAAAAAGGAGGACGTGTCTCAACCAAAGACCAAAGTTGGAAAGAGTGCTCGTCCTGCCCGGCAAAGTGTTTTCTCCCCTCAGCTCGTCGCTGGGGTTGGAGCGGTAATTGGTATCCTTATTGCAGTTCCACCATTAAGTGCAGATGCAAAATGGTTTAACGCGACAAGATCACACGACGCTGCAAAAGTTGAGGCGTCTCTAACCGTAAGTTATTTCTCACCAGCTGATTCTGCTCGATATGCTCAAGCGGTAGATCTCTTTCAAAAAAGTAATTTGCAAGATTTAGCGCACAAATATGCTGTTATTGCGACCAGATATAACCCAGATTATTTTGATGCCTGGAAACAATTATATTTCCTTCCAAAATCCTCAGCCGTAGAAAAAGAAGAAGCGTTGGCAAATATGAAACGCCTAGATCCCAAGAATCCTGATGTAACAGCAAACTAATGAAAGTTGCAATTATTGGGCAGGGCTATGTCGGACTGACGATTTCGGCCTTCGCCGGCGAATTTTTCGAAGTTGTTGGTCTCGATAATAACCAGAAGATTGTCAATCAGCTTAACTCTGGGGTCTCACACATTGAAGGTGTTGAGAACTCAGTTCTACAGAAATGGATTAAGGCTGGTCGGTACAAAGCAACAACTTTAGGGTCAGACATTGCAGATGTTGACCTTGTTGTAATCGCCGTTCCAACTCCATTATCTAAAGCTCGTCAACCAGACCTCACCTATATTGATGCTGCATGTAAAACAATCGGTGAGAATGTGAAGTCACCAGTTTTGGTGATTAATGAGTCAACATCATTCCCTGGAACTCTACGAAATTACATCAAGCCAGCGATTGAGAAATATTCAACAACCGTGCTTGAGCACCTTTATGCAATCTCGCCTGAGCGAGTAGACCCGGGCCGCGGAGATTACAACCAGAAGAACACTCCACGGTTATACGCCGGGCTAACAGCAGAGGCCTCAGAGAAGACCCGTCAGTTCTATTCACGATTTTGCGATGAGCTGGTGGAGGTTTCATCTCCTGAAGTGGCCGAGGCTGCGAAGCTATTTGAAAATACATTCAGACAAGTAAATATTGCCTTGGTGAATGAGTTTGCTCAGATTACAAATGCGCTTGGAATTAGTGTCTATGAGACATTGGATGCAGCCAATACAAAGCCGTACGGTTTTATGAAGTTCACACCCAGTGCTGGCGTGGGTGGACATTGCATTCCGGTAGACCCAACGTACTTAGCTGCAGTTGCTGAAGAGCATGGGGCGCCTGCAACATTTATCCGCAGAGCAAATGATGTCAACCTTGAGATGTCGAAGTATGTTGTTGATCGGATACAGGCAGATAATGGTGGATCACTGCAAGGAAAGAGTGTTCTTGTTGTGGGCGTTGCATACAAGCCGAATGTGGCTGATGTACGCGAGACCGCAGCAGAGCTTGTGATTGAACATCTGCGTAATCGTGGCGCAGTTGTCTCTTGGCACGATGATGTTGTGGGTTCATGGCGCAATGAAAGCTCAGCGCCTTTGTCGGGCGCGGATATTGCTGTTGTGATCACTAAACATGATGCAGTGGGTGAGCGAGCAATTTTGGCGAGTGCGCCTTATGTCTTTGATACAACTGGAAAAGTAAAAGGCGCCGAAGGGCTTTAAGCAAAACTCTTAGCAACACTATCAATAATTGAATTAAGCGTGCGTGTTGGTTCCCAGCCGATTGTATTCTTGATCTTGGTGATGTCGGGGACTCGGCGCTGCATATCTTCAAAACCTGCAGGATAGGCATCTGTGTAGGGGATGTATTTAATCTGTGATATTGATTGAGTTCGCTCAATAACCTTTTCAGCTAATTGCTTGATTGTTACTTCACCTGTGCCACCGACATTGAAGTAATCACCGATAGTGGAATCTGTGTCTGTGAGTGTCAGAACTGCTTTCACGGCATCTTCTACGTGGCAGAAGACGCGGGATTGGCTGCCGTCGTCGTAGATGATGATGTCTTCGTTCTTGAGGGCGGCTTGGATAAAGCGTGGGACGACCATTCCGTATTGACCGGTTTGGCGGGGGCCGACGGTGTTGAAGAAGCGGACCGTGGTGACTTTAAGGCCGTGGGTTTTGTGGAGAGTGTGGGCGACTGCTTCTTCGAGAGCTTTGGCATCGGAGTATGTCCAGCGAATTTTTTGTGGGGCGCCGACTACGCGATCTGATTCTTCGTTGAGTGGCTGGTTGGGGTTCTTGCCGTAGATTTCTGAGGTTGATGCAATCAGTAGACGCTTGTTGTGTTTGGTTGCGGCGTTGAGAACTACTTCAGATCCTGTGAAGTTGCGGTCGATGGATTCGATGGTGTGTTCCATAATGTTCTTAACGCCAAGGGCTGCGGCCATGTGGAAGACGGTGTCGGATTCAGAGACGAGTTTGTCCACGAGTTCTTTATCGCGGATATCGCCTTCATGGACGGTGATCTTGCCTTCGAGGTGGGCGATGTTTGTGCGTGATCCTGTGCTCATGTTGTCGAGGATTGTGACCGTGTCACCGCGGGCGATGAGGGCATCTGCAAGGTGTGAGCCGATGAAACCGGCTCCGCCTGTGATGAATGCGCGCATTGGGTGAGTCTATCTTTTATCGTCTGGTGTTAAGGGCTGGCTCGGGTTCTATGCAGGTGGTTCTCAGAAAAGTGCGAGAGGGTTAGGGCATGAAAAGTTCGCAGGCAACCTTTAGAAAGCATTCATCAGCTGGGGTTGATTGGGCTTCGTGGTTCTTAGGGATTGGCCTGGGGCTTACTTTGGCGCTGCAGGCGACGACGATGCGTAAGAGCGATATCTCATCGGTTTATGCGGTGGTGGCTTCGGTTTCAAGGATGGCGGCGTTGACGGGAACATTCTTTGCGGTGGTGGGTATTTTCTTGATTGCGCGTATTCCGTGGGTGGAACGCGGGGTGGGACACGATCGATTGGTGACGTGGCATCGCAAGTTGGGGCCATGGAGTCTGTATCTGATTGGGATTCACGTCTTATTTATTACCTTGTCATCGGCAGGTAATGATCACAAGATGTTAATCGTTGAGATGTGGCGGATGCTGCACTCGCTATCGTGGTTGTGGCCGGCGCTCGCTGGATTTATCTTGATGGTGATGGCTGGGGTCACGTCCTATAAAAAAGCGCGAGCCAAGATGAGTTATGAGACATGGTGGATTATCCATATCTATACCTATATCGCTATTGCAATCTCATTTATGCATCAGGTTTTGAATGGTCAGATGTTTGTGGGCCATCCGCTCAATCGTTTGTATTGGACAGTGTTGTATGTATTGATGGCGGGGTTCTTGATTGTCTATCGCTTTGGCATTCCAATCTGGCGATCAATTCGCCTTAATCTGGTTGTAGATAAAGTTGTTGTTGAAGGACCTGGTGTGATCTCGGTGATTATGAAGGGTCGTAATCTTCATAAGCTTGCGGCCGAGGGCGGACAGTTCTTTGGGTGGCGCTTCTTAACGCGTGGTCACTTCTTGATGTCGCATCCGTATTCATTATCTGCTGCTCCGACTGAACATTTCTTACGTGTTACCGTAAAAGATTTAGGAGATCATTCGCGCTCTGTAGCATTTTTAAAGCGCGGTACTCGCGTATTTGTTGAGGGGCCATATGGTGCCTTTACTGCGGGTCGGGCAACGCGTCCACATATTGTTATGATCGGTGGCGGTGTGGGAATCACGCCGATTCGTGCGCTGATGGATGAATTTAAAAATGGTGTGCAGCTCGATGTTATTTATCGTGCATCAACGAAAGAGGATTTAGTTCTTAAGGATGAACTTGATTACTTGGTGGCTAATTCTGGTGGGCTCACTCGAGTGCATTACTTGGTGGGTTCCCGCCGTGATCATCCGATGGATGCCAAGGCGCTGAAAGAGCTGGTCCCCCGTATCTCCGACTCAGATATCTATATCTGTGGCCCTGGGCCGCTTGTAGAGACCGTGAAACAGGCTGCTGAGGACCTGGGTGTGCCTAAGAACCGCTTCCATGATGAATCGTTCTCCTATGTATAGATGTGACTATCTTTTTGCCTTCCACTCTGAGTAGGAATTGGTAGAGATGACACCGTATGAGCTCAGATACTTCTCAGGATTGAAAGTCATAGTTACCCCATGAAACGCGCATTACTTATTGCAGGTGGCACAGTCGGCGGTCTTGGTGCGGTCTTAGCAATTACTCCGCCGCAATTTACTTCAACAACAACTGTGGGTTCGCTCACCGGTTCACTCGGTGGTGGCACATCAGGTGGCAATGTTGCGCAAGCTGCTGCAACGCAAGTTGCTGCAACACCAGCTGCGACAAAGGCTGCGCCACAATCTAAGGCGACAAAGAAAGCAACTGGTGGCGCAACTGCAAGGGCAGCTGCATCAGCAAGTGCAACGCCTGCGCAGACACAAGCGGCTGCACCTACGCCAACTCCCGCAAAGACAACGGCGGCACCTGCCGCAAGTGGTGGTTATTCAGGAACGGTATCGGGTGCGTCGTATCAGGCACGTAACTACGGAACACTTTCTGCAACAGTAACTTTTAAAGATGGCAGGATTGCAAGTGTAAGTGCTTCGCAATCTCCGTCATCGTGGAGCCAGAATTCTTTGTCATCGCTGATTCCTTATGTCGATAGTGGAAAAATTACTATTGATCAAATCAAGCAATATGCAGCAGAGCAATTGCCATGTGCGATCTCAAATAGCTGCCAATCACAGGCATCCTTTAGCGCAACCGCATTCTGGTCATCAGTGAAATCTGCAATCTCGAAGGCTGGTTTGTGAGGGTAGAGCGACGTGTTGAAACCTGGGGAACAGTTATTGTCGTTGATGCGACATCTTCGGGGTTAGATAGCGCAGCACTTGAAAGTGCAGTGGGTGAAGTAGAAAAATTTTTCTTTGATGTAGATCGAGATTTCTCTACATATAAATCAGATTCGCAGGTATCGCGTATTCGTCGTGGTGAATTGAAGATTGAAGATGCCGGTGAATATGTGCAGCAGGTATGGGCGCTGTGCGAATTTAGTCGCGAACTCACGCTGGGTGCATTTGATCCCTGGAAAGCAGAAGGTGGCTTTGATCCATCAGGTCTTGTTAAAGGGTGGGCAGCTGAAGTTGGTGCGCAGATGCTTATTGAGGCAGGCTGTGAAAATGTATTGATTAACGCATCCGGTGACATTGTTCTACGGGGTGGACAACCGAGCGATAGCGGTGAAATAAAGGCGTGGAATATAGGTATTGCTAGCCCTGATGACACCGAAAAGTTTGTGAAGATCTTTGATGTGGTTGATGGCTCAGTTGCTACCAGTGGTGATTATGAAAAAGGTGCTCACATTATTGATCCGCATACGGGGTTGATTGCAATTGGTGCGCGCTCGGCCACAGTGATTGGGCCCGATGGTGCTATCTGTGATGCGCTAGCAACAGCGTTGATGGTCGATGGAATGGATGCGCAGAAATGGATGGGGCGTCCTGAGTTAGCTGAATATTCTTTCTGGACAATCAATCGCCACGATGAAACATCGTGGGCGTATGGGCCAAATAAGGGATATTAATTAATAATCCACGTAACTTTCCACCCCTGTCACCCCTTGCGTGACTCATAAGGTATCCGACACGATAGTCCTCAGAGATTTCTCAGCGAACTATTAGTCGAAAACGGAGGGGAAAGTTAAGTGCAACTCTACTGGCGCCGCTATCGACTTCTCATAAGGCGAAAGACTTGCACGACTCTAATCTCACTTCTAATTCTCCCACTACTTTCCTTTGCCGGCCCTAAAGGTTTTTATGCCGCAGCCCAGGCTGTAAATTCGGTCACGCCGACTGCATCCGGTAGTAAGTCAATAACCGCCTGTACCGGGAAGTATAAGTTTGCCTTTGAATACAGCAATGATAAATCTAATAATGCCGAAGCTCAGTTAGCTTGGAAGCGTGGAACTAGAACCGCACTTTCAGATATTGCTAACTCAATTCTTGAATGGAAGCGCGGAACACCGACTGTTGTTTCTATGATGAACGCAGCTCAACTATCGGTGAAGAAATTCTTAGAGGCTCATCCTGCTGCAAATATAGATTCAAACCTGCTAGTTATTGATGATCATTTTGATACTGCTACTGCAGTAGCAGCAGCGAAGGATGTCGTTAATGATGGATGTGTGCTTGCACTCATTGGGCCGACTTCCTCGCACATTGCGAGTTCCGTAATACCCATATATTCGGCTGCAGGAATCCCGATGCTTTCTCCATCCGCCATTGACCCACTCCTTAAGAATATTTCTGGCGGTACTTTTCATAGAATGGTCCTCCCAGAAGACCCAAATGACTTACGTTCAATTCTTGCCCTAAACAAAATGGGTGTGAATAAACCTGCCGTGATTGAAGATGATTTCTATGAGCCGAGCTTGCTCTCGAAATGGGCGAACGCGCCTAATTTGCTTCCATATTCGCTAATTGAGTGGAAGCGAGGAACTCCAACAGTTACAGCCCTTCCGGTGATTGCACAAGGGTTAATATCTAAGGGCGCCGATGGATTCTTGTATAACGGTAATGATGTGGAAAGTAACATTACTTCTCAACATTTCGCATCAGAATTTAAGATTGCGTGCCCATCGTGTGGAAGACCACTATTCTATGGCGAAAATTCAGAAGCACTATTTGATGTTCGATTTGACCCGAAAAATTATGATGGCGTGACATTTCTTGCTGACGCCATGCCGATGCAATTTGCAAATAGCTCAATAGCAAGTGAATTTTTTTCACTTTATCGAAAATCACCTATGAAATATTCGTCTGAATCTTATGATGCAGCATCCTTCTTACTTGCGGGTTTTTTGGCAGGTAATACGACGCGCTCAAATCTAAATACCTATGTAAATACACACACTTACAACGGATTAAGTGGAACAATTGCATTCACTTCAGATGGAGAACGCTGGAAGCTGGGCCAAAACATATTTAAGGCGGCATCCGGCAGTCTTGTGATGTCTTCATCTTCACCCCTATATGGGTATATAGCAAATGGAGAAATTGGTTCTTTCTCACCAACTGCAGGATCTACAACAGCGGTTGCAATACAGGTTAAGGAATACACAGATTCATCCACCGTCGCCTACGTAGATGTCCTCAACAATGCATTCAACCGAAGGATTACAACCACAAGTAATGGGACATTGACGTTAGCTCTTTATGACGGAACCACATATGTCACTGTTACATCAACAGATAAAAATGAAATTGGAATGAGAAGTGCCAGATATCAAGTAATTATTACATCAGGTGTAGTTACAAGTATTAAGAATTCAGTGACAAACTCTTCTGTGCCTGAATCTGGAGGTGTCTACACTTTAAAACTAGCCACTCCAACTTTCATCGGTAAAGTAACTGGAAACGGTAGTTTCAAGGGAGATTACATTTATCTGTGCCACTACATTTCCGGAGATCCTTCAAACCCAAATTTTGGTTCATGTGACACATATATCGAGGGCCACCTAAATGAAACAAATACCGTTTTGGTTACGACCGTGCCAACTTATGGGTATTCACTTAACCTCTGGATTGGAAATTCTGGGGAAAATTGGCAGTTCTACGGAGATTCAATGGCAGAAGTCTTGGCCTCGTCAATTAATTCTTTGCCTACCATCGTGTCTATTGCACCCCGATCGTCACAGATAACTGGTCAAGTCTCTGGAACTTTTGGAACTGGTTCTAAAGCGTACTTGGAGCGTTTTTATGGAAGTTACTGGCGTACCTATAACTCTCGCTTAATTTCAACAGATGGGCATTTTGGGTTTGCAGTGTACGAAGGCGGCACTTATCGCGTTCGGGCAGTTTCATTGGTGAATGGAATTGCCAAATCATTTGCTGTTTCTTCAACATTCTCTTTAGCAAATGAAAACGGAACTAAAACGGATATCTCGATTACCTTGCCAGCTGTTGATTTGTCAGGACAGGTTACTCTTGAGGGCACTCCACAAGCAGTTACTAAATTTGTTGTTTATCGAAAGTCGAATGGAAATACTCAATCAGTTTTGACTGGAACAACCGATAATTCTGGCAACTTTTCATTAGGTCTACCCTCTGACACCTACACAATACATTTTAATAAACCACCTACAGGAGACTTTGGCTCTACCGATGTTGACTGTGTGGTAATTTCAGGACAGTCAAAAACTTGTAATGTCGTGTTGACCCCACCGTCGTTAGCGGGAACTATTTCAGGAATCACTGGATTAACGTCTGGACGAGTATTTCTGTATCAAGAGTACAAACCAGGCTATTGGTTTATGGGTAAGTATGGCTACGGCACTCCACTTACATCAGCAAATAAATACTCTCTTTTCACCGACCCTGGCACATATAGACTTGCGTTTCAGCTGACAATAAATTCAAAGCAGTATTGGATTTTGGGATCTAAGTGTGCTGTCACGGCCGGCGTTAAAAGCACGTGCAATACAGTTTTCTCAGATTCTAAATTTAATTTCTCAGTTAAGAATTTGGACGGCACTTCGTTTACAGGAAAATTCAATTTGGCCATTAGTCTGGCATCTCCGACCGAACACCTTCAAGGAAATACAGACAGCATTGTCTTAGCCGGGGGCGATTCGATACAGATGCCACTTGTGAACGGTGACTACGAATTATTGGTGAACCCAGTTATAGATTCCGTCACTGGGGGAATTTCCCGTAAATTCTCCTTTACGAGTACTAATGGCATTATTTCAAATCTCAAGCCAGTCGATACAACGACAGCGATCACTGCCACTGGGGGCATCTATCCACTTACGCTCGGAAAACCTCAAATAGCCGGTCGGGTTCTTCAAGCTGATGGCGCTACGCCAGCAGCGCGAGTTCGAATTCTTTATGGAACTCCTGGAGTTACTGAAAATACCGGTCCGGTTACGGACCTAGATGGCTATTTTGTCCTTGATACAGGTCAATTGCTGCCTGATCAAACTCTTAATGTGTGGGGACTTGGTCTCTTTGATAAGAGTAATTCCTCGATAATTGTGGGCACTGGGGTGGAATCTGCAACTATAAGCAATGGTTCAGGTCCTTTGAATTTAGTATTGCGGGTAAAGAATCCAAACGCACGCGGTGTGGTGTCTGGGCTAAATGGAATTTCAAAACAAAATTTTGTGCAGGTTTTAAAAATCGTCAATGGTGGCCAACAATGGACAGGTAGCCAAGTACGAACTGACGGGAATGGAGCTTTTGGATTCTATCTAGCTCCTGGAACTTATCAGTTCAGAGCCCAAGATGATCTCAGTGTCGGTGGAATGGCCACCACGAGTGCAACATGTGTAATTTCAGGAGACACCCCAACGGTCTGCAATATTTCTCTCGCGCCACCGAATGTGTCTGGAACCGTATCGTTGAATGGGAAGAGCGCCTGGATTAACAATATTTCGCTTATACGGATCGATGACGGAAGTTTAAATGAAACACAACTAAATGCGGGCAATTCCGATGGCACCACGTACGCAGGAGTAGTGACACCGGGCGCATACAAGATGCAGGCAAATGTTTTCGTCTCAGATACCAGTGGCTATTTCATGCTTATGCAGACATTTGCGCAAGATTGTAATGTGCCCGCTACGGGAAAAGTCAGTTGCAACATCACTTTACCAGGCCCGAACCTCAAATTTAAAGTCAGCTCTCAATCTGGAGATTCACTACCGAACGGCGCTCTTGCACAAATTCAGGTCGCAACTTCAAAATATGGATTTGTCGGCACATCAAATATTAACTCAATCTATTTGTCTAAAGGTAAATGCGGAATAACTTGCCCACTTGAAGATGCATTACTTGACGGGTCATATCGATTGATTGTTCGACCGCTCAATGGCTCCACAACTGACGGCGTTGCCCAAAACTATTTATTTGATGTGACAAATGGCGTAATTGCGAATATGCGAGTTGAAGGTACAACTAACACAATTTCTTCAGTTGATGGTGTTTACAATCTAAGACTTCGCTCGCCTGCGCTATCAGGGCGAGTAGTTTCAGCCGATGGTTCATCTGGAATTGCATTTATCACTGTCCAGGCAACTTTGGGCAATCAGATCTATTACGCACAGACCGATTCAAACGGTAACTTTGGATTCAATTTAGGATCAACAGTCACCGATGGTACATATGTTGTCAAAGCACTTGTTGATCAGATGGATAATCTTCGTGCAGATTCGCTAGAAACTTCTACCGTGATTAACGGCGGTGTGGGACCAAACAATCTCTCACTGCGCCTACGCGAACCAAACTTCACGGGAACTGTAACAGGGCCTCTAGGGGTGTCAGCAAATAATTGGGTAACAATTCGGAAACTGAATCAAAATGGTGGATGGGACTATGTTTCAAATGGATACAGATCGACCACAAGTCAAGGAAAATTTGGCTTCTTTCTAGATCCCGGGAATTACCAAGTTCAAGCTTCAAGCGATCTTGATAATGCAGGTGGGACATCAACCGTGAGCGCGACGTGTGCTGTGGTCATTGGACAAAATACAGTTTGCAATGTTTCTTTATTAACGCCAAACGTAATTGGGTTTATAACTAAGAATGGCAGTGCAGTGCAAGGAGCTATTGAGTTTTATGCTCCATCACAGCTTGAGAAAGCCGGAGGTCAATACGTATATGTGAGTGGCACGGGGAGTAATCAGAGGGGATATTTTGGCATAAATCTTGCCTCCGGGACCTACACAATGAATGCTTATTTGTGGAATACAAATCAGAGAGTTATTGGTACGGATTGTGTAGTACCAGAAACAGGTACTGTCACATGTAACTTCTCAATCACAAACACAAATCTCAGAGTCAAAATTGCCTCGGCAGCGGGATCAGTTCAAGTGCAAGGTACAAGTATTTGTGTAATGGCTTTAAAGATCTCTAATCAAAATTATTGTATGAGCCCAAATGCTAATGACACTTCCCGTGCTGAAAATAATGGAGAGATTGCACTTGGGCTACCTGATGGGGAATATAGAGCAATAATTTCCCCTGGCGATAATCAAAAACTTGGCAAGACTCAGAGATACAGGATTACAGTTGAATCTGGAACCGTTACTTCACTAAAACTCGAGGGTTCAAGCAATTCACTTTCAGCGACATCTGGGGTTTACACACTTACTTTGGCCAGCCCTTCAATTGCTGGAAATGTCGTAGCACCTGATGGAAGCACTCCAGTCCCAAATTCCTTGGTGAGCGTTTTTGATCCGCAAAAGCAATGTGGATATTGTGATTTAGCCAATAACTTCACCGATCAATCAGGCTATTTCGGATTTGATTCGCTCGTTGACGGTCAATATCAAGTCTTGGCGCACTCTCCTTATGGAGATAGCACTAAAGCTGATTCGCTTCCACAATCGGTGACAGTTACGGGCGGAAATAGTTCAGGCTCTATCGTCCTTGCTTTGCAAAACCCAAACGTGACTGGTGTTGTGCGAGGACCGAACGGAGTCTCCGTAAGAAACTGGATTGAAGCTCGGAAACTCGTAAATGAAGCAACATGTTCTAGCTGTTGGGAATCGCCGGTCCGCGGGGTAGTGACGGATGCTCAAGGAAATTTTGCGTTTAACCTAGCTCCAGGGCGTTATAGATTCAGTGCACAGGCCGATCTCCGAAGTGCAGGAGGAATTGCAACTGTAAGTGACGTATGCGTCGTGCCAGTATCGGGTTCGGTAGCGTGCAATATTACTTTGCTTACTTCGAACTTCAAATTCAAAATTGTTGATTCATCAAATTTAGTTCAACAAGGTGCATACGGTTGGATTTATTATGCAGATAAATCACCTACTTCCGTGAGGAATTATAATCCGCAAATTTCATACACTTCTGGCGGTACTGGTGAAGTCTTTTTAGAAGATGGCACATGGAATTTACAATTACAACCGGCCTATAACGATTCACTTAATTCAGCCACTTACGCGATGGTCACTGTTTCCGGCGGTACCATAACCTCAGTAAAGAATTCATCAGGCGAACCAATAAATGTGTCTGCTGGTTACTACAACCTAGCGCTGCCCGGAGTGAATCTCAAAGGCAGAATAACTTTTGCAGGAGATACTTTCACTGTATCTTCTTTTGTCTACGTGAAAAGACTTGAAGGAAGTAATTACCAATACCTAGAAGGACGCTGGATTTATAACGGTATTTATGGCTTTAAAGAAGCTCCTGGAACATATCAGATCGAAGTCAGACCTGGCTCCACTTCGGATAATGGTCCAGTCACGACTCGCATTTCAAATTGCGTTGTTGGTGTATCAGGAGTAGCGACGTGCGATGTTCCACTCAAGTCTGCAAATATCAAGGGGAAAATTACCAATGAATTAGGCGATGTATATAGATATGCATACGCCACCCTTACTAAAGGGAATGACAAATCTTATTCATCAGAGAGCATTGATGTATCTAACGGACTCTTTAAACTGAATCTAGATGATGGCACCTATCAGGTAGTTGTAACTCCATATTGGGAGTATCAAGCTACCTACACATCGAGAAGTTATGAAGTAACTGTCGTGAGTGGTGTAGTAACGACAGTTAAAGATTTATGGTCAATGGAAACCACAACAGCCATCGCAGGAATATACTCTTTTAAACTCGGTACACCTTCAGTTCGAGGAAAAGTACTTGAGCCATTGGCTTCAACGGTCGGAGTTCCAAATATAAATATTCAGGTCGCTCGATCTGGGCAAGGCGAGCAATGGATATATGGAACAAATACAGACGCCTCCGGGAACTTTGCACTAACAATCCCAGATGGAAGTTATGTAATTCGCGCTATTCCGAATGGCAAGGGGTATCAATATGGAAAATCTGAAACTCAGACAATCACAATTGTAGGTGGAGCAATAGCAAGCCAAATTACATTGAGGTTGCGAGCTCCAAATCTAACTGGTCGGGTTGTGACCCCTGGTGCGAGCCCGACCCCATTAGCCAATGTCAACGTTAACCTCTGGATAGATGGAGAGTATTTTTATACTTGGACGGACTCCGATGGACGTTTCGGCGCATATGTTGATAAAAGCTCTCCTAACTGCCCAACAAATTGCACTTTGGATTTGAATTACTATCAGTCAACCGATTACACGTACAAGCGTTACTCAATTAGTGGAATTGGATCCATAGGAGACAAGGCAATAGGTGGCGTTACCTCTCGTGTGACAGTGCTTTTGCCACAAAGTGGTTCAGCGACGACACCGAATAAATATTCGTTCGTCTCCGTAGAGTCCGTAGATACCGTAACTGGAACTACGAGATGGGTCTCTGGTGGAAATACAGATGAACTAGGGAAAGTCGGACTTAATTTGGATGAAGGCATTAAATACAAATTAACCTTCTACCCTAACTGGGAATCAATTGGTCTGTTCCCTCCAAAAGTAGTCACAGTTGACACCTTTACTGTTGCTTTGTTTGGAACAATGACGGTGACATTTGATCGACCAAATCTAAAAATTACCGTTGCCAGCAATTCAGGAATTGCTAATTCTTACGGATGGTATCAAGTTAATAAACTAAACTCTACTACTGGGAATTATGAGTTCTACTCAAATAATTATCTTGATTACCAAGGCAAGGGTGCAACAGTACTTCCAGATGGAACCTTCAAGATACATTTCTGGCCAGGAAAGACTTCTGGAGTTGAAACAGAAATTTCTGTAATGGTTAGTTCAGGTATAGCATCTGGCTCTCAGGTATCCGCAGGAGTGGCGACAGTAGTATTGCCAACGGGAAATATCTCTGGGTACGTAAGAAATCAATCAGCCGTTGCACTGAAGGAAGTAATTGTTTCTGCCGTTCGAGCCGATGACTCAACTAAGATTATTTCTACGGTGACAGATGTAAATGGATATTACGAACTTAATCTAGATCGTTCTTATGCCTGGAGCATTAAAGCCCTCGAGCCAAGTTCTGCCACGTTTGCGTCAATTTCATTACCTATTGCATCTCCTAGCAATGCGGTCCTCACCAATCGAAATCTTTCAATAACGGTGCCATGAGATGACTTTGAAGCGATTCGGAGTATTTTTGTTGACCTTGGTCCTATTTTTGGATTTTAATTCGCCAGTTATTTATGCAGCTACACCCACTAGTCCGTCCAACGTTTCAGTGAGAGTCGGTTCTACCCAATCTTATGGAAATGGTACTGTCACAGTCAGTTGGACAAAAGTAGTGGGAGCTACCGCATACACAGCAAGACTCACCAAATCCAGTGACAACACCACGCTCGTCCAGTCTGTCACTGGAGAAACAAATAATGAGATCGTCTTTAATGGACTTTCTGGTGGCTCAACATACGTAGTGCAAGTGCGAGCTATTCAAGTTACAGATGTAAGTGACTGGAGCTCAAATAGTCTTACTGCGGTACCGAAAACAGCGCCTAAGGCGCCAGCGAAGCCGACTGCAGTCCCAGGCGTTGGAAAAGCAACGATCTCTTGGGTAAAGGTTGCCGCATCAGATACAGGTGGCTTGGATATCACTGGTTATGTAATTCGTGAGATCAATAGTGCGACTTTAAACTCTGTAGCAGCGGATGTGAATTCTTATGATTACACAGGTTTAACTGCGGGATCTAGTGCTGAATTTACAATTACGGCTTTAAATTCAGCAAACTCTACTGGTACGACCTCGGAAAAATCAGATGCGATAACAATTCCTTCTGTTGCTAATGTGATGAATGCTCCAACAATTACTGCAACTGGAACTTCAGGTGAAGCGCAAGTAAATTGGGTTCCACCAAGCGTCAATGGCGGATCTGCAATTGTTTCATTCACGATTAAATTTATAAAAAGTGGAGCAGATTTACTTACACGTGTTATCTCGGACCTAACTCAAACATTCGAAGTTTTTTCGTCTCTTGCTACTGGAACGTATACGGCAAAAGTCGCGTCGACTAACGGAGTAGGAATAAGTCCGTACTCTCTTGAATCTGGATCACTTAGTGTTACTGCTGCACCTGTTGCAACCGTTGCGCCAACTCCAGTAGCAAGCCCAGCACCGACTGTTACTGCGAATTCAGGGGGCGGTGGCGGAATAGTGTTTGGCGGCGGAGGTGGAGGCGGCGGATTTATCCCACCCCCACCAGTTGTTACGATTTCACCAACACCAGCGGCTTCACCGTCCACAAGCGCAATCGCTTCTCAATCTGCTACACCTTCTCCATCACCCAGTGTGAAACCTTCACCGTCGCCTTCCCCAAGCGTGAGTCCCAGCCCTTCAGCATCCCCAAGTCCATCCATTTCATCAAGCGTTATCTCTAATGCCAAAGGAGAAGTCACAAAGACTGATTCATTTGGGTTACCAGCAAAGGTATCTGGACCAGTTAAATCCAATGTAATAACTGCTTCCAAAACAACGCTCACAACAACTCTAAAAACATCAGTCCAGCCTTCTGTAGCGGTCAAAAAAGGCGCCTCAATCAAAGTGGTTGTAAAAGACACTGTAGGTAAAAGTTTTATAGTCGCTTCAACAACTTCAAAAGTAACCGGTACATATAAAGCTCCTATAATCAAATTTGCCAAACCTGGAACATATCAAGTAACAATAGTTGTTGGGACAATCACGAAAGTAATTACTTACAAGATTACAAAGTAACTACTTACTAGCTTCGTTGAGTTTCTTCACTTCAAAGTCAGAGAGGTGAACAACTTCAATGATCTCAATCAACTGTTCTACTGTGCGAGCTGATGCAATCGGAGTGCTCACTTGTGGGTTGGCTCGTAACCAGGCAAGTGCAATCGCTGATACAGATGAGTTATGGGCTTTAGCTATTTCATCGAGGGCTGTAACAACGGCCCACCCTTTATCGTTCTGGTATTCCTTCACGCCATCGGCACGGACAGAATCGACGGTTACTCCTGGGCGGTATTTACCTGATAAGAATCCGCGAGCGAGTGAGAAGAAGGGAAGAGCACTAAGCCCGTTTGTAGCGAGAACTGCTTGTTGCTCAGATTCAAATGGATTGCGCTCCATCAGGTTGTATTGATCTTGCAGCGCGATGTATGAAGGAAGTCCTTCTGCTTGTGCAAGAGTGAGCGCTTCTTGTAAACGTGGCGCTGTGTGTTGAGAAGCTGCGATATAGCGAACTTTTCCTTCGTTAATTAATTGCGCATATGCACCAAGAGTTTCAGCCATTGGCACTTCTGCATCATCGTGATGTGAGTAATAGATATCTATGTAATCGGTTTGCAAGCGACGAAGTGAATCATTGCAAGCAGCGATGATGTTCTCGGGGCGCAGACCGGGGCGGGTTGAAAGCTTTGCGACTTTGGTGGCGATCACGAATGCGCTGCGATTGCGGCTCTTGAGCCAGGTGCCGATGATGGTCTCGGATTCGCCGCCCTTATTGCCCTCTTTCCATTCGCTATAGACATCGGCGGTATCGATGAAGTTGCCACCGTGGGATGCATAGGCGCTCAAGACTTCGTGAGATTGCTTCTCGTCGGCGGTCCAGCCAAAGACATTGCCGCCGAGGCAGAGTGGATGAACTACGAGGTCAGTTTCTGGAATTGTGAGCATTGCGCCATGATACTTGCGTGGTGGCAACGACTGGTGGGTTTACAAGTGAAGGTTTGGCTTTAGAGGCTAAGACCTTGCAACTGTCATCGTTGACGCAGGCGCAGGCCCTTGAAATCGGTGCGATTGCGCAAGAGATTGGTTTAGATCGCAATTTAGCGATTGCAATTGAAGTGCGGATGAAAGATTGGATTGTCTTTCATGCATCTCTTCCTGGATCTACTCCTGATAATGATTCGTGGATTGCGCGTAAGGCGCGAGTAGTAAATGCAACAGGTAATTCAACGATGTATGAACGAGTACTTGCAGAAGAGCAAGGTATTGATTGGTATGCCGTAAAGGGTTTACCTGAAGAAACTCATGCAATTCATGGTGGTGGATTGGCGCTGAATGTAGTTGGTTTGGGGTTGACTGGAATATTAATTATTAGTGGGTTGCCACAGGTAGAAGATCATTTATTGGGAGTAGAGATCATTACTGAATATTTGGCGCGCAAAGGCGAACAGCTATGAGCATCTGGGTATGCGGTGAGGTATTAATTGATTTGATTCCGGGCGCCGATGGCGTGCGTGTGGCGCATGTGGGTGGAGGGCCTGCAAATACTGCAAAGGCGTTGGCTCGCTTGGGGCACGATGCTCACTTTATCGATGGAATTTCGAGTGATGAATTTGGCCAGATGTCACGGAAAGAGTTGTTGGATGATGAAGTGAAACTAGATTTAGCGCTGAAGAGTGATAAGCCAACGTGTACTGCTGAGGTAACGCTGGCTGCAAATGGAAGCGCCTCATATGTATTTACTATCGATGGCACAGCAACCTTTGATTTCGCTGATTCATGGCTGCCCGATGCATCTCGCTACAAGCCACAGGTACTGCATATCGGTACGTTGGTAACGATTATCGAGCCTGCATCGAGCGTGCTCTATGACTGGGCTGTAAAGGTCAATGAATTTGCGCCGATCGTCTTTGATCCCAATATTCGCCCCTCTGTTGTTGGCGATCGCGTGCGCTATGTAGCAGCCGTTGAGAAATGGGCGGCGATTTCATCGGTTATCAAACTCAGCGATGATGATGTGAAGTGGCTATATCCCGATGAAAGCTTTGAAAGCGTTGCGCAGCGCTGGATTTTGCAAGGCGCATCGGTAGTTGTTATTACTTGCGGTGCTGATGGGTTGATTGGTTTCTTTAGTCGTGGCTCTGTTGAAGTACCGGGAGTAAAGGTTGAGGTCGCAGATACTGTGGGTGCAGGCGATACAGTGGGTGCAATCCTGGTCGAGGCGCTAATTGAAAAAGGGCTTGAGAATTTAACGGGTGAAGTTTTGAAGGCGACTCTGCACCGCGCAGCAGTTGCTGCAGGAATTACATGTTCTCGTAAGGGCGCGCAGCCTCCTTACAAACATGAATTGAAGGGTAAGTAATGCAATTTATCGATGATGCAGAATTTCAGGTCGCAATCGATCTCGATGGCGGTGGAAAGATCACATCTATCAAATGGCGTGAGATGGAATTTACTGTTCCTTTCCGCGGCAGCGTTCTCTCTAGCGGTTGGTATCCAATGGCACCGTGGGCTGGGCGGATTCGCGATGGTTTGATTACAAGTGCATCAGGTGTGGAACATCAACTGCCAACCAATATCGACCCACCAAATGCAATCCATGGCTTTGGATTCTTATCATCGTGGCAAGAGATAGGTCCGGGGCGTTCGTTGTTGCATCTGCCAAAACCTTATTTAGGTGCAACTGTCGAACAGACAATCGAAGTTCTTGATGATGCAATTAGATGGTCGCTGGAATATGACGATAATGGTTGCGATATTCCGGTGTGGTTAGGAATGCATCCGTGGTTTGCGCGCGATTTAGAACGCGGTGGAGCGGCAGAGCTTGAATTTAGCGCCGCCAAGATGCTTAAGCGCGGATCAGATGGTTTGCCGACAGGAGAGTTAATTTCGCCAACATCAGAACCTTGGGATGATGCCTTTACTGAAATTCGCGGAACTCCTGCAATTATTTGGGAAGATGTTGCACGTATCGATATTGAATCCGATGCGCCATGGTGGGTTGTCTATACAGAAGATTCTGATGGAGTCTGTCTTGAACCACAGACAGCGCCCCCTGATGCTGCAAATCTTGGTATTAGTGGTGAGAACTACATCGAAGCCTTATTTATCTTCTCTGAAGGTTAATTAAAGCCAAGTGATTTATAGAGGCCTTTACCAGCTTCGTTATCGTCATCGACATACAAGATTGCTGACTTGATGCCCTTCTCTTTGAGGTAGATCAAACCTTCTGCGCAGACTGCTTTGCCGATTCCTTTTCCAGATTCTGAAGGAACCACACCGATTACGTATAACTCACCGATGGGATCTTGCTGCACTAATTCGTGGTGAATCTTGGTCCAGCAGAAACCAACAAGCGTTCTGTTGTGCACACAGAGGAAGAAACCATCTTTATCAAACCAGAGTTCTTGCATACGGTTTTCAAGATCTGCCATCGCCCAATTACCTTGGTCTGGGTGGTTAGCAAAGATCAGGTTGTTTAGGTCAAGCCAGGCTTGCTTGTGGATTTCTGGGTTAAAGGTAATGAATTGATAAGGGTGTGGAATATGCGCGATGGGCTCTTGCAGCGAACGGTTGAGCTTTAGAATATGGCGCATAGTTAAACGAGTTCGTGGATAGATGTTTCCTTGCCACCGTTTTGGACGGTGAAGCGGTAGCCGACGTTACGGACGGTGCCGATGATGGATTCAAATTCAGGTCCGAGCTTTGAACGAAGGCGACGGATATGAACATCTACGGTGCGAGTGCCACCGAAGTAGTCATAGCCCCAGATCTCTTGCAACAGTTGCGCGCGAGTAAATACACGTCCTGGGTGTTGGGCTAAGTATTTAAGAAGTTCAAACTCTTTAAATGTTAAATCTAGGGATGTGCCCTTGATCTTGGCAGTGTATGTATTTTCATCGATCACAACATCGCCTTGGCGAATTTCAGATGATGTTGGATCTTGTGATTCACGTTGTGCGGTGAACGCACCGACTGCGATACGGATACGTGCATCTACTTCTGCCGGTCCTGCGGTATCCAAGATGACGTCGTTAAATCCCCAATCTGCTGTGAATGCAGTCAGGCCACCTTCGGTGGTGATGGCAATGATGGGTGCACCGACTCCAGTTGTTGCAAGAAGTCGCGTCAATGATTTAGCTGCTGGGAAATCTCTGCGTGCATCAACGAAGACAACATCCATCAGTGGTGTATCGACAAGAACTGAAGCTTCAAGTGGTGCGACTTTGCAAGTATGTTGCAATAGGCCAAGAGCAGGAAGAACTTCTGCGCTTGCTCCTTGCGAATTAGTCAGTAGCAACACCTTGGCCATTGTGTGAGAATACTCGTGTGAAAACATATCTTCCACTTCTCGTTGTGCTGGCACTTGCATCGACATATGGGTTCTGGTGGAAGCGCAGACAGGGCGCAATTAGGTCTCATAAAGCTATTCCGGGCCATCGATTGGGCGCTGATGTATTGGGAGAAGCTCTGGGATCGCGAGCCACGATGGTGCAGTTCTCATCAGCATTCTGCACTCCATGCCGAGCAACCCATGCGCTCTTATCTCAGATGGTGATTGCCATGGATGATGTGAAGCATGTGCAGATCGATGCAGAGTCACATTTGGAATTGGTGCGTCAATTAGATATTCGCTCGACCCCAACAACAATATTTATCAATAAGGACGGTATCGAGGTAGGCCGTGCTGCCGGAACACCTAAGCGTGAGCAAGTATTAGCAGCGCTGGCTGCAATCAATTAACTTCTGCGAATTCTTCGCAACTCGCATATCCATTTGTAACTCTCTAATCTTCAGGCATGTCCGAAATTCTAGAAAAGCCAGAAGTGCGCAAGATTTATATCGATGCACGTGGTCCACGTTTTTCAGCCAGTATTACAACGATTGTTCTTGCAACAGCGCTCGTTACACATAACGTCTGGGTACTTGTGGCACAAGGAGTTGTCTTTCTTATTGGTGCAACTTTTGGTCCTCAATTCACACCGTATGGCTTGATCTTTAAGAACTTCATTAAGCCTCGCTTACAGAAGGAAGCTCCAACAGAGGATGTGCGCCCACCAAAGTTTGCGCAATCTGTAGGTTTGATTTTCGCTCTTGTTGGAATCTTTGGGGCAGTTGTCGACCGCAGTTTGATCTTTGCTGCTGCAACAGGTTTTGCTCTCGCTGCTGCGTTTCTGAACGCAGCATTTAATTACTGTCTTGGTTGTGAGATGTACCTAATACTCGTTCGAACTACTACAAGGAGAAAATAAATGTCACGTGAAACATCGCTGGTTACCGCTGATTGGGTAGCTCAAAACTTAAATGATCCCAAGGTTGTTATCGTCGAAGTTGACGAAGATACAACTCTCTATGCACAAGGCCATATTGAAAACGCTATTACATTTCACTGGCGCGAAGATCTTCAAGATGGGTTGATCCGCGACCTTATCTCGAAGGAGAAGTTCGAAGCCCTTCTTTCCAAGAGTGGAATCTCCAATGACTCAACAGTCATTCTCTACGGAGGCAATAACAACTGGTTTGCAACGTACGCGTTCTGGTACTTCAAGGTCTACGGACATGCAGATGTTCGCCTGCTTGATGGTGGACGCAAGCGCTGGGAATTGGATGCTCGTCCATTCGTGGCTGAAGTCCCAGCACGCACACTTACTCATTACGTAGCCAAGGAGCGCGATAACTCAATCCGCGCATACCGCGATGAAGTAATCGCAGCGATTGGCACAAAGAACATTGTTGATGTTCGCTCACCTGCAGAATTTTCTGGAGAACTTGCAGCTCCTGCTCACCTTCCACAAGAAGGCGGACAGATCAAAGGACATATTCCAACTGCAAAGAACATTCCTTGGTCTAAGGCTGCCAATGAAGATGGCACATTTAAGACAGATGCCGAGCTCAAAGATATTTACCAAACAGCTGGCGTTGATCTTGCCAAAGACACTATTGCTTATTGCCGTATTGGTGAGCGCTCTGCGTTCTCTTGGTTTGTTCTGCACGAACTACTTGGCGTGAATAATGTAAAGAACTACGACGGATCATGGACTGAATACGGCTCCCTTGTCGGAGTTCCTGTTGCCGTTGGTGCATAGGTAATGCGCACTTGCGGTGCAACACCAGGTGGACCATCAATCGATGGCATAGATCTATCGAAGCAGACTGTTATTCAGGGACAAGTGCTTAAGGCTGGAGTTGAAGATTCAGTACCTAACGGTGCACCTGTTATTAATGGACATGTGCGATTGCTTGATGCATCTGGTGAATTCACTGCAGAGGTTCCGACCAATAATGAAGGTCAGTTCCGTTTCTTCGCAGCTCTAGGTTCTTGGACTTTGGTAGTTCAAGCACCGGGTGCTCGCGTAGAACAGAAGCTGATTGCAGCCCAAGGCACGCCTACTGATCTTGTTATTCATATTTAATTTCATCTATTAAGAGATCGAAAGTAGACTTTACGCATGGCTGAAAAACACGAACTCCATGAAAAGGGCTTGCGCCTTACACCGCAGCGCGAGCTTGTCTTATCTGCCGTTCGTGAATTAGGACATGCAACACCTGAAGAGGTGGCTGAGAAAGTTCGCCAGACACATCCTGGAATTAACTTATCTACTGTCTATCGCAACCTGGAAACGCTAGAAAACGTTGGACTTGTGCAACATGCACACCTAGGACACGGCGGAGTTCGCTATCACGCATCTAATGAAGATATCCATGCTCATCTCAATTGCGAGCAGTGTGGAATGATCATTGAAGTACCAATCGATGTCACTGCAGCTCTCACACAGGCGCTCATTGATGGATATGGTTTCCATACAGACGTAACTCATATCGCGATTGCTGGTCGCTGCGAAAGTTGCTTTACCAAGCCCTAGACTTGTAGGTATGACAGCCGTATTTGTAGAAGATGGACCTGATAAGGGTGCGATCTGGCATTTCGGTGAACCAGCGAAAGAACAACGTGCACTCGATGAAGGTAAAGGTTGGGCAGATTTATCTCACCTCGCAGTTGTTGCAATATCGGGTGAAGATCGCCTCAAATGGTTACATGATTTAACAACGCAGTACCTGACAGATTTTGGT
>Ga0304729_1000589_pt1 | contig 26457 bp, 20 predicted proteins | sample C_131016_MF_Meta_FD_190475 | JGI IMG/M metagenome (GOLD analysis project Ga0304729, IMG submission 190475) | Freshwater microbial communities from Lake Croche, Canada to study carbon cycling - C_131016_MF_MetaG (v2) (version 2) | ecosystem: Environmental > Aquatic > Freshwater > Lake | place... | reverse complement strand
ATCCTGAAGAATTAGAAACACATAAGAATCAAATCATTGCCACACTTAAGAATTATGATATAGCCATACAAAGAATAGCCGCTACAGTGGGGCCTACAGTTACTTTGTATGAAATTGTTCCTGCACCAGGGGTTCGCATTAGCCGCATTAAAAATTTAGAAGATGATATTGCCTTAAGCTTAGCTGCATTGGGCATACGTATCATTGCACCCATACCCGGTAAGGGTACCATTGGTATTGAAGTGCCCAATATTCGTAAGTCGGTGGTGAGTATGAAAACATTATTGGCTAGTGAAAAATTCCAAACCAGTAAATTTTCTTTACCTATTGCCATTGGTAAAAAAATTGACAATGAAAATTTTATTGTTGATTTAGCTAGCATGCCACACTTATTAATGGCTGGAGCAACAGGACAAGGAAAGTCGGTGGGTTTGAATGCCATCTTGGTTTCATTATTGTATAAAAAACATCCTTCACAATTGAAATTTGTTTTAGTAGATCCTAAGAAAGTGGAATTAAGTTTGTACCGTGTCATCGAAAAACATTTCTTAGCTAAATTGCCTGGCGAAGAAGATGCGATTATAACAGATACTAAAAAAGTAATCAATACCTTAAATGCATTGTGTATTGAAATGGACAACAGGTATGATTTATTAAAAGAAGCAGGCTGTAGAAATATCAAAGAGTACAATGAAAAATTTACTGCACGTAAATTAAATCCTGAAAAAGGGCATCAATTTTTACCATTCATTGTTTTGGTCGTGGATGAGTTTGCCGATTTAATTATGACAGCAGGCAAGGAAGTAGAAATGCCCATTGCGCGTTTGGCGCAGTTGGCTAGAGCGGTGGGTATTCATTTAATTATTGCTACACAAAGACCAAGTGTAAATATTATTACAGGAACCATTAAAGCCAATTTCCCTGCGCGCATAGCTTTTAAAGTGTCCAGTAAAATTGACAGTAGAACTATTTTAGATGCCGGTGGTGCAGAGCAATTAATTGGAAAGGGAGATATGTTGGTGAGTTACAATGGAGAAATTACCCGTTTGCAATGTGCTTTTGTAGATACCCCAGAAGTGGATAGAGTTTGTTCCTTTATTGCAGATCAAAAAGGCTACCCGCAAGCATTTTTATTGCCGGAATACATTGATGAAAAAGAAATGGACGCAGGCAATTTTGATGCAGGCGCAAGAGATGTCTTATTTGAGGAAGCAGCCAAATTGATCATACATGCACAAATGGGTTCTACCTCTTTAATACAAAGAAGAATGAAATTGGGCTACAATAGGGCAGGTAGGTTGATGGACCAATTGGAATCTGCTGGTTTGGTAGGGCCTAGTCAAGGGAGTAAGCCTAGAGAGGTTTTATACAAAACAGAGGCTGAATTAAACGCATTTTTGCAAAAGAACCTTTAAGAAGTTATTATTTTATTAAAAAATATTGTCCAGGCCTGATTAGACCTTAAATCATTAAATTTGTCCTAATTGGAATTGCTTTAAATAAATACAATGAGATTAGTTTACCTATTGATCGCGTTTTTGACTGTTTTCACCGCCGCTGCTCAAAAAGACAGTCAGGCCAAGGCTATTTTAGATCAAATTGGGGCCAAAGTAAAGGGGGCCAAGGGTATTTTAGTAAGCATTGAGCTGATCTCCAAAAATAGCAGTGGGAAGTCATTGGGCAATAAATCCATCAATTTAAAGATGAAAGGGGACAAATACCTTTTAAAACAAGGCGCGACCGAGATTCTTTGTGATGGAACCACAATTTATAATTTTGATGGCGTAAACACCATATCCAAGTCCAATGTTTCCGAGTCTGATCAAACCTTAAGTCCTCAAAAATTATTATCAGGTAACTATGATAAAGACTTCAATTACAGCATTTTAAGTCAAAATAATAATCAAGCCACCATCGAACTTATTCCTATCGATAAACGCAAGAGTTTTCAAAAAGTAACCTTGGTCATTGACAAGCTAAAATCGGCACTTTCTACCGCCACCATCTTGGATAAAGGCAAAAACAGCACTTTTGTAAAAGTAGTGTCAATCAACTACTCCGCTGTATTGATCGATAAAATATTCCTATTTGATCGAGCAAAATACCCAAAAAACGTCGAAATTTTTGATTGATTTACGCCTTTTCCACGTATCTTCGCAGCCGAAATAAAAAAATAAAACCGTAGTTAACAGTTAACTACAAAAAAAGAAGTTTTTACAATGGCTACATTAACAAAAGAAAAAAAAGCAGGCATTTTTGCCGAATTTGGCGGTAAAGCAACAAACACTGGTTCTATCGAAGGACAAGTCGCTTTATTAACCGAGCGTATTGCGCACATCTCAGGTCACCTGAAAGCAAACCACAAAGACCATTCTACTCAAAGAGGGTTGATGCAATTAGTGGGTCAGCGTAAGCGTTTATTGGTTTATTTACAAAAACATAACCTAACTGGTTACCGCGCTCTAATTGAAAAATTAGGTTTAAGAAAATAATTCAAGAAGAACTTATTAATAAGCTGTCCCAACTGCACAACACGGTTGGGATTAGTTGTTTGTATACTTTCAGTTTTTCCTTGTGATCAACTGTATAAAAAAAATTAAAATGTTAGTACAACCAAAATCGGTAAAATTCGAAATAAATCCTGGTCAAGAAGTATTCATTGAGACAGGAAAATTAGCACGTCAAGCAGACGGTGCTGTTACAGTAAGACAAGGCAATTGTATTTTACTCGCCACCGTGGTGGCCAATAAGGATCCTAAAGAGGGTCAAGACTTTTTTCCATTAAGTGTAGACTACCAAGAAAAATTTGCATCTGCAGGTCGTATTCCTGGTTCATTCTTTAAAAGAGAAGCGCGATTAAATGATTATGAAATATTAACCAGTCGTTTAATTGACCGTGCATTGCGTCCTTTATTCCCCGAAGATTATTTATGTGATGTACAAGTATTGATCTCTTTGATCTCAAGTGATGAAAATGTAATGCCCGATTCATTAGCATGTTTAGCTGCATCAGCTGCCTTAGCCGTTTCAAATATACCTATCAAAGAAATTATTTCTGAAGTACGCATTGGCCGCATCAAAGGAGAATTTATTATTAATCCTTCTAAAGCGCAATTGGCTATTTCTGATTTTGAATTTTTAATTGCTGCTACTGAAAAGAATTTGATGATGGTGGAAGGAGAAGCAAAAGAATGTTCGGAAGAAGAATTGGTTCAATGTTTAGAAATTGCGCATGAAGCCATTCGCAAACAAATTAAAGCACAAGCGGAATTAAGAAAAGTAGTAGGTATTACAGAAGTGCGTGATTATAAAAAACCAGAACAAGACCAAACAATTAAAGATAAAGTATATGCATTCGCCAAAGCGAAAGTAACTGCGATTGCTGAAATGGGTTCTGCCAAGCATGAGAGAAGCGATGCCTTCACTGCTTTGAAAAAAGAAATCATCGAACATTTAGGAACTGAAATTACCGACTTGCAAAAGAAATTAGCAGGTAAGTATTACGAGGACTTGAAATGGGAATTAGTAAGAGATATGATGGTAGACAAACGTATTCGTTTAGATGGTCGTCAATTAGATCAAGTGCGTCCATTAGCCATGGAAGTAGATCCATTGCCAACACCGCATGGTTCTTCTTTATTTACAAGAGGAGAAACTCAATCTTTAACCACTGTTACTTTAGGTACGAAGTTGGATGAGTTAATGCAAGAGACTGCAGCAAGTGCTGAATACACTAAATTTTTCTTACACTATAATTTCCCTCCATTCTCCACAGGAGAAGTAAAGATGATGCGTGGTGTAGGTCGTCGTGAAGTAGGTCATGGTAATTTAGCCATGCGTTCTTTAAAACAAATGTTACCAGATAGTACGGTGTTCCCTTATACTTTAAGAGTGGTGTCTGATGTTTTAGAATCTAATGGTTCTTCTTCAATGGCAACTGTTTGTGCGGGTTCTTTAGCATTGATGGATGCAGGTGTGCCTGTGCCTAAGCACGTGAGTGGTGTGGCCATGGGATTGATTTCTAGAGAAGATGGCAAATACGCCATCTTAACAGATATCTTAGGCGATGAAGATCATTTAGGAGATATGGATTTTAAAGTAACAGGTACACGCGATGGTATTTGCGGTGTGCAAATGGATATTAAAGTAGACGGTTTAAGTATGGACATTATGCGTGAAGCATTGTCTCAAGCTAAAAAAGGTCGCTTACATATATTAGATGCCATGTATGCTTGTATGCCAGCTGCCCGTGCAGATGTGAAACCACATGCACCTAGAATGGTGAAGTTGATTATTGATAAAGAATATATTGGAGCAGTAATCGGGCCAGGTGGTAAAATCATCCAAGAGATGCAAAGAACGACTGGGGCGACTATTAATATTGAGGAAGTGGGCAACCATGGTGAAGTAAGTATCTTCTCTGCTAATAAGGATAGTTTAGATGCTGCGGTTAAATGGATCAATGGTATTGTTGCAGTTCCAGAAATTGGAGATGAATACGAGGGGGTAGTGAAAGGCGTGAAAGAGTTTGGGGCCTTTGTAGAATTCATGCCAGGCAAACAAGGCTTATTACACATTAGTGAAATAAGCTGGAAGCGTTTGGAAACCATGGATGGTATCTATAACGAAGGAGATGTCGTAAAAGTGAAATTGGTTGGTTTGGATCCTAAAACAGGCAAGTTCAAATTAAGCCATAAAGCTTTATTGCCTCGTCCAGAGCAAGCGCCTCGTGAAGATAGAGGTCCTCAACAATAGAATTTAGAAAGTTACCATATAAATGCCCTGCTACTAACGCGGGGCATTTTTTGTTGCTAACTTTGCAAAGTGTTCTTATGTTCAAGTGAAATTGGAGTAAATTCTATTCCGTAGCGAACATTCGAGCGCAGCGAGCTGAGCGCCTAGGAATAGGTACTTATTCCAATTACTTCACTCAACTTAAAATAAAACCCATGTCCAAAGAATACATACAAATAGCCTTCGATTTTGACAACCAGGATCAATTTGAAATGCTCGTAGCCCAGTTATCTGCCCTTGGATTTGACGGTTTTAATGAGGAGGAGGCCAGCCAAGGCATTAATGATGGGGTGAAAATGTCCAATGGACTAGGGGAAGGGGCAGGCCATTGTAAAACCTTTATATTAGCCGCTGATTTTGAGGCTAATTATGTACAAAATGAATTAGATAATATATTTAAACAATATAGTTTAACATATTCTAAATCAATTATTAAAGAACAAAATTGGAATGCGATTTGGGAATCTAATTTCGAACCAGTAAGAGTGGCTAATTTTGTAGGTATTCGTGCTCATTTTCATCCAAATTTTGAGCCTTCAGTTCAATATGAGCTTGCCATTACCCCCAAAATGAGCTTTGGTACTGGTCATCATGCCACCACTTTTTCTGTGATTGAATTAATGGAAGGGATCAATTTTAAAGATAAATCAGTCTATGATTTTGGAACTGGCACTGGAGTTTTGGCCATCCTTGCCCAAAAACTAGGGGCAGGCTCGGTACTGGCGGTAGACAACGACGATTGGTGTATCGAAAACGCCATCGAAAACGTTCAAAACAATCATGCCGCCAATATTAGGGTCGAAAAAGTGGAAACTGCAGGGCAAGCCCAGGTTTTTGATGTGATTTTAGCCAATGTGAATAGGCATATCATTGAGGCCAATTTAGTGGCCCTCACTCAATCCGCAAAGCCTGGCAGTATTTTAGTCTTAAGTGGCTTACTTATTGAAGATCAATCAGATATAACTAATTTAACGTCAAATTTAGGTTGGAATTTTGTTAAAGCACAGCCCTTAAATGGATGGGTTAGTTTAATGTTTAGTCGATATTGTTAACAAAACATTAATTTTTTTTGGCGTATATTTGTCTTCCTAAGAAAACTAAGTGACAACTATGACAGAAATTATTCTTATTATTTTAGCTTATTTAATTGGCTCCATTCCCACAGCGGTTTGGATTAGTAAGTCCGTTTTTGGGATTGACATTAGAGATTATGGTAGTGGCAACGCTGGCGCGACTAATACGTTTAGAGTCTTAGGTTCTAAATGGGGTAGCATGGTGATGCTAGTAGATGTAACCAAGGGTCTTATTGCTACTTCTTTATATATATTTATTCCCTATTATTTGAACAACGAACTAGCTAGAACCAATTTTATGATTGCACTAGGCATGATGGCTATATTAGGTCATATCTTTCCCATATTTGCCAATTTTAGAGGTGGAAAAGGAGTTGCTACTTTATTAGGTATGGCCTTGGCTATTCAACCCATGGTGGCTTTAATTTGTTTAGGGGTTTTCATAATAACTTTATTGTCTACCCGCTTTGTATCCTTAAGTTCTATGTTGGCAGGGGTTGCTTTCATGGTGCTTATTTTGTTCATCTTTAATGAAAGGGAAACCGTTTACCGCCTTTTCGCAATTATAGTGGCTTTGATGGTGGTCATCACGCATCAAAAAAATATCAGTAGGTTACTCAAAGGCACAGAGAATAAACTGCCAAGTTTCAAAAATAGGTTAAAGCGTAATTAACCTTTCTTTTCCAGTTAGAATTTCGTAACTTCGTCGTCCTTTAAATATTAACAACTATGTCAGGTAATCAGAACATTTTGGAGAAATTGCAGTTGAAAGAAGAGAAAAATTTATTGGTTCAAGGATTACCATCGTCAGTAGAAAAGCAATTTGCAAAATTATCCTATAACAAGAACATTACGCCATTGTTAAAGGCCCGCAAAATTGATTTTGCGCTCATTTTTGCCATCAATCAATTACAGTTAAACAATATTTTAAAAGAGGTTTTTTCGGCTTTGCATCCAGAAAGTAAGTTGTGGATTGCCTACCCTAAAACTACTTCTAAGATTGTCTCAGATTTAAATAGAGACGCCAGCTGGGAGATTTTGTCCAAGAATGAATATGAAGCAGTAAGACAGGTTACTTTAGACCATGTTTGGACTGCGATGCGTTTTAAGAAATTAGATCAAATTCCCAATAGAAACAGAACCTTTGTTGAGTTCAAAGCGGCCGATGTTAAAGTGGACGATTTTGAAAAAAGATTAATTGCCCTTCCTATTGAATTGGATAAATTATTTGGCGCACATGAAGAAGCTAGAGAATTCTTTATTTCTTTATCTATATTAAATCAAAAAGAATATTTAAGTTGGATTCAAGGTGCTAAAAAAGAAGAAACCAAACAAAAGCGTTTGGAATCAACTTTAGAAAAATTATTAGCAGGGAAGAACAACCCTTCAGAGAAGTAGAAATTTTAAGGCTCCAGGTTTGGAGCCTTTTTTATTTTTTAAATTATTTTAAGATCACTGTTCCGATACCTTGGGTCAATTCACGCTCCACCTCTTTTAAGTGCTTATGTATTTGCAACAATTGAATTTGTTCTTTCTCGGGGGCAGTTTCTAAATCCAATTGATTTTGACCAATCATCTTTTTAACTTTTCTAAGTTTATAATACATCAGTCCAATTTCAATTTCAAGGATATAATTTTTAGCTTCTTCGCGTTCTGGTTTACCTAATTTTTCATTCCATCTTTGACTGAGTTCATGTTCCGGTTCAAATAAATTCACCGCCCATTTTTGAACCCGCTCGTCCTCGTGGTATTGCAATGTTTTGCTATTGGCTATTTTACCTTCCTTTATCCATTTTTTATAAGCGTCCATTAAATAAACCATATCGGCATTTTCAAATGGGAAGGATTCAATTTCATCAAAAATCCAATCTGCTACTTTTTTATCTTTAGGCCCTTGCTCATTGCCATATTCTACCACCAAGCGCACCAGATTTTTTTCATGGGCTAAATCTCTATCTACAAATAAATCATTGTCATTGTCCGCATCGCTTTCCTTAGGAAAACTAGGCATTAAAATAGCCGCCTCATCATAAGACATTTTCTTTTCTTCCTTTACTATCTTATCACGTTTAAACTTGTTCACGAGTTGTGTCAAGCCTGTTTCGTCAATACGCAGTAGGGAAGCGCACTTTCTTACATATTCTTGTAGCTTGGTAAAATCTTCTGGTTTATTAATCTTACTTAAAGTTTCCGCTATCTGATTCACCAATGCATTTTTCTTATTCAAATCTCCACCCACTTCTTTTAACTGCACTTCTAATTGAAATAATACAAAATCCTTTTTAGCCGATTGTACAAATGTGCTGAAAGCATCTGGGCCAACCTTGTTTACATAACTGTCTGGATCTTCTTTGTCAGGGATTAATACCAATTGAACATTCAATCCTTCTTCTAAGGCCATGTCTAGTCCACGCAAGGCTGCTTTTACACCCGCTGCATCTCCATCATAAATAATGGTAAGGTTCTGCGTATATTTTTTTATTAATCTTAATTGATCAATGGTCAAAGAAGTACCACCACTAGCCACTACATTTTCGATACCTGCTTGGTGTAGGCTTACCACATCAGTATACCCTTCTACCAATAAACATTCATTTAATTTATCTATCGAAGTTCTTGCAAAATAAGAGCCATATAATATTTTACTCTTTACATAAATTTCATTCTCTGGAGAGTTGATGTATTTAGGAGACTTATCATTCTTGGCAATTTGTCTGGCACCAAATCCAATAATTTTTCCTGTGGTATTGTGAATGGGAAAAATAATACGGTCTCTATAATTGTCCTGCCACTCTCCATTGCGTTCTACCACTAAACCTGTTTTGGCAAAAAGTTCAGGATTGAATTGATTTTGAATCAAGGCCTTGGCCAAACTATCTCGATCAGAGGGGTTGTAACCAATTTTAAATTTTTCTACAATGGGTTTTAAAAAGCCTCGGTGTTGCATATAGGTTTGTGCAATGGCCTCGCCCGATTCAGTTTCCCAATATTGTTTGGCGAAAAAGTCCATCGCAAAATGGTTGATCGCATATAAACTATCGGCTACTTGTTGTGCTATTTTTTGGGCTGGGCTGGTTTCTGTTTCTTCAATTTCAATATTGTATCTAGCGGCCAACCATCTTAAAGATTCTACATAACTGTATTTTTCATGCTCCATCAAGAAGGTGATGGTATTGCCACTTTTGCCACAGCCAAAACATTTGTAAATTTCTTTGGATGGGGAAACGGTAAAAGAAGGAGATTTTTCGTTGTGAAAAGGGCAGTTGCCTATAAAGTTGGTACCTCTCTTTTTTAACTTCACAAATTCACCCACCACATCAATGATGTCAATTCGGCTGGTAATTTGTTGTATCGTATTAGAGGTAATCATGACGGCGAAAATAACTAATATTGACCGATTCTAGGCCTATTCTTGGGTCGAAAACTCCATATCGTCACTGTCTAGGAGCTCACGCTCTATTTCTTCCATTTGGACAATATCCCAGGCCTCAGATTCAGTGGGGGTCATATTCATGACTTCGGCGTAATCGGTCAAATCCAGTACTTCCTGCAGGCTATCTGACAGGCAGCAAATGACAAATGAGGTATTATTATCATAAAAGGCCTGTTGGGCATTGGCCAATTGTTCAATGATGGGAAGCTCCCAATGGGCCACCTTGGAAAAGTTAAGTACCAGATTTTTAGGGGCCTGGGCACCAATTTTAGTAGTCAATTCGGCCAATTCTGGCACGAGATTTGAACTAAGACTATTTTCAAGAAGGGTAACGACCGTAAACTTCTCCTTTTGTTCCGTTTTGTATTGCATAGGGCTTAATAATAAATGGTTAATAACAAGTAATACGTAACATACTTTAGGTCAAAAATATTCGTTATTCTTGTAACAGCTCCAATTAATTCTATGGATAATAATTTTTCAACACAAGTTAAGGAAATCATCTCTTATAGTCGTGAAGAGGCTTTGAGATTAGGTAATGACTTTATAGGCGCCGAGCATTTAATGCTAGGCCTTATTAGAGATCAAGAGAATACGGCCATCAAGGTTTTAAAGCAATTGAATGTAAATCTTGCCGAATTAAGAAAAGAGATTGAATTGGCGGTGAAGGATAAGTCAGGTAAAAATGTAGCCAATATTAATAGTTTACCTTTAACCAAACAAGCCGAAAAAGTAATCCGTGTGACGGTATTGGAAGCCAAGGCTTTAAAAAGCCCCATGGTCGAAACCGAACATTTGCTATTAAGTATCTTAAAAAACAAAGAAAACATAGCCACTCAAATTCTCAATCAGTTTGATATTGACTATGATTTATTTAGAACTGAGTTAGGCATTATTGGTACGAGTGCTGAACCCATCCATCCGCCGAGTGCAGAATTTCCTGAAGAAGGAGAGGATGAATTCGAAGAAGAAAAAAGAGGTGGATCGGGTGCCTATGGTGCAGCAGCAAAAGCTAAACCAGCCACGCCTAATAAATCTAAGACACCCGTTTTGGATAATTTTGGTCGTGATATTACTAAGTTAGCCGAAATGGATTCATTAGATCCAATTGTAGGACGTGAAGCAGAAATAGAAAGAGTAAGTCAAATTTTAAGTAGAAGAAAAAAGAACAATCCTATTTTAATTGGGGAACCTGGGGTGGGTAAGACCGCCATTGTAGAAGGCTTGGCACTCCGCATTGTACAAAGAAAAGTAAGCAGGGTTTTATTTGATAAGCGTGTGATATCATTGGATTTAGCTGCCTTAGTGGCTGGCACAAAATACAGAGGTCAGTTTGAAGAGCGTATGAAGGCCATCATGACTGAGCTTGAAAAAAACAGAGACGTTATTTTATTTATAGATGAAATACATACGATCGTGGGTGCAGGAGGCGCTAGCGGTTCCTTAGATGCTTCTAATATCTTTAAGCCTGCTTTGGCGCGTGGAGAATTACAATGTATTGGTGCTTCCACTCTAGATGAATACAGAATGCACATTGAAAAAGATGGTGCATTGGATAGACGTTTCCAAAAAGTAATCATTGAACCACCAAGTGTAGCAGATACTATTATCATCTTAAACAATATCAAGTCTAAATATGAAGATTACCATAGTGTAGTTTATGATCAAGAAGCGATTGAAGCTTGTGTGAAATTAAGTGATCGTTACATGACTGATCGCTTGCTTCCCGACAAAGCCATTGATGTATTGGATGAAGTAGGGGCCAGGGTGCATTTGAAAAATATCAATGTTCCATTAGACATTGTTGATTTAGAAAAACAAATTGAGGAAGTCAAGAACGAGAAAAATAAAGTCGTCAAAAGCCAACGCTTTGAAGAAGCCGCCAACTTAAGAGATACTGAAAAAAAATTAGGGGAAGCTTTGGAAAAAGCAAAAACCAATTGGGAAGAAGAAAGCAAGAACAAACGTTTCCCGATTAACGAAGAAAATATAGCCGAAGTAGTGAGTATGATGACTGGCATTCCTGTGAAGAGAATGGTAGAAGCCGAAACTACTAAGTTGAAAAAAATGACCGAGGAAATGAAAACCGAAGTCATTGGACAAGACGAAGCTTTAGGCAAAGTGGTGAAAGCCATTCAAAGAAATAGAGTAGGCTTAAAAGATCCTAAAAAACCTATTGGTACATTTATTTTCTTAGGTCCAACAGGGGTGGGAAAAACGGAGTTAGCCAGAGCATTGGCCAGAAATTTATTTGACTCAGAAGATGCTTTAATTAGAATTGACATGAGTGAGTACATGGAAAAATTTTCTGTAAGCCGTTTAATTGGAGCGCCTCCGGGCTATGTAGGTTATGAAGAAGGTGGGCAATTAACAGAAAAAGTACGCCGTAAGCCATACTGCGTCATACTCTTAGATGAAATTGAAAAAGCACATCCAGATATTTATAATATTTTATTACAAGTATTGGATGATGGTATTTTAACGGATGGCTTGGGTAGAAAAGTAGATTTTAAAAATACATTAATCATCATGACTTCTAATATTGGCGCGCGTCAATTGAAAGAGTTTGGGGATGGAGTAGGATTTGCGACCGCTACCCGTGTGCAACAAACCGATGAGAACAATAGATCGGTGATTGAAAAAGCATTGAAGAGAACTTTTTCTCCTGAGTTTTTAAATAGAGTAGATGACGTGGTAGTGTTTAATTCATTGACTAAGGAAAATATTTTCTTAATCATCGACATCATCATGAAAAATGTATTGAGTCGTTTGGTTAACTTAGGTTTGAACTTAGTTTTATCTGAAGAGGCCAAAGGATTTATTGCTGACAAAGGCTATGATGTTCAATTTGGCGCAAGACCTTTGCATAGAGCCATTCAAAAATACATCGAGGATCCTCTAGCAGAAGAAATTTTAAACCATAGCGTTAAGGAAGGAGATACATTGATGGGTGATTTAGATAAAGAAAATAGCAAGCTGGTTTTTACTTTACAAAAAAAGGAAAAAGAAAAAGCACCCAAGGCACCTAAAGAACCTAAAGAAGACTAAATCTTAGCATAGCATTAAAAAGGCCCCCTAATTTAGGAGGCCTTTTTTTTATGCTCAATTTATTTATTAATTATTTCCCCAACGGTAACCTGCTGCTTTTAATCCTGCTAAGTCAAGGATGCGGTGCACTACTGTATAGGCCACCTCTTCAATGGTTTGAGGCTTGCTATAAAAACTTGGCGTGGCCGGACAAATAATACCACCTGCTAAAGTCACCATTTCCATATTTTTTATATGAATTAAATTATAGGGTGTTTCTCTAGCCACTAAAATTAATTTTCTTCTTTCTTTTAAAATAACATCGGCAGCCCTGGTCACTAAATCGTCACTCATCCCACTGGCTATTCGGCCCAAGGTACCCATGCTGCAGGGTACAACGATCATGCAATTGTATTGCGCCGATCCTGAGGCAAAGGGGGCATTGAAATCATTTTTTTGGTAAAATGTAAATGGATATTTACCGTAGTCTTGATGTCCTAATTCTGTCTCCCAAACAGTCTTTGCATTATCACTCATGACAATGCCCACGGCTTCATATTGGTCGGCCATTTGGCTTAAACAATCCAATAAGCATTTAGCGTAAATAGCGCCACTGGCGCCTGTGATGGCAATTACAATTTTATTCATATACTATTAACAAAAATAGGCACTAATTGTTGAATTAGATAAGGCCTCTGTATTTACGGTCGAAATCTTGCATAAGATGGATTTTTATAATTAATTTACAGTAAGATCTCTGCTTAAAGCCTAAGCAGGGTTAATTATAAATACAAGTAAGCGTAAAATGGAATTATTTTCAATTAAAGACAAAGTGATTGTTGTCACTGGAGGCACAGGGGTATTAGGAGGAAGTTTTGTCAATGCCTTGGCAGACCAAGGGGCTAAAGTGGTATTGATTGGTCAAAATGAAAGCATTGGTAAGGAAAGAGAAGCGGCCTTAAAAAGCAAAGGACAAGAAGCGTTTTTTGTTGCTGCCAATGTATTGCAAGAAGCCGATTTAATCAAGGCAAAAAATAGCATTGTTGAAAAATATGACCGCATCGATGGCTTGGTCAATGGCGCAGGGGGAAATATGCCTGAAGGAATTTTATCTCCCAAGGACGATGTTTTTACAATGAATATAGAAGGGATGAAAAAAACGATGGAATTAAATGTTTGGGGTACGGTACTTCCTGTTCAAATTTTTGGTCCTGAAATTGCTAAAACAGGAGCTGGAAGTATTGTTAATATTTCATCGGTGAATGCAAAGCGCACTGTGACCAGAGGTTTGGGCTATAGTATGGGTAAGGCAGCCATTGATCTATATACTAAATGGTTTGCAGTGGAAATGGCCAATCGTTATGGAGATGCAGTAAGAATTAATTCCATTATGCCTGGTTTTTTTCTGACCAAACAAAATAAGAATTTATTGACCAATGAAGATGGATCATTAACTGAGCGAGGAGGCTTGATTATAAAAAATACACCTTTCAAAAGATTTGGTCAGCCAGAGGAATTAATTGGGGCATTGATATGGTTATTAAGCGACGCTTCTAAATTTGTAACAGGCATGGATATTGGCGTGGACGGAGGTTTTACCATTAATTCAGGCGTTTAATTGTTTTATATGAGTCCAACTTTTCCTTCCTATCAATCAACGGGATACGCCATGGAGCAAACTATGCGTTGGTATGGACCAAAGGATCCCGTCAGCTTAGCGGATATCAAACAAGCAGGTTGCACAGGCGTGGGTACAGCCTTGCATCATATTGCCAATGGGGCTATTTGGACCATGGAGGAAATTATTACAAGAAAAAATTTAATCGAAGCCATGGACTTAAAATGGTCCGTGGTGGAAAGTATTCCTGTGCATGAATCTATTAAAACACAAACTGGAGATTATAAAAAGTATATTGAAAATTACCAACAAAGCATTCAAAATTTAAGTGCATGCGGCATACACATTGTGACTTACAATTTTATGCCTGTGATGGATTGGACCAGAACCAATTTAGCGCTACCTATGGCCGATGGTTCGCTCGCGTTACACTTCGAATTTGCTGCCTTGATTGCTTTTGATTTATTTATATTAAAAAGAGTGGGTGCTGAAAAAGAATATTCCCAAGCGCAAATTGATTTAGCTAAAAATAAATTTGATAGTTGGTCGGAAGCAGAAAAAGTAAACATTCAAAATAATATTATTAAAGGCTTGCCTGGCAGTGAGGAAAGTTTTTCCTTAGAACAATTCAAGGCTACTTTAAAAACTTACGAGGGCATTGGTGCTACTGAGTTAAGAAATAATTTAATTTATTTTTTAAATGCCATTGTTCCAGTAGCTGAATCTGCGGGGGTGAAGCTGGTCATTCATCCCGATGATCCACCATTCCCAATTTTGGGTTTGCCAAGAGTCGTTAGTACGGCTGCAGATTTGGAAGCCATTTTTGTTGCAGTGCCCTCTTTAAGCAATGGGCTATGTTTTTGTACGGGTTCATTTGGGGTTAGGGCGGACAATCATTTACCTGCCATGGTAAAACAATTTGGAGACAGGATCAATTTCTTGCATTTAAGAAGCACCAAAAGAAATGAGTTTGGTGATTTTTATGAAGAGAACCATTTAGAAGGGGATGTGGACATGTATGCGGTCATCAAAGAAGTGGTTGAAATCATGCAAAGCAGAAAAATAAGCATTCCAATGCGTCCCGATCATGGGCACCAAATGTTGGATGATTTGAAAAAAACGACACAGCCTGGCTATTCAGCTATTGGACGTTTAAGGGGTTTGGCAGAATTAAGAGGATTGGAATTAGGTATATTAAGAAGTAAAATAAATAAGGCATAAAAAATAATTCTATGGCTATTTCAAAAAGCAATACCATCATTAATGATTCTTTTTTATTAGAAAGTAAATTGGCTTTGCAATTGTATCAAAACTATGCCGCAGATTTACCCATTATAGATTACCACAATCATCTATCTGCCAAAGACATTGCACAAGATAGAAATTTTAAAACCATCACAGATATTTGGCTAAAAGGGGATCATTACAAATGGAGGGCCATGCGCGCCTTGGGGGTTCCCGAAAAATTAATTTCTGGTAATGCAACGAGTGAACAAAAATTTAGTGCTTGGGCAAAGACTTTGCCACAAACATTGCGCAATCCTCTTTTTCATTGGTCCTTAATGGAATTAAAAAATACTTTTGGTATTGATGCTTATCTTAACGAAAATAATGCTGCTGCTGTTTATAAAAATGTAAACAAGCAATTACAGAAAAAATCCCTAAGTACCAGAGGGATATTAACAAAATATAAAGTAGCATTGGTGGGCACTACCGATGATCCTTGTGATGATTTAAAATACCATCAGCAATTGGCCAAGGAAAAGTTTTCTATCAAAGTGTTACCCACCTTTAGACCAGATAAAGTATTGAACATACAAAATGCCATTACTTTTAAAAGCTATATCAAGGAGCTTGAATTAGCAAGTAAAATTAAAATTGTTTCTTTATCTACTTTGTTAGCAGCCCTTAAAAATAGAGTAGCTTATTTTAATGAAAATGGTTGCAAAATTGCAGACCATGGCTTGATCCATATGCCAGCCAGCTGTAAATCTTCCAAAGCATTAGGGGAAGCTTTTGAAATTTTTATGCAAGATAAAAAAGCCAATGATTTTGAATATTCGGATCAATTTGCGGGGGTAGTTTTATTGGCCTTGTCTAAAATGTATTTTAAAAATGGTTGGGTGCAACAATTTCATTTAGGGGCCATCAGAAACAACAATACATCATTAGAAAAACAATTGGGTGCAGATGCAGGGGCCGACTCCATGGGTGATTATCCGCAAGCGGTGAATTTATCTAATTTTTTAAATACATTAGAACAAGCTGGTCAATTGGCTAAAACTATTTTGTACAATTCCAATGCGGCAGTCAATGATGTGTTTGCTACCATGTGTGGTAATTATAATGAGGCAGGGGTCAAGGGCAAGGTTCAATTTGGCGCTGCTTGGTGGTTCTTGGATCAGAAACAAGGGATGGAGCAACAAATCAATGCCTTATCTACCATGGGCCTATTGTCTACTTTTGTGGGTATGACTACCGACAGCAGAAGTTTTTTATCTTACTCAAGGCATGAATATTTTAGAAGAATACTTTGTAATTTATTGGCCAAAGAAATGGAGGCGGGCATGATACCTAATGATCCTGCCTGGGTGGGTAAAATCATTCAAGACATTTGTTATTATAATGCAAAAAAATATTTTAATGTATAGCCATGGTTAAAGTATTTTGTTTTGGTGAAATTTTATTACATTTTTCACCCTCCGGGGATCCGTCATTTATTGGGGAACAAAATATGCCCTTTTATTTAGGTGGGGCGGAATTGAATGTAGCCACAGCTTTAGCCAACTGGGATATACCAGTAAAATATGGTACAGCTATGCCTTCCCATTTTTTTTCTGATTCTATTGTTAGCTTTTTAGCAAAAAAAAATATTGATACATCTGCAATTCAATTTTCTGGTCAACGAATTGGTTGCTTTTATTTAGCAACAGGTTTGGATATGAAAAGTGCAGGTGTAGTGTATGATAGAGACAATTCATCTTTTGCATCAATTCAAAAAGGAAGTATTGCTTGGAAAGAAGTTTTAAAAGACGTGAATTGGTTTCACTTTTCTGCCATATCGGCCTCACTCACTCAAAATGCAACGGATGTTTGTGAAGAAGCTTTAATAGCAGCTACTGAATTAGGTATTCCTATTTCAGTAGATTTAAACTACAGGGCTAAACTATGGCAATATGGAAAAACGCCAGTTGAAATAATGACACGATTAGTGAAATACTGTTCGGTCTTAATGGGGAATCTTTGGGCGGTAGAAGATATGTTAGGAATAAATTCAACTATTAAATCAAGTGAAGGTTTTTCAACAGCAGATTTAATACAAGCTGCTCAAAAAAGTATGACAAATTTGAAAGTACAATTCCCTTCAATAAATACAATGGCCTATACTTTTAGATTAGCAGATACTTATTTTGGGTTAATGTTTGATAAAAATAATTTCTATACATCTTCGACCTATAAGATGAATGAAGTGAAGAATATAGTGGGCACGGGTGACTGCTTTATGGCGGGGCTTATTTATGGCATACGTCATCAAATTACACCAGAAGAAATGATCAATTTTGCTGCAGCGGCTGCCGTTGGGAAATTATACGAATTAGGGGATGCAACAGCGCAAAGCCCTGAACAAATTAAAAATAGAATGACATGAAAACAGAAAACGAAATGATTGAATTGGTAAAATCCACAGGATTTTTGCCTTTGTTTTATCATGAGGATCCACAAATGTCTGTGGACATTGTCAAAGCATTGTACACAGCAGGGGTAAGATGTATTGAATATACCAATAGAGGTGCTGCTGCTTTAAAAAATTTTAAAATTATTTTAGAAAATAGAGCTAAGTATTATCCAGATTTAGTCATAGCCATTGGTACTATTCAAACCCAAAAAGAAGCAGAAGCCTTTATAGCGGCAGGTGCGGATTTTTTAATCAGTCCTTTTTTTGATCAATCCATTGCAGATACAGCTTATTTGCATAAAAAATTATGGATCCCTGGCTGTATGACGCCCACAGAAATACATGCGGCGGAGGCAGCTGGATGTAATTTGGTCAAATTATTTCCAGGCAATGTATTGGGCCCTGGTTTTGTTTCGGCGATTAAACCTTTGTTCCCCTCCATGCATTTTATGGTTACAGGCGGGGTGGATACCACTAAAGAAAATATAGAAGCTTGGTTTAAAGCTGGAGTAGTAGGGGTAGGATTGGGCAGTCAATTGTTTACCCAACAAATCATAGAAAATAAAAACCTTGAACTATTGAAAGTGGAAACAAAAAAACTCATTGGCTTGGTGCAAGCTTTTAAAAAATAAATATGGCAATGAAAACCATCGGGAATTATCGTTGGACTATTTGTGCCTTGCTTTTTTTTGCCACCACGGTTAACTATTTGGATAGACAAGTACTAAGTTTATTGAAACCTGTGTTGGAAAAAGAATTTGACTGGAGCAACAGTGATTACGCCAATATTGCTTCTGTTTTTCAATTTATTTATGCTTTATGTATGTTGTTTGCTGGTCGCATCATAGATAAATTGGGTACCAAGTGGGGTTATGCTTGGGCCATCATCATTTGGTCATTTGCGGCCATCTTGCATGCTTTTTCAGTGCCATTGGGCACTGGTATTGCAACGGTATTAGGTTGGATGGGTATTGCAGCAGTACCTGTTTCCATTGCAGGTTTTATGTTTTCAAGAGCTGTGCTTGGTTTTGGAGAAGCCGGAAATTTTCCAGCAGCCATCAAAGCAACAGCAGAATATTTCCCTAAAAAAGAAAGATCCTTTGCGACAGGTATATTTAATTCCGGAACCAATGTGGGCGCCATACTTGCCCCCTTGTCTGTTCCTTGGATTGCAAAAAATTGGGGTTGGGAAGCGGCCTTCATTATTATTGGGGCCGTAGGTTTTTTATGGTTAATTTTTTGGTTTATTTATTATGAAACACCCCAGCAACAAAAAAGATTGTCTGCTTCAGAAATGGAATATATACATGCAGACATGGATGCTGAGCCTAGAGAGGGGAGCCCTAACAATAAAATTAGATGGACTACTTTATTGGGGTACAAACAAACCTGGGCCTTTGCCATTGGCAAATTTTTAACCGATGGTGTATGGTGGTTTTTTTTATTTTGGTTGCCTAGTTATTTAAAAGATCAATACAATATGGAAGGCACTCAAATTATTTTACCTTTGTCTGTTTTATATAGTTTGACCATGGTGGGCAGTATTGGTGGTGGATGGTTCCCTACTTATTTTATCAATAAGGGATATAAGCCCTACGAAGGCAGAATGAAGGCCATGTTATTGATTGCATTTATTCCTTTGGTGGTATTGGCTGTTCAACCATTGGGCTACCTTAGTTTTTGGATACCAGTTTTTTTTATTGGCATTGGAGCCTCTGCACATCAAGCCTGGTCGGCGAATATTTATACCACCGTTTCTGATATGTTTCCTAAAAGGTCCATTGCTACTGTAATTGGCATGGGCGGTATGGCAGGTGGCATGGGTGGTGTGGTGGTTTCTAAAATTGGAGGATGGTTGTTTGATGCGTATAAATTAAAAGGAATTCAACAAGCCCTCGTTGTAGCGAATGAAAAGGGATTAAGTCCGTTTATTCAAAAATTAAATACAGTATCTAGTTTTGATGCCAAAGGCTTACCCTTAAAGCTTTCAGAAAAAGAATGGTCTCATTTGTCAGACAAAATTTTACAACCCATCCAAGTCATGGATGCCAGCCATTTTGAACAGTTTTATACCTTGCAAAAACATATCATTCAAGAGGAAATGGCCATTGCCTATGGTTATATGTTTATTTTTTGTGCAACGGCTTATTTATTGGCTTGGAACTGTATAAAATGGTTGGTGCCCAAAGAAAAAATAATTAACTTACCTTAATCTATTGAATAATTGTAAAGAATACTTTATGAAAAAATCCGCTGCTTTATGCTTGGGAATTGGAATGACATTGATGGGACATTTATTTGCCCAAAATAATGTTGAAAATTTATTTAATGGTAAAGACTTAAAGGGTTGGGTACAATACAATGGCAAAGCAAAATATACAGTAGAGCATGGCGAATTAGTGGGGCGCACTGTTCCTGGTGAACCCAATAGTTTTTTATCTACAGAAAAAAAATATGGAGATTTTATATTGGAATTAGATTTTAAAGTGGATGTGCATATGAATTCTGGCATTCAGTTTAGAAGTGAACTCAATGATGGCAATGACCATTGTGAAGTAACTGATACGCGCACCCCCAATAGAGTGCATGGTTATCAAATGGAAATAGATCCTTCTTCGAGAGCTTGGAGTGGTGGTATCTATGATGAAGCAAGAAGAGGCTGGTTGTATCCATTAGAATACAATACGGCAGCAAAAACTGCTTTTAAAAACAATACTTGGAATCATTATAAGATAGAAGCCATTGGAACTAGCATTCGTACCTGGGTCAATGGAGTGCCTTGCGCCCATGTGATAGACAATATGAGCCCAAGTGGTTTTATATCATTACAAGTGCATGAGATTGGAGATCCGAAAGATGCAGGACAAGAAGTTAGATGGAAGAATATTAAAATTCAAACTAAAAATTTAAAATCGGCCACCCCAGATCAATTATTTGTGGTGAATTTAATTCCCAATACTATATCTGCAGATGAAAAAAGAAATGGCCTAAGGCTATTGTGGGATGGGGTGAGTACCAAAGGTTGGAGGGGTGCTTATAAAACTAGTTTTCCAGACAATACTTGGTATGTCAAAGACGGCACTTTAAATGTCAAAGGAAGCAATGGGGCAGAAGCCAATAACGGTGGGGACATTGTGACCATAGAGGAGTTTCATGCTTTTGATTTGCAATTTGAATTTCAAATTACTGATACAGCCAACAGTGGGGTAAAATATTTTGTGACAGAAACAGAAAACAACAAAGGCTCTGCCATTGGTTTAGAATACCAGATTTTGGATGATGACAAACATCCAGATGCATTTCAAGGATCTATTGGCAATAGAACCATGGCTTCCTTGTATGATTTGATCCCTGCTTTAAGAATTGGGGAAGGACGTAGGGAAAAAATTCCAATTGGACAATGGAACAGAGGGCGTATTGTGGTTTTCCCTGATGGTAAAATTGAACATTGGATCAATGGATGGAAAGTGGTGGAGTACCAAAGAGGTACCCAATATTTTTATGCCTTGGTGGCCAAAAGTAAATATGTCAATTGGAAAAATTTTGGTATGGCTGATAAGGGACATATCTTATTGCAAGAACATGGGACACATGTGTCATTTAGAAGTATAAAAATAAAAGAATTGTAAATACTATTTTAAAAAATAATTAATTGTAAATCATGAAAAATTCAAGAAGAAATTTTATCAAGCAAACCGCCAAAGCAACTATTGCTACTTATGCTGCTACCATTGGGTTTAGTGCAAAAAGTTATGGCAATATCATTGGTGCCAATGACCGCGTACGTTTGGGTGTAGTAGGTTTTTCAGATAGATTTAGAGGGGCACATTTGCCTAGCTTCTTGAATCATTACAAAGAATTAAATTTTGATATCGTAGCCGTATCTGATATTTGGAAAATTAGAAGAGAGGAGGGTACTGAATTTTTACAAAAGACTTTTGGACATTCCATTAGAGCAGCCCGCAACAATGAGGAATTGTATGCAGGAAAAGACATTGATGGGGTATTTATAAGTACAGCCGATTTTCAACATGCCATCCATGCAACCGAAGCAGTAAAAGCAGGAATGGATGTGTATTGTGAAAAACCATTTGCAGAAACGATGGAAGACAATCGCAATGCACTTAAAGTAATTAAAGCTTCAGATAGAATTGTACAAATTGGTTCTCAACGTAGAAGCGGCCCTAATTATCAAGCAGCCGCCGATTTTATTCAAGCAGGTAAATTTGGCCCCATTACGATGGTGGAATTAACTTGGAATGTGAATCAACCTGGCAGATGGAGAAGACCAGAATTAGTAGCAAAATGTAAAGAAGAAGATTTAGATTGGAATCGTTTTTTATTAAATCGTCCTCATGAAGATTTTGATCCTAGAAAATATTTAGAATATAGATTGTTCTGGCCTTATTCTTCTGGTATGCCAGGACAATGGATGAGCCATCAAATAGATACTGTGAATTGGTTCAGTCAACTGCCACATCCTCGTAGTGTCACTGCCAATGGTGGCGTCTATGTTTGGAAAGATGGTCGTAGAAATTGGGATACTACCACAGCTGTATTTGAATATGGCCCCATCAATGATGCCAGCCAAGGATTCCAAGTAGTATTTATGTCCCGCATGCACAATGGGGATGAAAACCCTTCTGAGATTTATTATTCCAATGGTGGAGAATTGAATTTAGTGACCAATAAAGTTTCTGCCAATGGAGGTCTTAGGGCAGGTCCTGCAGCAGCAATGAATATGCAACCGAATCTTTTATCAAGTTTTGATTTATCAAACAATGCAAGTAAAGTTGTGGCTTCTGCCAATACAGGAGGGGATGTACTTACTTCAGCGCATGTAAGAAATTGGATGGAATGTGTTAGAAGCAGAAAACAACCCAATGCCCCTGTTGAAGCGGGCTACCAACATTCCATTGCCACCATTATGACCAATGCGGCTTGCAAAACAGGCGCAAAAGTTACCTTTGATGAAGCCAATCAGGAAGTAATGGCCAATGGAAAAGTGTTTAAGTATTAATCTACTTTATACATTTTCTCATAATATTCTTCGGCCATTCTATTGCTGTCAAATTGGAAACGAACATCCTTCATTCCGTTTTGTGTAATCTGACGCCAGGTATCTTTTTGTTCATAATACATGGGTACAATTTGTTCGTCTAATATTTTATACATTTCATCTAAATCATAATCGTCTTGTTGTTGGGTACTCATGCGCGCATAATCTGCTTTAGGTACCACAAAGCCATTGTTGCCATGATTGATAAACTCTGGAATCCATCCGTCGTCGGTAGAAAAGTTCACCGCACCGTTCATTGCTGCCGTCATTCCACTGGTACCAGAGGCTTCACGAGGTACACGTGGGTTGTTTAACCAAACATCCGAAGCTTGTTTCATTCTTTTACTCAAAGACAATTCATAACCAATCAATACAGCCACATTATGATAGTTCTTGCTTAAGTGTACTAAATTATTGAACTGAGAAATGGCTGGATGATCAACGGGATAAGGCTTACCAGCAAAAATAATTTGTACAGGATATTTTGCATTAGAAAGCAATTTTTCAAAACGATCTAAATCCCAAGATAAAAAATCGGCTCTTTTGTAGCCAGCAAAACGTCTAGCCCAAACAATGGTCAATACATTGGGGTCGAATATTTTCCCAGTTTGATCAGCCACTATTTCAAAGGCGCGCTTTTTTAAATACATTTTACGATCATCAAAGCCAGCATCATCATTAGTTTCTGCAAAACGGTACAATTGCTTATCGGCCCAATAGCGCCAGTTTTGTGCATTGGTAATATGTATAATTGGACAGATGCCTTCATACTTGCCCCAAAGTTCTCTACTTACATGACCATGTAATTCAGAAACTCCATTGGCCTTTCGTGCAAAACGTAGTGCAGCCAAAGAGTGATTGAACTGGTCGTCTTCGATGCCTGTTAATTTTCTTACTTCATCTAAACTCAAGCCGCAGAAATAGCCCATTTTATGGCATAAATAAATATCATGTTTTTCATTGCCAGCCTCTTCTGGTGTATGGGTAGTAAACACCAAACGTTTTTTAACTTCGTCCAGTGATTTGTATTTATTCAATAAATAAAAAGCAGCAGAAAATCCATGGGCTTCATTTAAATGATAAACTTCTGGATTGAAATTTAATTCATCAATTAATTTAGCACCTGCTACACCTAATAAAATAAACTGAGCCACCTTGGTGGCTACATTGGCGTCATACAAACGATGGGTGATGGTTTGAGAAACGTAATCGTTCTCTGGTAAATCGGTACTTAATAAAAATAGGGGAGCACTGCAAAAAGTATTTGGAGCTAAATAAAAAGCTTTTACCCAAACTGGATGATCATGAATTAATACCTGATATTTTATACCTGTGTCTTCTAAAAAACTATACATTTTTTCCATGAAAGTCACCTGCAAGGTTTGGTCTTGATTACGGGCTTGATCGTAATAACCATATTTCCATAAGATGCCAACACCAATTAAATTTTGATTTAACTCAAAAGCACTTCTTAAATGTGAACCAGCTAAAAATCCTAGTCCACCACTGTATATCTTTAGAGGTTGATGAATGGCAAATTCCATAGAAAAATAAGCAGCCTTTTTTTTGAATTGATCATTGATTGCATAAGGCACTTGATAGTTTCTAAAACTCATATAAACTTGTTTGGTAATTTGGCTGCAATATAATGGTATTTAAAGAAAATGTAATTATTACACATTAAACTGTGGATAACAACCGTTTGCGCCGCTAAATTGTGGATTATTTTTTCTTTTTTGGCTTCCTTTTCTTGTCGTAAGTATTGTTAAAATAACAAGTCATGTTACGATGATTGCCGCAATTGCCATCTTCTTTGATACTAATTTGATTGCCTTCTATCTTAAAATGAATAATGCAAGCGTCTCCTTTTTCAGTATAAATTGCTGTATTCTTTGTCAATGTCATGATTCCTTTGAGTTCGCCTGAACAATCAGTATTGTCTCTTTCGAAATGCATGAAAAATTGTAGCTTATTGGGCGTAGTATAATCTCTAATAGAAATAAAGTTTTTTGCATCTCTACCATAATCCCCACTAAAACTATTGTTCATTGGGAGGGTATCTAGTGGATTGATGACCTTGGTATTTTCTGGTTTTTTGTTGCTGTCAAAATAAATCAATCTAAAGCTGCTGTCAATAAAGGCCCAGCCCTTTTTTTCATAAATCAAAGAGTTGTCCTCATTCATTTTATTTTCTTCTACTAAAAAGGAGGGTTCTTTGTTGATGTTCAATACTTTTCCATAATGCCTGGATCCTTTATTTTCATCTTTAAACGCTGTGATGACTTTGTAATCAAGAAATTTATTTTTTTTGCTAAATACTACTACACAAATCTCAAAACTATTTAGATGTTGTACGCGCAATAGCAAATAATACTCTTGTTCTTTTTCAATTCTTAAAATAGGATGTAAAATAGTTTTCTTATCTGTTTTGCTTACAATTTGCTCCACAATAGCTTCTGGTACAAATTGCACCAATGCTTTTCTTCCAATAATCAAGGTATCTGTCAGGTGTTTCAGATTGGTATCTGAGAGGGCAATAGGTAAAGAGGCTACTTTGAAAATTTTATTAAAGTCATTGATCTTAATAGGGGTATTACCTGTGAAGTCTGGCTTTTCATCCGCACAAGCCAATAGCAAACAAATCAAGCCTAAAAGGTAAGACCTACGCATGTTCCAATTTTTTGCTAAAATAGACTATCAAACCGAGTTTCTCAAAAGCTTTTATCATTAAATTTACATTACTATTGAGCTTGGGCAGCTAGCCTCAAGATGGGCAAAACGCATTCAATAGACCCATTGAAGTGGATATTAATTAAACTATGAGAGAAAAGTCATTAGATAACTTAAATGAGTCGGTGCCCGTCCAAAATAAGCGTGGTTGGCGTAAGCTATTGGCTTTTATGGGACCTGCCTATTTGGTGAGTGTGGGGTATATGGACCCAGGTAACTGGGCCACCGATTTACAGGGGGGTGCAAAGTTTGGCTACCAATTAATTTGGGTTTTATTATTAAGCAATTTGATGGCCATTTTATTACAAAGTTTAAGTGCCAGATTGGGTATTGTGCGTAGGTTGGATTTAGCACAGGCCAATAGAGAAACCTATCCGCCATGGATCAATTTCATTTTATATTTATTAGCAGAGGTGGCCATTGCCGCCACTGACTTAGCCGAAGTATTAGGCATGGCCATTGGGATTAAATTATTAACGGGTATGCCTTTAATTTATGGCACTATGATTACGGTTTTTGACACTTTTCTATTTTTATTCTTACAACGTTTTGGTATTCGTAAATTGGAAGCATTTATTTTGGTGTTGGTGGCTACCATTGGTTTTAGTTTTCTAATACAATTGTTTATTGCGAAACCCGATTTGTCTTATGCAATCAAAGGATTCATTCCTTCACAATTATCCCCAGAGGCCTTATACATTGCTGTAGGAATCATTGGAGCCACCGTAATGCCTCATAATTTATACTTACATTCTGCCTTGGTGCAAACAAGAAAAATTGAAAGAACGAGTAAGGGTATCCGAAAATCTATTTGGTATAATTTTATAGACAGTGTGGTAGCATTGAATGCAGCTTTTTTTGTGAATGCTTCTATTTTAATTTTAGCTGCTACTACTTTTTTTACAACAGGTAATATGCATGTAGCAAGAATTGAAGAAGCCCATGCAATGCTTGCGCCCTTATTGGGATCTAGATTAGCCCCCGTTTTATTTGCTATAGCTTTAATCGCCGCAGGCCAAAGCTCAACAGTGACGGGCACTTTGGCGG
>Ga0304729_1000586_pt1 | contig 26563 bp, 21 predicted proteins | sample C_131016_MF_Meta_FD_190475 | JGI IMG/M metagenome (GOLD analysis project Ga0304729, IMG submission 190475) | Freshwater microbial communities from Lake Croche, Canada to study carbon cycling - C_131016_MF_MetaG (v2) (version 2) | ecosystem: Environmental > Aquatic > Freshwater > Lake | place... | reverse complement strand
TTTTTTTTTATTTTTTTTTTTTTTATATTTTATTTTTTTTTTAAATTTTTTTTTTATAATTTTTTTTTAAATTTTTAAATAATAATTTTTTTTTTTTTTTAAAGAAAATTTTTATAAATTGCAATTTCGATTTAAATAAGAATAAAAGTTTTTGAATTTTATTTTTATTTAAATAAAAAATTAAAAAAATTGTACAACAAATAATAGTCCATTTAAAAAATTTTTTATATTTATAAATTTTTTGAAAATTGTTCCGATTTGAATTATCATTAATCAAAAAATTAAAACTAAATATCAAACTATTCAAAGATTTTGAAATAATTTTATTAAAATATCCACCTCTTACATTTAGAGTATTTTTATAAATAACAGGTGCTAAATTTGAATTAAGGATATTTTTATAAATAACAGGGACTAAATTTGAATTAATGAATTTTTTTTCAAATAATTTAGGTTCTAAAGAATTATATAAAAGTGACGTATTTAAACTTGACAATAAATTATTTATAATTAATTGATTTGAATAAAAACTTTTTGATTCTTCCAGAAAATATAATAATCTTTCCATTTTAAATAAAAATTTTTTAAATAAAATTTCTTTTTCAAGAACTGACATAGTTTTAGAAAAATTATTAATCTTTTTTATGCGATAATCAATAGTTTTATACAAAATTTTAAATTTATTTCCTTCTATCTCATTTAATAATATTATTTTTGAAGATTCAATAATTTTTTGTTTTGTTGTCATAAATATTTTCGAATTTTTATTGAAATTTTTATAATTTAGAAAAGTGCCAAGAACCAGATTCGAACTGGTGACACGAGGATCTTCAATCCACTGCTCTACCAACTGAGCTATCCCGGCGAGTTGAAAAAAAAATTTTTTTCAACTCTTTTCTAAAAAGTATACCTTAAAATTACTATTTGTCAATTATTTTTTTAAGAACAAATTATTTTAATTTTGCATCCACAATTTCTCGTGAATTTTTCTTTTCTTTTTGAGAATTAGGTATTGGAGATGGAGATAAAGATGGAACGTAAACTTTTGACTGATTATCTGAACTAACTTTTACTTTTTTATCTTTTGAATCAAGAGTAGTAGTTAATATTTTTTCAGTCTTACTATCTTCTTCTTTTTTAATGACAACTTTATTATCAAGCGTTAATAAAATACGTAAAGTTCTCATTTTTACATCACTAGGCATTGGATCAATTAATAAATTTTCTGAAACTAAATCTTCAATATATTTTGTTACTAATCTTCTTAATGGACGAGCTCCAAATAATGGATTATAACCTTCTTTTGTTAATTTCATTTTAATTTTTTCATCTACAATTAAATCAACTTTTTTTGTTTTCACACGTTGACTAACTTCTCGTATCATAATATCACAAATTTTACGAAGTTCATCAACTCGTAAAGGTTTGAAAATTATAATATCATCTAATCGATTTAAAAATTCAGGTAAAAATAATGTTCCTAATCTTTCCATTACAGCGTTTTTTAATGTTCCAGCAGAATTTTTTTCTTTTTTTTCATTAAAAGTTTGCTCTTCTAATCTTCGTAATGATTCTTGCTTTTCTTGTTTTTCCAATTCCAAACGTTGCTTTTCTTTAGCAGCAATATCTTTAAAAGAAAAAGAAAATTCCCCTACTATTTCTCCATGCACATCTCTTAAAAAATTTTCATTTATTGGCGAATTTAAAAATTTTAATGCTCCAGCATAAGAATCCGATGCATTGTAATAAGTAATTTCAGGTTCTTGATTTTTATTACTAATTTTCTTTTTTTCATTATTTTTCACAGGAAATTTTGTAACAAAACCTATTTTTTCTTCTTTTTTCTTTTCTTTTTGTTCTTCTTCCCATTCAGAACTTATTTCTTGTTTTGCTTCATTTTCTGCATTGATAATTTCTTGAATTTCTTCTGCTGCAGCATTTGATGTCATAATAATAACTGTATTATCAAAAGGAACTAACCGTTTTTGACTATCAGTAAGTCTTCCATCTTCCAAAATTTGTAATAAAATATTTAAAATATCCGGATGAGCTTTTTCAATTTCATCAAAAAGAACAACAGAATAAGCTTTTCTACGAACTGCATCTGTTAATTGACCTCCCTCATCATACCCAACATAACCTGGAGGTGATCCAATTAATCTAGAAACTGTAAATTTTTCCATAAATTCTGACATATCAAAACGAATCATGTCACTTTCTGCACCAAACATAGAAACAGCTAAAGCTTTAGTTACTTCCGTTTTTCCTACTCCTGTTGGTCCACAAAATAAAAAACTAGCAATTGGACGATTTGGATTTTGAATTCCCAATCGTGATCTTCGAATAGCTTTAGCAATGGCGACAATTGCCTCATCTTGTCCAATAACACGTTTATGAAGAGTATTTTCTAAATTTAAAAGTTTTTCTGATTCACCTGCTGAAAGAGTTTGAATTGGAATTCCTGTCATATTCGACAGTAAATTACTGATTTCTTCTTGAGTAATTCGTTTTTTTAAGAATGAAAAATCTCCTAATTGTCTTGCACGTTTAATTAAATTTGGATCATTTAAATTAGATAAATAATCTTTCCCGTATTCTGTAGAAAAATATCCTAATAAAACATAAATATTTTTTAAATCTGTGTCACTTAAATAAAGACGAGAACTATCGATTAAACTTTGAACAATTCCTTGTTTAAGAATTGGTGTTAATTCTTGTACATATTCTTTAAAAATTAAAATTCTTTTTTCTTCAATTTCTGAAAGAAGTTCTTCTGTAATTAGTTCTGACTCACGATCAATATCTAAAAAATCATAACTTCCTGTTAGAAAACAACGTAATGTAGGTAAGGTTTCTATTCTTCGTTTAATAATATGATTTTTCATTCCAAATTTTAAAAAAGGAATTAACATCATTCGAAAATGCCATTTTCCAATTACTTTGGTAGAAGCATATGCTCCTTTAAGATCACTCCATTCTCGAAATAAAAATAATGCAATTCTATAAACACTTAATTTAGGTCTTTTTCTATTAAGAATAGTTTCCATGATTTCAGTACTAATATCATAATTTTTTTTCACAGAAAGATTCGTTTTTCGATAAACGATTTTTTTTCTTAATCTTGGTTTACTAGAAGAAAATAATAATTCATCCACTCTTGCTAATACCGATAATCTCATTGTACTGAATAATTCTTGTCCTATCGGAGATAAAACTGTCTTTTCTAATTCTTCTGAAATCATTAAAGGTTCTTCTAACCAAGTTAAAAGAAAATTTCGATAAGAATTTTCAATTTCTTGTAGAATAAATTCAGCTGCAATATCTCCTCGTCGAAAAGCCTCTACTTTTAAGCGCCCAACATTTGTTAAAGAAGAATTAACAATTGAAGCAATAACTGATCCTTCTCCTACACTAGTCATAGCAATAACTTCTTTAGCTGCAGCTCGATCAACAACATCAATTGCTTTATCAGGAAGAAAACGATCATAAATATATCTAGCCGCTAAATTTGCAGCTAATTGCAAAGCACCAGGTAAAATTACAACATTATGAAAAGATTCAAAACTAGTACGTAATCCAAATAAAATATTTATTGTTTCTGGAATTGAAGGTTCTTTTACTTTAATTGGCTGAAATCGTCGATTTAATGCAGGATCTTTTTCAATTCTTTGATATTCTTTTAAAGTTGTTGCCCCAATACATTGAAACCCACTTCGAGATAAAACTGGTTTTAAAATATTAGCAGCATCAAGAGAACCTTCAGCAGATCCTGTACCTCCAAGATTATGAATTTCATCTATAAAAACAATAATATGAGGTTGGTCCATTACTTCATCTAAAACTCGTTGAAAACGTAACTCAAACTCTCCTCGGTATCTAGAACCAGCAACAATTCGAGCTAAATCTAAACTGACAATACTTCGTCCTTCTAGAATAAAAGGAACTAAATTATTTACAATTCGAGTGGCAAAAAGTTCAATAATTGCCGTTTTTCCGACTCCTGCATCTCCAACTAAAACGGGATTATTTTTTTGTCGTCGAACTAAAATTTCCATCATTTCTAAAAGCTCTTTTTCTCTTCCGAAACATTCTTCTAACAAACCTTGTCTTGCTAGTAATGTTAAATCGGTTCCATAGATTTCTAAAGCTGGGCCTCTATCTTCCTCCTCAGGATCTGCAAAAGGATCAAAACTTTCATCATCTATTGTTATTAAACTCATAAAAAAAATAATTCGTAATATTTACGCCATCCAAGCAACAGTAATAATATTTTCTTTTTATTAATTTAGAAATTATATAAAAAAGTTTTTTAAAAATTCTTTTAATATTTGTAACTTTTTTTCCTAATAAGAAATTAAAGAAAATTATATTTGAAAGAAATTTTTTTTCAATATTTGTTTAATTTTTGATAAGTTAAAAAGAAAAAATAACTTTTTAACTGTTTTAAGATTATTTCAAATTTATTTTAATTATTCTTATTCTTCTAATTTTAAGGAGATTGTTTAAAAATACCATAAATTAAACATTAATTAAAGTCTTTTGCGAAATTACTTAAAAAAATTTTGAAATTACGTATCAAAAGACATTTTATTTTTACTTAAAAAGAATAATTTTTTTCAGAAAAAGCTAGACCAGTTTCTTTAGAATAATAATTCATAAAATAAAGAAAGTCAAACCACTCTTTGGAGTTTTTAAAAATTAAAATTGCTTTAAGAAAAAAAGGTTTTCCTTGATAAAAAAAAATTGTTAAATCTGTTGTATGAATTTTTTTTTTATCCCAAAGTAAATTCATTCCATTACTAAGAATAAAGTTCTCTTGAAGAAAAATATCAGGATTTTTAAATAAAAAAGTTGCTGTTCCAGTTTTTCCATTTTTTGATTTTGTTAACTTTACTATTGGTAAAACAGATTCTTTTTTTCCTTCTAAAAATTGAATTTCAATTGTCATTTTAATCTCCATATAAATTAAACTGGGGAGGGAGGATTCGAACCTACGCGTGACGGAGTCAAAGCCCGCTGCCTTACCACTTGGCTACACCCCAAATTTTAAAAAAAGAATTATTCTTTTTTTAAAAAGATATTTATTAAAGAAATGGGCGAGGAGGGATTTGAACCCCCGACACCGTAGTTCGTAGCTACGTACTCTAGTCCACTGAGCTACACACCCTTAAACATAAAATGATAATAGCAAAAAAAACAAAAAATAAAAAAAAACAAATTACTTATTTAATTTTTTAAAAATTATTATACTTCTTTTGCTTATATCTAGTAGTATTAAGATTAAGAAACAAATTTATATTTATTATGAAAAAAAAATTTTCCCTCTTTGAAAATCTAGAAAAAAATCTTAAAACTATTGAAGATATTCATAATTCAGTTAAAATTACTTTAGGACCAACAGGAAAAATTGGAATTGTATCCAATGAACAAGGAAATTTAAAAATTATTACTACTGGTTCTATATTATTAAATTCCTTAGAATTTTCTTCAAATTCTTCTAACATTCTTTTAAAATTATTACAACAAGCTAGTTCAAAAACATCTCTTGTATCAGGAGATGGTTCAACAACAACAATTTTAATGGCATGTGAATTGCTTAAACTTTCTTTACGATTTCTTGGAAATGGCTATAATTCAATTGTATTAAGTAACGGCTTTAAAAAAATTTCTTATTTTCTTTTAGATAAAATTATTGAATTTTCAACTCCTATTAAAAAATTAGACGATCTTTTTGGAATTTTAAAAACAACTTTAGGAAAAAAAGTTTCAAAAGAATTAATTTTTTTAGTAAATCAATGTCTTTCTCAAATTGGTCGCGACGGATTAATTTTAGTAGAAGAAAATATTTCTGAACGAAATGAAATTGAATTAATTCAAGGAATTGAATTAGATAAAGGATTTGCTTCTTCTTATTTTGTTACAGATTTAAAAAATTTTCAAGTTATTTTTGAAAAACCTTTTATATTAATTACTAATATTTCAATTGATTCTATTAATCAAATTCGAGAAATCATTGAATATATTAAAACTACAAATCGTCCTTTGGTTATTATTGCTGAAGAAATAAATAAAGATATTATTTCTACTTTAGTTTTAAATAATCTTCAAAAAAAATTAAAAGTTGTTGTTATTAAATACAAAGGAATTCAATTCAAAAAAACTGGAATTTTAGAAGATTTATCATTATTGACACATTCTAATTATTTTGTATCAAATATTAAACAAGAAAAAAATATTTTAACTATTAATGATTTAGGTCAGGCTGAAAAAGTAATTATTGGAAAAAATAAAAGTACTTTTTTTATTTCTAAATTTTCTAAATTACTTGGCGAAAGAAGAATTAATGAATTAAATCGGGAATTATTGACAGCTGAATCAGAATATGAGAAAAGTCTTTTTAAAACTCGAATTGCTAGACTTTCTGGACATATTGCAAAAATTAAATTAGGAATATCAAATAAATATGAAATTGAAGAACAAAAGCAAAAAATTGAAAATGCACTTCAAACAATTAAGTCTTCATTAGAAGAAGGTATTGTTCCTGGAGGGGGGGCTTTTTATTTTTATTTACGTGAAGAAATATCTAATTGGGCGTATTTAAATTTAATTGGAGATGAAATTATTTCTAGTTATATTGTAAATGAAGCTTTTATTTCTCCATTTCATGAATTATGTAAAAATACAAATAATGAAAATCAACGCTTTTCTTATCAAACTATGTTGTTAGAAAAAGGTTATCCATTTGGTTACAATTTAACAGAGAATAAACTACTTCATACATTAAAGGAAGGATTGGTTGATTCCTCAAAATCAGTACGAACAATTTTATGGAATTCTTTGTCTTTAGTTTCCACAATTATTGTTAGTGATTAAGATTTAAAAAATATCTATCGTTTTGATAGATATTTTTTAAATTGTTGTTTTTTTAATCATTTTTGAAATTAAATGTCGAACAGTATTTGTTGGATATGCACCAAAATTCAAATATTTTGATAAAGTAATTTTATCAATATTAATTATTTTTGTTATTGGATCATAAAATCCAAATTCAACTAAACTCTTTCCGTCTCGTTTTGATAAATTTTCCATTAAAACAATACGATAAAAGGGTTTTTTTTTACGTCCAAGTTTTTTTAAGCGAATTTTTAACATAAAATTATAAAGAGTTATTCTTTTAATTTAACTTTTGAAAAAATTTCAAAAGGTAGAAGAGAGATTAAGAAAAATAGTTTTTAATGTTTCTTCTACTTCTTTTATTATACCTTGATATTAAGAATTTAAGAAAGATGAATTGTTTCTTCAATTTCAACTAAAATTAAAACTAAAAAATTGGTAAAACGAACACAAAAATAAATAAGCGAATTTAAAGCTTCTAAAGCTAAAATTCCAGAAACATCCATGGAAGAATTTTCAAATTGAATGGCAGGTAAAATTTTTCTCCATAATTGAAAATATGGAGTTGTTAATACAGAAAAAAAAGAAAATGGCCAAATATAAGGATTTATCATTGGAAGCCAATCAAAAGTCATTTTAGAGTAACAAAGAACTTTATAAAATTTAACTCCAATGTAAGAATATGACATAACATTAAGAAGAGTAACAGCAGAAAAATGAAGAAAATAAAAAGCGAATTTATTTTGAAGGAGTTGATTTATTTCTGGTGTTTTAAAAAATTCAATAATTGATTCGGCTGTTGTCATGGTTTTTTTATAGTTAATATACTATTAAATAATTTAATAGTATATTTTACCACCTCCCCATTTTTCCGCAACTATTTTAGGTTGAATTAAAATATGTCCAGCAATTGTAAATAAATCATCTTCTGTTAAAGCACGCATTCTTGGAAAAATATCAGCACTTTTAATACTTGGATGAATTTCAGCAATTGATTCTAAACCATCAAAAGATGTAGGATTTTTCATATAATCAACTAATCCTTCAATAGTATTTCTCGTTGGAGTTGCTAAACTTAATGCCTCTGTATCAAGACCAACATTTGGATTAGTCTTAGTAATTCCTCCAGTATGACAAACACTACATGTATTTATAAAAAGTCTTTTTCCACGTTTTACTTGTTCAGGTGTTAATGTTACATTTTTTGTTGCAGTTAATGGAACTGTACGTGTAGCATCATCTAATTCAATAGCCCATGAACTTGAACCACTAATAGTAAACATCGTTAAAAAAAGGAAAAAGCTAGAAGATAATGTTTTTAAAAAATTTTTCATAAAATAAAGTTTAAAAATATAAATATGTACCACGTAATCATATTATATGGTATTTTTTTTCCAATTTTTTTAATTTTTATTGAGTAAAAAGGGAATTGAACCCTTAAGAAAATTTTCGTCACATTTTGAGTGTGATGCGTTTACCAATTTCGCCATTTACTCTGATAAAAGTTTATCAAATTAAAATAAAAAAGTGTTGACTTTTTAAATAAATAAATTTTATTTTTATAATTATTTATAAGTTTTTAAAAAATTTTTTTAATTATGAATGAAAAAAAAAACCAAACAAATTTTGAAATTAACCAAGTAATTAATCAACCATATAAATATGGTTTTGAAACAAAAATTGAAAAAGAAAAATTTCCAATTGGAATTAATAAAGAAATTATTAATTTAATTTCAAATAATAAAAAAGAACCAATATTTATTCGAACTTTTCGTCAAAAAGCATTAAAACAATGGGAAAAAATGAGTTTCCCAAATTGGGCAAATTTAACAATTAATACTATTGATTTTAATAATATTACTTATTACTCCATTCCAAAAAAGAAAAAACAATTAAATTCTTTAAATGAAGTTGATCCGGAAATTTTAAAAACATTTGAAAAATTAGGAATTTCGTTAGATGAACAAAAAAAACTTTCTAATGTTGCAGTAGATGCAGTTTTTGATAGTGTTTCAATTGGTACAACTTTTAAAGAAAAGTTGGCAAAATTTGGAGTTATTTTTTGTTCGATTTCAGAAGCAATTCAATTTTATCCAAAATTAGTAGAAAAATTTTTAGGAAGTGTAGTTTCAAGTGGAGATAATTTTTTTGCCGCTTTAAATTCAGCAGTTTTTAGTGATGGCTCTTTTTGTTATATTCCTCAAAATATAACTTGTCCATTAGAATTATCCACTTATTTTCGAATTAATGATAAAGAAGCTGGACAATTTGAGAGAACTTTAATTATTGCTGAAAAAAATAGTTCGGTCAATTATTTAGAAGGTTGTACAGCTCCTCAATTTAGTGAAAATCAATTACATGCTGCTATTGTTGAGTTAATTACTTTTGAAAATGCAAAAATTAATTATTCAACAGTTCAAAATTGGTATAGTGGAAATGAATTAGGAATTGGTGGTATTTTTAATTTTGTAACAAAACGAGGTCTTTGTTTAGGAAAAAATTCTTCTATTTCTTGGACTCAAGTAGAAACTGGATCTTCTATTACGTGGAAATATCCAAGTTGTATTTTATTAGGAAAAAATACATCAGGAGAATTTTATTCTGTCGCTTTAACCAATCATTATCAACAAGCAGATACAGGCACAAAAATGTTACATTTTGGACAGAAAACTAAAAGTAAAATTATTTCTAAAGGAATTTCTTGTGGGAATTCAAAAAATTCTTATCGAGGTTTAGTAAAAATGAGTGAAAACGCCTCTTATTCCCGAAATTTTTCTCAATGTGATTCTTTCTTAATAGGTTCATTATCTTTAGCATCAACTTATCCTTATTTAGATATTCGAAATTCAACTTCGATTGTTGAACATGAAGCAAAAATTTCCCAAATAAGTGAAGAACAACTTTTTTATTTAACACAACGTGGAATTAATTTAGAACAAGCTGTCAGCTTATTAATAAGTGGTTTTTGTAAAGATGTTTTTACAAAATTACCAATGGAATTTGCAACAGAAGCTGATAAACTACTTTCTTTAAAACTTGAAGGAACAATAGGATAAAAAAAAAACAAAAATAAAAAAATGGAAAATAAACTTTCATTTTCTGTAGAGAAAAAAACTTTTTTAAAAATTGAAAATTTAACGGCATCTATTGAAAAAAAGCAAATTCTAAATAATTTTAATTTAAGTATTAAGGAAAACGAGACCCATATTATTATGGGTCCAAATGGTTCTGGAAAAAGTACATTATCAAAAATTTTAGCGGGTCATCCTGCGTATTCTGTTGAAACAGGTGAAATCGAATTTTGTAATAAAAATTTACTTGAGATGTCTCCTGAAGTTCGTTCTCATGAAGGAGTATTTTTAGCTTTTCAATATCCCATTGAAATTTCAGGAGTAACAAATTATGATTTTTTAAGAATTGCTTTTAATGAAAAACAAAAATACTTAGGATTAAAAGAATATGATCCTTTAGAATTTATGGAACTTACAGATACTTTTTTAAAAACTTTAAAAATAAAGCCCGAATTTTTAAATCGGAATTTAAATGAAGGATTTTCTGGTGGCGAAAAAAAGAGAAACGAAATTTTACAAATGTTATTATTAACTCCAAAATTAATTATTTTAGATGAAATTGATTCAGGCTTAGATATTGATGCAATGAAGATTATCTATGAAGCAATTGGTAAAATAAAAAAGAATAATGTCTCTTTAATCGTTGTTACCCATAATCCTAGAGTTTTAAATTATTTAAATCCAACTCATATTCATATTATGATAAATGGAAAAATAATTAAAACAGGAAATTTGGAACTAATTGAATCTTTAGAAAAAGAAGGTTATGATTTTTTTTTAAAATAATACATTAAAAAAAAAAATGTTTCTTTTGTCTTTTATTTTACTAAAAGACAAAAGAAACATTTTTTTTATTTCAATAACTCTTGATCAACAATTGCAATAGCCGCTTTTAAAAAAGCTTCTGCTTCAGGAGTAAATTTTTTCGATTCTTTGACAATAGTAATATAACTTGTATCTTTTGTTGTTAAATATTCTTGTAAAATAGAAACAAATTTTCCAATTAAGGCAACAGGATATCCATCTAAATAACCATTTGTTCCAGCATAAATTAAAGCAACTTGCTCTTCAACAGATTTTGGTGAATTTTGAGGTTGTTTTAAAAGTTCACGTAATCTTTGTCCACGAGCTAATTGTTGTAATGTTGCTTTATCTAGATCTGAAGAAAACTGAGAAAATGCTTCTAATTCTGCAAATTGAGCTAATTCTAATTTTAATTTTCCTGCAACTTGTTTCATAGCTTTAATTTGTGCAGCAGATCCAACACGAGAAACTGAAATACCAACATCAATAGCAGGTTTAATTCCTGAATTGAAAAGATCTTTTGATAGGAAAATTTGTCCATCTGTAATAGAAATAACATTTGTTGGAATATAAGCCGAAACATCTCCTGCTTCTGTTTCAACAATAGGTAAAGCAGTCATACTTCCTCCACCTAAATTTTGACTTAATTTCGCTGCTCTTTCTAAAAGACGAGAATGTAAATAAAAAACATCTCCTGGATAAGCTTCACGTCCAGGTGGTCGACGAAGTAATAAAGACATTTGTCGATAAGATTGAGCTTGTTTTGTTAAATCATCATAAATAACTAAGGTATGTTTTCCTTTATACATAAAATATTCAGCAATACTTGCTCCACTATAAGGGGCTAAATATTGTAAAGTTGCAGGATCACTGGCATTAGCAGCAACAATAACAGAATAACTTAAAGCTCCTCGTTCTTCTAAGATACTTACAGCTTGTGCAACAGTAGATGCTTTTTGACCTATAGCAACATAAACACAAATAACATTCTCTTGTTTTTGATTAATAATTGTATCCAAAGCAATTGAAGTTTTTCCAGTTTGTCGATCTCCAATAATTAATTCACGTTGTCCTCTTCCAATAGGAATCATAGCATCGATTGAAACAATTCCAGTTTGTAAAGGTTCACAAACTGATTGACGAGAAATAATACCAGGTGCTAAAGATTCAATTAAACGTGTTTCTGTTGTTACAATATTTCCTTTTCCATCAATCGGATTAACTAAAGCATCAACAACTCTTCCTAATAAATCTGTTCCAACAGGAATTTGAGCAATTTTTCCAGTTGCTCGAACACTACTTCCTTGCATAATATTACGACCTGTTCCCATTAAAACAGCTCCAACATTACTTGTTTCTAAATTTAAAGCAATTCCTACTGTTAAATCTTCGAATTCTAAAAGTTCTCCAGAAGAAACATTTTCTAATCCATAAATACGAGCAATTCCATCCCCGATCTGTAAAACAACTCCAACATCTGCAGTTCGTGTTGTTGTTTGAGTATATTCATTTAATTTTGTTTGAACAAAATTTGTTAATTGATTGACAGTTTTCATATATTGAAATATTTGGTTTTCGAAAATTTTTTCTATTGAATTTTGACTGTAAAAAGTTTTTAAAAAAATCTTAATTAAAAATTTATGAAATTAGGAAAAAAATTAGTAGTAAAAAAGAATATTTTTTTAAATTTCATTAAGAAGAAGACGAAATTCTTTTAAAATACTAAAATCTATAAGTTTTGATTTATACTCAATTACCAATCCTGCTAAAAGACGTGGGTCATAAAAAACATTCAAAATAATCGACTTAGAATTTGTTACTTTTTTTAATGTATCTAACATTAATTTACTTGAATTTTCTTCAAGAAAACCTGCCGTTGATAATTTTACATGTTTTATATTTTTAAATGCCAATAAAATTTTTGAATATTCTTTTGCAATTTCTGGGATTAAATATAAATGATTTCTTTCTTGTAAAACTCTCAAAAAAGCTTTTGACACTTTTGTTAATCCAGGAAAAATAGTTTTTAATAAAGCAATTTTTTGTTTTTCTGAATATGTTGGATTTTTATAAAAATCATTTAATTTTTTTGAACTTACAATTGTTGAACTTAATAACAATAATTCTTCTCCTACAATGAAAATATTTGCCGAAATTGTTTTTTGTTGAGGTTCCGGAGAAAGATTCGACATATCAAAAAAAACTCTTTTTTCTTTGAGAGGTTGAAATTGTTTAATCGTTTGAAATAATACTTTAGCATAAGTAGTAACAACTTTTTTTGGAAAATTCATTTTTTCGCCCCTCCCAATTTTAAAAGAATTATTTCTAATAGTTTAGTTTGTTCAGTGTAGGCTAAAAATAAAAATTGACGAAGTATTTTACTAACAGTAAAATAAATTACATAGCGTTGTAATGATAAAAAAGTTTTTGTTTCACAATTATTTACTAAATTTTCTGTTGTTGTAAAAGTTTCAAGAAATCCAGCTTTTACTATTTTATATTTTCGATTAACAATGTCTAATTTTTCTTGTTGATAAAAAACTTTCCAAGTTTGTAACCAAAATAAACTTTGAGTTAACCCTTTTTCAGCTTGATAATAATAATTTGAAGCATTTACAACATCATTTTGTGCATTTTCAATAATTGTAATAATTTCTGATTGACGATCAGTTAATGTTTTACTGAAAGAAACTTTATTTGCATAAACTAATAAACCAATTAAAATCAGAATATTAAAAACATTGGTTTCTAAGAGATTCGTATTAAACTCAAAAAAACTCTCTTCCTGATTCAGGAAAAAAGATAAAAAATTCCAATTCATAAATTTAAGTAACTAAGGTTTTACTAAAATGATAACAGATATAAAAATTATAATTTAAATTTTCTAACAAAGAATACTCTTGTAAAACCAGTTAAATCTGGGATAATATTTAAGAATAAATAAGCAGATTGAATAGAGAGTTCACCTTTTAATTTGCTTAAGAGTTGGACATTTTCTTGTTGTACCAATAAAATTTCGTTTTCAAAATTTTCAGTAGAATAAGTTTGAACCAGTTTTACTTGACGTGTCATTTCGGAAATTTCTGAAGTCAACACTCCAATACAAGTTGTTAATTTTTCATAACCAAACGTTAAAAATAAAAGCGATTTTCTTAATCGACTATTTACAAAATCTGCACGTTCATTTAATTGTTGTGAAATAGGCGAAATAAAAAGAAAAGTTACAACTACCGATAAAAGAAGAAATTCAATCGTTTCTGCAAGAAACGATAAATCAAAATCAAAAAGACCACTTTTAGTTAGAAGAAGTGTTTGCACAAAAATCATAAAGTTATTTAATTTTTGATTTAATAAATGAAAATGTAGTTTGGCTTAAATTTTAAGCCAAACCATATTTTTTATCCTGCAAATGGATTTGCAAAAAGTAAAGAAAGGGCAACTACTAAACCATAAATTGTTAATGATTCCATGAAAGCTAAACTTAATAAAAGTGTTCCACGAATTTTTCCTTCAGCTTCAGGTTGACGAGCAATTCCTTCAACTGCTTGACCAGCAGCATTTCCTTGTCCAATTCCAGGACCAATACCAGCAAATCCAACAGCAATAGCAGCAGCTAAAACAGATGCAGCAGCAACAATAGAATCCATAAATAAATTTTCTCTAATATCTCAAAGAATTAACAAATTTCGAAAAATAAATTTTTTATTCAATTACTTCTCCAATATAAGCAGAAGCTAGTGTCGCAAAAATTAATGCTTGAATTGTACTTGCAAAAAGTCCTAAAACCATAATAGGAACTGGAATAAACAAAGGAACAACAGAACAAATAACTGTTACTGTTAATTCATCTGCAACAATATTTCCAAATAATCGGAAATTTAATGACAAAGGTTTTGTAAAATCTTCAATAATATTAATAGGTAACAATAAAGGAGTAGGTTTAATATAACGCGCAAAATATCCAATTCCCTTAATTTTAAATCCAGCTCCAAAATAAGTTAAAGAAGTTAAAATAGCTAAACAAGCAGTTGTATTAATATCATTTGTTGGAGCAGCGAATTCTCCTTGAGGAATTTCAATTAATTTCCAAGGAATTAAAGCTCCTGCCCAATTACAACCCAAGATGAAAAGAAAAATTGTTGCAATAAACGGTAAAAATTGTGAATAATAAGAAGGTCCCATTTGAGTAATGGCAACACTTTTTATTAAATCATAAATTACTTCGACAATATTCTGTAAAGCTCCAGGAGTTTTTTTTAAATCAGATGTTCCCAAAAATAAAAAAATGGATAAAAAAACTACAACTAAAGTAGAAACAAATAAGGTTTCTCCATGTAAATGTAAATCTTCTGTAAAATTTATATACAAATGAGATCCAACATCAATGTTTGACAAAAGAATGGTAGACATATAATTAACTTTAATAATTTCAATAAGGAAAAAATCTTCCGTAAGAAAAATTTTGAAAAAAAAAAGTTTTTTCTTTTTTCATTGAACCTTTTTTTTAAAGAATAAACAAATTTCTTAGGAAACAAAAAATGAGTTTTTCTATTTCTACAAATTAAAAAATAAAATATTTAGTTTGAAGAAGTAGGAATCTTTTCATTTACGTCTATTTTCTGATATTCACTATTACTATTATAGCCAATAGAAATTCTTTTCACTAAATAATTTAAAATAAAATTAAGAGAAGAACTAGAATCGTCATTTGCCGGAATTGGGTAAGGAATTAAATCTGGATTACAATTAGTATCTACAATTGAAATTGTTGGAATTCCTAATCTTAAACATTCTTGAATTGCTAAAGAATCTTTTAATTGATTAGTAAAAATTACAACATCTGGTAAAGATGTCATATTTTTAATTCCGTTAAATAACCGACGAAGTTTTTCAATTTCTTTTCGTTGTTGACTATAGTTTTTTTTTGATAAATGTTCAAAAGCTCCTTTTATTTCTTGTTGTTCAAGAAATTTTAAACGTTCGATTTGTTTTTGAACTGTTGACCAATTTGTTAACATCCCCCCTAACCAACGATAATTAATATAAAAACTATCACAACGTTTAGCTTGTTTAGCAATAATTGAAGAAGATAAACGATTTGTTCCAACAAATAAAAATTTTCCACCTTTTTCAGCTTTTTTTTGTAAAACATTTCCTGCTAAACGAAGAAGTTTTGATGTTTTTACTAAATCAAAAATATGATAACCATATTTTTCATAAAGAATATAAGGAGCCATTTTCGGATTCCACTCTTTGGGAGGATGACCATAATGAACCGATGCTTTGATATATTGTTTTGCTATTTCTTTTTTGTCTATTTGTTCATTCATTTTTCATTTTTTATGAGTATTTTTAAAAATTCTTTCATTATGAAATTCTAATCTTTAAAGCAATAAACACTATCAAGATAACTTTTATAATTTAAAAATGCCGAACCTGCTGGAATTAGTCTACCAAGAATAATACACTCTTTCAATCCTCTTAACCAATCCGAAGATCCTTCTAAAGCAGCTTTTGTTAATACACGTTTTGTTTCCTGAAAACCGGCTGCAGATAAAAATCCATCTTTACTTAAAGATGAGGTAGTTGTAGATACTAAAACTGGTTCGTATTTTGGAATTTTTTTTCTAAATTTGGTCGATTTAAAAATATAACAAATTTCATTAAGTAAAGACAAACGAATTAATTCGCCTGGTAAAAAAGGAGTATCTCCAGCTTCTTTAATTTTTACTTTTGATGTCATTTGACGAACAACAATTTCAATATGTTTACTTGAAATATTAACACCTTGAGATTGATAAATTGATTGAATAGAATTAACAAAAATTAATTGAAATTTTAATAAACTTCTTTGTGTTCCTCTTAAAATTCCATCAAAATTTGAATGATATTGAAATAACAGATCCAATAATTCATGAGCATCAATTATTCCTTCAGTTATTGGTTCTCCTAAATCAATAAATTTTCCTATTTCTACTAAAAGACTAGAAGTTAAAGGAAATTTATATTCTTTTAAAGGATTTACATATTCTAAAAAGTAAAAATTTGTTTCATTGTATTGAAGAATTAAATCTTCCTTTTCTCTTTTTTTATTTTCATAAATAGCAATCTTTTTTCCGCTTCCCCAAGGGAATAACTTTCCATGCTTATATTGAAATAACTGATCCTGAAAAGAATTTTCAAATTTATTTTTTTTTTTAATTTTTAAATCCATTTCAAAAGGTTGCCAAAAAGAAAATTTTTCTTTTTTATAAAAAATTAATTTTTGCATGTATTTTCCTTTTTTTTTTAACGTAAAAAAATAAATTTCTCCTATTTCTGTTAAATTAGGAGTCAATGTAAAAGGAGAAGGAATAGGAAGAACTTTATAAATTCTTTCCTGAAACACTAGAATTTCTTCCTTAAAAGAAAGACTTTGCCCTAAGTAAATAATTTGTTTTTCATTTTCTTTTTCTTGTTGTTTTTTTGTTTTAGAATCTAAATCAGGAAAAAATTCTCGAAGAGTACATTTAATTATTCCATTAAAAATAGTTCGAGAATTGGCTACTCTTTTTTCATTTCCCATGAATTTTTTTATAAAAATACCAGGTTTTATAGCAAGAAAAGCTTTATCTTTTGGTTTTCTAGCTTCAATCAACTCTTCAATTTTTGGTAAACCTTGAACAATATCTTCAGTTTGTTGAGTATAATTGATAAGAGTAGCAAACATTTTATTTTCAAGAACAAAATCTCCTTGATTATAATTAAGGATTGTTCCTCTTGTTAAAAAAATTGGTATTGCATGTTGATAAATAATTTGAAAGCCATCTTTTTTTAAAAAAAATCCAGAACAACTAAAAATAGATGTTTCATTTAAAAAATTTCCAGAACGAATAATAGTTTTTTTATTTTGAAATAAAGAATAATCATTAACTTGATCTGAATTAATTTTAAAAATATCTGATTCACTAATAAAGAAAAAAGTTCGCATATATTTTGAATCTTTATGACGAATTGAATAAACTAATCCTTCATAACAAGAAAAAATCTCAATATAACCTATTACAGTATGTTCATCAATATATTGATGATTTCTTACTAAAAAAGAAAACTTTAGAAAACAATTTTTAATAGATTTTATTAAAGAATTAAATTCAAAATGAATTTCTTTTTTTTCAGAGAAAATAAGACAAGAATCTTTTTTTATTTGAATAAATCCTTTTAATGGACTTATAATTTTTAATTTTGCCAAAGCTTTTTGTTTAGATAAATTGGTTAATGAAAGCATTTTTACTTCATTTGGAAGCGAAAAAATTTTTCCTGATGCAATCCAAAGAACTCCATCATCTTGATTAACTTTGATAATTCTTTCTTCAATTCCCCATTCTTCATCTTCAGAAACCAATTCATCTAGAAATTCTTCTTTTTTTTCTCGTAAAATTTTTCGAACAACTAAATTTTCAAATTTTACTTCACCAGCAATTGTTGTATAAATAGGTTTTAAACGACGTATTCCTCGAGAAAAAGATTGAAGAGAATATTCTCCTATTAATTGTCCTTTTTTAACAAAAGATGTAGTTGAAATATATAAATACGAACCTACATTTAAGTACATTTCTTTTTTTTCTCCTTTCCAATTAAGAATTGTAAATTTTGTTTCTTGTTGTAATTTTAAAACAACAACTCCATGATTCGTTCTATATGAAAAAGCTTTTAATGATTTTGGAATTAAAAATTTTCCCGAAAAGGGTGCAAAGATTTGTTTGTTTGTTTCTCCAGTAAAAATTCCTCCTGTATGAAAAGTTCTCATTGTTAATTGAGTTCCTGGTTCACCAATTGATTGAGCAGCAATTATCCCAACAGCTTCGCCTAAGGAAATTTTTTTTCCTTGAGCCAAATCCCAACCGTAACATTTTTGACAAATCGATCCATTGGATTTACAAGTTAAAGAAGAACGAACATTTAATGTTAAAGGAGCAAATGAAGTTAATTCTTGTAAAAATTCTTCGTTTAAAGTTTGGTCTAAAATTTTTGGTAATATTTTTGCTTGAAAAAATTCTTGTTTTTTTTTCTTTTTTGAAAACCAAAATTTTGTTTGATTTTGAGATTTAATAGGAAGAAATGATTTAATAGAAAGTAAATTTCGCCCTATCAGATTTTTTGTATTAGAATTTGAGTTTAATAAAAAAATAATTCCTTCTTTAGTTGAACAATTAATTTCACGAATTACTAAATCTTGAGCAACATAAATTAATCGACGTGTTAAATATCCTGAATCTGCCGTTTTTAATGCAGTATCTACAATTCCTTTTCTTGCTCCATAAGAAGAAATAATATAATCAATAGAACTTAATCCTTCTCGAAAATTAGTTTGAATTGGTAAATCAATAATTTTTCCTTCTTGGTCAGACATTAAACCTCGCATTCCAACTAATTGTCGAACTTGAGACATATTTCCCCGAGCACCTGAAAAAGCCATAATATATAAATTATTTGCTGGATCAAAATGTTGATAATAATCAATAATTCTATTTTTTAAACCTTCCGTAGCAAGATTCCAAGTGTCAATAATAGTTTGAAATCGCTCAGTATCAGAAATTAAACCTTGTTGCCATTGATTGCTAACAAAATCAATTTCTTTATTTGCATTATCTAAAAATTCTTTTTTGGAATCAGGTGTTTTTAAATCTTCAATATTAATTGAAATTCCAGCTGTTGTAGCATAATAAAATCCTAAAAGTTTTAAAGAATCAAGTAAAGAAGAAGATGCTAAATTTCCAAATTGTGTAAATGTTTCGTGAACAATTGCTTCTAAAATTTTTTTTGTTACTGTTCGTGTTAAAAGCATAGTTTTATTTTTTTATTGAATTTTTAAAATTAAGACTAAAAATTACACGTCCTGGAGTTGTTTCTAAAAATAAATCTGTTAGTTGATAAGTATTTTTAGAAATAAAACGAGCAATTAAAATTCCTAAATTAGTAAGAAAATAAAATTTTTGTTGGTTTTTTCCAATTTGAAAACTTTTATAAAGAATAATTTCTTTTTGATTAATTTTAAAGTTTGTACTTGTATCTAAACAAATAAGTTTATTTTTTTCTTTTTTTATTTTAAAAGAAAAACTAGGATAACGAACTAATATCGGTGTATGAAGTGTAATTTTTTTTTGAGAAAAAGCAGATAAAGCTTGAAATTCTGTTGAAAACCATTTTTGTAACAAAAATTTATTTTTCGTAATCATTAATGTTAGATAATAACTCCCAATAACCATATCTTGAGTTGGTTTTAAAATAACTTCACCATTAGAAGGTGATAAAACATTATATGAAGGTCGCATCATTGTTTTAGCTTCTAATTGACTTGATTCATATAAAGGTAAATGAACGGCCATTTGGTCTCCATCAAAATCTGCATTAAAACCAGTACAAACTAATGGATGTAAATGAATGGCTTGACCTAAGACAATTAATGGATCAAAAGCTTGAATTCCAAATCGATGTAATGTTGGAGCACGATTTAAAAGAATTGAATGTTTTTCAGTTAAAGAAGCTAATAAACTCCATACAAAAGGTTTGTTTCTTTTTAAAATCAAAGTTGCAACTTTTGTATTATGACTTGGAGCTTGAATTTTTGTTTTCAATAATTCATTAAGTAAAAAAGGTTGAAATAATTCAACGCCCATTTCATAAGGTAATCCACATTGATTTAATCGTAAATTTGGTCCGACAATAATAACTGAACGACCGGAATAATCTACTCTTTTTCCTAGTAAAGATTGACGAAATCTTCCTTGTTTTCCCTCAAGAATTTCTGTTAAACTTTTTAATGGTTTATTATTTAAACACAACGTTTTTTCTTTTGATAATCTTGCATTATCAATTAATGAATCTATTCCTTCTTGTAATAATTTTCTTCCATGAGTTGTAATTAATTCAGGAGGAATATATTGATACATAAAATCAAATAAACGTTGATTTCGTGTTATAATTAACCGATAAATTTCATTAACATCAGCTGCAACTAATCGTCCATTTTCTAATTCTACTAATGGTCTTAAATTTGGAGGTAAAACAGGTAACACTGTTAAAATCATCCAACTTGGATTTGTTTTTGTAGATAAAAAACTTTCTAAAATTCGAATCCGACGGATCATACTTTTCTCTGGCACATAATGTCCATTAAAAATAAAAAAAGATTCTGTATTAATAAAAGATCTCTCTTTTTCAATTTCTCTTTTTAAATCAATACTTTCTAATGCTGCTTTTAAAATCTCTGATCCACGTCGTTTTTTATATTTATTATTATTTTCAAAATTAGAATCACTACTTCCTAAAGAATAAGTTAAAGGATTTGTATAAAAATTTGTAAATTCATTTTTATTTTCTTCAAATTCTGGATACACAAAAGGATATAAAGGATTGAAAGAATCAATTTCTTCTTCTCGAAAATAAACAATATCTTCAATATCTGAAATTTTTAATTCATCATCAAAACAACTTAAAATTAAACGTAAATAGTTAGGAACTCCTTTTAAATACCAAAGATGAGTTATTGGACAAGTTAACTCAATATACCCCATTCGATATCTTCGAACTCGTGATTCAATAATTTCAACAAAACAATCTTCACAAATTTTATCTTTAATAAAGCCATTATATTTACCACACTTGCATTTCCAATTTTTAATCGGTCCAAAAATTTTTTCACAAAATAATCCTCCTGTTTCAGGCTGATGCGTTCGAAAATTAATAGTTTCTGGTCTTTGAACTTCCCCAACAATTTCTCCTGTCGGTAATGTTCGATCAGCCCAACTTCGAATACGTTGGGGTGAAGCAATACTTATTTGTAAATAGTCAAAGGAAGCATGAAGATTTTCTAAACTTGCTAAAATTTTTTCTACTTCATTAATTTCTTCGTAACTTTTCATTTTTTTTATTTTTGTCCAATTGATTTTTTTCTAAAAACTAAAAAAAGAAATAAAATTTTTAATTTTCTTGTATTGATTTTAATTTTTGAAGAAGAGAAATTTTTTCTTGCTCTTTCTCAAAATTTAAAATTTCAGATTTTTTTAACATTTCCATTGTTTTTGAAAATTGTTCAATTTTCTTTCGGGTTAATATAGTTCTTAATTTTAATCGATTTTCTAAGTCAATAAAAATATCTTTTTCAATATCTTCCGTATTTGCTGTTGTATAAAATCCTCCTTCAAATTTTTTTAGACAAAAATCTAAACCTAAAGCATTTAATTCTCTCATTAAAGCAAGGAAAGATTCTGGAATGGAAGGACTTGGTTTTTGAGTTTCATGATTTATTAAAAGACTTTCATACATATCATTTCTTCCATCAATATCATCTGATTTAATTGTTAGTAATTCTTGCAATGTATTTGAAGCACCGTAAGCTTCTAAAGCCCAAACTTCCATTTCTCCAAAACGTTGTCCACCTTTTTGAGATTTTCCAGCTAAAGGTTGTTCAGTAATCATAGAATACGGACCAATAGCACGTGCATGAATTTTATCCTCTACTAAATGAATTAATTTTAGAATGTAACTTTTTCCAACAGTAATGGGATTATCAAAAAATTCTCCAGTTCGACCATCTTTCAATAATATTTTTCCTGGAGATACATCATTAAAAATCCACGAACAATTTGTCTTTATGGCCGCTTCTTTTAATTTTTGATTTACTAAAATTCGTGATGCTTCTTTTCCATAAATTTCATCAAAAGGAGTAACTTTGAAACGTTTTCCTAATTTTTCTCCTGCTAAACCTAATAAACATTCAAAAATTTGACCAACATTCATTCGTGAAGGAACACCTAAAGGATTAAAAATAATATCAATTGGAGTTCCATCCGGTAAATAGGGCATATCTTGTCGAGCCAAAATTCGTGAAACAATTCCTTTATTTCCATGTCTTCCTGAAAGTTTATCTCCTAATTGTAATTTTCGAATTTGAGCAATTGAAATTCGAATCATTTCACAAGAAGTTGATAAAGTTTCTTCTTCTTTTTTTAAAAAAGCTGTTGAAACAACTCGAACATCCATAACTCTTCCTTCTGTACCATGAGGTACTTTTAAAGAAGTATCTTGGAATTTTTTGTCCGCTTTTATTCCGTATAAAGCACGAATTAATTTAGCTTCTGGAGAAGTATCTTCTTCACAAGGCATAACTTTTCCAACTAAAACATCATGTTCTTTTACATAAGAACCAATTTTTACAATTCCATCTATATTTAAATGTCGTTGAAGATATTTATTTAAATAAGGAATATTATTACTTAATTTTTCACTTCCTTCAATTCCATAACTTAAATTTGTTTCATATTGTTCGATATGTACAGAAGTTAAACAATCATCTAAAAGAATTCGTTCATTAATAACAATGGCATCTTCGTAATTATAGCCTTCCCAAGGCATGTAAGCAATTGTTAAATTTCTTCCCAAAGATAATTCTCCATCATGAGTACTTGGACCATCAGCAATAATTTGTCCTGAAAAAACTTTCTCTCCACTCCAAACAAGAGGTCTTTGATTAAACGAAGTTTCTTGATTTGATTGATAATATTTTCGTAAATAATAAGTAATTTTTTGTTTAAAACAATCTGTGATAATTATTGAACTAGAAGAAGCAAAAAAAACTATTCCTTCACAATAAGTTTTTATTACCATTCCAGAATCTAAAATAGAACTTGATTCAAATCCAGTTCCAACTATAGGTTTTTGAGGATATAATAAAGGAACAGCTTGTCGTTGCATATTAGAACCCATTAATGCTCTATTAGCATCATTATGCTCTAAAAATGGAATTAAAGCAGTTGCTAAAGAAACAACTTGTAAAGACGAAGTCGTGATAAAATTAATTTTTTCAACTTTTTGAACTGAAAAAACATAATTATCTTTAATAGAGAGATATTCTTTTTGAATTTTTTTTGATTTTATTAATGCAAGATCTCCAAAAGCAATTTTTATATCTGCTTCTTGTTCAGGATTTAAAAAAATAGGTCTAGTTTTTGAAAAAACATTTCCATTTTCCATAAAAAAATATGGAGTTTCTAATGAACCTAAAGAATTAATTCGTCCATATAAAGAAAGAGACATTATTAATCCTGCATTTTGACCTTCGGATGTTTCAATTGGGCATAATCGACCATATTGACTTGGATGAATATCACGAATAACAGTACTTATATGATCTCGTTTTAATCCATTTGGACCAAAAACACTGATTCTTCGTTTATGGGTTAATTCAGCTAATGGATTAATTTGATCCATATATTGAGATAACTGACTGGTTTTAAAAAATTCTTTAATAGCACTTGTAACAGGACGAGGATCGATAATCCATTCTCCTTCTTCATAAGACACAGCAAGATCAAAATCAAATAAAGATCGTTCACTAGTTGGAAACGATGAACCTTGTGTTAAAAATTTTTTTAAACGCGAAAAACCTACTCGAATCTGATTTTGTAATAATTCTCCAATCGATCGAATTTGTTTATTTTTAATATGATCAATATCATCACTAATTCGATCATAATATTTTAATTCAATTAATCCATCAATAATTCCAATAAAATCATGAGCTGTTAAATACGTGATATCCTTTGGTAAATTTAGTCCTAATTTTTGATTAATTTTATATCGACCAATTTCCCCTATAGAAAAACAAGCAGAACGTTTATTGTAAAATAAACGTTTAATAATAAGAGCAGTTTCATAATCTTTCTCTTTATCTAACGGTTCTTTTTTTGAAGTATATTGATTATTTGTTAAATGAAGTGGATATTTTAAACTATCCGAAATTTCTTGAAAACTTAAACCAAAATAACGTAATAAATCGTAGATAAATAGTTTATTACTCTCTGAATCTTGTTCATTTTTTTTTGAGATTTCAGTTTTTGATTTAAATTCATTTAATTTCATGTAAATTCGGTCTTTGTTTAATCCATTATGATCTTTATTTAACAAAGAATTTAAAGTAATATCTTCTTCATAGTTCTGAGCGTTAAAATCTTTTGTAATTTTTTTTATTTCTTTTTCTGAAAAATTTTTTTGATCTAAAATAAATTTTGTCCAAAGTCCTTTATTTGAAATAATAGTTGCCGTATAATGAGTTTTTTTTGATAAACCGAATTCTTTACGAAAATAGATTCCTGGACTTCGTATAATTTGACTTATAATGATTCGCTCACAACCACTAATAATAAAAGTTCCTTCTTCGGTCATTAAAGGAATTTCTCCAAAAAAAATATCTTGTTTTACACGTATTTTCTTTGTTTTTATTTGATTAGAACTTCGTAATTTTTTAGAAATTTTTCCCAAAGAATTTTTTGATGATTTTAATTCAATAAAACTTTCATGATTCATTGGTTTTTTATTTTGATCTAAAAAATAAGAATATTCACCTTTAATAAAAAATTGAATCGAATATGTTAAATCACGTTCTAAACAATCAGAAATATTAAATAAAGGACCATGAAGTTTTATTTCATTTTGAAATAAATAAAGCAAGCATGCAATTTTTTTTCTTCTTAAAACTCTTATTTTTGCAAAAAAAGGATTTGGAAGATTTACTAATTCTTCACTAATTCCATTAATTAAAAACCGATAAAAACTTCCTCTTTGTGCTTCTGATAAATCACTTATATTATTTACAAAAACATTTTTCATAATTTTTTTTAAATTTTAATAATTAATTTAATTTAACTTAATTTAAAATATCTTTTTATTTAATATATATTATTAATTATTAATCTTCGAAATTAATTAAAATTAAAATAATCATATTCGTTATATGATTATTTTTTGCCTATTTTTTTTTTTAAAAAAGTATACATAATTTTTTATTAAAAATCAGAAGAATTAATAACAAATTTCATTTGCTTTTTCAAAGGATCAAAATTTTTTTTAATTTTTGACTTTTTTCTTGCTACAGTATTTTTATGAAGGATTCCTTTTTTTACTGATTTATCCAGAAAACTAAAAAATGTATTTAAAATTTTTGAAGTAAGAATCAAAGTATTTTTTTTTTTTTTTATTTTTTTTTTTATTTTTTTTTTTTTTATTTTTTTTTTTAGATTTTATTTTTTTTTTTTTTTTTCTATATTTTCTTCTAATTTTATTTCTTTCATATTTTTGATTAATAATTTTGCCAATGTTTTAATTGTCGAAATATATCGACGATTAATCATACGATTTCGATTATTTTGGGTAACAATTTTTCGGTTTTTTTGTTTTTTATTCATTTTTAAAGTTCGATATAAGTATTAAATTTAATAAAAAAATAACCTCCTTAGAGATTAGGAATTTTGTTCTTTCTTAAAATCATACCATAATTTTAAATTACACCATAATAAAAAAGAAAGAGAAATTAAAAACTAAAAGAAAAAAGATTTTTAGAAATTAAAATTTCATGCTATAATGATACCGTACTTTAAAAAATAAAAAAAGTTTGAGAAGTATAAAACTAACAATATAATTTTCTTTTTCAATATGGCAAAAAATAAAGGACCTCGTATAACAATTACTTTGGAATGTACTGAATGTCGTAAAAATGAAAAAAAACGATCCCCTGGAGTTTCTCGCTATTTAAGTACAAAAAATCGTCGAAATACTCCGGAAAAAATGGAATTATTGAAACATTGTCGTTATTGTAATAAACATACAATTCATAAAGAAACAAAATAAAGAAAATAAAAAAAGGAGAAAATTAACAAATGAGTCAATGGAATCAAAAAAAAACAAATATAAATCCTGAGAAAAAACGAACAAATTGGAATCAAAGTTTAAGATCCACATCAAAACCAAAAAAACAA
>Ga0304729_1000585_pt1 | contig 26581 bp, 19 predicted proteins | sample C_131016_MF_Meta_FD_190475 | JGI IMG/M metagenome (GOLD analysis project Ga0304729, IMG submission 190475) | Freshwater microbial communities from Lake Croche, Canada to study carbon cycling - C_131016_MF_MetaG (v2) (version 2) | ecosystem: Environmental > Aquatic > Freshwater > Lake | place... | reverse complement strand
CTAGTTAGTTGGGATTCGAAGTACGGGTAATCCAGTACCTATACAGTGTCTGGAGAACTCTTGCTTGGTCAAGGAATACCTAGTCCCTAGTGGTAATTCAGAGTCAGAGGCTATTACCCTAAACCAACCTTCTCCTCCTCCGTAGCTAAGCCGATAATTCGAATGGCTTTCCGATTCGATAACAAATTTATTCATGTCGTCATCGTTTTTAGCAAAAGCTCTTTGCATTTCTGGAGAAGGTTCAATGAGGAGGTAATCCACTAGAGCCTCTTCAGAAAAGACGATTGTCTTTGATTCTAAAAAGGTCAAGAGGGCCTCCAGATGCGTTGGATCAGCCGTTGAAATCTTTAGCCCATCCAATGTTGGTGCAAGGCTGACATAAACATCTTCATCGCTTTGTTTGCCTAAAAGCCCTAACTTGAAGTGAAGCGTCTGATCAATGATCATCCGCTTTGCAGTCTCCATCGAACAGTGCGCTTGTTCAAAGTGCTCCATCCAACAGTCGTGAGCACTCTGCCTAGATAGGTAGTCAGAATATTTCATTGACATCGCACAGCGTTCGCAATTTACCCAGACGTTTGCTGAATAATCTGCACCATTGGGATTACGGTAGCCTTCCGCGGAAAGGAACTTGAAAACCTGTTCCGGCAAACCGGTGCGATGGTTGCGGTGACCATACCGTTGATAGGGTGAATCTAGATAAAGAAGGCCACAGCTGCAGGTCTCAGAACCATCTTCACGAGAAAAGTCCATGTGAACGTCTGGCTCTGGCTGTAGTTGTGGATCAATTCCATTGGTTTGTCCGATAAGTGAATCTGGGTAGTAATACCTGAATATTGCTAGTTCTGACTGTGGGTACTTAATAATGTGTGTATCCATGGATTCCAATCTTGATTGAGTAAATAGATAAATTTGTGTTCTAGGTGTGAGCGGACTACTTGTGGAATTTGTTCCTGTATCTCTATGGAGTTATCTCATCCATCGTCAGGGATGAGCTGTCGCACCACCATCCCGTTCCAGTCGAAAGTCCCTGGGGTAGATGGATATCCATTACAGATACCAGTCGGAAGTGCAGCACTTAACTGCCTAATGTCCGAGGCGGTGCTATTTAATTGGTTGGCTGTTCTAACCGGGGCAGGCCTTTTACTTCACTTAGATAGGTGAAGAGTAAAAGCGGAATACCCGGTTGATGCCTTTCTGATGCAGAATCTTTGGAATCTCTACTGCTTGTTATCAGTTCTATCGGTATCTGCGACTCATTTTGCGCTTTGATTTACTGCGATAGAAAGACCACTATACAAGAACCAAAAGCTTTTGCAACATGGCAAGAAGGAGTTTTTCTATCAGCGAACTTTTTATTTAGAGATTACTAACTAAGCGTTCCCGAAGCCTATTTTATTCTTCGTCTTGGTAGCTTGGGTTATGTATTCAGGGATGTCACTTGGAACAAAAGCTGAGATTTCATGGTCTTCTATTACTCCATCGGCTATTGCGCGGCCGCTCAATTCAGTAAATGCAACCTCAAAAAGCTTTCTGGCATAGCGTGCGTTTCCTGCCACACCTGAAGTTTCGTTTGTCTCAAAATGTTTCAATACTGTTTCTCTCACAGCAGGCGTTAGTTCAATTTGATTGGATGCACACATTCGGCTGAATATCTCGACCAGTTCTGGGGCATCATACTTAGGGAAGTCTATATATGTTTGGAACCTTGACCTGAAACCTGGATTACTTCCTACAAAAAAGTCCATTTCTTCTTTGTAGCCGGCAACGATAATACTCAGATCACCTCTATGGTTCTCCATCAATTGCAGGAGCGTTGCGATAGCTTCTCCGCCAAACCCATTCTGGGTGTCCTGCGCTAGCGAGTAGGCTTCATCGATAAAAAGCACTCCGCCCAAGGCTTGACTTATGGCTTTCTTCACTTTTGGTGCTGTTTGGCCTACGTACTCGGCAATCAAATCGGATCTCCCCACCTCAACTAGGTGACCCACTCTTAGAATTCCCTGTGCCCTATAGATCTCTGACACTAGCCTTGCAACTGTCGTCTTACCTGTCCCTGGTTCGCCCGAAAATACAAGATGCAGGCTATTCGAGACCTCTTTAAGTCCTGATTCGAACCTTTTCTTATTGACCAAATGCGTAGCCATAACGCCTCGAACTTGTTTCTTTACTTGTTCTAAGCCGATAAGAGAGTCAAGTTCTTCTAAAACCTCTTCGAGGCTCCGTTCAGTGATCATTGCAGGGAAGTTGGCCCCCTTTTGCAATTCCTCTGAATCCGTTTCAGCCTTTGCCGAGTCACCTCTCGGCTGAAGCTCTTCCGGTTCATCTGCCACAGTAGTTACTGCCTCACTCGGCTCAAGAAGATCAGTGAACGAAGCTTCGGAGAAACCCAATGAAGTCAGCTTCCTTGCTGCCGATTCTGCCTCCACACTTATGGTCACCAAAGGCTGGCCTGTGTTTCTCAGCTGTGCAGAAAGCAATGAGTCGATTTTTGGCTGAATTTTTAACTGAGAAGACTCGCTCAGCTCTGTGACAGCAACAGCCAGAACGTGAGCAATCTCTACAGAAACATGATTACGCCTTTTTGCAAGCTCAATAGCTTTGTCTTTCAAACTAGCAAGGGTAAGACTCAATCCTTTTCCCAAATCCACTTTGCCGCGAACTTTTCCTTAAGAAGCTCGCCAGCGGTGTTGGCATCCCAGTTCACGTTAAGAATCGCGTACTTTATTTCGTTTGGGTCTGCAGAATCACCAGCAATTCTATTGAAGAGCGCGTAGAAAACATGCCCCGCGTTGTTCTGGTCTACGCCTACCCAGTGTTGGCAAAGAATTTTTTGTGGAAGCTCTACTGCAATGTATTCATAAAATTTAGCACTCGGCTTGATGGTGTGCATTACATAAGATGTGATGTTTATAAAAGTAAGAGGAAGCCCACTCTCATTGCGCCACTTGATTTGCTCTTCCTCTGTATATTCACCGAAGTTGACCCTTATGTAGTAATTTTCAAAGGGAATCTCAAAGCCTTCTCCGTCGTCAGTTAGCCGGACGTTCTGGTAAATCTCTTTGAGAGTGCGGCCGGTCTTGTCTTTCAATTCCAAAATACTACCCATTGTTTTTGCCTTCCTAATCTATCTAAATCATAAGGAATCTTATTTCCCAGATGGGAAGAGTTAGGCGCGTTGTTATAGAAAGTTTATATTGGCCTAAAGACCGTGGAATCTCCGCCAAATTTTCTTCTTGCCAAGTGGGTCATGTCTGCTTGGATCTGAACTTTGCATCATAGATCGCAGTCGAGGGTACATAATTTCCGGAGCCTCACGAATCGTTCTTTCAAAATGATCTATTGAGGCTACTGTTTGAATTGCACTAGCCCACAGAAACCAAGTGCTGTCTGTAACTCTTCCGTTTGCCCTTAAGTCAATTTCATCCTCACACAGTTGCAAGTACTCGTGAACTACTCTCTTGTCAACCGCAGATGTAGGGGGTTCGAGTAAATAGGTGAGTCTCCACTCGCTTGTAGCCTTACTCATTATCTGCCAATACTGTTCAACAAAATGCATCTCCATGTCCCTATGCATTTGTCTGGCATGAAAAAGAAGTTGCCAGACTGCCAACAAAATTGCTAGACAGGTGATTGCGTTCAAAATAATAGAGAAGTAATTCACGAGCTTTCCTGACCTTCTTGCTTTTGTGGATTTCTATCTGTATCAATTTCATCAGCAGTTTGCACCACCTTATAGTCGACACCTAGCGCCTCATAATGCTTACTGCCAAACTTTACTTTCCAAGCTTCGGCTTCTCGGAACCAGTCGTCCATGTCTGACGTACCTTTGGTTTCTCGAACCAGGTAAAGTTCAAGCTCGTCAGTATCAGATTTCTTAACTATCGCCCAGTCGGGGTTGTATCCTCCCACCGGTGTGGCTACTTTGTACCAGTCAGGAAGTTTGATGAAAAGAAGGATGTCTTCCCTCAAATCTATTTTTGTAACGAACTCCCTTTCAACATTTGAGTCGACCGGGACCTTGTCGTAGATGCTCTTATTAACAGGAACTAAGTTGCGTTCGTAACACTTTTGTTCATTCAGAAAGAGCCTCGCCTCGTATCTTTCATCAATTGGCGTGTATGCAATGCCGTCCTTGTTTTTTATAGTTGCCGCTAAGGCCCGTCTGATAGACCTTGCTACCTGAGTGATAAACATTGCAGGATTTATGTTTGCTTCGGCGAACCTTCCAGACTCTTCTATAACTTTCTTAGCTGTAACTCTAGTTACCGGGACTTCAGCAACAACTTCTCCCAGGAAGTCCGGTTTGTCTATTTGCGCACTTATTTCAATCGATCCATATTCGACTTGCTGGCCACCGACCAAACCAGCCTCTCCGATGTTGTCCACCCCTTGCTTCACGATTGTAAAGCTGGGCGGGGTGATGGCCGGTTCTCTCTTAAGCCTCAGCACCGCCTCATCAATCAGGTCTTCTGAAGAAAAAGTTAGTCGATAACTGGTTTTTGGTGAAATCTGCTTCCAAAGCTCCAAGAATAATTTGTCTTCTAGCGATCCGGACTTGACTACGTTCGTGACTCTTTCTTCCTTGTTACCGATGTGGCCGGTAAAGACAACTCCAGTTTCATCTTCAATTTCGTTTTGCAGTTTGGATGCAAAGTCAGCGTAGGATTCTGGCGCGATGATGGTTAGGTGGTTTACTTCCTCCACTCGACAGCGCTCACCGTTAGTCATGACGGGCAAGCGAAGGCCTCTACCAACTTGTTGACGCCTCTTGACAGTAGACTGCACGTTCTGCAAATTGCAAATGGTAAAAACATTGGGGTTATCCCAACCCTCAGCCAACGCTGAGTGGCTGAAAATGAATTTCATTTCTGTTTCGAAGGATAGAAGTTTGTCCTTATTTTTCATAATTAGGTCGTAGGCAAGTTCATCATCTTTTGACCCACGCTCGGAAGAATCTTTTGGCCCATCGCGCCCAACTGCAAAGTAACCTCCGTGTACTTTGCCTACTTCGGTCTTAGCTAAGTTTCGATACTTGCCTAACCGAGAGATGCTTAGATACTCTTCTTCGAACCAAATTCGGAACTTTCCATCTTTAGGTGCATAGTTTGCTACACGGTCGATGAAAAACAGTGTCAAGTTCTTCATGGGCTCGATTGTTCCCCTCGTCACATGGAGATTCACTAGCATTTCAGTATCAAAGTGGTCCATGATTGCTGCCCTGATTCGAGCGCGTTGCCATGCGTCTTCCTCAACTCCAGTACTCGAACCTTCGCGCAGTATCTGGCCGTTAGTAAAAAGAACGTGAGCTATTTCATCCTCAGAATTTGCTTTTATGTCCTCGATGCTCCAACCCTGATAAATTTGCATTCCGGAGATCTCCTGCAAATCAGAATTCTTTTTTACAGGAACTTGGACTGACCTCTCGACTCCGGCTTTGTTTATTTCGAGAGTCGCAGTTACATTCTGAGCCGAACTGGTTATGCGTTTCACGGTCACTAGTGGGACATTTTTATTTTGTGCGGCGGTAACAGACAGAACATCTATCCTCTTGACCAATTTCAGCTCGTAAGCATCAACCGGCGTCAGGCGATAAGCCAAGTGATGGTGATCTTTGTGTGTGGCAGAGTACCGCAGCCTAAAAGAGGAGTTGAGGTCTTCAATTGCTTTTGCCGCACTATTCCCACTGAGCTTTTGAGGCTCATCCATTATTACCACTGGCTGGACTGCCTGAATGAAATCGATTGGAGCTTGGCCATTTAGCGCGTCAGTCTGTCGCCTAATAACATTGTCGTCCGAGTTAAACGCTGCAATGTTCATCACCAAAATCTGGAGGTGTGACGATGTGGCAAACTGGCGTAATTTTGTAACGTTCTTACTTTCATACACATAGCTGTCAAACTGGAGGCCCGAATAAAGTTCCTTAAAGTGAACTTCCATTAATCGAAGAGAGGAGAGCACTCCTTCACGAATTGCAACTGATGGAACCACTATGACGTACTTCGAAAGGCCGTACTGCAAGTACAGCTCGATTGCTGTCCTCAGGTATACGTAGGTCTTGCCGGTACCTGTCTCCATTTCGACACTGAAATCTCGGGGCATTTCCCCTTCTTCGAATTCCTTGCGCATGCCTTCAGGCACGATGGGAGCAGGCTCAGAATTTGAAGAAGTTCGAGTTCTATCTTGAATTTTTCGCAGGTTCCCCTGAACTAGTTCAGCAAACTCGATGCTGCCTGGTAGGCGGTTCGAGTGCACCAGATCCTGGTACCAGGAGTCCCCGCCTGCAACAACCGAGTGATTTGAAGAAGCAAGAACTCCGAGACTTCCCTTAGGAGCTCCTTCGAACAGGCCAGTAACAGACTCAATAGCCTCGGTCTGATAGTCCTGATTGCTTTCAAACTTAATCTGAACTGACATAACTATATTGTTTTCATCGTTATGTTGGCTTGCTTGAACTTGAAGTGCGCGTTGGTCTTTATCGGATCGTTTGCTCTAAACGCGTCTTCTAAGAAAACTACAGTACGCACACCAAGCGAGAGAGAGTTCTCAACTGTTTCCTCCGTTACATGTTTGGACAGAATGACTGCTACGCCGCCAGAAACTACTACTGGATTTTCCCTTGTACCAAATCGTTGCCAATCTTGGTCTAGGCTGACACCATTCTTGAGCAGGATTTCTGACACAATTCCATTGTCGGTAGCATCAGTGCTGAGAGTTCGATCAAACAGATCATCAGTGTTTTGCCCTACGGCAAGAAAATTCGACTTGGAAATCCTGAAGCACCTGATAGTTCTTGCATCGTCTCCTTCGATTTTAGCAAAAACCCTTTTTAGCCTCTCTCTAGTTATTTCAGAAACCTTAGTAAAAGGGCCGTGCTTATCGGCACTGTAATTCTGAATTGTTTCATCGATGTTTACGAGTACGAATCTTCTCGGATTTTCAGCAGCCTTGTCTATCTCCAGAACTGCATGACCCATGGTTCCTGACCCAGCGAAAAAGTCCATAATCAGATCACCTTCTTGTGTGAAAAGTTCCAAAAGCTTTATCATCAATTTCGTTGGCTTCACTGTATCGAAGGGAGCCTTGCCGTCAAATAGAGCTTGTAGTTCCTTGGTCCCAGCTGTTGCACTTCCTACATTTTCCGAAGTCAACCAAGTGCCTGGCACTTCTCCAAACTGTTCCTTCTCCATCAGATAACTCTTTTGCTTAGGTTTTCCTGTGCCCGAAGTGCCCCAAGAGATGCGTCCATCCTCTAGAAGCTTGAGAAATTCTGCTTCTCCCGTACGCCAATGTCTTCCTGAGGGTGGAAGTAAAATCTCGCCAGTATTCGGATTTTTTATTTCATAGGTCAGATTTGGCCTCAAGTTTGGTGCATCAAATGGATCTTCTTTATAGGGGCCTCTGCCGTCTTTGTCGTCTAAACGATATCTTGATACATCAGTCGCAGAAGGATACACAACACAACTAGGGTCAGTGAACCAAGTTTCAGCATTCGAAGGTTTCAATCTTCGGTTTGTTTGCCGGCGATTGCGCGCATAACAAACTATGTACTCATGATTTATTGAAATGTCGGTGTCGTTTTGCATAGAAGGTCTGGACTGCCATACCAACGTTGTTATGAAATTTTCGGCACCAAATATCTCATCCATAAGAGTGCGCAGCTGATGAAACTCATTGTCATCTATTGATACACATATCGCACCATTATCAGTAAGTAAGTTACGTGCAAGAACCAGTCTTGGATACATCATATTTAACCAGTTGCTGTGCTTCCTCCCAGTCAACTCGGTGTTAGCTACTAAACGGTTCCCCTCGGAATCTACTTGACCTGTTACTTCCAAGTAGTGTTTTTTGCTGTCGCTGAAATCATCATTGTAAACAAAGTCGTTGCCTGTGTTGTAAGGGGGATCTATGTAAATGAGTTTTACTTTGTCGTTGTAAGCCTTTTGCAAAAGCTTTAGAACCTCAAGATTGTCTCCTTCAATAAACACATTTTTTGCTGCATCCCAGGTAACTGAGTGTTCTGGTTCAGGCTCAATTGTTGCTAAAGATGATGCCTGCAGAGCACTAACGGCATTTGCCCGCCCAGCCCACATCAAGCCAAATCTCTCCGGCCCAGATTTCAGGCCGCTCACTTGTAGCCCAGAAAGTTCGGAGAGCACATTGGCATCAATCGTTCCGTCTGCGCTTAGTGCTCCTGGAATTATCTTCCTTAACGCTTCTTGAATGGCAGCGCTGGGTGAATCGGTTTCGATTTTTACCTTCTCAGGAAGTTCTTCCATTTTCGGCTCCTAGCTATTTACCTGGGTGGGAACATTAAGAGTGTAGCCTGTTAGGAACAACCGATGAATAAGCAAAACCGTTTCGTTATGGGGCAAAATGACTACTACAGAAATCCCGACTCTCGAAGGACAAGCCGCATTAGCTGTGGATCATAGAGGCTCCCACATTCAGATAATTGCGAGTGCTGGATCTGGTAAGACCGAAACGGTTTCTCAACGCGTGGCCAAGTTAGTCGCAGAGGGTGTCGACTGCAGCAAAATCGTCGCCTTCACATTTACTGAAAAAGCCGCTGCCGAACTTAAGGAGAGGATTCGCGCTAGGGTCGCTCATTTCGCTGGTCAAACTGCGGCGGACAAGCTGGGCACTATGTATGTGGGAACAATTCACGGCTTCTGCTACCAGCTACTTACCCGCTACATTGGCAAATACGAGGCCTATGATGTTGTCGATGAGAACCAGCTAGGTGCTTTTTTACAAAGACAGGCTTCGTTTTTGAATTTGAAGGATTTTTCCACTAAAAACCAGCTATTCGATGGTATCTCCAGATTTCGAAGAGCTCTTGAAGTCGTTGAGAATGAAATGCTCGATCTCGAATTGTTACCTGAGAACCTTAACTCGACAATCCAACAGTTTTATCAGATGCTTGACGATTACAGAATGCTTACATTTGGTCAGCAAATTAGCAGAGCGGTAAATGCCTTGTCGGATTCAGACTTGCATGCTCAAGTCTGTGGAGACATCGAGCATTTGTTTGTTGATGAATATCAAGACGTAAACCCAGCACAAGAAGAACTAATTAGCCGGCTCTCTTTGCCTAATGGCCGTGCTCACTTAGTCGTTGTTGGTGATGATGACCAAGCCATTTATCAGTGGCGAGGATCAACGGTGAAGAATATCACCACTTTTGCTGACAGATACGAGAACGTAGCTACATTTGAACTTCTGGAGAACAGAAGATCCCGCCCCCAAATCGTAAAAGTTGCAGATATGTTCGCCTCGACAATACCTAATAGGTTACCCAAAGTAATGGGAGCTTCGAGAGATCCAAATGGACCTTCAATTGACATAGTCGCTGACTACCAGGATGAAGCACAAGAAGCTGATGAAATTGCTATCTCCATTCAAAAGCTTGCAAATAGGGGTTATAGATATTCTGATATGGCGATTCTTGTTCGAGGAAAAGTTGCCTACGGTCGTCTATTGGAAGCTTTTGAAGCTCACGGCGTGCCAGTTCAGCCAGGTGGAAGGACGGGTCTATTTGAGCAACCAGACGCCGATTTCTTAGGCCGCGTGATGGCGTGGCTAGTTGATTACCAATGGAAAGAGGGTCGTTGGTCTCAGACTCAAATTATCGTCACTCGCGAAAGCCTGATCGCGATTGCGCGAAAACTGTATGGATTATCTACAGCTGATAGCTCAAATCTTGAAGCGGAGTTAGAGAAGGCTAAAGCCACTGTGGGAAAAGATACTCGAACTCTGAGTTTGGTTGATTTGGTTTACTCAATCACTGATTGTCTTGGGGTAAAGCACTGGGATTTCTCGTTGCCGATTTACGCCTCTAGGTTAGGCACAATAGCCCGCTTCACGAAGTTCGTTGCAGATTATGAGTCCATGCAAAAAAGGTCCAGGGTGTTACCTGACGAAGACGGAGCACAGGCCGGTTACGGAGACCAAGGTGATTGGTACTTTAAAAACCTTGCAACTTTCATGTTGAACATAGCCCTTGGATCCTATGACGACTTTGAAGGCGAGGAAGACCTGCTCTCTGACTCGGTTGCTCTTATGACTGTCCACGCATCCAAAGGACTTGAATGGCCAATCGTCTTTTTGCCGTCCCTGACCGCTAAAAGATTCCCAAGTAGCCAGAACGGTAAGTTAGAGAATTGGTTAATCGACAGGACTCTCTTCGACGCAGCTCGATACGAAGGTACGGAAGAGGATGAGCGAAGATTGTTTTACGTTGCTTTGACTCGTGCGAGGGAGTGGGTTTCCCTTTCCTCACATAAACGAGTAACCAAACAAGCCGTTGCCGTTTCTGCTTTCGTTCTCGAAGTCTCACGGGCATTAACTGATGACAAGGATTATCCGCTTGACAACCAAGTAATCGTTAACAATCAGAACGATGACGAACTGCAGATTACATATAGTGAATTAGCTGCCTTCCTAGAGTGCGGATATAGTTACTGGCTTCGCAACAGAATAGGCTTCCCTCCTTCACTAGTCCAAGAGATCGGATATGGAAAGGCTGTCCACCACCTGCTTAGGGTAATTGCAGAAGAAAGCAAGCGCACTGGTAAGCAGCTTGGTCCTAAAGATGTTGACCGGATTCTAGCGACAGACTTTTTTCTACCCTTCGCAGGAAAAGCTATCGCTGCAAGGTACCGCGAAGCCGCTAAAGGTTTGGTAACTAAGTACTTGGCAGATTATGGCGATGACATGAAGAGAGTGTGGCAAACAGAGAGACCTTTCGAGTTGGCTCTTGACGGCGTTGTGGTTTCTGGCCGAGCTGACGTAATCATCGGAGAACACGAAGGTGGGCCTGATAGCCTCGCAATTGTCGACTATAAAACTTCCATAGATGACCGAGAGCTTGGTCTGCAGTTGCAGGTCTATGCCGCAGCTGGCCTTAGAGAGGGTTTAGAAATTCGCGGAGCTTTCCTGCACGATCTTCACCAAGAGGACCGTAAGCCTGTCTCGATTGAACCTGAAGACCTTTCTGCCGCAGTAAAAAAGGTTGAGGATGCCGCAAAACAAATTAAGGCGAGAGAGTTTGAAGCCAAACCAGAAAAGAAGCGGTGCGGACATTGCGATGTTCGGGCTATGTGCCTAAAAGCCAAGAAATAGACCCAGGCTCGCTTTACTAGAAATGGTACCCACGGTTGATTCTTGTTGCCATTGTGCAACTGCTCCCTTAGCATATTGGTTATAAGGCTGGGAGGCTGAAATGGAGATTCAAGATGCTTATGCAGTGCTGGGGATTGACGAGGATGTCGCAGAAGCCGAGCTAAACGCTTGCTTTGGTCTGAAGGTAGGGGAAGCGCTCCAAGGGGATAACCAAGCCCAAGTAAAAAGTCTTCAAATTGCTTATGAACTTGTCAAGGGACACATCAATGATGAGGCGAAAGAGTTCAAACAAGTCATCGCTCATCTTGAGAAATCTAAGAAAAGCATCTTAATTATGGGTAAAGCAGGCTCAGGTAAGTCAAGCCTGCTTAGAAGAATCAAGGAAGACATTCCTGATGGCTATGCCATTTGTGCGAGTACTGGAGTGGCTGCACTAAATATCGGTGTTCCAACATTGCACTCCTTATTTGGTCTTCCCGCAAAAGTCCTAGGGCAGGACGAAGACTTTTTCAAAAAGTATTCCAGTGACAAATTAGAAGCATTGGCAAAGATTGAAACGCTCGTTATCGATGAGATTTCAATGGTTAATGCTGACCTCATCGACGCAATCAATCGCTTATTCCAAAAAGCAAATAAGAATGAGCTTCAATTTGGTGGTGTTCAGTTAGTTATGGTTGGTGATCCCTTTCAGCTTGGACCAATAAAGGGAAAGGATAAAAAAGTTGTTGAATATATTGATGCCACTTACGATTCCTTTTGGTTCTTTGATGCGAAAGCTTGGGATATCCGCCGAGACCCCGAAGACCCGAAATTCGAAGTTTTTGAATTAACCAAATCTTTCCGCCATCACCCAGACACAAAGTTCATTTCGGTTTTAGACAATATCCGAACTGGAAGTGCAACCCCAAGTGACATCGACTACATCAATGAAAATTGCACAAATAAAAAATCACGAGTTAATCGCTCAATTCGATTGGTAACCACAAATGCGGACGTCGATAGCATCAATGGTGGAGAAATGGAAAAGATTAAAGAAGCGGCTGTTAAGTTCATCGCAACGGAAGCCTCTCTGATTCCGGGCGAAAGATTCGCTGACGAGTCTAAGAGCCTTCCAGCGGAGCGTGAACTGTCCCTAAAGGTTGGTGCTCAGGTGATGTTTGTCAAGAATGATGACTTAGGTCTCACAAAATTTGGACGTCGTCGCTGGGCTAACGGAACTACTGGAATCGTGTCTAGGTTCTCGCCTGATCGCACAAAGGTTTTCGTTCGAATCGGAGACACAGTGGAAGAGGTTGGTGTTTCAACCTGGACGAAATATGTTTACTCTCTAGTTGAAGAGGTAAATCCAGTAACCAAGAAAATGACTAAAGTGCTGAAGTCTTTGGAGGCGGTGCAATACAGCCAAATCCCTCTAAGAGCAGCCTGGGCCATAACTATTCACAAGTCTCAAGGCCAGACTTACGATGACGTAGTAGTTGACATGCCAAAAGGCACCTTTGCCTCCGGACAGTCTTATGTTGCACTATCTCGCGTGCGTCAAATTGCAGGTATGGTCCTGACCACGCCATTGAAGTTATCTGATGTAAACGTTGATCCAGACGCAAAGAACATGCTCAACAGAGTTCTAGTTATCAACAAACCCAAATCTAAGCCCTCTAAGAAATGAGTGATTCATTACCGCGCACCTACGGTGGTTGGATCCTTGGGGGCGAACTTGGAGAAGGCGGCTTTGGAACCACTTACGAAGCCCACAGAGAGTTATCTCTGCTAGGCAGAAATTTCAAGCAACAAAGCGCGGTCAAGGTGATTCGCGAACATTTGCTTGGAGAGCAAGATACGCTCGAAGAATTCGCCAGAGAGATTAGCTTATTAGCCCGAGTTAATAGTCCGTTTATTGTCTCCTTAATTGATGCGGGCATCCAGGGTGAAGAGATATGGTTTGCACAGGAATTGATCAACGGACAGAACTTGCTCAAGTTCATGAAGGGTCAAGCGCTTTCTGAATCTGTTTGGGAGGATCTAGCCACCCACATGCTGTTAGCTCTCAAGGCAACCCACGCGGCGAACATATCTCACCTAGACATAAAACCTGAAAACATCATGTTTGCACAAGGTTCGGAATCATTCAGACTCATTGACTTTGGTATTTCAAAGACTCAGTCTGCTAAAGGCATCGACGCAGCATCCGCAGGTACATTCCTATACATGCCGGCCGAGCAGTTTGCTGGTACCCCACAGAAACAAAGCGACATCTGGGCCCTTGGTATGACGCTTTATCTAGCGGCCACAGGTGTGCACCCAGTTGTAGCTAAACACCCTGACTATGCTAACTTGTCGGTTTTTGAAAAATATCAAGCGGCGATGCTGTTTGCTGTTAACCCAGAGCTCGACTGGGGTTTAGTTCGCAACGAGGGTCACCGTGCTCTCCTAGAGAAGATGCTCACACATTCCATCGACAAACGCTCAACTCCAACTGTCCTCTTGCATGAACTGCGTCAGATTCAGGGGTTCCGTGATCCAGTAATCACATTGGGTGGAGCGGGTAAAGTTTCTGAAACCCCGTCGCACTGGGCAAACATCGATGGTTTGGATGAATTCGATAAGTGGCAAGTAATCCGAAAGACATTGCCCGAACTTCTAAAGAAAAAAGGCACTAAGGTTGCCACAATAACGGTAGACGTTCAATCTGCCGACATGAAAGACGTCGACATCCGACTTGAGCTTTATTCAGGAGGGAAGGTGCTGAAACTAACGGCACCTGAACCCAAGAATTCTGGCCTTCACAAAGCGTTGACTCTAGGCTGGCAGGCGGCTCAGTTGCCGAGTGAAATCTTCCTAGACCTACCAGGAAGTTCATCCTTTGAGGTCATTGGTGAAGCAGTCGCGGATCTGCTGGAAATCGCATTTTCACTATCGGCAACTCAGATTCGAATCTTCTAGGAGTTACAAATGGCCATTCGGAAAATTAACTCTGCTAAAGATGTAAAAGATTTAGTTGATTCGCTAACTGATGCAACTCGATCCAAGCCAGTGTGTCTGATTTCAACCGAGTTCAATTCAACCTCAAGTCAGTTTGATTTGGACGAAATTCAGAATGAAGTTGGCAGTGTTTCAGATATCGTCGTGATTTCAACTGGGCCAGCGACATTTGAACTGGCAAGCAAGCTATCACCAGGATTACAAGTTTTTGGTGGAGCTGCCAGAGTTTACCCATTGAATTTTGAATTAAGCACAACCGACTACATACCTCTTATTTATCCGGATAAAAACGGCACCTCAGCACTCATTTCGCAAGTGTGGACATGCGCAAACATCCCGGCTCTAAAGAGAGAGCAAGTGAAGAACGCGCTTGAAAAAACTGCGATAGTAAAACAAATTTTTCCATTCGAGGAGCAATCTAGAGCTGTTGTCGAATTTGCCGACGGATCAACAGCAACCATCAGACAAGAGCTCTCCTTTCCGAATGTTCCATTCGATTGGATCTTTAGGAAAGGCGACAAGATTACAGGTCTCCACGACGCCCAAGGAGCCTCCTTCTTACCCACTTTGAGATTCACTAAAGCTCAAGACTTAATTGGTTCATACGAATATGGGAACGTGATTCCTGTTCTCGTTATTTCAGTAGACAGGAAGCGCGCTTCGTGCTGTCTATTTCCTGGAATCAACCTAGACATAACGTTGCCTGAAATCAGCGGCAATGACATTGATCTTGTATCCGACTTTCTGGTTGCTGGAGATGTTGTCGGGATGAGGCTTTACAGAGACGCGCAAGGCAAAGTCGCTCTTCGGATGAATGACATTGATGACGATGAAACCTGTCATAGCGCCGAAGCAATTTTCATAGGCGGTGTGCCCTGGCTTATCGAAGGAAGAAATACTCCTCGAAGAGATGCCGAGGTCAGCCTTGCCCCGCAGCCAACCGCGGTAACTAGCATCTCCCAGTACTTGGAAAAGTCTGAAGCACTCACAGATACACCAAAACCTCGGCCGGGGACATACACTCCAATTCCGACTCTTGTCGACACGACTCCCTTGAAAGGACGTTCCAAGAGTGATTTTGAGTATGAGATTCGTACTCTGAAAGACAGAATTGCATTTCTAACGGGCTCAGTGGAAGCGCTAGGAACCGAACGCGACGGTTTGTTTGCTGAATTAACTCGTGCAACAAATAATTTGACTGCTAAGTCAAATGAGGCAGAGTCATTGAAAAAGACAGCCACTTCACTCCGAAGGTCAGGGGCTAAGCAAGCGGTCAATAAGTCCACTGTTACTTCTAGAAGAGACAGATTTGCTTCTGATCTAGATTGGTTCAGCGAAGAACTACGCAGAGTCTGGATTTCCACTTACACCCCGTTAGATAGATCCGAGAGATTCCCCCTCGATCCAAACAAAATGGATTATGGAGTCCGATTCTTTGAATCCCTAAAAATTACTCAATGCAGCGACAACGATTTAAAGAAGGTTCTTCGTTGCATCCTGGACATTATCACAGGCAGAGAAGCGGTAGAGCCACGCCATCACGTTCACCCGATACGTGATGGGGAGGGAGCAGGCAGCCAAGACATAGTGGCTAGCGATGGATCTATAGCATTGAGAGCTTATGTCGAGGAGGAGACTGCTGCTGCGAAGCGTCTCCATTACTGGATGAGCCCTTCGAAGAGAATCACATTAGAGCGAGTGGTCCCCCACAATGATTACAAGCCATAAACTCTTTAGAATCTTGTATGTCCGCCGTCAGATTCATCTTCGGGATAGTCACTTCCTGCCCAATCTTCAAAGTGTGGTTCCGGTTCTGCAGCCTTTGGTTTGAGATCATTACTAAACCAGAAATGCGCCGTATCTGCTGAGAATGCATAGAGCGTGGTTAGAGCGATCCCTCCTACCTCCCCTAGTCTTTCCTTAAGTAGAGAGTAGCTTCGATCTGCTTCCCAAATCTGTCCTATTGAACTACCGTTAGCCGAAATCTTAATTAGGTTGTAGACCTGGATCTCATCACCCTCAGAATCGAACTCCCTAAATTCTCCTTCTGATAATTGCACAGTGATAGGACCGCAGTAACTTGCAGACTGGTCGTTTGATACCTGTTCGGTTCGCCAATCAAGATTGTCTGAATTCAACCCGTGTAGCTCTTCGGGTTCTCCGTTATCGAACTCGATTTGCGAGATCCCAGACACATCAAGAATTGGCAGAGCGGCGGTATCAAGTTTGAACGGTGTTTGGGCAAAAAAACGAAGTCTGTATTGCCCCAGTCCACTGACAAATCTAATTGCGGCCTGAACCCATATTCCGTCCTCGTGTTGAATCAGAAACTGGCTAAAATCCTGTGCTTGGCCCTTGGGAATGTAACCGACTTTCTTTTCATGAACATAAACAGCCACCGCATTTGCGTCGAATTCGTTATCCGGCTCTCGGACTAGGAATGCATCGACAGCTTTGAAGATTTCCTGCGTTCCGCCAATGAAGCGAAAGATCTGTTCTAGCTGTTCTCTGTGAAATGACTCGCCGTTTACCTCGAATGAGTTGGCTGGAAAGTAATCATCAAGCAACTCGGAAAGGTTCGTGCCAGGGTACAGACGTCGAAATCTACTTGGAATCTGAAGCGACACTACTCGTCACCACCCTTGTCCTCGAGCTCTTCGATCTGCTCTTCGCCGAGCAGTTGCAATGGCTCAACTCCGGCGAGCTCTCGGCTCATGGATTTGAGGTGACGGTTTAACTCGTCCCACAGGTCTTCGGATTCTGTGACAATCTTGCCGGCTTCAGTCTTGATTCCCTCAGCGAGACTCCTCAGGCGCTTGAACTTGTCAAGTTGCTTTAGGGACTGGTCAACAAACAAGCGCATCGCCTGTGCATTAATGTCGCCGCCGCCAATCTGGGCGGTCAAAGTGTGCATCTTCACAACCTGATAAACCAATGCCATGAACTCGGTTGGTTGATTGGCCTCTGGATCAAAACAGATCACTAACTGACGACCCATGTCATCGAGTGCAACCAGTTGCGCTCCACCAGGCATCTGATCAAGACTCTTCGCGATACCGATAAAGCCATGTGCGTCTCGGTTCTTCATTGAACCAGCCGCTTCCTTCTGCCAAGCCTTGATGGTTAGCTTTCTGTTCTTGGCTTCGACGGCTACTCGAGCAACTTGAGTAAGACCCTGTCGAAGCGTGATAACAACATCACCCATCTTGTCGTAGAGACCTAAGTCGTCACCAGTGTGTTCTGCGTCATCGCCGCTACCGGTTGCAATTGCTGAAACAATTTCAGCCACGGCTTTCTCAAATGTGCGGCCTTTGGCGGTGCCCTTTTTGCCCTCGATTTCTGCTGCTGTCTTAGCTACGAGCGCATCGTTTAGGTCTTTTACTGCAGTCTCAACATTCTGGAGCTGCGCCGAGAATACTGCGAAAGGCGACCCTTCGTTACCTGGATTAAGAAGCCTCTGAAGCTCTGTCTTCTGAAGGTTGCTCTGCGTGGTGAAATCGTTGATCAGTTTCTGAGACATTTCTAGAATCTGCTTTTTGATTCCGGTTGTTATTGGTGAGTTTTCATCGGCAGTCAACCCTTCGATTTGCTCGGCAAAGTTTTCGAGTAACTCATTCACCTGAAGCGCGAGTGGACTCTCCTCTCCCGTTAATTTCTCGATGGTCTTAGAGACCTCCTCGTTCAACTTCGTAGTGGACTTTACGAGGTCGTCATCAAACTTCTTAGAGTTCAGCTCCATAGCAGTTCTAGCCGTCTCAATGATGTCCTTGAGTCTCTCTACGCCAGCTCCGGCGTTCGCGGCACCAAGGGTCTTAGTTCCGATTGTGATCACGTTTGCGAGGAAGACAGACAAGTCCTCACCGTTGTCTTCAGCGTTTCTAAACACCGAGGCAACGGAGCCGTCCGTTACTGAGAATTTTAGAATCTCAAGCGTGTTACCGTTCACGGTAATTGAATGAATTGGATTATTTGTCATGGCTTCTTTCAGTAGTTTTAGTTTTTTGTTGCATAGTTGTTTTATTTCTGTGTGAAATTTTGTCTAGTACTCTTCGTCGTCATCTTCCTCAAGGTCGCACTTTGGGCAAATCCATTCCGGATCATCCTCACCAACAATGCACCCCATCGAGACGTGACCTGCAGCTGGCTCGCCGGTCACCATACCGAAGATGGTCTTGAGCATTCGGCTTCCACAGTTGTCGCAGTTTTGCCAAACAAGCTCATGCCACTTGATTGCCAAATTCGCTCTTTGATCGAAGAACAAGCAAACATCGCAGTCTTCTCCAGGTCCGGCCACCTCCGGTTCGTTCAGATTTGCATAAATACTGTTTAGGGTTTGTTGAATCCAACTTGCATCACCCTCATAGGCGACAAGGTTCGATTCGAAAAGTAGGGCGTTCTCGAAAGACTCTTGTTTTTGCGTTGCTGTTACATAGACCCAGTAACCAGTATTTGAAACCTCAAACCCTTTTTTGCGAAGTATCCATTGGTAGATCTCCATCTGTCGACGATAACCGTCGTAGAACCCTCCGTCACCTAGTTCTGTAACAGCTTGTTGTCTTCCCGTTGCTTTGTAGTCAACGACATAGAGGACACCTTTACCGTCAACCCAAATATCATCGACTGCACCAGCTATTACGAAACGCTCATCTTCAGTTTCAACTTCAATACCTTTGAAGTTGTTTCTCCAAACGTCCAAGGCAGGGTGCTGAAAAGGGGCCAAGTCTAAACCGGCTGCCGCAACAATCGGATGCACTTCTTGCTTTGCTCTATAAATGTCGAACTCTTTCTTCATCTGGTTATCAACTGCCAGATTCAAGGTGAAAGGCACCGAGTTAGGCTTCTTAATCCCGTGCTTGACCCCAAGGACAAAACACCTAGGGCAACGAACAAACTCTTCAATCTTTGACCGGGATAGACGGAACGGTACTGTCTCCCCCGGGAGATAGAGTTTGCTTGAATGCATAGGGACGCCTTTCCTGTTGGAGCGAGATTTATCGAAGTCTATATAAATAACCCCAGTCAGGAACAAATTATTCCCCAATTCTTTTGCTATTTCTGGAAAGATTTGGCTGGATCCCATGGTTGATAGTCAAGGATGTCACAAGTTACTGACATCATAAAAACAAACCCTTACTAAGGCAGGCTATGTATCTAACCCCATCTTCCCTATGGTCTTTCAATACTCGAGACCTAATGAGAGCTTCATCCTGTGATCACTGCACCAAGATCTCTATCGCTCGAACCTTGGGTATTCAGGATGTTCTTGGCAAGCTACAGCCTTATGTGGACAAGATTGCCGAAGATAAAGCCAATGGTGAAGACCAGTCACTTGCTCAGAAGTACGGAGATATCTTCGAAGCGGCTTTAGTGAATGAATTGATTGCCTCCGTAGGCAAAGATGTCGTTGTTCGACCTCAAACAGATGGCGACATGGCACAGACCATTGACCTAATGAACCAAGGTGTTCCCGTCATTTACCAGGGTGGTCTAAAGAGAGCCTTTGAGAGAACGTTGTTCAGTGGTAAACCAGACTTTCTAGTTCATAAGGATTGGGAATTGGTATTTGTTGACAACAAACTAACTGCTCAACGAAGAGCAGAATCAATTGGTTCACCTCGTGAAAACAAATACACCGTTTGGGATGCCAAGTATGGTGGCCAGGCTAAGCCTGCTTACCTTCTGCAAGTTGGCCTCTATGTTGATGCTTTAGATGCGCTAGGTCTAAAAGCTGAAGGTGAAAGACACGGTCTTGTTCTTGGTTCAAGAACAACAGATAGCTTTGAAGAAATTGAAATCGTTCCAGCTATGCGACTGGCAAGAAAGAAGATCTCAGATCTAATTGACTTTGCTGAACAAGCCAAGAATGAAGACAAGCTAGATGAATTTGCGGCTGCAAATCTTGCTTGGCACTGTCCCTCAAAACAGAACTGTGACATTTGCGAATACCCAGATCTTTGCAAAGATTACCGCAAGGCAACAGATGATCTAGTTCAGGTTGCCAACATCACACAAAACCAGATTGCACGATTAGCAACTGCGGAAATCACAACAATGCAAGCTCTCGCAGAAGCAACGGATGAGCAACGTCCTTACCGTATGACTGTTGAAACATATGAGAAGGTTCGTAAGCAATCAGCCGCTCAAGTGAAGTCGCTGAAGACCGGTAAGCCTTATCACGAGCTGCTAAAAGACCCAATGATTCAGTTTTTACCACCAAGATCAGATCTTGATGTGTTCTTTGACTTTGAAGGTTTCCCTTACTTCACTGAACGTGGTGGGTTGGAATACCTTTTTGGAAACTATGACTGGGGAACCGGAGTCAACGAAGGTGAGCCACTGGATCACCTATTCACTGAGTTCTGGGCTCATGATCGCGCCGATGAAAAAGTAGCTTTTGCTGGCTTCATGGAATGGGCACTCAAGCGCATGCACGAAGATCCAGAAGCACACATCTATCACTACGCAAGCTATGAAGTGACAGCCCTTAAACGCCTTGCTATGAGACATGGAATTTATGAACAAGAGGTTGCATGGCTTATCAACACTGGTCGTCTTGTTGACATGTTTAACATTGTCAGAAACTCGATGATTGTTGGCGAAGAGAGCTACTCGATTAAGAAGCTTGAAAGGCACTATGATTTCATGAGGTCATCTGACGTGCAAAAGGCTTCAGCCAGCATTGATGAATATGACCGCTGGCGCGAACTCAACTCACTATCCAAAGACCTCTCTCTTCCTGAAGACGAAAGAGCCAAGATTGCAGCTGATGCAGATCAGATTTACAAGGAACTTCGTCTTTATAACTTAGAAGACGTCTGGTCCACTCGTGAGCTTTACCGTTGGCTTGAATCTATGCCTGGTGCTTGCTCTAAGTACGGTCAGCCTCAGCCAGGTGACCCTAAGCCGGAGGATGCTGATAGAACCCCCAGTAAATCCGAACGAGAACTAGCAGAGCTTCAGGCCCAAACTAAAGAGCTCTTCGACGTTGTCGCGGACTGGGATTGGGGCAAGGATCTTGATGCTGATTACCGCGCTCAGATCTGGCTAGCCCTTACTCACTCCATCCTCTTCTACAAGCGTGAAGAGGTTATGTTCTGGGCTGACATCGCCATTCGTATGCTCATGGATGATGAAGCACTCGAAGGCGAAAGAACAGCTGCAGGAATCAGTGAGGTTGTTGAGGTCTCGAGAGAAACCAAGAACAGACGGGAAGATGGCACACCTTACGTCCTAGTGACATACAACGCTCTTTTACCTGAAGAGACCCTTTACACGCCTGAGAAGAACGATGACATCGTTATTCGTTACAGAGGTGAAGGCAACAAGCAGCTTCGTGATTTTGGAAAGATCACTGAGGTTGAAGGTGGTGCTGTCACATTCACTAGAACCATTAAGAATGGTTCTGACGCTCAGGTTGCTAACGCAATCATCGACGCAACCTACTACTCGCCTATTGCGAAGCAAACAGCTTTGCAGAAACTTGCCAATGAGATTGCTGAACATTGGAAGACACCACTTAACCCAGCACCTACCTCTCCCGCAATTATGCATCTCTTGATGAGACGTCCGCCAAAGCTAAAGGGAATTACTTCCCTGCCGGTAGCCGACACGAATGATTACTTACCTGCAGTCATGGCAGCAGTGAAGGGCTTAGATAGTTCAATTCTTGCCATCCAAGGTCCTCCGGGATCAGGTAAGACTTACCTAGCGTCAAGAACTATTGCGGAACTAATCAAGTCTGGTAAGCGTATTGGTGTTACAGCCAACTCTCACTCAGCTATCGAGAACCTCCTTGAAGGTTGTATTGAAGCGGGTGTTGATCCATCGCTGATTATCAAACGTCAAGAAGAAGGCGAAGACCGTCCTTGGGTATCCAAGAAGAGCAATGGTCCAGTTGTCACTTGGCTGAAAAATAATCCAGGTGCATACGTTGTCGGTGGCACTAGCTTCTTCTTTAGCAACAAGGACGTTCGCGAATACAAGCTTGATTACTTGTTCATTGACGAAGCTGCGCAGTACTCTCTTGTTGACTGCATGGCAGTTAGCGGAATCGCTGACAACCTAGTTCTTATGGGTGATCCTCAGCAGCTAGCGCAGGTAGTTACTGCAGTTCACCCTGGTGGTGTTGAGAACTCGGCTCTTGGCCACTACATGGGAGATCATTCAATCCTTCCTGCAAACATGGGTTACTTCGTTGAAGTAACCCGACGCTTGCATCCTGAAGTGAACCATGCGGTTAGCTGGCTTGCTTATGAAGGTAAGCTACGTTCGCATCCAACAACTGAAGGCAATGTGATTGACGGTCACGAACAGGGGTTGATCTCTATTCCTGTCCCTCACTCCGGTAACTCAACTTCAAGCGAAGAAGAAGCAGCTGTTGTCATCAAGCTTGTAAAGAGTTTGCGTGGGGATGAAGATCCTGAGAACGTGCTTGTTGTTGCTGCATACAACGCTCAAGTAGATCTATTGCGAGTAAAGCTCGATGAAGCTGGGTTTGAAAGAGTGTTAGTAGGAACTGTTGATAAGTTCCAGGGTCGTGAAGGCATGGCTGTGATTTATAGCTTTGCTGCATCTTCCAGCATGGATGCTCCTCGTGGTCTTGAGTTCCTGCTTGATAGAAACAGATTGAATGTTGCTATCAGCAGAGCAAAAGCTACCTGTTATCTGGTATTCAGCGAAAGCCTTCTCGAGAGTCAGTTCAAGACTGTTGGTGAAGTAAAGGCTGTAAGCCGCTTGGCTGGGTTACTCGAGATAGCTGCTAGATAGGTTCTTTTCCACAGTCAAACATGTCAACGCGATGTTTGCATGACTTGTCGAAAACAATCCAGCTACCCTTTGGTGCTGCTTTGGCAGCGACTGTGTGCTTGTCACACATGAACTCAAACTGGTCACATGGACAGATAAGCCTGTGAGTGGCCTTGCCTTCGCAGTCTCTGTAGTCACAGGTGACATCAAACTTTAGGTGATCGAGAACAGTGAAATCTGCCAGCACATCTGTATTCCCTGCAGTGTTAGACACTAACTACTCTCCAATTATTAGACCGAAAATACTTCCATCTGGGTTGCCATCAGTAATGGGCAGCCTCTTCAGACCACCAAGTGCCTCTACTCTATCTGGAGTTTCAAAGGCAAAGTAGTCCGTCTCCTCTAGGCCGTAGACAGTTGTCAGGGTAGTCAAAAAGAATTCTGCGACTTCATCAAGGTTCGCATCTGGACCGTAATACCTAACGAAGTTTGGGTTATCACTTGAATCTGCTGAGCCGTAGCCGGCAGGATCGACGTCTGGGCGAGTCCACCCAATGAATTCCATTTCTCGGAACTGCTCTTCAGTCAGTGGTGGATCACAGATTAGGTTTCCAGATGCTTCAAGCTGAAGATGCCCATCGAAATCCCAACGTGCTTGGATATAAGGAGAACGGTTTGGGTCCATCCCATACCTCTTGGCATAAGTATCGAAATGAAATGCGTCCATGTCCTTATCGGATAGGAGCATTTTGATTGCTCCAACTACTGGGACCCAAGCTGGGCCTAGAAATGGATTGTTATTTACGTCGGTCATTTAGTGCTTCCTGCAATGAGCCTAGTCTCTATTGAGTACCAAACGATTCCAGTACCTTAGATACTTTTCGCTACGGTCTATGTTCAACCCTTCTCGCCTGAGCGGTGAGGTGTTGTCAGTCAAGTCGGCAAATTTCACAATACGTGCGATCTCATTGTTGGAAATAGCCTCTAGATATTGAGCTTCAGGGACTCCAGGCTTCTTGGTTAGAAGTTCAACAGCCTCAATAACCTCATTTTTGAAGAACATCACAAAAAGATCGCTGGCTGTTAGTTGCTCGCCAAAATGTTCTAGTGAGTCCTCTAAAACATCATGCAGCCATGCAGCGGTGTATGCATTTGCTTCCAGTTCACTGTGTTCGTGAAACAACGCAGCAACAATGTTGGAAACTCTTCGTGGATGTTCAATGTAGGGCATGCCGCTCTTATCAAGAGCTTTTGGACCGCTGTGAACCGCTCTCGCGACATATTCAGCAACCACTTCATCTGGTGCATTGTCGTCTACTCTGAGCTTCTTTACCTCAACAATTAGGTCAAATACTTTGTCGCCATCACCCATGATGTTTCCCTTTCCAGAATTCCAAGTTATTCCAAGCCAGTGACGCTAGCCCTGAAGCAAAATTAATTTGCTCTCCAAAAGTCAACATCTGCCTCAATAAGAAGATACTCCTCAAAGTGACGATTAGTGATAGCACCTTCACAGCGAGTGCTTCTGATTAGGTCAATAGCCTCTCTAGGAGTGTGGCCGTCTCTAATCAGCACTAATGCGGTGATTAGCCCGGACCTGTTGATGCCTGCCTGGCAACGGATAAGAACCTTCTTGCCAGACTTCCAGTCAGAGTGAGCTTCTCTAACTAGGAAAGTTAGATCACGTTCTGGGTCAAGATCTCTCATGTCACCATCGTGGAATGTAAAGCGCAGCTCCTTGACGTTTCTGCCTGCAGGGTTCGCCTGACTGTATGCAGTGACAACAGTGTCGAAGTCCTGCTTAGTCACTTGGGTCCGGATGTTAGCAAAAGCTCTTAGGTTCTCGCCTCTGCTTTGAGCGCCAAGCTCGTCATACTCATCGGTACCTCCTTGGTAGAGGCCATTGAGAATTTCACTCCATAGAGTGTTTGGGTGGTACGGTACTGCCATAGTGTTTCTTGTTCCTTATCTAAATTGGTTAAGTGCAAACAGCCTGACAAGATTTGAGATCTCGCCAGGCTGTCCAACTAATTGGATTTACTCAGAGTCTTTGTCTCTGAAGTCCCTGCGGTCTCGCTGGCTGCGGTTGTTGTGTTCGTTCAAGCGCTTCTTCTTGATGTTTAGATCATCCATTTGCATGTATGACAACAACGCAGTGCTCTCACCCTGAAGACGCTTTCGCTGTCTCGGACTCATGTTGCTCATGTTCATGAAACGATCAAGTTCGATACCGGCAGCTTCAAGTAATGCATCCGCTTCCTTGTCTTTACCCTGGTCGTAAAGTCTCATCGCCTGATCCTTCACTTGCTGCAAACGAACAAGCTTGAGCTCTGCAACAATGTCCTCGTCTCGAACTGGTTCAACCCAGTTCTCTGCTGCGACAAGTTCAACTTCGAAGGTTTGGCTGTCAGTGACTTTCTGACCAGTCAACACATCGGTGTATTCCCAATCAACCTTGACTCCGGTCTTCACGCCTGGTTCAGCTAACTCATGGCTATCAAGAATCAGATCGAACACTACGTTCTTCTGCTCTCCACTGGCAACATCTCCCAGTGTTGAATCCACTCGACCGTGGCCTAGTTTCCACTTCTTCATTCTTCGACCAGCAATGATGTTGCTGTTCTTTCCGGAGAAGTCTGGGCCTAAAGAAATCTTGATCTTCACATCAAGCATGGTCTTCTGAAGCAATCCATCGATTTCAGCCTGTAGACCATCGATAGCTTCAACTAACTCAATAGCTGCAACGTGGTTACCGTTACCTCCATCAGCTAGAGAGCTCATGATGTTCTCGTCGTAGCTGTGACCAATGCCAATGGTGCTAGTTGAGATGAAGTGCTCAGTTGCTGCGGTAGCAAGCTTTCCCAAGACCTGAGGGCTTACCTCACCTGAGTTAGCGTGCCCGTCACTGAGCAAGATGATTGAGGTCTCGATCCCTGTTGGGGCGTTCTTTGCCTCTTCAAGAGCGGTCTTGTATCCAAGCTCTAGGTTGGTGCTACCACCATCTCTAAGAGCTGCAACAGTCTTAGCAACCTTTGACATGTTGTGCTCAGCGACTGTTTTCAGAGGAACATCAACAGATGCCTCGTCATCAAAGCTGATTACTGAGATTAGATCGTCGGACTTTAGTCTCGGTAGTGTCTCCAGGATGGTTTGCTTAACCATCTCTAGTGGGCCATGGGCCATAGATCCGGAACGGTCAACCACAAAGATGATTGCCTTAGCCTTCTGCTTGGTACTTTCCAATACTGGTGCAACCGGTGCAGTGATTTCTAACATCAAGCCGAGTTGTGTTGGCTTGCCTTGCTGGCACTTGTTGTGCTCGATTCTTGCATTGATCATTTATCGTTTCCTTATTTGTCGTCGTGCCTTGTGAGCACATTATGGTAAACAGCTAAAAGGGAATATTTATTCCCGAATGGAATTACTTTGGTTCAACGCTGCATTTAGTTCTAAGAACTCTGTGATCACAGCTGCAGTTGAAAACCAAAACTTCGCCAATGCGCGCATTCTGAATCATCACCGCGTGTGGAGTGCAGAGTAACTCTTTGGATGAGCAGACAGGACAAAACAAGTTGTGAGTTGACGTATCCTGGCATGTCTCCCACTGACAGTGTTCATCTGCAGCAAAATCCTGCTCTGTGCAGATCTGCTCTAAGACAAGTTCATCGAACGCAGCGTTAGTCACGTCTGTTCTCCGCGCTGTCCTGGTGTAATTCAAATTCAGGGTGTG
>Ga0304729_1000583_pt1 | contig 26650 bp, 29 predicted proteins | sample C_131016_MF_Meta_FD_190475 | JGI IMG/M metagenome (GOLD analysis project Ga0304729, IMG submission 190475) | Freshwater microbial communities from Lake Croche, Canada to study carbon cycling - C_131016_MF_MetaG (v2) (version 2) | ecosystem: Environmental > Aquatic > Freshwater > Lake | place... | reverse complement strand
TTTTTTGCGGGCGGAAAAATAATTCAGCGACTCTGGCATCCATCGCGCTTGGCTTATCACCTAAGATATGCCGCATAAAAATTTGGACTAACTGATTAACAAACAAAGGCGGTACATCAACCCCATCGCCGACAAATAGACCTAAATAAAATGACTCTAATGAGGGTGCTAAGAGCAATTTAGTGCGGTAGCGTAACCAAATTCGGTAATTTTCTTGAATGTCACTATCCGTCATTTCCGCAATTTCAGCTTCGCTAATAGCTGCACGTGGATTTTGCGTTAAACGCTGGTGCAACAGCTTTTCTGCCGTACATGATTCAGGTACTAAATTCAGTTCATCGCGAAGTAAATAGGTGCGTAAAAAATCATCGGTCACCAATAATTGATTATCTGTACTGACTTGCAAGGTTTTATAGGCACACTCCGGCCAGTAATTTATTGGTGCATTCACGTCAATAATCTCATGCTGAAAACGCTAAGCATAAAGCATGGCCTGCCACCCCGACGGTAGCAGGATCAAGTTTAAGGATTTGCTAGCTATTTCTTAGCGGGTGCCGCTGGCGCTGCAGGTGCGGCTGGCGCTGCAGCAGATACTGCAGTGGGTGGTGCAAAAGGCGGTGGTTCAACACAGGCAGCTGGAGCTGGCGTACCAGCAACTTTGAATCGATTGGCTAAAGTGTTCTGAACCATACATAATTTGTAGCCACTAACTTTGTCGCCATAGGCTGTTTTCGCTTTAGCTAAATCAGCTGCTGCTTGTTGCTCTGGCGTTAAAGGAGGAAGCATCGCCAGCACAGTACTGGCACTGAATACACAAATGAAAAATGCAATGATTTTTTTCATAGCTCAACCTTTATTTAAATCGTTATACCAAATTTCGTGATGCTCTTTAGCCCAAGTAGCATCAACATAACCTGTTTTCATGCCATCAATTGATCCTTGCATACCAATGGTGCCAATATAGATATGACCAAAAGCCATGGCAGTCATGAGTAAGGCAGCGGTGCTATGAATAATGTCGGCAATTTGCATCGTGCCACGCCAGTATTCAATCGCAATGAAAGGCACGATCATATCTAAAACCCAGCCAGAGGCCGATACCGTTAATCCAAGAATGACCATACCAAACCAAAACCAAATTTTTTCACCGCAATTAAAGAATCCTGCAGGAATATGTTTTCCTGAAAGCATGCCACCGAAACCCGTTAGCCAAGCCATATCTCCCTTTTCAGGGATATTTTTACGCACGAACAAGAAGAAGAAAATGACAATACTCAGCGTAAATAAGGGGCCAGAAAAATTATGGATATTTTTGCAAGCTAGTAAAAATAATCCGTAGGTCACGCCACCCATGAGGGGCATCACAAAGTATTTACCGTACAAAATCATTAGACCAGTGAAAGCGAGGCCCACAAAACTAAATGCCATAGTCCAATGAATAATCCGATCGAGTAAGCTAAAGCGCTTAATTTTGCGACCCGACATGGGTTCATGCAGCTTAATTGAACCTTTGAGAATAAACATGGCCAGGATTCCACCTAATGCTAATGCCAGTAGCCAAGCGCCATATACTGTAATAACCCCATTGCGAATTAAGCGCCACTGTTGTCCAGATTTTTGAATCAATACACCCGCTTGCTTATCGGGAATACTCACAAAATTAACAGCATCACTATTGGCAGTGCGCCAGATCGGCGCATTATTACCAGGTTGATTCTGGTTCGCCTTACGCTCTGCCTCAATCGTTGCATTCGGGGCGCGCCCAACGTCCATAATATTGGCTGACTCTACCTTCGGTAAGGCGGCCGCAGCGGGAGCTGCTGCGGGCGCAGCCGGTTGAGCGATGCTAGCTCCTGCAAATAGCGCAAGGCAAAAGCCTGCTGGAATCAGCCAGGTACGAAAAGAAGCGCTTACGGTTTGATTCATGCAAAATCCTTCACGGCTTTGATCATTACTTAATACGGCTGTATTCAGTTTGATTTTGATTGCGCTTATTTATTTCTTGCGTCCAACTCACCTGATTGCCTGGAGTCCAGCCTTTTGCCATAAAGCCATCGTTAGCACCCATATAAGGAGCAACGTCAGGTCGCTTCGACGCCTTGAAGCCCTGCTCTTCATCTTTACAAGCACTCAATAATCCCAGTGCCACAGAAACCAAGACAGCTAATTTAAGGCTGGCTTTCATGACTTACCTCCTTGTGGTCCGGGGGGTGCTTTAGTCGGTGCAGGAGGTGCTTCTCCTGGTTTGCCATAAGCAGTAGTCCAACCAAATACATTGGCACCAGCATTCTTGCCATTCGTTTGGCGTTTGACCACGCGGGCACGGAATATATCTGCAATCACATCGCCATCACCACCAATTAAGGCCTTGGTTGAACACATTTCAGCGCAGATCGGTAACTTACCCTCTGCCAAGCGATTGCGGCCATACTTCTCAAATTCAGCCACACTGCCATTGGCTTCCGGGCCGCCACTACAGAATGTGCACTTATCCATTTTGCCGCGCATGCCAAATAAACCTGAGGTCGGGAATTGAGGCGCACCAAATGGGCAGGCATACGAGCAATAACCACAACCAATGCATATATCTTTATCGTGCAACACGACACCTTCGTCGGTACGATAGAAGCAGTCGACTGGGCAAACTGCCATACAAGGGGCATCCGAACAATGCATACAGGCAACTGAAATGGATTTTTCAGCGCCAATCACGCCATCGTTAATCGTTACAACCCGACGCCGATTAACACCCCAAGGTACTTCGTTTTCATTCTTACAGGCAGTAACGCAACCGTTGCATTCGATGCACCGTTCTGCGTCACAAATAAACTTCATTCTTGCCATGGGATTCTCCTGAATTTAGCTCGTTTATTTAGGTGCTTAGGCAAATTTTTCAATTTGGCACATCGTGGTTTTAGTTTCTTGCATCATCGTTACGCTGTCATAGCCGTAAGTCGTTGCTGTATTGACCGCCTCACCTAAAACAACTGGGCATGCTCCGGTTGGATAGAATTCGCGCAAATTCTTGCCTTCCCACCATCCAGCAAAATGGAATGGTACGAAAGCAGTATCTGGCCCGACTCGCTCGGTAACCATCGCACGCACTTTAATCTTTGCTCCAGTTGGCGATTTAACCCAAACATAATCCCAATTTTTAATTCCCCGACGGGCTGCTGCACCAGGATTAATTTCCACAAAGTTTTCCTGCTGAAGCTCAGCCAACCATGGATTGGAGCGAGTTTCGTCGCCACCACCCTCGTATTCAACTAAACGCCCAGAAGTTAAAATAATGGGGAACTTTTCATACAGTTTCTCGTTCAAATTCTGCTGTTGCACAGTTAAGAACAAGGTTGGTAAGCGCCAGAAGTTTTTCTTGTCAGCTGAAGTCGGGTACTTAATCATCATATCCGGACGGGTGCTGTACAACGCTTCGCGATGTTGTGGAATGGGGTCTGGAAAATTCCACACCACAGCCCGCGCTTTCGCGTTGCCAAAGGGATGGCAACCATTTTTCATGACGACTCGCTGTATACCGCCAGATAAGTCAGTCTTCCAATTTTTACCTTCAGCTAATGCCTGCTCTTCTGGTGTCAATTGACTCCACCAACCTAATTTCTTCACAAAAGCAGCATCAAATTCGGGATAGCCGGTAGTAATGGCCGAACCTTTGGAACAAGAACCATCTTCAGCCAACAGTGATTTACCGTCCTTTTCAACCCCAAAGTTCGCGCGGAAATTACCGCCACCTTCCATCACGCTCTTGCTGGTGTCATATAGATTTGGCGAGCCCGGATGTTTAATTGCCGCAGTACCATAGCAAGGCCATGGCAAGCCAAAGTAATCGCCAGCAGTATCGTAACCACTAACTGGGTCTTTGCCACCGCGAGATTTCAAGGTTTTCGGATCAAACACATTCATCATGCGCATGTGCGCTTTCAGGCGCTCAGGCGTTTGTCCCGTATAACCAATGGTCCAAACAGAACGATTAATTTCGCCCAAAATGGATTCGGGTTCAGGTTCACGCCATGATTTACCAGCGTACTTCGAATCGAGCATTTTGTAATTGACTGAAAGCTCTTTACCAAAACCAAGACGGTCGGCTAAAGCTTGCATGATCACGTGATCAGGTACCGACTCAAACAAAGGATCGATAACTTTTTCACGCCATTGAATCGAACGATTTGAGGCGGTAACAGAACCTTTGGTTTCGAACTGCGTGGTGGCAGGCAGTAAATACACTGCACGATCTTTATTCACTTGACCGCCTGCAGCTGGTGGCATAGCAGCCATTGCTGCGGTAGCACTTGGATAAGGATCCACGACCACCAATAACTCTAACTTATCCATCGCCTTTTTCATATCTAGGCCACGGGTTTGTGAGTTAGGTGCATGGCCCCAATAGAACAATCCTTTGACATTGGTGGCTTGGTCAACCATGTCACTTTTTTCTAGAACTGCATCAATCCAACGCGACACCGTCGTACCCGACTTTTCCATCATATCGGGGGCATAGCGCCCTTTGATCCACTCGTAATCAACACCCCAAACGGTGGCGTAGTGCTTCCATGAGCCAGCAGCTAAGCCATAGTAACCAGGCAATGAATCGGGATTTGGACCCACATCAGTAGCGCCTTGGACGTTATCGTGACCGCGGAAAATATTTGCTCCGCCACCCGATCTACCAATATTGCCTAACGCTAATTGCAAAATACAAGAGGCCCGTACCATCGCATTACCAATGGTGTGCTGGGTTTGACCCATACACCAAACAATCGTACTAGGACGATTCTTCGCCATCGTTTCAGCAACTTTATAAACTTCAGCTTCAGGTACACCGCAAGCTGCCTCAACATTGGCAGGAGTCCATTTTTCCATCACGTCTTTGCGCACTTCATCCATGCCGTAAACGCGATCATTAATATATTTCTTATCTTCCCAGCCGTTATTAAAGACGTGATACAACACGCCAAATAAGAAAGGAATATCGGTTCCCGAACGGATCCGCACATACTGATCTGACTTAGCAGCGGTGCGGGTATAGCGGGGATCAACCACCATTAATTTGCAACCATTTTCTTTGGCGTGCAACATACTCAACATCGACACGGGATGCGCTTCTGCAGCATTCGAGCCAATGTACAGCGCGGCTTTCGAATTCATCATGTCGTTATAACTATTGGTCATAGCACCATAGCCCCAGGTATTTGCTACCCCGGCAACCGTAGTCGAGTGACAAATACGCGCTTGGTGATCGGTGTTATTGGTGCCGAAGAATGAAACCCACTTCCGCAACAGATAAGCTTGCTCGTTGTTGTGCTTAGACGAACCAATAAAGAAGAGGGAATCGGGAGTAGATTTAGTGCGCAATGCTTTCATCTTGGCGGTAATTTCATCCAGCGCTTGATCCCAAGAAATCTTTTGGTACTTGCCATCAACCAATTTCATTGGCGAGCGTAAACGGTAGTCTCCATGACCATGTTCACGTAAAGCCGCGCCCTTTGCGCAATAGGAACCTAAGTTAATTGGTGAATCAAACACCGAGTCTTGGCGCACCCAAACCCCATTTTCAACCGTCGCATCGACTGCGCAACCCACTGAGCAATGGGTACAAACAGTACGCTTCACTTCAATCTTTCCAGCTTTACCATCCAACATTGCTTTGGTTTCAACAGCATTCGCTTTTTGCAATAAATTCAATTGCGATACAGCAAGCCCTGCGCCTACGCCAATTCCTGAGCGGCGTAAAAAAGTCCGTCGATCCATGGTTGGCACAGCCGCTTTTAAACCCCGCGCCAAACTACCGATTAAATGGGTTGAAGTTTTGGGGTTACTGCCAGAAGAAGTTTTACGAACCAGGCTCATGTGCTACTCCAGAAAGAATTCTTATAGATTGATTATGTAAGGATTTAAATTCTTAAATTAAAGTTGTTTCATAGTACTTTTTGATGTGGGCAGATAACTGGTAGCCATCGGCCTGAGGTGCAATCGCACTGCCGACCTCTTGAATCACTGCTTTCCCTAATGGGGTTTGTGATGCTACTGCCACAGCGCCTGCAGCAACACCTGCCGTGAGAAAAAAAGTTCTGCGGGAAGGTTTAGTGGTGGGCAACGCATCAGCTGTGAGAGTTGATTTGTTCGTCATAGATCGTCCAATCTAATGTAAATGCAAAAATGAACATTACAGAAATATTACAGATTGAGTGTAATACGAATTCACCTTTTATACATATTCAACTTACTTCAACTGAATCTAGGGTTAACCCTAATTATTCGTTCATTGCACCATATCAAAGCCTTGGGCCTCGATGGCAAAAAATTCCCGGATCAGCTGCGCAACTGGTAAGTAGAAATGCGTATCAGGCGCATTTTCTATGGCATCGCAACAATCCTCATACCAGCTTCGCATGTAGTTATTAAAGAATAATTTTTGATTCGTTAGATTAGAAACTGCCACATCATCGCCGGCGATCAAATAGCGCATCACCTCGCACAAGGCGGCTAGATGGTCCTCAGTCTCTGAAACACTTTCAGAGGCTTCTAAGCCAAAGGTCTGCAGGGCTCTTCTTACCTCGACCAAGGGCTTTTCATTTAAATGTCCAGCCATAAAATAAGAGCCATTCAGAAATACGTTGGGACGGCCTACCCCCACGAAATTCGCATCGTATTCTTTACGCCAATCGGCTGCTTGGCTATTTTTAGTTAGTAATACTAAGTTACGCCACGCACCTGCCAAAACTGAAGAATCATCCGCCTCAGGTAGTGAAGAGGCCATGCGATCTAATAAATCTTGGCTGGGGGGCTGATGTAATAAGGCGGCTAATAAGCCGTAGAGGTCAGCCCGTGCCAGATCTTCAGCTAGGCCAATCTCTCCCACCGTCGCTGGTGTAGCCCCTAATTCATCTAATTCTGCTTTTTGTGGATCTTGGCTCATTAAACATCTTTCATCATATCGACCACCCTGCAGTCACTGCACATTTTCAGGCGATTCTGGGCGGCTCCAGAAAACGCTTCATGTGTGCCTAACCGCCCCAACATGAGCTCAACCATTTTTAAGGTGCCAAAAGCCTTGCCACAACTAATGCAATGGTAGGGCAAGGTTTCATTTAAGGTGACCTTTTGTTTGCGTTGTTCCACACTCAATAAGCGGGGTACTAATTGCAACGCTTTTTCGGGACAAGTTTGGACACACAAACCGCATTGCACACATTGCTTTTCTAAAAAGGATAGCTTTGGTTCATCGGGGTTATCTAATAGTGCACCTTCAGGACAGCTGCCTACACAGGACATACACAAAGTGCAGGCCGCTTGATCAATAGCAAGGCCACCGAATAATGAAGGGGTAGGCAAAACTACGCCCTCGGTCGGTAGCGAGGTTTTAGCTTGCTTCTCGAAATAAGTCAGTACAGCCTCTAATGTTTCGCGCTTTTGATTGGCCAAGCCAAATGACGCTGGCGCACCTAAAGTAGGTAAAGCGCCGCGTTTGCGCATTAAACCAAATACTTTGCTGACCGTTTCTAGATCTTCGCCGGAATGCGCCTCAATCATGCTGATGCGGGTTTCAGGTGCATTTAGATTGAAGCCATAGGCCTGCAAAATACTATTGCCTAAGGCAATTTGCTGTGCGAGCGCCTGACGATAAGCGGGGTCTTCGTTCCCGGTTAAGAGGAGCTTGACCTCAGCAAAGCCATAACTCAAAGCCCCTAACCACAGATCAATACCAGTTGAGGCAATATTTTCGATGCTCAGGGGCAAGACAAAACTGGGCAAGCCTTCATAGGTCTTCGCTTGTAAATGAGCTGCCCGACCCAAACTCTCGATGAGTTGTAAGCCTGCAGTGTGGCTATGTAAGAGTAAGGTAGGTGCGCTAGCTGCTAAATTGGCACGCGCGATCTCGTTAGCATAGGATTTACTTAGTGCTTTAAGTTGTAAACCTTGGTGCGGAACACTCGGATAGTTGTAGCGCATTGCACCTGATGGACACACAGTAGAGCAAGCACCACAACCCATACATAAATTCGGATTAACCGCTACTTGACCTTGACCATTTTTGAAAACGGATTGTATCGCTGCAGTTGAGCAAACATCGATACAGGCAGAACAGCCAGTAACGCCATTACGACCATGTGCACAAATTTTTTCGTTGTAGACAAAATACTTTGGCTTTTCAAATTCACCGATAAGGCCCAATAACTTCGTGGCTGCTAACGATTGCTCAAAAGGGTCAGCGCCCGGCGCTAAGTAACCTTGTGGAGTTTGGCTCATTGACATGCCAGTGACGACGCGTAAATCCATAATTAAATCAAACTCGCCGCTACGCAAGGTATCGCTGCGCTCAAACTGAATTGCCCCAATACCCGCACACGCAGTGACACAAGCACGGTGTGATTTACAGCGGGCTAAATCAATTTGGAAAGAAGCATCGATTGCATCCTCAGGACATGCAGTCACACAAGCGCCACAGCGCGTACACATTTCAGGATCAATGGGATTGATTAAATTCCACTCAACGGTAAATTGCCCTAAAAAGCCATCTAATTTAGATACCACACCGCTATAGGTTGGAAAATCCCGCGTCAAGGGCAACGCACCAGCTTCAGTTGCTAAAACACTAATATCGAGTGATGCTCCCAATTTCTCTGCCCATGGTAAAGCTTGCTGCATTGGGCCAATAATCAATAAACGTCCTTGACTTTGAAACTCCACTACGGGAACTGGATCAGCCTGCGGCACCTCAGCCAGAGCCAATAAAGCCAAGATTTTAGGAGTAGATTTTTTCGCTTCCTGGGTCCAGCCTGCTAACTCACGAATATTGACAAAACGCAGCGGGGCACCTAAGGGCTTAGCTGATTGTTCTGCCAATTCACTAAATAAAGCGCGTTCTTGCGTGCAAGCCACAATTATTGGCTCGGGCTTGTCGAGCGCTGACAAAAATTGACCTACCTCTTGACGACACAAAGAGGTATGCATTGCAACACCTAGTGCTTGCGCATCCAGGGGCATGGTGCGGTTGCAATCACAAACTAATAACTTGGTCATGGTTTACTTTTAGGTTTTGAGTTGGGGATCAAGTGGTGGTTTATTTGGTTGAATCTCGGTTAACTCTACCTTGGGCTCTAATGGCAAGCTAGCAGAGGACTCATTATCAGGGTTCTCTAAGGTAATTTTTTCTGTAGCGCTGTCATTGTGCTGCTCCCTTTCTTCCTCTTCCGCCTTAAAAAGATTCAACATCTGCGATTGCACTAAGCGCCGCAACATTTCTGGAGGAATGGGGTCTGGTTTGGAGTAGTCATCAATATAAATATCTAAACCATCCATAATGTTATAGCGGGGATCAGAAAATAATTTCTTCATGGCTGCACGCTTGACATCAGGATCTACTCCGCTTTGCATAAAGACCGAAAAATCATCTTGATGGTTAAGCTTTGCAACATCGTCCAAGGTAAGTTGCGGTAATGCTGCTGTTTGCTCTAGAGCGGTATTCTGCTGATCAACATTGAGCTTAGCCTCTGCGACTGCATCGGGCACAGTTTTAAGCGCACTGGAATTAGGCTTAGTAGCTGGTTCAGGTGTTACCTTACCAGCCTTCCGTTGCGACCAGCGACTTAGAAAACCATCGGCCATTATTCCTCCGCAGGGCGCACTGCACCCTTGAATGATGCGGGTTTTTGGCGCCGCTTTGGCTCAGGGCGATACTTTTCATCGACATATTCTTTAAGCCAAGAAATGTGTTCAGCACTCATCAGAATATTATCAACCGCTTCGCCACCATCTAATAAACGTGCTGCTTCGTTATAGCTTACTAAAATCCGATGGGGAATTGCCAGCGCTTCATTAGCCGTTAAAAATGCTTGCGACTGCGGATTGATATACGCTTGCGGTTCTTCTTCTAAACGCCACATAACAAACCAACACGGGCTTTGCGCGGTCACGTTTAAATAATAGCCTTCCGCTTCGTCAGCAAAGAGATTTAAACTAAAACCTGTAAAAAGCCACGACTCACCCAAATCATTACGCTCTAAAAAACGGCCGCTTATTTTTTGCGGTGCATTTTCCACTGTATCCGCTCCAAATTGACCCATATCTGGAATCACCTCTTGAGGAAACCAGCGATGACTAACCCATTGATTAGTCATTTTTTGTTTACGCATGACAACTGCAAAATGCATAAATCCTCTCATTTCTAATAGGAGTTCTTCATTTACTTCAATTACTAATCAGCAGTAATGCCTTTATCTTTAATTACTTTAGCCCATGCGCTAGACTCTTTTGCCATATATTTGCCTAGCTCATCGCGCGACATTGGATTAGGCGTTAACCCATGCTCTGATAAAGAAGCAATCACCTCTTTATCGTTTAATACTTTGACAATTTCTAAATTCCAACGATCTAACAAAACCGTTGGGGTTTTGCTTGAAGCAACAAAGGCATACCAGTTCGTTGAATCAAAGCCAGGATAACCCGATTCAGCAATGGTTGGCACATTAGGAAATAAGGGCGCCCTTTTCGCGCCGGTGGTCGCCAATGGAACTAACTTACCCGTTTTAATGTGTGGTGAAGCTGACGATAACGCAGAGTAATAAGACGAAACCCGCCCTGCCAATACGTCTACTAAAGCAGGGTTCCCTCCTTTGTAGGGAATATGGACTACATCAATACCAGCTCGTAAATTGAATAATTCGCCCTGCAAATGGGATGCGGAACCATTCCCGGTCGATGCGTACGTTAACTTACCGGGTTCTTTTTTTGCTAAAGCTACATATTCTTTTAGCGTCGTCACACCAAGAGAAGGTGGCACTACTAATATATTCGGAAAACTCATCCCCATTGTTAAGGGCGCCAAATCCTTAACAGGATCATAAGGTAGCTTCATTAAATGGGGGGCAATTGTTAATGGTCCAATTGAGCCCAATAAAATCATTGAGCCATCGGTTGGTCCATTCGCAACCGTAGCATGCGCAATATTGCCGCCAGCACCTGGCTTATTATCAACTAGGACAGTTTGACCAATATTTTCACCCAATTTTTTAGCAATTAAGCGTGCCCCTGTGTCAGCCGCTCCGCCAGCAGCAAAGCCAACGACCATCGTGACTGTTTTTTTAGGGGGAAACTCTTGCGCCTGCGAAGCTGGGCTTAATAACAACCCCATCAACGGCAATAAAGTTACCTTTAATAGGTGTAATAAATACGATGGTTTATTCATATAAACTCCTTGGCACGACTGATTAATATCTATTGCAGGCTATTTTAGGAGCTTTTGCAGAATTATTGATTCAACGATACAATTTTTTATTCGCTCACCTTAGAAACTATGATGAAATATGTTCTCTCCAGCAGGGTCTCAAGCTTTCACCCTGCACTGTTTTGCTCCGTAATTACCCTGGGAATGCTCTCTTTAGGCGCGAATTCGTATGCCGCCACTGGCGCGGAAACGTATCAACAAGTGTGTTCAGCTTGTCACGCTACGGGGCTTAATAATGCCCCGAAAGTTGGTGATAAAAAACAATGGGGTAAGCTAATTAAAGAAGGGCAAGCGCACATCAGTGCGGATGGTTACTATGGCGTGCGAGCTATGCCGGCCCGCGGTGGTAATCCGAATTTATCCGTTGCAGACTTTGCTGCCGCTGTCGTATACATGGCAAATCAAGCCGGAGCAAATTGGCAGAACCCAGATGAAGCCATGTTAAAAACCATCAATGAGCGTCTGGCCAAAAAACAAGCCCAAGCTGCTACTAAAAAAACGTAAGTACTTTATTTCATGAGCGATTTACTACCTTGCATCGAAATTGAAACTGCCCCAAATCCACAGGCATCAGTAATTTGGCTACATGGACTTGGTGCCGATGGCAATGATTTTGCGTCCATCGTACCTCAGCTTGATTTATCAAGCTGTTTACCAATTCGCTTTATATTTCCTAGTGCACCTAGCATGCCCGTGACTATCAATGGGGGCTATCTGATGCCGGCTTGGTACGATATTGCTGCACCCGATTTAACCCATCAACAAGATGTCAAAGGCATTCAAAAATCAGCTAGCGCTATAGCTGCGTTGATTGAACAAGAGATAAAAAAAGGCATTCCATCGAACAAAATAGTGCTTGCTGGGTTTTCACAAGGGTGTGCAATGGCCTTGTATATTGGTTTAAGTTTTCCACAGCCCCTAGCAGGCATCATGGCTCTGTCCGGCTATTTACCGCTCGCAGAAAATTTTCTCAGCTTTAGAAATAGTGCCAATTTCAATACGCCTATTTTCATGGGGCATGGGGTTTGGGATCCAGTTGTGATTCCACGGCGGGGCGAAGATTCTCATGCCTTACTCAAACAACATGGTTACCAGGTCAATTGGCAAACCTACCCAATGGAACATTCAGTGCACCCAACTGAGCTTGCTGATATTTCTCTATTTCTACAGGAAGTACTAGCAGTTGCTTAGCTTTTATCTTACAAGCAATTAACAATTGTCAGTTGGACACGCTCTAACGCAACTTTGCCGCTTCATAGCGCAACTATTTTTTGCTACTAAATCAGTTGCTTTTTCCATGCATAGATTATTGTCCATATCGCACTCGCGCACACATCCTTGGTCCTTATTGCCCATATCCACATTGGGTGCATAAGTGCCGCAAGCACTTAAGGTAAATAAGCAGATCGCGCTAACGCCAATGAATTTATTCAAGTACACAATAATTCCGAGGTCTACTGTTAAGATTTCATATTATCTATTAATTAATTCAAGCTTGTGAACCCCTTATATCCAATATGAATAACCCTATCAGGCGTAGGCTTACAGTTTTTTTTATTGGCTTGTATCTCTGTTTATTTGGCACCAGTGTTTATGCGGGGCTAAAAGAGGATCTGCATGATGGACATCATGTGCTGCTGATGCGTCATGCCGATGCTCCCGGCATAGGCGACCCAGCGGGCTATAAACTCGATCAATGCACTACCCAGCGCAATTTAGGTGAGCGCGGACGCAAACAAGCTGAACTCATTGGAACTTGGCTAACTAAACAAGGTATCGATAAAGCGCAAGTATTTTCTAGTCCTTGGTGCCGCTGCGTGGATACCGCTAAATTACTAAAAAAGGGTGCCGTCACAATTGAGGCCTCGCTTGGCTCTTTTTTTGATGACATGTCTTTAGAAAAAAGCCAAACTCAGGCGCTGCAAACATTCATTAAAAATAGTCTTGCTAGAAAATCTCAGTCGCCCTTAGTATTAGTTACCCATCACGTCAATATTCAAGCATTTACCGGCAAGGTAGTGAATGTGGGTGATATGGTCTTAGTGAAAGTCAATCAAGCTGGGCAGTATGTTGGCCATACCCATTTTCCAAGCCCCATGCCATAACTTTTCCTCTATATTGATTTACGAAACTGAATAATCTCCTGATCAATTCGATCTAAGTTAATCATTCCATCTCGTGGGTGTTCGATATCCAGAATTAATGAGATTGTCGCCACCATCATGACGATAAAAACCACCGTTAAAAGCCAGTCGCGACGCTCTTCTACTCCCATAATGTAGCCAGCTACCAAGGAGCCGACAAACGCGAGTAAAAATAATAATATCCACAAGGCTAGCGGCGGATGCATGCGCATCGCTATCCGCTGTGTATCAGCAGCATCAAACATAGCGTTAATGGTTGGCAAAATTTCTGCCGCAATTAATTTATCAGCAAAGTTTAATGAACTAATATTATTGACCGATTTCAAAGCAGTCTGCCAAATTTGATTACCAACTTCTATTCGTTGTTGAAAAATTTTCGCTTGATCTTCTAATTGCATTGGTTTTTTATAAACCTGAAGCCGTAAATCTATATATTGTTTGAGTAATTCTCTTAACTTTGGTTGATCTTCAGCTTTTAGCAAGTCAATCGATAAATAAGCGCTACTCATTGTGCTGAGCTCATTCATAATTAAGTCTCTCCGCTTATCAAACCGATCAGAAGCGCCAGAAAATGTAATCGCAATGACCAGAGCCAACAATCCAAAAATTGCTGCCATGAATGTATCACTAGCATTGATCTTACTAGCCTTATATTTTGCTTTAGCACTTCGCCCTACTCGCCAGCCAATCTCTACCATTAATACCATGCCTAGCAATAAGGCAATCGCAACGATATGATTGTCGATAATGTAAATTCTTAGGGCGTCGTTCATTTTCTTGTAAAGTATCCGACTAACAGATGTCTAGATAATATCTCTAATAATTAAAAAGTTAAAAACTTGCCTTCAATCCCACCATAATGCTACGCCCAGGCTGGGGAGCATACAGTCGTACTGGCATGGGCGTGGTGGCATAACGGATATCTTGATTTAACAGGTTTTTTAGCACCATATATGCTGTCCAATTAATTTTATTCATTTTTTCGGTATAGGAAACTCCACCGTTTAAAAGGCTATAACTTGGCGTTGGGCCAATTTCAAATGAGGCTAGTCGTGTTTGCTGTAAACCGTATATGTAGGTCGCATTAGTCAACCAACCGCCTGTCCGGTGTGCTAACTCAAGGCCCATGCGGGGGGCAGGTTGGAGCGGTAAATTGCCGCTAATTTGGCCGTCCCCATTAAATGTGCCATACGAGACATCACCAAAAATCCGGCCAGCAGCCCCCTTTTGATTCCAGTTATACGTAAGCTCACCTTCTGCACCACGAATGGTGGCGTTTGCTTGCGACGACTGTACTACCGAAAAGTTTTCATTGGAAGGGCTATACGCGCCAGTATAAAAACCATAAATATAATTAGAAAACATATTTTGATAAACGCTCGCCTTACCACGCAGCAAGCCAACTGTTTTTTGAATATTCACTTCAAGGTTGCGGGATGTTTCGGTTGATAAATTCGAGTTGCCCACATCAAAGGTAGCGGTAGCATCGTGTGGACCATACGAATAAAGTTCTTGTGCGCTTGGGGCTCGTTGCGACACAGTAAACGCCATTCCCACACCATAGCCGCCCTGCAGATTCCACATGCCGCCTGCAGAATAAGAGAAAAGATTAAAGTTGCGATTTTGCAGTGTAGGCGCTGTGGGGCTTGGGCTACCATTTTGACTTGTAAAATTAATATCGGTTGGAAACACTGTCGACTGATTGGGATTTTGATAAGCGAAGTTATAGCGTGCGCCCAAACTGGTTTGTAACGCCCCAAATCGACCCTCTTCAATCCAAAATACCGAATTCGAAGTACTTTTCGTGGGCGGCACAATCGCATAATTATTTGACTGTAAGTCGGTAGCGTTTAAGCTCGCCCCTGTAAATTGAGCGCCGACCGTACCACTCCAGCCCAATATTTCTTTATGGGCCAACTCAAATCTAGCCTCATTTGCTTTGTTACTCCACTGCGTAAAACCCGCGCCATTATTATTATATTCAGTGTGTAAATAATTAATATTTGCTGCATTAAATTTAAATGAAGAAAAACCGGTAAATGGATCACGGGTTTGATGACTAAAGTCGTAGCGATTTTGAGATTGTTGTATAAAACCTCCGACACTCGTCGGTGTACCATAGTTATGATTTAGGCGTTCGACTGAAATGCCGGTATATCCAGACTGTCCTACATACGATGCACCTAAACCTAAATTATTTTGGTTGCTATAAGAAAAGGGCAGTTTGCCGCTATAAGGCACATTCACAGGCTCACCCGGATTAATTGCCCAGTTTGCATTTGGGCCGTTTAGTTCGGCATTGCCTGGAATGCGATAGTTATTCGCATTATTCACGGCCGTATCTAAATGCAAGGCAACTGAGCCGACCGCGGTATCGAGATCCAATGAGGCGGCCTTCCCTTGATTCACGCTTTCGACACTAGTATTGATTACACCTGTCGTGGCATCGGGGAGATTAGTAAGAATACGGTCATTCACAATATTAACTAAGCCACCGCTTGAGCCCGAACCATACATTAAAGCTGCTGCACCACGTAAGATTTCAATTTGCCGAGCCGTTTGAATTGGTGTTGCCACGGCATGATCGGGAGAAATATTTGAGACATCGCCAACCGATATACCATTTTGTAAAATTTGCACTCTTGGGCCATCTAAACCCCGAATGACTGGGCGGGAAGAGCCCGAACCATAACCGGTAGCAGATACACCCAATTCATTTGCCAAAGTTGCACCAAGCGTAGCACCCAGTTTATTTTGTAACTCATCGCCAGCCAAAATTTTTGTCGGTGTCAAAATACTTTGACCACCCTCACGTGAACCGGTAACGTCAACCTGTAAAGAGTTAGCATCTGGATTTTGCGCAAAGGCCAGCGTACTTGAGCTCGACAGAGCTAAAGCAAAAGCCAGTTTATTTACTCTAAAATTTCTCATTCCTACCTTGATCACTCTATTGCCTAGCAATAGTCTTAAAGAGGTTTGCCTAAAAAAGACAAACTGAATCTAAAAAGTGTTACAAGTTAAGAGTAGGAGGCGCCTGAGATTGATAAGGCCAAAATGCAACTTGCTTGGCCTGAGAAATGAAAACTTCAGCAGGCCGATCATTGCCCTGTTGCTGAAGATGAAAAGTAAAGCCTACTGAAACAAGTCCGCCGCCCAACACTAAGGCATCAAATAAGTGGCAACTACTTTTAGCCTGTTCAGACTGAATTGGCCCAACCAGTTTTGTATGCTCAAAAGCTGTGCTTATTTGCGTTCCCATTCCCAAGCCGGAATGCACAATGCCGTGGTAAAAACCGAGCCACTGCACCCCAATAACAGCAAGCGCCATCAAGCCTGAGAGCAATAAGAGATGCGTTTTGCGTTTAATGGCGGTAGCTGAGATTAGAGGCATTGCAAACTTTTTTACTTAAATAAAAAACGCCATTCTTAATGGCGCTATTTTTGCGCTTTTTTATAGTTAGCAACCGCTTCTTTTAAATCGCTATATTCCTCGCAACCAAAAGTGCAGGCTTTATCTAATCTGGCTAATAAACCTTCGGCGCCCGTCAAATTTTTATTGATCAGCATTAACTCTCCGTAATACTCTAAAGCGCCACGATGAACGGGATCAATTTTAAGTGCAGCCTGATAATATTTCTCCGCACCAACTAAGTCAGGCGGGGTTTTCTTACGTAAGCTATAACCCATTAAATTATTCCAATCCGCTGAAGCCGGATCATTGGCCGCCTGCAGTTGTTTAATAGCATCATCATATTTTCCCGCTTTAGCTGCGATGCGAGCATTAATTAACCAGACGGGATCAAATTTAACCGGCGGGGAATCGGCAGCAAATGCCATTCCACAAAACTGACAAACTATAAAAAATGAAAGTAGGTATTTTTTCATTGCATTCCTCATAAAATTCCTTATTGACGTTGATACGAATTATAAAAATTATCCTGAATCACATATGCTTTACCCTGCGCCTGTAAAACTAAATCTTGCGTAAGCGTCTTAACTGTATATTTCCAGCCATCGGGTAGCTTTAGGCGGGCAGCCAATTGCGCCAAATCATTCATGGACAAATTAGGATCAGTAATTTGTGAATACGATTGCATAATGTAAGTCTGTCCTTGGGGTGAAGTTAGTTGGTAAATTAGTGTGCCGCTCCTGTAAATAAAAGCCGTATCTCGATTGACAACATTTGGCACAAAGAACTGTGTGCCTGCTAATTGCCGCTTTATACCAACATCTAAAGTAGCTCGGAGACTCATTTCAATACCGCCAAAATTCTCAATGACATCATTCGCTGTTTTGCCGGCCGCCTTAATCTCATCCATAGTCCAGTAACGCGGTCCATTCAGACGCACAAATGAGGCATCATTTTTTTTCTCAATGACTTTAACGTCGAGTGCCTTCCATAATGCTTCGGGACACGCGTTAAGACCTTGGGTATTAAATACTTTTATCGTCAGGGTGCCCAAATGGCGCTTGCCATACAACACTTCGCAATAGCGTAGGTTACGCAAGCCTGAGATCGATTTAGTGTAATGATTTTCTGAGGGAGGGGGATTTACCTCGTTGGCCTGCTTTTCTACTGCGTATGCAGCGAGGGGGGTAAATAGCTGAGCGAAGAAAATAAGACTTAAAACACCGATGTTAGTAATTGTCATCATTAATTAAATAAATAAAGAAGCTGATTTGCTGAAAATAGGCCAAAATGATTAACCAGGAGTTTGATGTGCTGGCGCCCGATAAGGCTTAATTTTACCTACAAGCCAAAAGGTTAGCAAACCGCAAAGTACTGCGCCATAGCCAACCCTGTTGTAATGCTCAATTTGCCCGCTTGGGCTAATAGTAATCACCATTCCAGCAATTACCGAGGCAGTACCTGAGCCTAGCATTTGCACTGAACCAATTAAGCTCATAAAGGTTCCCCTATTTTTGGGCTCAATGACCTGACTTACCATGGCCATTGCTGGAATCATGCGCCCAGAAACCAAAATAAAAAATGCAGTGGAATTAATGAGTACCAACCAAATCGGTACAGGAACTAAATTCGTGGTGACGATGATCGGCACCAAACTCAATATTGCCAAGGCTCGAAAAGTACGTTCTTTGCCGTAGCGATCGGCTAAAGACCCAATATAACGCGAGCTCAACAAAGATGCGATACCACCAAACAGATAGACCAAGGAAATATAGGCATCCGGTACGCCTACATTCATGGTGAAGTAGAGCGCAATATACGGAATGACTGAAAATCCAGTCAACATAATCAAAGCCATAAAACCAAAAGCGATCAAGTGATCGCGTTGTATCACCAAGCGATAAATTTGTCGAAAGCGATTTCCATCCGCTTTATGGGCCAAATGACCGGCTATTGAGGGGATAAATTGGTAGCCTAACCAAAAAATAGCGCTGGCTAAAAGCGCAATAAAAATAAATGGGGCTCGCCAACCTAAAAAGGAAATGTGATTCGCCAAAAATAAACTTAAGGGCACGCCCGCAACGGTCGAGACCGAGAATGCTGCCATCACTGTACCAATTGCCTTGCCACGACGCTCAAACGGAATCGTATCAGCCACAATGGTTTGCACCAAGGAACCTAAGATGCCACCAAAGACTCCAGCTAAAGCGCGCGCGAGAAACAGGGTTTCATATGACGTTGCTAGGCCGCAAGCTAAGGTAGCCAGGGTAAAGGCAATGTAGAGAGCTAACAATAACTTTCGCCGCTCGAAGCGATCAATATAGTACGTAGCAAAAACGCCAGCGATGGCAGCTGCAAAGGTATAGGAGGAGATAAGCAAGCCAAATTGATGCGTATTAATTTGGAAGGCACTAATAAATTGAGGCCCCAAAGGCATCATGATCATAAAATCCAGAATATGGGTAAACTGAATTCCTGCTAGCGCAAAAAGAAAATAGCGCTCGCTTTTTTTGCTACCGCCTAAATATTGCAGTATTGAATTGGGGCTCAAGGGAATTTCCGCGATTTAACGTCTAAAATGAAGGGCTGCTTAATAATACTTAGATAGTATGTATTATTTAATCTGACTCAATTATCCTGTATCCCATGACGATCAAACGCATAATTCAATGGCTGTTACTAACTTCAGGGCTTTTTCTCACTTTCTTTGGCTTATTAACATTCATATTTGTATTTTTAGGTCTGTATCAGTTTGAATTATTTGATTTTCGCCTATCCTCAGGCGTTCGCGTGATTAGCGAATTGTCGATTTCTGGCTGTTTACTCTTAGCCATGGGTTTTGGCATAGACGATTATTTTAATGAGTCAATTGCTTAAATAATAACTAAGGAAATATATGTTTAAAAAATCAGATTTTTTTATCCTACTAGCTGTAGTTATTTCATTTATAACTTCTGCTTATTTATGGTTTGTGGCGGGCGATAAAGACCAAGCTATTTTTACTTCGCTTTGGGTGCCTTCTATTTTTGGCTTTGGAATTTACTTCAAGGTCTCCGCTTTATTGAGTAGAAAAGCATGAGTACTACTGTTCTCTTAATAATATCTGTCTTAGTATTTTTACTATTGATTACAGGTCTGGTCCTCATGGTGCGAGAATTTATGGGAATGATGGATGAAGCCTCTCCTGAAGTAAAACATTGGCTCGACACTAGCAACGACAAAAAATAGCAGTAATTTGACTGCTTAGTAAATCAGTGGCAAAAGCTTACGCACGTGTTTTTGATAATCGGAATATTCAGGAAAAGTGGTAACTAACCACTGCTCTTCTTTTCTCGATTTGATGTCAAAGAATAAAAAAATCAAACCCGCATAAGCAAGTGTTAGTTCGCCTTGGGTGATTAAAAACCAAGCAACAGATAGCAGAATGACCCCAAAATAAATCGGGTGCCGAACCAATCGATATAAGCCACTTCTGACGAATTTAGCGCCTGCTTTTGGTCTGGGTAGTGGGGTAAGGTTGCTCCCTAACTGAAATGCGGCCACCACAGAAAAAACGCTGCTCACCAAGAATAAGATCCAGCCAAGCCAAACTAGCCAATCACTTATTCGTCCGGTCCATATTTTTTCACCGCTCAAACTACTCGGGCCGAAAAAAAGCAAAGCTAATAATAAAGCTTGAATAAGGACATAGAGCCCCCCGCGCGCAAAAATGGAGGGTGGGCGTCCTGAGTTTGGTTTACCCTCCATGACTAGATCCTGTTTTAAGCATCCCTCAATGGTATGCCCTTTCAGAATATAATGAAGGCATTGTTCAATACTTCTTTTTTAAAGATCTACTCCCATGAAAATGAATCTGCAAAAAACCCTATTATTTTCTTGTACTGCATTTAGTTTCTCGTTCATGGTAGCGCCAACAGTACTGGCACAATCGACAAGCCCTTCTCAACCCCCTACTGCAAAGGTAACTAAAGTGACTGAATTAAAAAAAATTGATGTTCTTGTCGGCACTGGTGCCGATGCTACCCCCGGCTCAAATGTGTCGGTACATTACACCGGCTGGCTATACGATCCCACCGCGCCCAATAATAAGGGTAAGAAATTTGATAGCTCTTTAGACCGCGGTCAACCTTTCGGCTTTCCCCTCGGCGGAGGTCGTGTGATTCGCGGTTGGGATGAGGGCGTTGCAGGAATGAAAGTTGGCGGTAAACGCACTTTAATTATTCCTCCCGAGATGGGTTATGGCGCTAATGGAGCGGGCGGCGTAATTCCACCCAATGCCACCCTACTGTTTGATGTTGAATTATTAGGTGTGAAATAGGCTTCTTCTTTAAATCTGATCAAAGCGCTTAACTACTTTTAACTACTTAATAAGCGCTTTGATATAAGCTCAATGCATCTGCAAATTGCACATCACGCGGATTATTAATCAGCAAACGTTGTACGTTCATCGCATCGCGTGCAAGCATTTCTAATTCGTGTTTTTTTACACCCACTTCACGCAAGCGTTGTGCATAGGGCATCGTAATCACATGCGCAGCTATCGCTTCAATAAAATTGGATGCGGCTAATGCATCGCTGACAGAATTCAATTCCGGCAAAATCGCACGGCCCAATTCAGCATATAAAGATTCAGCCGCAGGTAAATTGAATTTCAATACCGGCAATAAGACCAAGGAATTCGTTAGGCCATGGGGCAATTGATAATGACCGCCCAATGGGTAAGCAAGAGCATGTACCGCGCCCACCGGTGCATTAGCAAAAGCCATGCCTGCTAACAGCGAACCCAAGAGCATATATTCGCGGACTTGTGCATCTTTACCGTCACTAACTGCCGCCGGTAAATTGGCATACAGTAACTGTAAGGCTTTGATTGCTAAGGCATCAGATAAAGCATTCTTCTTTGAGCGTGATGTGAAAGCTTCAATCGCATGAACCATTGCGTCAACGCCCGTCATGGCAGTAATTGCTGGCGGCAAACCTAAGGTTAGTAAGCTATCAAGGACTGCAACATCGGGATACAGTAATGGCGAAACTACCCCTTTTTTCTCATGACTTGGTGTTGTCAAAATAGCAATTGGCGTTACTTCCGAACCCGTTCCCGCCGTGGTTGGCACTTGTATGAGGGGTAAACGGGGTCCACGCGCCAAACCAATGCCATAAATAGCGGGTAATTCTTGCGATGTTTTTGCTAATAGCGCAACCAATTTAGCCGTATCGAGTGAACTACCGCCACCAAAACCAATAACGCCGTCAGCATGAACTAGTGCTGCAGCTTTCACGGCTGCCTGCACACTCACCTCAGGTGGATCAGCGAGTACATCCGAAAATACCGTAACCTTCACCCCTGCCTCACTTAATGAAGTTAAAGCGCCATCGATTAAGCCGGCCTTCATCAAGCCAATATCAGTCACCAAAAATACCTGGCTCATGCCTAAGCCGCGAGCTATTTCACCAAGACGCTTTGCGGCACCCTGCTCACAAATGATTTTTGGCGTGGTTTCAAAGATAAATTGAGGCATATCACTATTTTATTACACCTCCCCTCCAAGGGCCGCGTAACTGAGTCTTTTGCAGCGAAAACGTTACCCCGCTCAGAAGCTCGTTAGAATATGAAAAAGCTGTTTATTCAAATAAGGTAATGAGACATCCATGCTTTCTGCTGCTGACAATGAATTATTGGTTCGCACCAATCAAAATACGCCTCTGGGGGAATATTTTCGGTGCTTCTGGCAGCCTGTTGCTTTAAGCGAAGAAATACCTCTGCCTGATTGCCCCCCAATTCGGGTTACTGTAATGGGCGAAGAGTTACTGTTATTTCGCAACTCGGCTGGCAAAGTGGGTTTAATTGATCGTTACTGTGCCCATCGCGGTGCTGATCTCTTTTTTGGTCGCAATGAAGAGTGCGGTATTCGCTGTATTTATCACGGTTGGAAATATGACACCGAAGGTAAGTGTATCGAGATGCCAAATGTACCTCCAGGTGCGGCCTACCATGACACGATTCAAATTAAAGCCTATCCTACCCAAGAATTTGCCGATATGGTTTGGGCCTATATGGGGCCAGCAGAATCCATGCCCGCACTTGTCCCGCAATTAGAAGTTGGCTTAGTGCCACCAGAAAATCGTTATGTAACTAAGCGCTTAATCGAGTGCAATTGGGCTCACTCGATGGAGGGTGCGCTCGATACAGCGCATTTTTCTTTCTTACACATGCCCGCCCCGTCCCAAATCAATGATGACAATCCTGATGTCGCTGCTGATGTGAAGCGCTTACGTTGGCTACGCAATGACCCGACACCGCGCTTTACTTTTGTTGACCATGAAGTTGGCTTTGTTATCGGTGGCGCCCGCCATGCCGATACGGATGAACACTATTGGCGCTTAACGCAATATTTATTGCCCAATCATTCAATCACCCCCTCTTCAATGCCGAATGAAATTTATTATGGCTATAGCTGGACACCGATCACTGATGAAGCGTGCTGGATGTATGTCTATGCCTGGCATCCCGACCGGGCTATTACTGCAGAGGAGCGAGCCCGTTTTGACCAAGGCGGATACGGACAATTTGCTGCCCTCGGGCCTGGCTACTTACCCTTAAGAAATCGGAGTAATAATTATTTATTAAGTCGCGAAGAACAACGCACTGAATCTTTTACTGGCATACGCGGCATTGCAGAACAAGATCAAATGGCACAAGAAAGCCAGGGTTATATTCTTGACCGCACGAAAGAACACTTAACCCCTACTGATGTTGGTATTGTGCGCTTCCGTAAGCTACTGTTGAGTGAGGTAAAGTCACTCAGTGCTGGCAATGCTCCAAAAGCAGCGCACCTAGGGCAAGCCTATCGCACTCGCGGCGGGGGTGCATTAACTGCAGACAAATTGCAGTTAGAAGAAGTCATGATAGAACGCTTTGGAACTAAAACAGGAGTAGTTAACGAATGAAGAATGCAAGGAACCTATTAGCCGCGCTATTGTTATTTTTTAGCTTTCATGCTGGTGCACAAAATACGGCTAAACCAATCAATTTTATTATTCCTTTTTCAGCAGGCAGTGCTAGTGATGTAATTACGCGTATTTTGTTCGAACAAGTGACAACGAATACGGGTCAACGTTTTGTTTTTGATAATAAGCCGGCTGCTGGCGGTAATATTGGTACTGCTGCAATCGCGCGCGCAGAGCCTGATGGATATACCATTGGCACCAGCACTTCTGGTCCCCTAGCGATCAATAAAATTCTTTATCCTGATTTAAGTTACGATCCAGAAAAAGATTTTCAACCGATTGCACTCATCGCCATCCTCCCGAATGTGGTCGTTGCCAGCACTACACTGAATATCAATACGCTCGCCGAACTGAATGACTATTTACGCAAAAATCCTGATGTCGCATATGGCTCGGTAGGTAATGGCAGCTCACAACATCTAGCAGGTGCTTACTACGAACAATTGCTAGGGGTGAAAATGACCCATATACCTTATCGCGTTACCGCTAACCTAGTGACCGATTTAGTTGCTGGTCGAGCACCCGTCAGCTTTCAATTGCTTCCCAATGTCATTGGGCAAATTAAGGCAGGTAATGTCAAACCATTAGCAGTGGCATCTAATAAACGTTTAGCAGCACTTCCTAATGTTCCCACTGCGGCCGAGGCAGGTGTTAAAGGCTATGAATCTGCTGCTTGGTTTGCCATTGTTGCTCCTAAAGGAACGCCTAAAGCCGTGGTTGATCGCCTCAATAAAGACATTGCTAAAGCGAGTGCAGATCCGAATGTGCGAGCCCGCTTTATCGAACTCGGCGCTGAGCCACAAGCGAGCTCTCCGGAAGAATTACAACGCTATATCAATTCTGAAATTAAGAAATGGACTGAAATTATTAAAAAAGGTGGCATTACTTTAGAAAAAAGTTAAGGCCAAAAAAATTTATCGCACACCTTCTTGATCTAAAAAGTCATTCACTAAATCAAGTCTCAGGCGTGGATTTTCTTGTAGTAATAGCTGTTGTTTTTGTAATGGCGTGAGCGGCAATAGCTCAGCCCAGCGATTTGCAACCCAGCCGCATTCATCCAAGCGAAAGGGTTGTTTAAAGGGCATTTCCTCTTGAGATACGCCCTGCTCTTGTAGGGCTCGAATAACTTTTCCCAAGGTAGTTGCACTGGCAGTCAACTCTGCTGGAATTGGCATGACGGCATCATCTCCCATCAGTTCAACAGTGGCCATCACTAAGCCATTAGACTGGACTGTACTTTCTAAAATACGAAAACGACTTTGGCCTTCGCATTGAATGAAATAGAGCGCTGGCTGCAAAGCATCAAAATGCATAATTTTTGCCAAGGTACCAATAGGCAATAGTTGCACTGCTTGGTTTGGCATGCGTACCTCAGAGCCTGCCGCAATAGTGGCAATGCCAAAGCAAGAGCCCTCTTTAAAGCACTTCTTCACCATATCTAAATACCGCACTTCAAAAATCTTTAAGGGCAAAACGCCTCCAGGGAACAGCGTGGTACCCAATGGAAATAAAGGAATGGTCTGAGTTAGCGTGGCTTGTGGCATAAGTAAAAGTTAACAATAAATTAGGAGCTGAGTAACTATCATAGTGCTAAATAAATATATCCGCAGGTAACCCCTCGTTCAAGTTGGTTCATACACAAGTCATCGACTTCAGGTATAAAGAGACGTTCCACCTTAAGCGAAATTGCTGTGCCTATCCCCTTTATTGAAACACTCTCAACCCAAGCTACTACCCTTCAACAAGAAGCTGAATTAGGCATATTAAGTACTCCCGCGCGTTTGCCGCCGAAGTTCTTTTATGACAATCTAGGTTCTCGCTTGTTTGAGGCCATTACTTATCTCCCAGAATATTATTTAACGGCTACTGAAGAAATTATTTTTAACCAATTTAGTGCAGAAATTCAAGCGCAAATCGGTGCCAACCCAGTATTGGTTGATTTAGGTGCTGGTAATTGCCAAAAAGCCGCACGTTTCTTCGATTTGCTCCAACCCAATCTCTATGTCGCAATCGATTTTTCTATTACCTATCTTAGAACCATCTTATCTCACTTACAAAGCCAATATCCTTCTATTCCGATGATGGGTATAGGCATGGATTTTTCTCAGCAATTAAGCTTACCGCCAGAAGTGCCGCAAACACCTCGCACTTTCTTTTATCCTGGGTCTAGTTTAGGAAACTTTTCACCAACTGAAGCCTTGCAACTACTTCAACAAATTCAGCGGGAATCTCTGGGTGGCGGTCTGCTGCTTGGTATCGATTTATTCAAATCAGCAAGCATCCTCGAGCCCGCTTACAACGATCCCCTACTGGTGACAGCGGCTTTCAACCTCAATATTTTACGTAATGTGAATCAATTGCTGGGCTCCAATTTTGAAGTGGCTAAATTCAAGCATCAAGTCGTCATTAATGCTGAGCTGATGCGCGTAGAACTCTATTTAGAAGCCTTAGAAGCAAATACCGTGCAATGGCAAGGAAAAGAGCGTCATTTTAAAAAGGGGGAGCAGATTCATACTGAAAACTCCCATAAATACTCTTTAAGCTCTATCCAACAGTTATTAACTGCCGCAGGATTTGATAAGATGAAAGTGTGGACGGACCCGCAGCAATATTACGCCGTTATTTATGCCACCTAAACATGTCAAATAAAATTCATACTGCCACCTTCAATGAACTAGTAAATTTGCAGACTGCGTTTATGCAAACGCGGCAGCAATCGCTTGATCTCATTGCTAACTTAAGTGCCGAAGATTGTCAGGCGCAATCGATGCCAGATGCTAGCCCAGCGAAATGGCATTTAGCCCACACAACTTGGTTTTTTGAAACCATGGTCTTGCAGTATTTTGAAAA
>Ga0304729_1000582_pt1 | contig 26681 bp, 22 predicted proteins | sample C_131016_MF_Meta_FD_190475 | JGI IMG/M metagenome (GOLD analysis project Ga0304729, IMG submission 190475) | Freshwater microbial communities from Lake Croche, Canada to study carbon cycling - C_131016_MF_MetaG (v2) (version 2) | ecosystem: Environmental > Aquatic > Freshwater > Lake | place... | reverse complement strand
TGGCTTGATGAACAGCTCGATTTCGACATCTTCAGTTAGTAGCACTGGCGCGAATCGGAGAACGATCATTATAGGCGACGTTCACGGATGCGCTTCGGAATTGGAGAAACTGCTCAAGGCAGCTGAGATCACCAAAGAGGATGATCTCATTACTGTAGGCGATTTGATCTGCAAGGGGCCGGACAGTCGTTCGGTCATGCAGTGGGCGATGAGCACTCCCAACCTGCGCTGTGTCCTTGGAAATCACGAAGCACGGTTACTGGGCCGATGGATTGCCGGAGAGGTGCCTAAACCGAGCTCTTCTGATGAGCAGACCACCCGTCAGATCGGAGACTGCTTTGAAAAATCGATGAGTTTTATCGAGTCCTGGCCACTCTACTTGAAGGGTGATGGATTTCTCGTGGTTCATGCCGGAATCGATCCTCGGATTCCCAAACTGGCAGAGCAGTCGAGGCAAGATCTGCTGAATATACGGATTCCCGAGGGTATGGATATTCCGTGGTATAAGGGCTACACGAAGGAGCGGCTTATCGTCTTTGGCCATTGGGCCAAGCGCGATCCCGTGATTCGTCCGAATGCCATCGGTCTCGACACTGGATGTGTCTACGGAGGTGCTCTCACCGCACTCATTCTGCCCGAGAGACGGTTGATCAGCGTTCCGGCAGCATAGGAATACCAAAAGCACGACGTATGGAAGTAATCAAGGCTGTCCATCAGGAATCCCACCACCCGATCCGTCTGAGCGGATTTCTTGGTGGCGTCTTCCTTACGCAGTTGGTCGATAGCGCCCTACATCTGGCACAGCCTCTACTGCTGGCGAAGCTTTCCGGTTCACTCGGCGGCGCGGCCTTTTTCTCCGCCTTTGATACGGGGATTCACATGCTCGGCACTTATATAGGAGGCTGGCCCACGGAGAAATTCGGAGCCCGACGTGTGCTTGTGGTCGCCACCTTCCTGAGGGCCGTTGCTTTGGCCGGAGTCCCCATTTCCATGCTCTGCGGCTTTCTGAGTCTCTGGTGGGCGATGGGTTGCTACACGTTGGAGGCCTTAATCAGGGGCTTTGTTGATACATCAGTCCACACGATTCCGCTTGAACTTGCACGGCATCGTGCCGAGCAACTCGACAGGATCAATTCACGCTACGAACTCACCTTTGATATCGGTGGAGTCGCTGGGCCGCTTATTCTTGGCGGGTTGATGTTGTGGGGAGGGAAGATCGTTCCCCACATCATGATACCGGTCGGCTTTGTTCTCTCCTCAGTGACCTACTTCTTCATTCCTGAGAAAACCGGAGGTAAGAGCACTGGAGCAGTCCATCACTCCCACGGAGGTTCTTGGGCGGGGATCAAATATATCTTCACGCGCCGACCGCTCCTGATCACCTGCCTCGGCCTGATGTCGTTCAATATCTACCCGCTGCGCAAGCTTCTGAGCGCTTTCTTTGCCAAGGGGCTTCTTCATAAGTCAGCTTCTGTTGGGCAAATCGGCGCCGCCTTTGCCCTCGGTGGTGTCGTTGGAGCACTGATTTATGCAGTCACAAAGCATAAAAACTCCGGATGGAAGTGGGTCGCTCTGGGGGCTGTCGGAACCTTCATCCTGGCCATCGGTTGGTTGCCTGGAAACCTCTGGGTTATGACGGTGGCGGTGTTCCTTTTTGCCTTGGCCAATGTCTGCGCCCGCTTGACTCTGATCAGGAAACGTCAGGAACTTACTCCGCTAGAACATGCTGGCGGTGTTACCTCCGCTTCCCAGTTCGGTGTGAATGCGGTTTCAGTTGTCATCAAGACCATTGTTGGCGCCGCCTTCTCAGCCGGCTTGGGAGCTTTCGGAGCTTTCGCCGTGGTGGGAGGTATCCTCGGACTCATGGGAGCGGGTCAGTTTGTACTCTCGAGGCACATGCTAAAACAAAGGGAGCCTTCTCCTGCCCAATTATAACTCCTCTGCCTGCATAGGGAAAAAGCCATTCCCCCACCGACTCTTCTCGGGTAAGGTTTTTCCTCATCACCTTTCATTTCGAATTTATGAGCACCATCAACAACCCACTACACGATCAAGTTGCCATTGTCACCGGAGCCGGACGCGGTATTGGTGAATCCATTGCCCGTTATTTTCTCGAGGCGGGTGCCAAGGTGGCTGTCGTGAGCCGAAGCGAGGAAAACTCGTCCAAGGTCGCAGCTGCCCTAGAAGCAATCCGCCCTGGATCTGCACGTGCCTATGCCGTCGATGTGGCAGATTTCGATGCCGTACAGAAGGTCGGTGAGCAGATTGTAGCCGACTTTGGGCGGGCTGACATTCTGGTGAATAATGCGGGAATTACCCGGGACAATCTCCTCATGCGCATGTCCTCTGAGGAATGGGATGCTGTCCTCGATACCAACCTCAAGGGAGCCTTCAACTTCGTCCGCTCTGTTTTGCGCACCATGATCAAACAGCGCTCCGGACGCATCATCAACATCAGTTCCGTCAGCGGCCTGATGGGCCTTGCCGGTCAGACAAATTACGCTGCCAGCAAGGCTGGTATGATCGGCCTTACCAAGGCTCTCGCGAAGGAAGTCGCCAGCCGTGGCATCACCGTTAATGTGGTGGCTCCTGGATTTATCGAGACTGACATGACCGCAGTCCTTAACGAAGAAATCCGCAAGGGAGCCCTAGCGCAGATTCCTCTTTCCCGTTTCGGCCAGCCCGAGGATATCGCCTCCACGGTCGCATTCCTCTGCAGCCCCGCTGCCGGGTACATCACCGGTCAGGTCCTGGCGGTAGACGGCGGTATGTCGATGTAGGGAAAGGATGAATTATGAATGATGAGGGATGAAAAAGGCGTCTGCGTTCAGACTTTTTCTCCCAGTTTCATACTTCATCATTCTGACTTCATAATTTTCTCCTAATGCTTCTCCACCTTCTCCGCCACGCCGAGGCTGAGCCTCATCGTCTTGATGATTTTTCCCGATCTCTGACGGAAAAAGGATTCAAACAGGCGCGCCGGATTGGTTGCTTCATGAAAGAGCAGTGCCTCAGACCGGAGATCATCCTCACCAGTCCCGTTGTTCGTGCACGTGAGACGGCTGAGATTGTTGCAAAGCTTTTGGGTAAACCGCCTCTCACTGAAGTTCCATGGGCCGCTTGTGGGATGAATCCCGAGGTGGCCCTGGCCGAGCTATCAGGCTATGCAAAGCTTGATTCCGTCATGATTGTGGGGCACGAACCGGATTTAAGTTCCCTGAGTGCCTCGCTGATCGGGATGGAACGGAGTGAGTCTATTCAGGTTGCTAAGGCCTCTCTTCTCGGGGTGAACCTCCCTCGTTTCCAGTTTGGATCGGGGATCCTGCAGTATCTCCTGCCCGTGAAGTTTTTATAAAATCACTCCCATGAAAACACTCCTTCTCACCAACGAATATCCTCCGCACATCTATGGGGGAGCAGGCGTTCATGTCGATTATCTGAGCCGTGAGTTGGCCAAGCTCATGGAGGTGGAGGTCCGCTGCTTTGGCGATCAAGATGAGAAAATCGGCACCATCGAGGTCAGGGGGTTCGGCCTTGGCACTCCCGAGATGACCTGCCCCAAGCCGCTTCAGAGCCCACTGGGTGCCTCACGTCGGTGTGTCGATTTCAACGGCGCCGGGATCACTGCTGACCTTGTCCACTGCCACACATGGTACACCCACCTTGGCGGTATCATGGCGAAGCTCAACTACGGCATTCCCCTCGTCATTACGGTTCACTCCCTCGAGCCTCTGCGCCCCTGGAAGCGCGAACAGCTTGGAGGCGGTTATGACTTCAGCCTCTGGGTGGAAAAAACAGCCCTTGAGATGGCTGATGCTGTGATTGCCGTCTCGGAAGAGACCAAGAAGGATATCCTCTCCCTCTTCAATGTCAGCGAAGAGCGCCTCAGTGTGATCCACAATGGCATCGACCTAAGCGAGTATCGCTCGACAAAAAATCCCGAGATACTCCGATCGCTTGGCGTGGATCCCGATCGCCCGTATGTCCTCTTTGTTGGCCGTATCACACGTCAGAAGGGGATCATTCATCTGGTCCGTGCGATCCGTCATCTGGATCCCGGTTTTCAGGTAGTGCTCTGTGCAGGCGCCCCAGACACACCCGAGATCGCAGCGGAGATGCAGCAGGCGATTGCCTCAGCACGGGAGCATCATGGTGAGATTGTCTGGATCGAGAAGATGGTGAGTCGTCCCGAGGCGATTGTTCTCTACTCAAGCGCTTCTGTTTTTGTCTGCCCCTCGATCTACGAACCGTTCGGCATCATCAATCTCGAAGCCATGGCCTGTGGCACGCCCGTCGTCGCCAGTGCCGTCGGAGGCATCAAGGAGGTGGTCGTGGATGGTGAGACTGGTTTCCTTATACCCCTTGAGCAGATGAAAGAGAGCCCCTTCGAGGCGACTGATCCTGCAGCCTTTGCCTCAGACCTTGCCTCCAAGATCAATCTCTTGATGGCCAATCCCGAGCTTGCTTCGCGAATGGGGACCGCCGGGCGGAAGCGCGCCGAGGAGTTCTTCGGATGGGATGCGATTGCCAGCAAAACTGAGCGACTTTACGACAAGCTTCTGCAAAGGTAGCCGAATGTTCATTGATCGAGTAAGGGTGCATGCGAAGGCGGGCGACGGAGGCGATGGTTCCGCCAGCTTCCGTCGGGAAAAGTTCATCCCTAAGGGTGGGCCGGACGGTGGTGATGGCGGCGATGGAGGGGATGTCATTCTCCGTGCCGACAACCATATCGATCAGTTGGCCAATCTCTTTTTCGAGCCGATCCTGAAAGCCAAACCGGGGGGTAAGGGCTCCTATCGCCAACGACATGGCAAGTCTGCACCCGATCTCGTGGTGCCTGTTCCCGTCGGCACCTTGATCTACCGGTTTCCGACACCAGCTCCTCACGATCCCTTTGCCGAGCCTGAGTTGATTGATGGGGAAGAGCTTCCCTCCGACCAGCCCCGTGCCAAGAAAGGCCTCGCCGATCCGATGCCTGAGGATCTGGTCGCTGACCTGGACGAAGTGGGCAAGGAATTCATCATCTGTCACGGAGGAAAAGGAGGACGTGGCAACATCCACTTCAAGAGTTCACGCAATCAGGCTCCCAGGCGTTTCACCGAAGGAACCGAAGGTGATGAAAGTTGGTTCCTGCTCGAGATGCGCTCCATCGCCTTTGCCGGTCTGGTCGGTTATCCGAACGCAGGCAAATCGACTCTTCTGCGGGCGATCTCCCGCGCTCATCCGAAGGTCGGATCGTATGCCTTCACCACGCGTAACCCGCAGGTTGGAGTTGTCGATCTTGAGGATTATCACAAGACAACCGTTGCCGACATTCCAGGACTGATTGAGGGAGCCCATGAGAACAGGGGCTTGGGCCATCAATTCCTGCGTCATGTCATGCGCTGCGCCTATCTGCTCATGGTGCTGGATATGGCTGGATCCGAGGGACGCAGCCCCTTGGATGATCTGAATGCTCTTCGCAAAGAACTGGAACTCTATAATCCCGAACTGGCAGAACGTCCCTGGTGCATCGTGGCCAACAAGATGGACATGCCCGAAGCCACAGCCAACCTGAAGCTCTTCAAAAAGAAATTCAAGGGTGTCACGATCATTCCGATTTGCGCCGAACTGGGTGAGGGGATCCCTGAGCTGAAAGCCTTCCTCCAGGAAAAGGTCGTAGAGCAGGAGGCAAGTCTTGCCGAAGTCAAGGCCTCCAAGCTGAAGGAAGAGGGAGAGAATGCTCCCTTGGTTTACTAGACCAAATTAAGTTGAGTCATGGCCACAAAATGCACAGAAAGCACACGGCTTGTGATTGCTCTTGAGTCTCTCTCATAAGAGAGGCAGGGGGGCATGCGCGCATTCCCCTTTTGTGTTTGCTTGCCCGGCCGTTGCTTTGCATCCGTTACGGTTTGTGCCTTTTGTGGCTACATCATCTCTTAAGATGCTCTAAGCAGTCATCAGACCGGCGAGCACGCCCGACCTCCCACCTCCCACCTCCGAATGAGCCTCCCTTTCTTGGGGCAAAATGCCTACTGGCTCTTCTTCTTGGAGTGCTTGGACTTTACAGAAGGTGAGGGGGTAGGGGATGACGCCGGGGCTGTGCTGATCGCATTGGAAAGTATCTCCCCCAAAGCCTGAGCCGGAGCATTTGGCTGAATAGCCTGCTGGAAGGCTGGATCCTGTGCCACCTGTTGGAATATCTGCTCACGGCTGATTTGCTGCAGCGCGGTATTTCCACCGAGCTGAACTGCACGATGCAGGCTAGTGAACGCTGCTTCCCGCTGTCCCGTGATGAGATCGTATTTTGCAATGGTGAAGGGGATATCCCACTGGTCGGGTTGAGCTTTCTCGAGAACTTTTGCAACTTCCAGAGCCTGAGGAATGCGCCCCTGGGTTGCATAGAAGTTGATCATGTCCCTGAGGAAAGAAACGTCTTTTGGAGTCACTGCGATGGCATTGGAGATGGTCGTGTCGACATCGCCCTGTCGTCCCAGGATCATGAGGCTTTGAAGAACCGGTGCAAGTGCCTGCCTGTTGGTCGGGTTGACCTGCAATCCTGCAAGTTGCATCGGGAGCTCATTGGCAGCCTTTAGCCGAGCTTCCGTGACCGCTGTTAGTCTCTGAAGCACCTTGCTATTTGGATCCACCGGGAGGAACCCCGCCATAAGATCTCGGGCATCCTGGAAACGTCCCTCTTGGGTGAGCAGATTGACAAGATTGCTGGTGGTCTCAGTATTCGCCGGCCAGAGGGAGAGAGCCTGTCTGTAAGCACGCTCCGCTTCGACACGCATGCTGCGGAAGGCATAGATGTTGCCGCCGGTATTGCGCAGTTTGGCAAAGGAGTGAAGGGCAAGATCATCATTGCGGAAACCAGGCATAGCCTCGAGTTTCTTGATGTAATCATCCCACCAAGCTAGATCCTTCTCAGCCGTTCCCGGAGGTAGGGCGTCCATTTTGTCGTGGGCGATCTCGTAGCAAAGCCCGTGCGGGATGGCGTAGGGATAGGACCATTGCATGGGAAAACTCTCCTCCACATAGAAATGCCGTGGAGTCCCGTCCTTCTTGTCGCGGTTGCGCAGGAAGATCCATTCGGCCACAGCCGAGTTCAGGGCGACAGGATCGCTCTGAGGGTTGGGCATTGCCTGGGGATTTTTTTGGTACTGGTTCATCAGCACCTCGAAGAGGGCCATGATATCTTCCCGATGGGGAAGGGTGAGGGTCTCATTCGGATAGGTGTGATCGCGGCCTAGAAGCTTCTCTAACCAACCGAAGGTTGTCGGGCGCTCCGTGGTGTAGTGGGAGCGGATGTAACGATTGTAGAATGTGTCGGCCAGTGCGTTCTGAGTCACAATGTAGAGATCCCGACGGTCGAAGTTCGGATCCCGCTTCGTTTTCTCGAAGCTTTCACCGAAGACCATATAGGTTGGCACAAAGCGACCTGGATCAGTCCCTCCGAAAACAAAGCTATCCTGCGGCAGGTCGACGAGCATGTCGTGCCCGTACATCCATCCGAACCAGTGACCATGTTGTGTGCTTTTTGGATAGCAGACTACCAAGGTGTAGAGCGCAACTGCGGCTGAAATGCCCGGTATTGTCCACGCCAGAGGTCGGGATTTTCCTTGCTGAAGCGAGGCGCAGATCATGGCTGCCCCGTAACTCGCCAGCATGATGAAGAAGCCGTAGCAGAGACTCTGGTACTGATACTGCATGTCCCATCCGGAATTATCATAACCGTTTGGTGCCTGAATGGGTTCCAGGAATGCAGCGAGACAAAAGCCGATGATCAGCAGGTAAAACCAGATGCGTTGCTCCCGAGACAATCGCCAGAAAAGAGCAAAGCCGAGAAGGGCAAAGATCAACGGAATCGGTGAGATGTTACGGGCGAGAACGCTCCAGTAGACTTTGCAGTATCCTGCAAATTGTTGCATGGCGCTCTCATCATCCGGGGCCTTCGGTCCCTTCGGTTTCTCGGCGGGGGCGACGCCGACGAGTTTGCCGACCGTACCCTGAAGCTGATCAGCCAAAGTTCCCCAATACTGGGAGCGGTTGATGGCGTAGAAGAATCCCTCGGGAGTACTGCAATAGCTCCAGTTCATCGGGGGATTGGTCGAGGAAGCGAAGGGCATGTAGGCGTAGGGCAGCAGGCCGACAAAGACCGCGACAAAAAGAAGCAGACCCTGTCGCCATTCGGTGAGCTTGCGACGCACAATGATCAGGAGGAGGAATCCAGCCCAAACAGTGTAGAATAGGCGGAGAGCCGCCTTCATCGCCATGAGATGGTATTGATCTGTCGAGAGGTAGGCAAAGCCGAGGTAGAGAAGGCTTGCCACCAGAATACTGTAGAGCGTGTATTCCCAAAAGAGTTCTGCATGCAGCAGCAGGATGACCATCAGTGGCATGAAGGCCATTGCCAGGGTCATGTGGTGATTGCTCATGCCGAGGCAGAAAATGAAGACTAACCAGACAAAGGCATTCTTCCAGTGAGGCCTTCTGATCCAGAGATAAGTAAGCATCAGGTAGATCATCATCAGACAGACATGGAGTGCATAAAGTCCCTTTCCGACGACCGCGTGAGACCAGATCGGAGTCACCCAGATGAAGGTCAGGGTCGAAGCCACGGAGAGGATAGTCGCAGGCAGCCTCTTTACACCCAACCAACGGGTCGCATTCAGCGAGACCAGAGAAAAGACAGCGGCCGCGATCGCCGTGCAGAGCCCGGAGAAGAGATTGATTTTCCAGGATCCATTGCCAAACGGGAAGATATGACTGAACAGCCCTGCGAGGATTGTCCAGAGCGGATAGCCAGAGGGGTGCATCACACCGAAGTGCAGGGCCGCCGTGGCCATCTCCCCGTCGTCGTTGAGGCCGATGTTCGGCATCACGGTCGCCCAATACGTTGCAAGTGCTATGAGAAAGCAGATGAGGGCCGTCCAGCGCTCGTGCTTGTCGAAGATCCGGAACGGATGAGTTCCGTTCACACTACTTTGCAGCGAGATGCTGGATTCAGGAAGAGAGGGGGAGGTGGTGTCCGTAGAGCTCATTGGGGAGGGAGTAAAAAGAGAGTTGGTTCGGAGGATTGAAGGAGAAGCTAAGCTCAGGATTGCTTGGCATGGGTGGATCTGCGAAATCGATTATTAATCAGGAGTCCCCATACCATGAGGAGAGCCTCGACGACGATCTTCTTGGACATTTTGGAGACACCCTCGATGCGATCTGCGAAGATGATGGGCACCTCGACAACCTTGAAACCACGCGTCCAGGTGCGGTGATTCATCTCAATCTGGAAGCCATAACCGTTCGATTTCACGGAGGGAAGGTCAATTGCTTCCAGGGTCTTGCGTCGCCAGCACTTGAAGCCCCCGGTGGGATCCCAGACCGGAAGTCCGGTAATCCATTTGACATAGTAGGAGGCGCCGACGCTCAGCACGAGTCGCTTGAGAGGCCAGTTGATGACGCGTATCCCGCCGACATACCGAGAGCCGATGGCCAGATCCGCGCCTGTTGTTCGGATCCCTTCCAGGAGTTTTGGTACATCTTCGGGGCTGTGTGAGAAATCGGCATCCATCTGGATGACAAAGTCGTAGCCGTGCTCGAGAGCCCATTGAAATCCCGCCACGTAGGCGCGACCCAAGCCGTTTTTCGCGGTGCGAGAGAGGAGGTGCAGGCGCGGATCGCGCGTTGCGGTCTCCGCTACCCATTGGCCTGTTCCATCCGGAGAGCCGTCATCGACTACTAGAATCTCGAGGATCTCGCCACCACGCTCAGGCAACGCGAAGAGACGCTCGACCAGATTTGGGAGGTTCTCTCTCTCGTTATAGGTGGGGACGACGACGAGTGTGCGTTCGGACATGATTAGAAAGGCAGATTGGCTAAATTACCCACTCTTCTCATCGCGTCGAGCGTCAAAGGAGAGGATGGCATGGTTCCTTAAAGGGGTTTCAGAAAAGGTGTAGCCTCAAAATGCACAAGCCGTAACGGCTGCGTAGCAACGGCCGGGCCTTCAAAACACAAGAGGGATGAAAGAAGAAATCACCGGATAATATGGTGATGGATTAGTATGGCGGACTGTTTGGTTGAGCAGACTTTCAGAATTTGAATCCGAAAACGCTCCAAGGTTCGAGAATGCTTATTTGATGAAGCCCTGTCGAATAGGCACTCTTTTACCTGTGCCTTTTTTGGCTCTTGTGGATCTTGTGGCTATGACTCAACTTAGTTCGCCCTAGTTGTTTGCACGAGTTTCCTATGGATTGGCCAAGGAGTTTGTCTGGGCAGGAATGCCGTATTCGCTCCTCAGTTGAGCTTCTTCAGATCTCAGTGAAGCATTATCCAGGGTGATCGGGCCTGCTGAACCTTCGAGATTGATGCGTTGAAAGCCGTTTTTGGGATACTTTGCCGCCTCGTTCACGTCAGCCAGACTGTGGATCGGCATTCCATTGATATTAACCACCACCTTGTTGGCAAGTTCCTGAAGTCCGATGGTCTGTGATGAAGCGAGTACCTTCGAGATGATGACCAGTCTTTTCTGATCTTTCGGCAAATCTTCCTGAAATGCATCAAGGGCAACGAGATTCTGAGGGGCGTCGCTTCTCCAATTAACTCCCCATTCGCGAAGGTAGGGTCTGCTCAGCTCCTGAAAGAGAAGTCCCCCCAGAAAAGTGTAGGGAACGGCGTCGCCCTGCAGGCGTGCTGGACTTATTTCGGCCAGGGTATTCCTTCCACCCAGCGTCAGCGTTGTCGTCCCCAGCGTGCCGGTCCCTTCACCGGAGCTCCGGAAGTACACAATTTCCCCTTTATCGCCTGGTGAGGATTCCAGGGTGGCAAGATTGCTGAAGTTGATTTTTCCGAGGCGAGGGTCGGTGTAGTTTCCCTCGCCATCAATGGGCTTGCCACCAGCGCGAACGATAAGATCCCCCTTCCGGAGGCCTGCTTTCTCCGCTGGGCCGCCCGAATCAATGGACGTGATGATGACACCATTGAGGTCTTTTCCTGCACCAAGCCATTCGCGCAATGTTCTTCCCCGAGCCTCTCCGTAGGTCAGTCCGGCGCGCGCCAATCCCGGGTAGCCGGGCTTTTCGCATTCCTTCAGGAAGCGAGCGATCAGCGGAGAGGGAATAATGTCCGCCGATTGAGTGCGGGGATCGTAACGCATTACCAGGCCTACGAGTTTTCCCTCGTGCAGCGCGGGAATGACAAAGCTTCCCTCCCGTTGAGGGATCGTCGTGGAAGCACGATAGAGCAGGTAAGCTCCTCCATCCGGCGAATAAGGCATCACCGCGACCGTGCTCAAATTGGCCGGACTTAGTGCGGGCGCTCCGTTGGGCTCGAGTTGGAGGATCTGAATCGTACTCCCGGGAGTGATCATCGCGGCGAGTGAGAGAGGATGGGTTCCCTTGAGGAGTTCAGGCTCCACCGGCTTCAGGATTGCCAGATTGCATTCCTCGTCGATCGACTCAATGGTTGCCGTGCCCTTCGGTCCATCCTCCGGCTTCTCCAAGCTAATGTAGCTGGCATGAGCGACCATGTCCGCCGTGACTAGAAGTCGTCCACCCTCGATGATCGTCCCAAGTCCGATGCGGGTGAACGGCTGCTTCTTGAGCCAGGGTCGCCTGTTATCGGGATACTGGATTGTCGATGTGACCCGGAGTACTGATTCAGCAAGCGTTTGCGAAAGCTTATTCTTTTCCTGGCAACCCGTCACGAGTGACAGAAACGCAAGTAAAAGTAGCCGGAGCATGTGAAGGAATCTGTTCATCGGTGGTTGCTTTGCGTCCTTAGATACTGAGACCCTTAGAGATTCCGGGGTGAGGGGATGCTGTAGGTTTGCATGATGCGGGGATTCGCCTTCAGTACCGCTTCACGGCTCAGGACGATCGGCACCCCGACGCCATCCAGGATCACGACATCGTAACGGGTCGGTTGATCGAATGCCGCGCTGACATCGGCAAGTGAGCGGATTTTCCTTCCATTGATCGAGTTCACGATCCCGGGACGAAGACCGTCACATTCCTTGTGGATGGGGTCGGCCAGCACCCTGGTCAGAACGATGATCTCAGGCCGTTCAAGGTAGAGATGTTTTTCCACGAAGTTCTCGAAGTCCCGCTTGATTCTCAGATCGGCCATGCTGTTTGCATTTAGCAAGTTTCTGTCCAGGGGTTGGAAAAGTAGTCCTCCGTGGAGCAGATAGCGGGGCTTCTCATCATAGGCATTTCCCTGCATCCGGAAGGGCCAGGTGCCCGCCATCGGGAATTCCACTGCCGTGGTGGCGCCTTGACGCAGAACATTGAAGCGAACCTTCTCACCCTCGAATTTCTGTTCCACTACCTCGGTCATGTCGACCGACTGCCCGTCGAGTTCGACCCGTCCGTTACTTGCTATGGGATGATTGTCGATTGAGAGAAGTACATCCCCTTTCTGAAGGAACCCATGCGAGGAGCCAACCTCCTGCACATCGGTGACTAGCACTCCGAGATCATCATTCGGCAAGCCCAGGGCCTTGCGGGAGGGTGCACTGAGAAGTGGCCTGAAGGCGATCGAGAGATCAGTGTAGCCTGTGTAGGATCCCTTGGAGAGATCCTTGAGGAATCGGGAGATCACCGGGATAGGGATCATGAAGCCGACATTCTGGGCAACTTCCCCCGAATATCCCTGGAAGGCGACCCCTACCACCTTCCCATCCTGCAGGACGGGTCCACCGCTATTGCCCGGATTGATCGCGGCATCGATCTGGATCACCAGGTGGGAATCGACTCCGGAGTGCGTGTACAGGTCGAAATCGATCTTTGAGACCACGCCTCTGGTCACACTCAGGCGTTCCCCTCCGAGCGGATATCCATAGACACTCACGCCGCTCTCGATTGCGGGTACCCCGCCGAGTTCCAGGGGTATAGTTCCATCGAAGAAGGCAGGGTCATCAACGCTCAGGAGAGCAAGATCACAATCGTGGGCGATGAATTCCACATGGGCCGTAAAGGGATGGCTCACACGTTCGCGGGTCAGCATGATGAAGCGTGCATTGCTGACCACATGGGCATTGGTCAGGATTCGTTTCTTCCCGCTGGGAGCCATGATGACGAATCCCGATCCGATGCCTCCTCCGATATGACCCGCATTCCACGGGGAGGCATAATCCGCTTCCTGATCCGTCACCTCGATCCTCACCACGCTTGCTGAGAGGTTTTGTCCGACGGCGGCACCGCGGTTTTCCGAACTGGGATCCTTGGCGCAGATCGGGAGAGCTGTCGCGAGAATCAAGCCCAGCAAGGGAAAGAAATTTCGGTGGCTCATGCGTGATGGGGAGTTTCGCCCAAGCGTCTGAGGAGTGCAACCCTTCGAGAATGACGTTGCCGCACCCTCGCGAATCCCTCATTATTTATCCAATGTCTAATCCTTGGGGTGTTCTGTTTGATTGGGACGGTGTCGTGATCGATTCCTCCTCCCAGCATGAGCGTTCTTGGGAACTTTTGGCCTCTGAACGGGGACTTATTCTGCCCGAAGGACATTTCAAGGCCGGATTTGGCAAGAAGAACGAGGTGATCATCCCAGCTCTGGGCTGGGGCAATGATCAGGCTCTTGTCCGGGAGTTGGCCGATCGCAAAGAGGAGCTCTACCGCCAGCTTGTGGCCGCCGAGGGAGTCATTGTGCTGCCGGGCGCCCGCGAATTGCTGATTGCCCTTCGGGAGGCTGGGATTCCACGTGCTGTTGGATCCTCCACTCCGAGGGGTAATCTGGATGCACTTTTTGCAGCTACCGGTCTGGATGAGTTCTTCGATCAAGTTGTCTGCGGTAGCGATGTTCTGCTTGGGAAGCCCGATCCCGAAGTTTTCCTGAAGGGAGCCGAGTTACTCGGGCTTCCTCCCCAGCGTTGCCTTGTCATCGAGGATGCCTTCGCCGGGATCGAAGCCGCGAGACGCGGAGGAATGAAGGTCGTCGGCGTTGCCACGACTAACCCGCTCTCCTCCCTGGGTGAGTGCGATCTAGCCGTCGAGACACTGCTGGAGGTTTCCCTCTCCAAGCTTGCGGCATTACTGAACTGATTTTTCGGATGAATACCGTCGATACCGTGGATTACCTGCTGATGTGCTTGTTGCCGCTTGTCCTTATCCTTCTGGGCGGGATCTGCGTGATGGCCGATGTGGTCCTGCTGAAGCGCCGTGGTGATGCCGACTCAGTGGCCTCCTATGTGGATGCAGGATCGCGACCCCGTCCAGGGTTGCGCCTCGCCTCGGTGTTTCTTTTTACCTTGGCTTCGGTACTTGCAGCGCGCGATCTCCTGATCCTTGATCATGAGGGCAGGGTGATGTTTCTCCCTGCCTGGATAGGGATTGTCACGACGGTGATTTCCTTCCTGATCCTGCTCTTCGGAATACTGCTTCCGAGAGCTATTGGGGAATCGCTTCATACTTCCCTACCGATCAGGGCCCTCTCTCGCCTGGCTCGTTGGATGACTATTTGGATCGATCCTCTGGGTGAGTTGGGTTGGACTTTTGTCGCCTCGACCCTGAAGTTGTTGAATCTCAATCCTCGTCGTACCGCCGAGCAGACCGAGGATGAGGTCCTGCAGATCATGGACGAGGGGCTGGAGAGCGGCGCCTTTGACTCTGCCGAGAAGGAGATGGTCGAGGGGGTGCTCGATCTCGACGAGCAGTCTGCGGCGGAACTCATGACCCCTCGCTCCCGGGTGACATGGCTCGATCTTGACGATAAGAACGAAGCGAACTGGCGCAGGATCGCCGGTGCCGGTCATTCCGATTACCCTGTCTTTCAGGGGACCCACGACAACGTCATGGGGATGGTCGATGTGAAATCCCTCTGGGCCAATGTCTCGATGACCGGAGGAGTGCGTCTTGCCGATGTCCTGACCCCTCCGTTGTTTGTTCCTTCGACGATGACGGCCCCGCGCCTGATCGAGGAGTTCAGGAATGTCCGCCGGCACGTGGCGCTGGTGGTGGATGAGTTCGGTGTGGTCGAGGGGATGGTGACCCTCAAGGATGTGGTCGAGGCCATCGTCGGCAGATTGCCCGAGCGCGGTGTCCGCCAGAATTATCCCGAGATCATCACGCGCGAGGATGGGAGCTGGCTGATCGATGCCCAGCTCGATTTCGAGGAGACAGCCCAGGCTATCTCCCTGGAGTTGTCTGATGAGGAGTTGGAGACCAACCGGTACCAGACGATCGGGGGGTTTGTCCTCCATCATCTTGGCCATATCCCTGAAGAGGGTGAGAAGTTTCAGCAGAACGGCTTCCACTTTGAGGTTGTCGATATGGACCGTCAGCGCATCGACAAGCTGCTTGTCAGTCGTGATCTGAAGCTTTCGTTGGACGAAGAGGCCGTTTCCCAATGATCGCCGCCGCTTTTCATCCGGAGCTTTTTCCGATGGAGCGCGTCTGGTGGCTCTACGGACTCTTTCTCCTCATGATCCTTGGAAGCCTCTTTCTGGACATGCGTCGCAGGAATGGGAATGAGCATGAGATAGGTCACAGGGATGCCCTCTTCAATCTGCTTCTTTGGGTTTCCTTGGCTCTTCTTTTCTGCGTCGGACTCTACTTCTACGGACTGCATGTCTTTCCTCAGGATCCGAGGCTGGCCGGATACGACCCCAAGGTTCTCGCCAAGCAGTGCAGTCTCGAGTTTCTCTCCGGTTGGTTGGTTGAGAAGAGCCTCTCGATCGACAATCTCTTCATCTTCCTTGTGGTCTTCGACTTCTTCGCGATCCCGCCGAAGTACCGGCACAAGATCCTCTTCTACGGCATCCTCGGAGCCATCGTCTTCCGCGCCCTCTTCATCGCCCTGGGATCGGTGCTTATGCAGATCTCCTGGGTTCCGCTCGTTTTCGGAGTCTTCCTGGCTTTCACGGGTCTCAAGGTTGCCTTCGGTCCCGAGTCCCACCCGGATCCAGCCCAGAATGTCCTCCTTCGCCTCCTGAAGAAGTTCCTGCCGATATCACCGGGTTTGCACGATGGGAAGTTCCTCATCAGGGAATCGGGCCGCCTCATGGGGACACCGCTTCTCCTGACCCTCATCTTCATCGAGTTCACCGATATCATTTTCGCTGTCGACAGTGTCCCTGCCATTTTTGCCATTACCAAGGAACCCTTCATCGTGTTCACGTCGAATATCTTCGCGATCCTAGGGCTACGGGCTCTGTTCTTTCTCCTGGCTGGCATGGCCTCCAAGTTCCATTACCTCAAGTACGGCCTGGGATTCATCCTCTGCTTTGTGGGCCTGAAGATGTTCTGGTTAGATCCTCACTTTCACGGTCATTTCCCGACAGTCTGGTCGCTCGCGGTTATTGCTGGGGCACTTTTCGTATCGGGTCTCTGTTCCTTACTTTTTCCAAGGAAGAATCCTGACTCCGACTGATCCTTACCCCAGCTATAGCACCAAACTAAAATATCAGAGAATCTTGCGTCCCTGAATGATCTGGATCAGAAGAACCACCAGGGCAATGACAAGTAGGATGTGGATGAACCCGCCCATCGTGTAGGCGCTGACGAGTCCGACTGCCCAGAGGACAAGAAAAACAATGGCGATTGTGTAGAGCATAGTGGTTGGTTGGTTAGGAGTTCTAGTTTTGGTGATTGAGGAAAGACGTGTTTAGTAAGTTGAGGAGCGCGTCGTCGTGGTCGTGACCGGCGTTCTTGTCGTGGCCGTGCTCCTAGTCTGCTGTGTCACGGTCGTCATGGTTTGGGGTGCGGGATTCGTTGTCCGCGTGGTGCTCCAGAAGCAGGATGTCAGCGACAGAGTGATGATCAAACTGGAGATTCCAATCTTGGTGGTTGTTCTCATTCTCATAAGTCCACCTTAATTCCAGAACTGTCTCCCCGCTAGATGGGGAGATGCTTAGATAAGACTAATGAATGATCTTACACATCATTTTAGATAAACTCCCTCAGCAAAAAACTCCTCACCTAAGCATAATCACTAGATCACGATGGGTAATGGGATTCCGTTTGCACTAAGAGGCAGCTGATGATCCTTTGAATAAAGATGATTTCTCATCTCCACTCGGCACTTGAGTTTGCAGCTCAGGTTCCACGCTACACCGAAATCCTCAAGGTACTCTTCAAATATGGTTTTGGGGACCTTCTCAAGTTGGTCGCACTTCAGCGGATTCTTGGAATCGAGGGGACTGAACTGCCGGAACATGACTCGGGCATACTAGCCAAACCTCCTGAGGAAAGGTTGCGACTAGCCCTTGAGGAATTGGGGCCGACATTCGTCAAATTCGGGCAGATTTTGAGTTCACGACGTGATTTGGTGAACGGGGACTATTACACCGAACTCTGCAAACTTCAGGATAAGGTTCCCACGTTCCCCGGAAAGGAGGCCAAGCGCATTTTTGCCGAGGAAATAGGCACGAGCGTGGGTAAAGCATTCGCTGAATTCGATGAGGAACCGATGGCGGGAGCATCCATTGCGCAGGTTCACCGCGCCACAACGCATGAAGGGGCGGTCGTCGCCGTGAAAATCCAGCGACCAGACATTCAGCCCCTCATTGAGAGGGACCTCTCCATCCTGCATGATTTGGCCGGACTTCTGGAGAAGCACGTGCCGGATATGGCCTCCATGAACCCGGTCGGTGTTGTGAAGGAGTTTTCTCAAACCCTCCTCAAGGAACTTGATTTTACCAATGAAGCGGACAACACGGAGCGTTTTGCCAATCTGTTCAAGGATTCGAAAGGCATCAGCGTGCCTGCGATCCTGAGGGAGTTCAGTAGCAGTAAGGTCTTAACCATGGAGTTCATAACGGGCTATCCCGTGAATGAACCCAAGGTTCTCAAAAAGCACCACATCGACCCGATCCTACTTTCAAAGAGCATTTCAAAGCTCATTTACGAACAGATCTTCGTACATGGTTTTTTTCATGGGGATCCCCATCCCGGCAACATGACCGTGCTCCATGGGGGAGTGATGGGCCTCTACGACTTCGGAATGATGGGGGAGTTTTCCATGGGCTTCCGGTCAAGCATTGCCAATCTTATTGCTGGATTGTCCGAGAAAGACAGCAGGCAGGTCATGAGTGCCTTGGTGGACATGTCGGAATCAGGAAGCCTGGTTGATCCCGAAAAAATGCTTCGCGAGGTCGAGGAGTTCAGCAACAAGAACCTCACCAAGCCTCTGTCACAAATCAACCTCTCGGGCGTCTTCAACAAACTGCTGGAACTCCTGCGAGATCAGCATCTGAGGATGAAAGGAAGCTTCTACCTTGGTATCAAGGCCCTCTCTCAAGTCGAGGCGATCGGTCGCGAGCTTAATCCCGATCTCAATTTCGTGATCATCGGAAAGCCTTATGCGGTCAAACTGCTTGAGGTTAAATACCGCCCCGCACACCTCGTTCATATTCTTCAAAAACTCTCCTCCACCTCGCTCGATATTCTGGATGATTTCCCGGGAGACATTCGCGTTCTCTGGAAGCGCTTGAGACGCGGTGAAATCAATATTCCTCTTCAGCTAAAGGTTGATTCTGAAGGTATCGAACCTCTCCGAAAGACACTCAATACGACCACCAATCGCCTTGGGAATGCAATTCTTGCTGCTGCTATCCTGATCGGCTCCACGAACCTCATCAGATCCGGTCTCCCACCCAAAGTATGGAATATCCCTATTCTTGGCCTGATCGGCCTTCTCTGGGGGATCTGGATGTGTTTCAGGCATGCCATCTCCACCCGACGCAGCGATGGCCTTTAAAAGTTAAGAGATCCAGCAACTCGGATTCCTTAAATCATCCATTGGCCTAAAATTGGGCTGAAGGTGAGCTCATGCGCGCCACAATCTTGGATACTTAGATTTTCTGGATGATTTGCTGGAGCGACTTTGCACCCTCTTCGATCGCGTTAGAGAGCTCCTTTGAGGCCTTACCGAGCAGATGATGAGCCTTCTTTTTGACGACAATACGAGAGCTCGCTGTCGTTTTTGCACTTTCTCTGATGCCCGCACGTAGCAGGGATGTGGCCTCATCCAGAAAACCAAGAGCCTGCTTTGCCACCTTGTTGTGACTAACGGCAGTTTTGGTCGTTACCTTGGAGCTGACCTTTGCTGGGAGTGCTTTTTTCTTTGGCAACGTTTTTTTAGAGACTTTACGGGTGGCGGTCTTCTTGGGTGCAGGATGATGTTTGCTTGTTGTCATGTCATGACACTAGAGGCACAAGCAGTGGATCACGAATGGTTTTCGTTAAGCATTCTGCTTAGTTCTGGTTTATTGTGCACCCGGTATGCGCGGGAAGGATCGTGGAACTTCCAAAACGAGGAGAAGTATCCGGCTGATAAATGTAATGGCAGGCTAGTTGGAGGAAATGTTTGTGATGAAGGTTAGCAATTCCTTCATCGGCATCGGTTTCGCGTAGTAATAACCTTGGGCGTACTCGCACCCCACGGACTTGAAGAGTTTCGTCTCGTCCTGCTGCTCCATCCCCTCAGCGATGATCTTGAATCCAAGGTTCTTGGCGATGGAGCAGGCAGTGGTGAGCAGCGCCACTCTTTTTGTTTTATCCATTTCCATGACGGCCACCAGTGATCTGTCGATCTTCAGGAAGTCCACTGGGAATACCGCAAGCCTTTGCAGGTTGCTGAATCCCGTTCCGAAATCATCCACGGCGATCCGGACTCTCGGAACTTCCGAAGCGGACACGAACTTCCGCTCTCAAGCACTTCCTCGACTTTCTCAATCCGAGGAGTGGAAAATAAACTGGCGGCACTCATTCCGGGATTTTCGTTAGAGGGATAAACTTTCCAAATCTGTTCTCGCGGACCTCTTCTTCTGGCTCCTTCCGATGAAAATGAAGTGTCAGAAGGGTGAAGTAATCCCGCAGCCGTAACAAATCAGCGACTTGCGAATACATAGCCGTGGGAACGGCTTGGGTAGATCCAGCAAAAGCGGGACCCGCAAGGGTGAGCCGAGCAGGAGCGAGCGAATCAAAGCTGATAGGACTGCTAAGCAGCCCCGGTGGGGGCGAGTGGCTTGGGAAAGCCCGAGTTTAAATGCGAAGCAACGGCCGGGCTAGCAATCGCGGAGACGCAGAGAAAGGAATTAGGAGGGAAAACTCAGAACTAAAGCCCGCTGGGGTAGGTCTCATCGACTTCTCCCGCTACCCACTCGAGTGAGCGTTCCAGTGGTTCCACTGCCCTAGTCTCATCGTAGTGAAGGATCGCGTCGAACTGATCCGGCAACGTCGACCTGAAGTAGTGGCTCTGGCGCTCCGTCTCAGGTCGATAGATCACCCCAATGGCACGCTCCAGGCGTGGGTTCCGTAGGATCTGCTCGATTTTAGGATCAGCATGGCAATCAAGCCAGAAATTGGGGATGCCTGTTTCGTGAAAGAATTCTTCGTAGCTGTCCGGGAGAGCCGGTCTGACACGCTTGCGCTCCGCGGGACCATCCCAGTCGGAGGAAGCCGTGACCGTTCCGTGATGCGTCGTGAATCCTATGGCGAGCGCCTCCTCTTGAAAATGGTCCCGGACAAGCTGGCCGATGTTGAACTCCCCCCGTTGCTTCATCGAGGTGGCGGAGGCATTTCCGAGATGGGAATTATGGGCCCAGACCACCACCTTCGCCCTGAGTCTGGTCTGCTTGAGATGGTGCATGAGGAGCAGCAGCGTTCGCATCATGTGTTTGTCGCGGAGATTCCACGAGGAGACATCGTGGCGGAACATTGTGCGGTAGTATTCCTCCGCGTCATGGACGAGACGAGCATTCTGATCGGTATCGAAGAAATTGTCGGCCGCACGTGTGCCGTCTCGCCCCAGGTAGGAATCCCTGCGTACCTGGAGTTCAGCAATCGCGGCAATTACCTGCTGCCTGCAGTTCTCGGACATCCCAGAGCCTGCCAGGAGTCCGTAGCGCTGAGTGTCACTGTCATAATGGTCAAAGCATGAGTAATGAGTGGCTACTCGCTTCGCTGAAGCCGGTTCGATCTCTTGGAGGGAATCAACCACAGCCTTCATCGAGGCGTTCAGGCTGTAAAGATCCAGACCGTAAAATCCTGTTGCGAATTTCCCGTCATGATGTCCCTTCCGATGGTCGTCATCGACAGATTCATTCCAGTTCCTGAGCCAACCAATAAAATCGAGGGTATCGGTATTGCGCCACATCCATTGGGGAAAGCGTTTGAATCCCCCGAGCGCATCGATTGCCTCCGGATCGCCTCCTAATCCCTGCACGAAGCGGTTCACTCTGTATGCATCAGGCCAGTCTCCCTCGATAGCGACCGCATTGAACCCGAGATCTCGGATCAGACGTTTCGTGATCTCGGCGCGAACTTTGTAGAATTCATGGGTTCCATGAGAAGCCTCCCCCAGAAGTACCACCCGCTTGTTCCGTGCGCGTTCGATCAGCGGATCGAAATCACTGGGGCCTCCGGTGAGGGGAATCACCGATTTCCGCAAGATCTCAGTCTCAGTTTTCATAGATGTCTCGTGGTTAGAGAGCGCTCATGGTCAGCCTCTAGAAGCTGGTGCACTTCCTCATCGGGGGTTTGAGAGAAATCCTCATACCAGCGTCCAACTCCGCCGAAGTCTTCCGGATTCAAAACCACGACTACGTCGTCAGCCACGCGACGCAGTGATAAGAGCACCGAACGTGGTGCGACCGGAGAAGCCACGATGATCTTCCTCACACGACGCTGTTTCAGAGAGGCGATCGCCGCCTGCATGGTCGCTCCCGTGGCGATGCCGTCATCTACCAAGATGATTGTTTTGTTGCTCGTGTCGAGTGGTCCGCGGTTTCCTCGATAGCTTCTCTCACGGCGAAATAGCTCCGCCTCCTCCTTGCGCTCGACATCCTCGACGGCTTCGGGAGAGATGGCGAGAGCGGAAACAATATCCGGGTTGATCAGGCGTATTCCGCCTGTGGCGATAGCCCCCATGGCCATCTCTTCGTGTCCTGGAACACCCAGCTTCCTCACCACGAGCACATCGATTGGGCAATGAAGCACCGATGCGATCTCATGGGCCACCGGAACTCCGCCCCGTGGAAGTGCAAGGACGAGTACATCGCTACAATCCTTGTAGCGTGCCAGTTCCAGCGCCAACAGCTGACCCGCCTCCTTTCTGTTATGGAATCTCATCATCGTTCCCCCCCTCCCGCTCTGATGGTCACGGGTTGTCTGAGGGTGAAATGCTTCAGAAACCAGTTGGCCGCCAGGACCTGAACCTGATCGAGGGTGCCCTGTTCGTCGAAGAGGTGTGTTGCCCCCGGGATGATCGAGAGAATTCTGTTGCAGGAGAGGCGTGCCAGAGCCTGTCTATTGAGATCTTCGACCTCGGGATCCCTTCCTCCCACGATCAGCAGTGTGGGGGCAGTGACGTCTGCCAAGGCACTGCCCGCCAGATCGGGTCGTCCCCCCCCCGGGAGACGACAGCTGCTATCTCATCCTGCAGTTTTGCCGCGGCCACAAGTGCGGCTGCCGCACCGGTGCTTGCACCGAAGTAACCGAGAGGTAGATCCCTCGACTCGGGTTGAGAGCGTATCCAGTGAGTTGCCAACTCGAGTCGCTTGGCAAGCAAAGGAATGTCGAAGCGAAGATGGCGAGTCACATTGTCGACCCGCTCTTCCTCAATGCTCAGGAGATCCATCAGGAAGGTCCCTATGCCCCGACTGACCAGATACCTGGCGACGGCCCTGTTGCGAGAACTAAGCCTACTGCTTCCGCTGCCGTGAGCAAAGAGGACAACCCCCCGGGCACGCGGAGGCATCATCCAGTCGGCGGTCAAGGAACTTCGATTGCCCGGGATTGAGATATGCTCTTGTCTGTTGAATTCTTCCTCGCTGTAGAGATCATGATCTTTTTCTGTCATGAGGAAACATTCCTTCGTACAGGATAGCTTTTCAATTGGTGGAAACGCTTAGCTTCTTGAGGTAGCGCGATCTGTCGCGTACTCCCTCCTGCCACTCAAGCCTGATTAGAGCAAATTAAGTTGATTCATGGCCACAAGATGCACAAAAAGCACAGATAAACCCAGATGGTGCAATGGAATCAGGGAAGCAGAGAAATCCTGTTCACCAAGGTGGCGAAGGAAATTAAGACAGAAGGATAGATAAAAACCTAGAACTCAGCCGTTACGGCTTGTGCATTTTGTGGCTACACATCTTCTAAAACCGCTCTATTTCTGCGCCTTACTTTCTTCCTTCAGTCCCTTGATGAAAAGCAACAGGTCGCCCATCGGCATCGGCTTTCCGAAGAGATATCCTTGGGCCGATTTGCAGCCCAGGGAACTCAAGTGTTCCGTCAGGTTTGGGTTATCCACGTCTTCGGCCACAATCTTGAAGCTCATGTTCCTTGCAATGGCAACGAGGGATGCCAGCAACGCCGCTTGACGTGGATGATTGGGCAACAGGCCATCCAAGTACGATCGATCGATCTTCACCGTGGTAATCGGTAGGGTGGCAAGGTTCATGAGATTGATCTGATGGGTTCCGAAGTGGTCGATGGCGATCTCGGCGCCTTCTGACCGCATTTTTTCCAGATTGTCCAGAAGGATCGGATTGTCCCTGAGGAGAGGGCCTTCCTCAATCTCGACGCTGAGGGATCCCGGAGAGATTCCGGCTTTTTTTAATATGCTCAGACAGTGGTCCGCGTGGCCCTTCACGGTAAGGATCTCGGGACTGAGATTAATTGCGATCCGGAAACCGCCGAACTTAAGGAGATCCGAGCGGCTGAGCTTGACGGAGTGGACCAGCTCGTCGAGCACCCACTTGTCGACAGTGATTTGATGGCGTGTCCTGTCGATGGCCGTGAGGAATTCCGAGGCCGGGAATACAGACCCCTGCTGGTCCCGGATCCGGAGGAGGGCCTCCGCGCCGCTTGCCTCGCCTGTCTCCAGGTCGACGATCGGCTGATACAGGAGAAAGAACCAGTTTTTCTGGACCGCCTCCCTGATCATCTCGTTCAGATGGTGCCTTAGCAGGATCGCGTGGACCATCTCCGCGTCCGCCATGTAGACGCTTTCCTTCTCACCCATCTTTACCATTTTCATAGCCTCCTCCGACAGCATGAGGGCCTCGGCCGCAGGAGTCTTGGGATCCGCAAGGACGACTCCCCCGATACTGGCGCCGATGGTGATACCCAAATCGCCGATCATGAAGGGAGTTTCAAAGGACCTTTGTAGGGTGGCGAGTTGGGTTGATCCGGGAGTGGGGGGCTCTCCGCGGAGGAGCATGGCGAACTCATCGCTGAAGATCCTTCCGACAAGACTCTCTCCCGGGAAGAGCTCCCTGATTCGTGCGGCGACTTCACACAGCAAGCGATCCCCGATTTCCTGTCCGAAGTTGTCATTGACCTCCCTGAAGTCGATGAGATCGATGTAGAGAAGGGTGGCGTCCGGAGATGTCGGAACCAGAGTCCTTAGGACCCGGTCGATCGCGGTAAGTATTGTTTGACGATTCGCGGCCCCGGTCAACGAATCCTTCCTTCTCCGTTCGCTCCGATCCAGAACCTTGTGGTGAGCCAGAGGGAGAATAACGGCCGAACTGGACGCGAGAGGACTTGCCGGAGAAGTAATCGTGGGAGCGGTGAGCGTTAGGGAACCGGTTCCTGGATGGGCCGGGAAGTTCTCATCTTCTTCCGATGCCACATTCTCCGTCATGCCTGCAATCTACCGTAAAGCCGCGGGAGTAACCATCTGTTGAGATGCTTAGATGCTTGGATGCTTTAGACGTGATTCTCTAGACGCGGAACTTCTGCTTGGGGTGGGGTGATTGTGTTCCCCTGAGTTGTTGCATGGGTTTATTGATTCCCGATGAGCGTCAGTAGATCCTTGATGGGCATCGCTTTGCCATAGAGATAGCCCTGAGCGTATTGGCAACCAAGAGCGCGGAGATGGTCTGCCTCGACCTGCTCCTCGACTCCCTCGGCGACGATCAGAAGACCGAGGTTATTCGCAATACCGACGATGGTTTCGAGTACAGCTTTCAACCTTGCGTCGCCCAACTTGATGCCGCCGATCAATTCCCTCGGGATTTTCAGCTCATTGATCGGGAGTCGGGAGAGTCTCACTAGATTGCTATAACCGATCCCGAAATCATCGACGGCGACATGGATGCCCGCTTGTTGCAGAATCGACAGATTTGCCCTGACCGTCCCGTTCGTCGGCATGAGTCCCTTCTCGAGGATCTCGAGGGTGAAGGAATTGGGTTTGGCGCCCCCCTTTGAGATCTGGGCAAGAATCTTCTCCGCATAACCCACGTTAGCCAGGATGCCGGGGGAGATGTTGAATGAAAATCGGAAATCCTTTCTCTGGAGTAGCGGTTCGATCTGACCCCTGCTGGAGTCGAGGAAGTTGGAGACGACGGCTTCATCCATCAGGGAGAGGGAGGTTGTGCGGATTAGAGAATCCATGAATTCCGCCGCAGGAAGGATGGAGCCGTCCTTCTGACGGAATCTTAGCAAAGCCTCCGCCCCGATGATCTTGCCTGTCTCGAGGCTGACGATCGGCTGGAAGAGGAGAAAGAGACTCTTGGTTTTCAAGGCCTCAATGATCTCGTTGTCGAGTAGACTCCTTCGTTTCAGCTCCTTGATGATGCGTTCATCCACCATGAAGATGCCTTCGTGTTTGCCGAGTTGGACCTGTCTCATGGCCTCCTCGCACTGGGCGAGGATATCGGCCGTGGTCTCCCCGGGGATTCTGAGGATTACCCCGCCGATCGAGGCGTCGACTGTGATGTCGAGGTTCCTGAGATGGAAAGGCCGCCCAAAGCAGCTCTCAATCTTTTTCAGAAGAGCGGGCAACTCTTGTTCCAACCCGGCACGACGCAGAAGTAGGAAGAATTTGTCACCCCCGAGATTGCCGACCAGGTCCTTCAGGCCGCAGAGTGCGTTCAGCCTCCGCGCGGTCTCCACTAGGACCTGGTCGGCCAAGTTCGCCCCGTAGGTGGCATTGAGTTGCTTGAAGCTATCCAGATCAATCGAGAAGAAAGCCGTTTCGGGAGCTTGCGGATTGATCCCGGCAATGGCTTCCTCAAGCCTCTCCAGAAGAAGTGTCCGTGAAGCCGCTCCGGTCAGTGGGTCGTGGGTGGCCAGGCGCCGGAGTTCCGCATTGAGCTGTGATTGCTGTTCCTCGGCCTGACGCCTCGCCATGCGGTTGATGGACTCCGCGATCGCCCTCTCGACAGCTCCGAGTAACCGTCCCGATATCCTATCCTTGAGCACGAAGTCGGTGGCACCTTTCTTGAAGAGCTCCACGGCCGTATCCTCACCGACCGCTCCCGTCACGACGATCGCCGGCACACCTGGGCAGATCTCCTTGGCCATGACGATGGCCTGACCACCGTCGAAATCGGGTAGCTTGTAGTCGACCAGGATGAGGTCTGGCAGGAAGCTCTTGAGTGCCAGCCGGTATTCCTCCTGGGTCTGTACCCGGTGCCAGACGAAGTCGAGCCCCCCCTTACGGAGTTCCCTGATCACCAGTTCTGCGTCGAAGTCCGAATCCTCCAGCAGGAGGATCCTAATAGTTTTGCCTGTCATGAGGTTCATAGTTTTGCGTTTTGAACGGGCAGCTTATTGAGCAGGAGCCAGTAGAGACCCAGTTGCTTGATGGCGGCTGAGAAACTCTCAAACTCCACTGGCTTCACGATGTAGCTGTTGGCGCCGAGCTTGTAAGATTTAACCAGGTCCCCCTCCTCCTGAGAGGAGGTAAGGATCACGACAGGCACGCACTTCATCCGTTCGTCACCTCGGATTCTGGCTAGGACCTGGAGGCCGTCCAGT
>Ga0304729_1000580_pt1 | contig 26744 bp, 33 predicted proteins | sample C_131016_MF_Meta_FD_190475 | JGI IMG/M metagenome (GOLD analysis project Ga0304729, IMG submission 190475) | Freshwater microbial communities from Lake Croche, Canada to study carbon cycling - C_131016_MF_MetaG (v2) (version 2) | ecosystem: Environmental > Aquatic > Freshwater > Lake | place... | reverse complement strand
GCGATCTCTACTTGGAAATTGCTTTTCATCCGCATCCGCTGTATCGGGTTGATGGTCGTGATATTTATATGGATTTACCGCTTACGCCGTGGGAAGCTGCGCTGGGCGCTAGCGTTACCGTACCCACCCCTGATGGTCCAGTAGCAATGAATATTCCCGCCAACTCAAGTGGCGGTCGCAAACTTCGACTGAAAGGTCGTGGCATTCCCGGTAAAGAAGCTGGCGATCTCTATGCCGTACTCACCATTACGTTGCCTCCTGCCAATAGCGAAGCGCATAAAGAGGCTTATAGTAATTTCGCTAAAGCATTTGACTTTAACCCACGTGCGTAGATGAAGGGGAAGATGCAATGACTCAAACTAATATCACTATTTTTCAAACTAGCGTAGTCGAAGAAGAAGTGCACATGACTATTGTGGAATTATGCCAAGCCGCAAGTACCCCCGCAGATGAAATTATGTCCTGGGTGGCGGAAGGCGTTTTAAGTCCAGCAGGGTCAAGTCCTGAAGACTGGCGCTTTAGTGGCAACTCCCTCCGCCGCGCCCGTTTAGCTGCCTCCTTAACAAAAGATCTCGAACTCAACACACCGGGAGTTGCTTTAGCACTCGATTTATTAGAAGAAATTGCTGAGTTGCGGGCGCGCATGCACAGGAGCAATCTACTTTGATAGGGCTTTCTTTTTTACCACGGGTGGCGTAGCCGTCTTGCTCGCTAAAATAGTATCGGCCCGGGCTTTCTGAATTTTCCAATCCTCATAACCACCCTCATACTCTCTCCAAAAGCCTTCACCTTCGTTCGCGATAATACTGGTCACTACATTATCTAAAAAATAGCGATCATGACTGACAAGGAAAACAGTACCTTTGTAATCTTGTAATAATTGTTCAAGCAAATCTAAGGTATCGATATCTAAATCGTTAGTAGGTTCATCTAATACCAATACATTGGCTGGCCGAGCAAATAATCGCGCTAGTAATAAACGGTTCCGCTCGCCGCCCGAAAGCGTGCTCACAGGTGAGTTCGTTCGTTCAGGCGAAAATAAGAAGTCATTTAAATAACTCTTTACATGTTTTCGATTGCCATTAATTTCTACCCACTCACTGCCGGGACTAATGTAATCTTCTAAAGAAGCATTGAGATCAAGAGCTTCACGCATTTGATCAAAATAGGCCACCTCAATCCGCGTGCCCATGGTTACTGAGCCTAAATCTGGCGCAATTTCTCCTAAAATTAACTTTAGTAACGTTGTTTTACCGGAACCATTAGGGCCAAGCAAACCTACTTTATCCCCGCGTAAAATCGTCGCAGTAAAATTACTTACAATCGGTCGATCATAGGCTTTAGAAACAAATTGCAGATCGGCGACAATCTTGCCGCTCCGTTCACCAGCCGAAACCGCTAATTTTACTTGGCCCATCGTATCACGGCGCTCTGCTCTGCTTGCGCGTAATTTTTCTAGACGTCCGATGCGGCTGATACTTCGTGTTCTGCGCGCCTCAACCCCTTTGCGAATCCATACTTCTTCTTGGGCTAATAACTTATCAGCCCTAGCATTAGCAAGCGATTCAGACGACAGCTCATCTTCTTTGAGTTTTTCATAGGCCGTGAAGTTACCAGGATAAGTACGAATGATGCCGCGATCGAGTTCAATAATTTGAGTACAAACGGCATCCAAGAAAGCCCGATCATGGGTCACCAACAAAATAGCGCCATTAAAATCGTTTAATAAACTTTCAAGCCAGCTAATGGAATCTAAATCTAAATGATTAGTAGGCTCATCTAACAGCAAAACATCGGGCATTGCTACTAAGGCTTGCGCTAAAGCAACCCGCTTTTTATTCCCGCCCGATAAGGTATCAATTTGCGCTTCAGGGTCTAAATGTAAACGATCTAAGGTTTCATGTACGCGTTGCTCCCAATTCCAACCGCTAATAGCCTCTAGCTTCGACTGCAATTCATCAAGGCGGTGGTGAGCAGCATCGTCCCATTCTCCTACACTCAATTCTTCGTATTCTTCACGTAAGGCTTTAGCGATAGCAACGCCCTCTGAAACCACGGTAAACACCGTTTCGTGGGCCTCAAAAATAGGTTCTTGAGCAACGTATGCCATACGCAGACCTTGCTGATATTGCAAGGTTCCGTCATCAAGCTTCTCTAGGCCTGCCAGGATTTTTAAGAGGGAGGACTTACCTGTGCCATTGCGGCCAATTAAGCCAACGCGCTCACCCGCTTCTAAGGAAAAAGCCGTGTTTGCTAGTAAGTCAACATGGCCAAAAGCCAGTTTTGCATCAGTCAGTACGATTAAAGCCATGGCGCATTATCGTCGGTTTACTAAATCCAGTGCTAAAGCTTCCGCAACCTTAATCCCATCGACGCCAGCTGATAAGATCCCGCCAGCGTAACCTGCGCCCTCCCCGGCGGGATATAAACCCTTAATATTGATACTTTGATAGTTTGCGCCACGCGTAATACGCAGTGGTGCTGAAGTTCGTGTTTCAACGCCAGTCAGCACAGCGTCGGCCATTGAAAACCCCTTAATTTGCTTTTCAAAAGCCGGTATTGCCTCCCGAATTGCTTCGATTGCATAAGCCGGTAAGCTCGTCGACAGATCGGTGAGATGAACACCCGGTTGATAAGACGGTAAAACGGTACCAAACGCTTTAGATGGCCTGGCAGCTAAAAAATCACCCACCAACTGGCCTGGTGCCGCATAAGTCGAACCACCCAAAACGTAAGCATTAGCCTCGATTGAACGTTGCAACTCCATGCCCGCTAAAGGATGAATGGGGCCAGAGCCTAATGCAGTCGCTGGTAAAAAATCAGCGGGCGTAATTCCAACTACGATACCGGCATTTGCATTACGCTCATTACGAGAGTATTGACTCATGCCATTCGTAACCACGCAATGGGGTTCGGATGCTGCTGCCACAACCATGCCACCAGGGCACATACAAAAACTATATACCGTACGACCATTTTTGGCGTGGTGAACTAATTTGTAATCGGCGGCACCAATTAATGAATTACCAGCATGCGGGCCTAAACGCGCGCGATCAATCAGTGATTGCGGATGCTCAATGCGAAACCCGACAGAAAAGGCTTTGGCTTCCATAAACACGCCTACTTCAAACAAGACCTTAAAAGTGTCACGTGCGCTATGACCTAAGGCCAATACAACATGATTTGCCAAGACCTCCTCCCCACCTTCTAATTGCACCGCTTGAATCGCCTGAGCTTCGATGCGAAAGCCCACAACTTTACTCACAAAACGAATTTCACCGCCTAGGCGAATAATTTCTTGGCGCATTTTTTCTACTACACCAACTAAGCGGAAGGTACCAATATGCGGTTTAGCCACATATAAAATTTCTGCAGGAGCGCCAGCCCGTACAAACTCTTCCAATACCTTCCGCCCGTAAAAATGCGGGTCTTTAATTTGGCTGTAGAGCTTCCCATCTGAAAAGGTGCCGGCCCCCCCTTCGCCAAATTGCACATTTGATTCTGGATTTAAGGTATTTTTTCGCCAGAGAGCCCAGGTATCTTTTGTACGCTCGCGCACTGACTTACCGCGCTCAAGGACAAGCGGCTTAAACCCCATTTGTGCCAAAACTAGGGCAGCAAAAATACCGCAGGGTCCAAAACCAATTACTACGGGGCGCTCGGCATTGTCTTGTAAAGCCTGCGTAACAAAGTGATAACGAGTATCGGGTGTTAAACGAATCTGCTGATCACCGGTAAAGGTTTTTAATATCGCTTGCTCATCGCTCACCGCAACATCAACGGTATAGATGAATGCCAGGCCAACATTTTTCCGCGCATCGTAACTACGCTTAAAAACGGTGAATTCTGGTTGCGCAGATTCATTCAATTTCAGGCGTTGAATAATTTTCTTGACCAAGTCTTCGGGGGAATGGTCAATAGGTAGGCGCAGTTCAGTAATTCGAATCATTAGGGGCTATTTAACCATTCTTTGGCATACTCAACAGATGAAAATCGTAATTCAATCATGGCAAGAAGCCGGAGTCCTAGCGACCAGAGTTCGCCATGCGGTCTTCGTAGAAGAACAGTATGTCCCTATTGAATTAGAGCTAGATAGCATTGATTCCCGCGCCTGGCATGCGCTTGCCTACCTCGATGGAGTCTGCGTAGGAACTGCTCGTCTATTTACAGACAACGATCACTGCCATATCGGTCGTATGGCAGTATTAGCACCTTACCGTCGACAAGGCCTGGGAAGTGCGTTATTGTCCACTCTTATGCAATACGCCCAAGCACACAATATGGGCACCATTTATCTCAACGCTCAAGTATCGGTAATACCCTTTTATGCCAAATTCCATTTTATTCCTGAAGGCACCATTTTTAATGATGCTGGTATTCCCCATCAAACGATGCGCTTAAATTAACCAGCATGGCTCTACGCGCAACGATTCATAAAGTCGAACTTCATCTTGCCGATGCCGATCGTAATTATTATGCAAGTCATTCCCTAACCATCGCTAAACACCCTTCAGAAACTGACGAACGCATGATGGCGCGTTTAATCGCATTTTCACTATATGCACAAGAAAATTTAGTCTTCAGTAAAGGGCTTAGCGATACTGATGAACCCGATATTTGGGTCAAAGATTTAACCGATGCGATTCAGTTGTGGATTGAAATTGGCCAACCGGAAGAGCGCCGTATATTGAAAGCCTGTGGTCGCTCAGATCAGGTCATTGTTATTTGTTATGGGGGTCAAGCAAGTAAAATTTGGTGGCAGGGAATTCAGCATAAAGTGACACGTGCGCAAAATCTGCAAGTCATCGCTTTACCTAAGGAAGCCATTGAAACACTTGGCAAGTGGGTTGAACGCGGCATGACCATCCATGTCAATGTACAAGATGGCGAAATGCTCATCTCGACAGATCAAGGGCAGATTAACTTAAACCCTGAACTCTGGTATCAGGGTAAAATTAAATAACCTAAGCACAGCATCTACAAGCCTAACGATCAAGCTGCTCATTCATTTTCAAATTAAGTTCGCGGGCAGTTTCAAGTAAGCCTTCATAGCCAGAGCGTAAATGGGCGGGTAAATCGACATCACCAATCATCGATCCTATCGTTTCAGTCAAGCTATATAAAATGCCTTTAGCGGCGCTAGTTGCAATGTTCTGACTCGCAATGAGGTCACTAACATGCTTAACGGCAGCATCGAGATCTTCAAATTTTGGCGTTGGGTTTGACACAGAGTTCCTTATTGATTTACTTTCACCTAGTTTATCAGTCCCAGCCGATAAAATACAATGCTGTAGTATAAAACTCCTCCAGCTTAGCTCTACTTCATGAACCTTACCCTTGCTTAAACCCCAAAATCAGTACCTTGCTAGCATCTTGATGGCCAGCGTAGGGGCCGTGCTTTTTTCAGGCAAAGCTGTCATCATTAAATATGCCTACCGCTATGACGTTTCACCAGAAGCGCTTTTAGCGCTGCGTATGCTGCTTGCATTACCGATGTTTTGGTGTGTCTACTGGTTCTTCTCTCGTAACAATAAAAAATCACCGCTTTCGAAAACAGATTATCTTAAATTAATCGGCCTTGGTTTTATTGGTTATTTTTTTTCAAGTTATCTTGATTTTCTCGGGCTGCAATATATTTCTGTAGGCCTAGAGAGAATTCTTTTATACCTCACACCGACCATTGTTATTCTCATCTCCTATTTTTTTATGCAAAAAAGAATCACTCGCTTACAGTGGTATGCGATGGTTATAGGCTATCTTGGGGTCATGCTAGTCTTTTTACAAGATGTCGGCACTAAAGGAGATAGCGCTTGGCTCGGCGCGCTTCTTGTATTTGGTAGCACCTGTATGTATGCAGCGTACTTGATTTCTGCTGGTGAGATGGTGAACCGCATTGGAAGTATGCGTCTAGTAACTTATGCCACATCCGTTTCCGCCATATTTAGCGCAATTCAAATCGGCTTCCATCAGCCTGGTGCCTTATTTACGCAACTGCCCCAAGTGTATTGGTTGAGCTTAGTGAATGCCAGTATTTGCACAGTCATTCCGATGTTTTTAATTATGCTTGCCATTCAACGGGTTGGCTCTTCAGTAACTGCACAAGCGGGTATTTTGGGGCCCCTAGCAACAGTCTTTATGGGTTGGTATTTTCTGGATGAAACAATGTCACTAATGCAGATTTTTGGCATGGCTCTTGTAGTAGTAGCCATGTGGTTACTAGTGCGCAACCGTGAAGCGATTACAAGCTAATTCCTAGCCAAGCGCTAACTCAACAACCTGTAAGTTCTGCGCAACCTGAGCAGCGATCTCAAATGAATGCAAGCGCGCCTGATGATCAAAGATTTGACCTGTCATCATCAATTCATTTGCTCCGGTACGATCAATTAGATCTTGTAGGCCAGCTTGCAGAGTACTCGGTGAACCGACGACAGTACAAGCTAGCATTTGCTCAATTACTGCCATTTCATGAGGCTCACAAAATGCGGTGATGTCATCAATTGGGGGTGGTAATTGACCGCGGGTATTGCGCCTCATGCGCACAAAATTTTGCTGCAAAGAGGTAAACAAATAATTTGCCTCCTCGTCAGTGTCTGCGGCAACGATATTAACGCCAATCATGACATGGGATTTTGCTAATTGTGCGGAAGGTTTAAAGCCTGCTTGATAAGTACGCACTGCATCTAATAAATAATCTGGCGCAAAATGAGAGGCAAATGCATAAGGCAAACCAAAGTGTGCGGCTAGTTGCGCACCATAAAGGCTAGAACCTAAAATCCATAAAGGCACTTCCAAGCCCATGCCAGGAATGGCTCGCACTGCCTGCCCCATAGAGTCAGCAGCAAAATACTGTTGCAATTCCAATACATCGTGTGGAAAGCGATCATCGCTACCCATTAAATCGCGACGCAAGGCGCGAGCAGTCAACTGATCAGTACCTGGTGCACGACCCAAGCCTAAATCAATCCGCCCCGGAAATAAAGAGGCCAAGGTACCAAACTGTTCGGCAATGATCAGTGGCGCATGGTTCGGCAGCATAATGCCGCCTGAACCGACCCGTATGGATGATGTACCACCAGCTACGTGGGCAATCACTACTGCTGTAGCTGAACTCGCATTGCCAAGCATATTGTGATGCTCAGCCAACCAAAAACGGGTATACCCCCAGCGTTCAGCGTGTTGCGCTAAGTCGCGCGAATGATGCAGCGCATCGGCGGCTGTCGCGCCCTGCGGAATGGGGGACAAATCTAAAATTGAATAAGGAAATGGCATTGGGGACTAATCTACTTTGGCACCAGATATTTTGACTACTTGCGCCATCTGCTCATAATTACGCCGTAATAATTGGTTTAATTCATCGGGCGTCATAGTACCTGCCTCTATGCCTTGTGCTTTAAAACGCTCACTTATCTCCGGCCGCTTCATGAGCTGAGTAATATCCAATGAAATTTTATTGATGACTTCTTTTGGTGTCGCTGCAGGCGCCAATAACGCAAACCAACTATCAAAAACATAGCCTTTAAGGGTATTGTTGATGGGTAATACTCCAGGCACAAAGGGCGATGGTTTTTCTGTAGTTACACCGAGAAAACGAATTCGGCTATCTTTAGCAAATGGTAAAGCAGAAATATTCGCAGCGATAACGGCTTGCGAGCGACCCGCTAAAAGTTCATTGATCGCTTCGCCAGTTCCCTTGGTCGGAATATGGGTCATATCCAAGCCAGCTAATCCAGTAAAGTAAGCCATAGCCAAGTGCGAAGCACTGCCATTGCCAGCACTCGCAAAATTAAATTGTCCGGGTTTTGATTTCACTAAAGCAATAAATTCTGCGACGGTCTTGGGTGGAAAATCTGCATTCGTCATCAATACATATCCGGTATTACCAAGATACGCTGCGCCCGTAAAGTCCTTCAACGGGTCGTAAGGCATTTTTGAAAAAAGTGAACCATTGATGTTGTGGCTTGCAGCCGCAACCACCAAGGTATAACCATCAGGAGCAGACTTCGCCACCAAGTTGGTGCCAACGGTACCGCCTGCACCGGCGCGATTTTCTACTATTACAGGTTGGCCAGAAACGCTAGCCAGTTCATTTGAAAAAGAACGCGCTAACAAATCTTGCACCCCTCCGGCAGAAAAGGGCACTACTAGCTTGACAGGGCGCGATGGCCAAACATCAGCAGCATTGGCGTGGAGACTAAAAAAAGCCAAAATCATCAGTAGAAAAGTTCGCATAGGCTCTACAGTAGCAGAAATCACCTTAATTGAGATGAAATCACAATGCCTGCGACAATTAAACCAAAGGCGGCAGCATGAAATAAATGGGGCATATCACCCAATAGCGCCGCGGCAAAAAGTGCAGTAAATAAAGGGATTAAATTCCCAAAAAATCCAGCAATATTTGGGCCTGCAATAGCCACTCCAGCACCCCAACAGCGGTACGCAATGAGAGCTGGCCCTAAACCACAAAAAATCAGTAAGGGCCAAGATAACGTCGGGCTTAAATCGATTTGTGACAGGCCTAAACTAAACTCAACGCAGGCAAATAAAAATGACCAAATTAAACCTAAGACAATTTGCGCTAATAAAAACTCAGTCCAGGGCCATTGTTTTTCAGGACTTTTGCCAGGCTTGCTGAGCATCCAGCTATAACACGCCCACAGCAAGGTAGCCGCAACCATTAACATATCGCCTGGTACAAACTTCAGGGTCAAAATGCCATCTAAATCGCCGCGCGATAAAACAACCGTAACTCCAATAATTGAAACCACTGCACCTAGCATTTGCCATAGGTGAACTCGATTTTGATAAAAAATAGAGCCTATTAATAACATCCAGATAGGCATACTCGCGCCAATTAAAGTGACATTAAGCGGTGAAGAAGTTTCAAGGGCAATATATAAAAAAGCGTTATAACAGCCCACGCCTAATAAGCTTAAGGTAACAAAACGTTTTTTATGCAGCCACAGCGCACTTTGCGGTAATAAAATTTTCCAACCAAATGGCATTAATACTGCAGCAGCGATCATCCAACGAAATAAATTGAGCAGCGCAGGTGACAAATGTCCAACAAACCAACGCCCAACAATAGCGTTACAACCCCATAAAATAGTAGCCAATATCAAATAAGCTGCGGCAGTTAAAGTTAGTTGGTGACGAGATGAAGGCATATTAAAAACCGCCCGAAGGCGGTTGTGTTAATAATCTAAAGGTAATTTTTGAACCGAATTACTTAGCCAACGCTTTAGCGGCTGAACCAATAATAACGAGCGACCAGCCTTGTAAGACTAATTCAATCGCAATTAGCATCCCCGGAACCCAAAGGCTAGAAGAAGGCCAACTACTCATAATTAAGGCAGCAAGGATGATGGATATCAAACCAGAAACTACCGCCCATACCCAACCATTCATCAGGCGGTGCTGAAAGGCTTGAAAAATACGTAATAGGCCAGAAAAGAAAAAGAAAACCGCTAACCAAAGTGTTAATCCAGCCAGGCTAGCCAAGGGGGAAAAACAAACATATAAGCCAGCAACAATGTAAAGAATCGACATTATCAACTGAATACCAACCGACTTCCAGCCATGTGATTGCATCGCGTGATAGCCCTGTAATAAACCAGCAGCAATCGCGAAACCACCCAAAACGCTAACTGAGATGAGCGAAAACACAGTTTGTCCAAAAAAACCAATAGTGCCTAAGACCAACATCATCACGCCCAAACCAATCAGTAAATTTGCATTATGTGCAACTTTACCAAGTACGGTAGCTTGCAACGTGGTGAGTTGAGGGGTTTGTGTGCTTGTCATGACTTTCCTTAATTAATCTTAATGAATAGGTATCTTACTAGGTAATATGGATCTATTTCTCTGCCACGAAATTTTTATCTAAAAATAGTTGTACACCATCAAACATTAACATACGATTTTTTTCCATAATGATCGAGTGCGTGCCTTCACTAATTTCCAATAATATGCGATAGGGTGTATTAGTTAATTGCTTAAAATATTCCTGCAGCATATAACTAGGTAAGTCAGCATCCCATTCAGCATGAACCAGCATGACTGGGACTGTAATTTTCTTAGGATCATAAAGGGGCTTACCTACCGCCCAAAATTCACGTGTATCTTGAACTGTGCCGTTAGGGGCCCGCAATTTTTTTGGATTTTGATTTTTGCCCCAAGGATCTGTTTCAAAAGTGGCATCAGCCCACTTCTCAAACCAACCTGCCGGCATTAAGGTTGCTTGCGCATACTCGGGAACTCCAGTAGATTTGCGGCTCTTAGCGTCCTCTACACTGACTACCCGATAAGCCCCTAAGGCACCGCCCTTGTCTGTTAGCGCCGCCCCGCCTTGTCGCAACCACTGGGGAGCATACAAGACGAGTTTATTTACTTTCTGATTATTTTCAGCAGTGTATTTACCCATAATAGTCGTGCCCCAAGACCATCCCAGTAAATTCATTTTATTAATCGCCCGTTTTTTTAAAATAAAATTTACGGCGCTACTAACATCACTAACAGCGACCTCAGTACGCACCAAAGGTGGATTCTGCTCTGCAGGTAAATCTAACTCGGCTGGACGGGTTGATTTGCCATATCCCCTTAAGTCAACTAACCATACATCGTAGCCACGTTCAGCGATATATTCCATCCACGAGATGCCACCTAAACTTAAATCAAAGGCAGTTTCTGACGGATAGGTAGAGCCGTGTACATATAGCAAGGTCTTATCCGGGCTAAATTGCTTCATGCCTTCTGGATGTTTATTGCGTACGTATAAAGAGATACCCGGAGTATCACTGGGCACCATATATTCAGTCATCACTAATTTAGGTGCTGCGCTGACCTGCCAGGACGAAATTAGGAGTACCGAAAAAAGAATGAGCAAACGCTGACTAATTTTATGCACTATGCCTCCCCTATTAGTATTAATTTTAATAAGTTCAGAATACCACGGGGAAATTAGGGGGCTGGAAATGGCCTCATCGAACGATAAACTTCGCGACGCGAGCGTTTACTTAAGACTAATTGCCACAATTGACCTTGACGCGAACGAAAAAAACCAGCGCATGACAGTAGATAGTAAGACCACATCCGATAAAAGCGCTCACTGTATTCACTTGCAACCTGCGGCCAAGTTTGGACAAAGTTAGCATACCAAGCAAGTAAGGTTTTATCGTAATCTTGTCCAAAGTTATGCCAGTCTTCAATTAAAAAACGGCCGTCTAACGCGCTTGTAAGTTCTGCTGAACATGGAATCTTGCCGTTAGGAAAAATATAACGATCAATCCATGGGTCAGTGCGGGTAACCTCTACATCACTACCTATGGTGTGTAATAAAAATAACCCATCATCTTTTAATAGCCGCTTGGCAGCATCAAAGTAGGCAATGTAATTTTTTTCGCCCACATGCTCAAACATCCCAACGGAAACAATCTTGTCAAAGGTGCCCTGTAAATCACGATAATCAATTAGCTCAATTGTGACGGGTAGCCCAGCGCAGCGCTCTTGCGCTAATGCCTGCTGCTCCTTAGAAACCGTAATGCCAATTACTTCTACGCCGTAATTTTTAGCTGCATAGGCAGCTAAACCACCCCAACCACAACCAATTTCTAATAATTTTTCGCCAGGATTAAGTTGTAATTTACGACAAATCATTTCTAATTTGTCATCTTGGGCTTGCGCTAAATTACTGGCCTTCTCCCAATAAGCGCAGGAATACATCATCCGTGGATCAAGCATTCGTTCAAAAATATCGTTACCAATATCATAGTGTTGCTCACCAACCTGAAACGCGCGTTCTTTAGATTGCAAATTAAATAATTTCGCGCGTAAGACTTCCCCAACCATTCGCACACGCGCAAAACCGCGTACAGTTTCATTGAGATCTTTGCTGAGCAAGCGACAAATCATTTCATCAAGCTGTGCACAATCCCAATAACCGTCCATATAAGATTCGCCCAAGCCGAGCGACCATTTAGACAAAATCGCATCGTATAGCTTAGGGTTATGGACTTGAATATCCCATGGGTTTGAGCCATTGATTGCAATCCCACAATGCGAAAATAACTCCACCAAAACGGGGGGAGGCGCACTCTGCTCGGTTAGGTATGGCTGACTAATAGAATTCATCATTAAATCAACAGATTAGACTAGGCAAGTTAATATTCTATAAACATTCTACAATCGATTTTTATATTTTTAAAGCAAAACGATGAAACAGCGTTATTCCCAAATTGCTATTTCCTTGCACTGGATTATGGCAATAGTGGTACTGACGACCTGGACCATAGCCCAAATTGCAGCTGGCATGCCCGTAAGCCCCGATCGCATTTTGGCCATTAGCTGGCATAAATGGCTTGGGTTGACTGTTTTATGGCTGGTTTTTGTACGTCTCTTTTGGCGCGCAACGCATCCAGCACCAGAATTAGCTGTTCGCCTACCCGCCTGGCAAGAAAGGATCATGCAACTCACCCACTTAGCCCTCTATTTACTAATGATTGCCATCCCCATCGTTGGCTGGCTAATGAGCTCGGCTAAAGGCTATACCGTCAACTATTTTGGGCTCTATGAATTACCTGACTTAGTTTTAAAAGACAAAGCAACTGGGATCTTGCTTAAACAAACTCATGAAATTTTAGCTAATATATTAATTAGTTTAGTTGCCCTGCATGTGCTGGCAGCCTTAAAACACCATTTCTGGGATAAAGATGGCCTACTTAAACGAATGTCGTTTTTTAAATAAGGCAGCAGGCCGGTTAAAAATGCAATTTTTACGCTTATCGTTTTTAAAATTAAGGGGAATCAACGCCTTTGCATACATTGCATTCATGCTATTTTCTGCTCACGCTCTAGCAATTGAATTTAATGCCATTGATACCGCCAAAAGTAAGATTAATTTTACGAGTAAATTAATGGGCTCCACTATTAATGGCAGCTTCGATCAGTTTGGTGGCGTAGTTAATTTTAATCCGGATAATCCGGAAAAAGCTAAAGCAGATATCTGGATTGCATTGGCTAGCTTTAATGCTGGTGGCGATGAGTTACGAGATGAAGCGCAAGGCAAAGAGTGGTTTAACAGCAAAGTTTTTCCGCGGGCGCAATTTGTCTCTGAAGCCATTAAAAAATTAAGTGCTAATAAACTCGAAATCAAGGGTAAGCTCACCATTAAAAACAAAACCCTACCTCTAACCATGGTAGCCGACTATCAAGCCCAAGGTAAGCAAATGATCTTTAACGGTAGTTTTGAATTAATGCGTCTCAGTTATGATTTGGGAGCGGCAGCCTGGGCCGATACCAAATCCGTCGCCAATGAAGTCCCAGTCAAGGTTCACTTAGTTTTAAACCCTAAATAAGCCAGTCTGCTTCCCTATCTATTTAATTAACATCGGAGAAATCAATGAAAGTAACGTTATTTAGCAAGTCTGTAGCCGCCATTGGCTTAGTATTTGGCCTCAGCATTCACGTGAGCGCCGCGCCGGAAACTTATACAACAGAAGCAAACCATACTTTTGCCGAGTTTTCTTATAACCATCTTGGTCTATCTACTCAAACCAGCCGCTTTAATACTGTCAGTGGCACGATCACGATTGATCCAGCCGCAAAAACAGGTAAAGCAGATATTACGATCGACACTAAGTCAGTCGATACAAGCTCTAGCGCTTTTAATAGTCATATTCAAGCTGAAGACTATTTATCCACCACACAGTTTCCAACTGCTACCTTTAAAGCAGATAAATTTACTTTCTCAGGTGAAAAATTAACCGGTATGCAGGGCACTCTTACCTTAAAAGGTGTTAGCAAGCCTGTATCACTTGAGGTCACTAACTTTGATTGCAGAAAACATCCTATGTTTGGGGTAGATTTTTGCGGCGCTAATGCCATTACAAAAGTAAAACGCTCAGAATTTAATATGGGCAAAAATGTACCTGCAGTGGGCGATGAGGTCACGATTCGAATTGCTATTGAGGCAAAAAAAGGTTCTTAAGGACTCAAATAAAGTCTACCAATACAATGGTAGTTAATAAAAAGCCGCTGCTCAATGCTAGCGGCTTTTTTATTAAAAGCTAATCTCTATAATGTACCGATGAATCTGATCCGCCCAATTCTTGACCACCCGCTGTGGGTGCTGCTAATCACCTTTGTAGCTCTCGCGGCAGCAGTATCGCTGGGCGCAGCCCTTCGACGCATTGAATTTAAACGCAATCCTCGAAGTACCACTGATGCCTCTATTGTGCAAAATGCCACACTCACTTTATTGGCACTCATGATTGGCTTTACCTTTTCAATGTCAATTAATCGCTATGACCAACGCAAACTTTACGAAGAGGCAGAAGCAAATGCTATAGGTACCGAATATTTACGCGCTGATCTATTACCCACTGCAGCTGCTTCCGAGGCAAAATTGCAACTCAAAAAATACTTGCAATACCGGATCGCTGAATACCAAGCCCTAAATCCCACTGAAATTCAAAAACTGAGCGTCGAAGTATTCCGCCAACAAAACCTGCTTTGGACCACAATTCTGCCTGTAGTAAAAGCGCAGCAAACGCCAATTAACGCCTTAGTCGCAACGGGCATGAATGATGTGATTAATTCTGCTAGCGATACCGAAGCTGCGTGGCTTAATCGCATTCCCCCTGCCGCTTGGACTTTACTGTTTATCATCGCTATTTTTGCAAGTATCGCAGTAGGTTTTAGCGCCACTACTTTTAGAGCTAATCGCATCCTTTTTTTATCGATCCCCTTTGTCGTCTCAGCCTCATTTTTTCTGATTGCTGATATTGATGGCCCGCGCCACGGCATTATCAAAGTTTTGCCCGTCAATTTAATCAGTCTTGATCTGCAACTCAACAAACTTTAATTATGAATCTACCTGAAATCGATTTCGCTGGTATACAAAATATTATTCTCACTGCCTTAACGGATATTGGCTTAAAAATTGTTGCAGCGATTTTATTTTGGTTTATTGGGCGCGCTTTAATTCGCTTTACAGTCAAGTTAGTACGCGCATGGATGGAAAAAAGGGTTTTAGACCCAACCGTTGAAAACTATGTTTCCGCTGCAATTTCAGTGACCCTGAATATTCTGCTGATCATTGGCATCTTAGGCAATTTTGGTCTCCAAACGACTAGCTTTGCCGCGCTATTTGCCACCCTTGGCATTACCATTGGCGCAGCCTGGGCCGGATTATTAGCAAACTTAGCGGCTGGTATTTTTCTCATTGTCCTGCGGCCATTTAAAGTGGGCGACTATGTAATTGCAGGCGGCATTAATGGCAATATTAGCTATATTGGCCTCTTCTCCACAACCATAACCACCTCGGATAACGTCGCAACAATCATCGGTAATAATAAAATTTTTGGCGACACAATTCAAAACTTTAGTAGTAATTCGTATAGGCGGTTAAATCTTAAAGTGCAGCTCACCAGCGGGGTAGACTATCAAGCTGCAATTGCTTTGCTACGTGAAAAAGTAGCCGCTATACCGGGTGTGCTCCCTAACCCAGCTGTAGTGATCGATATTGGAGATCTGAATTTAGTAGGTCCAGTCTTAGTCGTACGTCCTTGCTGCAGCGCATTGGATTACACACCAGTCCATTTTGCAACCAATAAAGTCATTTTAGAAACATTAGAAAAAGCTGGATTTACCCCAAAAATGTCGGGGCAAAATTTCTTAATCAATCAATAAATTTAATCTAACTTTGCGCCGGCCAGCTTAACAACTTTAGCCCAGCGAGGGGTTTCAAGCGTCAAAAATTTAGTGAATTGATCGGCGCTCATAAAAGCTGGCTCAGCGCCCTGAGCAATCATGCGCTCCTGAATCGCTGAAGTTTCAAGAGTCTGCTTGAATGCATTACTCAGCTTTTGAATAATTTCAGGCGGCGTATTACGTGGCGCAAGTATTCCATAAAATCCAACTACCTCTAAATTAGCAACGCCTGTTTCAATAACAGTTGGTACATCGGGCAACGCAATGCTTCTCGTTTTACTAGTTACTGCTAACACTTTAATTTTGCCTTGCTTGGCGTAATTAGCCACTTGTGGAATTGATTCAGCCATAAATTGCACATGTCCAGCCATCAAATCAGTAAAGGCTGGAGCACTTCCTTTGAAAGGAATATGGACAATGTCAATGCCAGTTTCATGTTTAAGCATTTCAGGAACCAAATGAGAAATGCCACCATTTCCCGCAGAGCCATAATTGAGCTTGCCAGGATTGGCCTTAGCGTAAGCGATAAATTCCTTGAGGGTTTTGACAGGCACTTCGTTATTGACAATTAAGCCAAGGGCTTGTTGGGCTGTACGAGCCACGGGTTGAAAATCCGTCAGCAAAATGTAGGGAGGCGGTGTGTAAATAGCTGGGTTAATGACCATCGTGCCTGTGTTCGCGAGCAATAATGTGTAGCCATCTGCAGGCGCTTGGGCGACAAAAAGTGCGCCTACTGTGCCCCCGGCCCCCGCTTTGTAATCAACTAGCACAGGCTGCCCTAAGATACCCTGCAACTTGTCAGTTAAAAGCCGGATATGGGCATCCAACGGCCCACCAGCTGGAAAACCAATCACAATTTTGATTGGTTTGTCAGGAAAAGCTGCTTGAACATTGCATGCAAGCCCTAAGCCAAAACTAGCTAACAAAGCACACACCAATGATCGCAAGGAAGGGGATCGCTTCATAGCCACTATCTTAACTAAAAATTACGCTTGGATGGTTAAAATGAGTCATGATTAATAAAATAGATGAAGCAGACCTAGGGCCCAGCAAATCCGAGCTCAAACGCCAAATGATCCAACGTCAAAAATTGGCTGAGGTACTATCCGAGCTCAGTAGCGATGCGCTAAATAGCATTCCCATCGAAGATAGCTTGCGCGCTGAAATTGCTGAAACTAAAAAGATCAAGACCTTTGGGGCGATCAAAAGACATAAACAGCATTTGGGCAAGTTGATGCGCTTTTTAGATGAGGCTGATATTGCTGCCATTCAGTTACGCCTAGACGCAATTCAAGGGCTCAGTCGCGCAGAAACCGCAAAAATGCATCGCTTCGAAGCAATGCGCGATAAACTCATCGCTGATGACGGCGCACTAACGAAGCTAATAGAACTCTACCCGACTTTAGAAATTCAAAAGATGCGAAACCTTATCCGTAGCGCCCGCAAAGAGAAGGAGCTCAATAAACCCCCAAAATCGTATCGAGAAATTTTTCGCTTACTAAAAGAGTCAAGCGAAAACTAGCCTAAAAAGGCTAAGCAAAAATCTTACTGCTGTTCAATTCCCGCATCTTTAATTGCCTTAGCCCACTTGATTGTTTCAAGGGCATTGCGCTTAGCTAAAGCACCTGGTGGACCTGGTTCGGCTTCGAAGCCTAAGGAAGCAAAGCGCTCTTGAATATCCTTGTTACGAGCGGCTTGATTCAAGGCTTCATTGAGTTTTTGAATAATCGCGGGCGGTGTTTTGGCTGGGGCATAAGCGGCAAAATAAGCAATAAATTCATAGCCTTTAATACCTAAAGCTTCATTTACTGTGGGCAACTCAGGAATCGCTTTAGAGCGCTTTAAGGAAGTAACCGCCAGACCGCGTATTTTTCCAGCTTGCACTTGAGGCAATGTCACAGCAAAGTCGGCAGTAAACATCATCACTTGACCGCCAATTAAATCGGTCATCGCATTAGGACCGCTTTTATAGGGCACATTGATCATCTTCACACCTGTCATCGAGGCTAAAACAGAGCTTGAAACTAACTGAGAAGTGCTGGCGCTAGCAAAAGTGACTTTGCCAGGAGAATCTTTTGCTATCTGAATAAACTCTTTCAACGTTTTGGCAGGAATTTCATTATTAATCGTCACAATGAGAGGTACTTCGCCCATGAAACCAATAGCTTCAAACGCAGTATCTTGATCATAGGGTAATTTTTTCATTAAGCTTTTTAATGCTGCATTCGTACTATTAGTGCCAATCAACATCGTATAGCCATCGGGCTCAGCCTTAGCTACAGCATCGGCGCCCAACATCCCATTTGCTCCGGGTTTGTTTTCAACCACAATGGGTTGCCCTAAAATCTCTGACATCTTGGCAGCAAATGCACGGCCAATTTGATCGGTAGCGCTGCCAGCGGCAAATGGCACAATCGCTTTAATGGGTTTATTCGGAAAATTCTGCGCCGTAGATTGTGCATAGGCAAATTGGGTTGCGATTGAGAGCCCCAGGACAAAACTAGCACGAGTTAAATAGGTAGCTAAGCGAATAAATAAATTAACTTTAGTCTCCAACATTTTTATTCCTTCTTTTTTGAATTGATTATTATTTCGAGTCAATTTGCATTGCTAGTAAATGAAATGATAGCCCTTTTCCGTGCATATCTAAATTCAGCGCATCATTTACACCGCCATCTAAAATTCCATCGAGCACAAAATTAATAGCGCCAAGCTTGGGCAGCAAATAGCGGACTACCTTAGTCGGGTGGCGAGAGGCGAAATGAGCGGTCACCCGCTCCACAGTCACCTGCTCTACAAGCCAATCATAATCTGCTAATTGATAGGCAATAACACTGATATTTGAACAATTGCCTTTGTCGCCAGTGCGCGCATGCGCAACATCATATAAGGTAATAGAGCTCATCAGAGGTTTGGCAAAAAATAAAATGTAGCAGGGACTTGCTGACGATTAATTAAGCAAGATTGAGTTGAAAGTCTTTGTCTTTTAGCAACGCGAACGCCACCGCCACCTGCAGGGCCACCAGTCCACAGTGCCGTTACTTCACGTAGTAGTAAATCAATTATTTTTAAATCGACGTGTTGTCCCGCTACTCGTAGACGCACATCTTGAACCTCACTGCGTGCAGAATTATTCATCGTACTCCTCAGAAGGGCATTATCATCATCGCCAAAAATACTACTAATGCCAATCAAATCAAAGCGTAATTTCATTTTAGTACCAAGGCGCTTTTGGAGCATTTCCATGGCAAGTCTTGCTCTAGCTTCAGCATTAGGGCCTGCATATGAAATCTCCCCCTCACCGAACCAACCACCATCAAAAAAAACATTGGTTTTTAAAGTGTTGGTCCGTGGGTGACCGATTACACCAGATAAGCGAACTCGATTTGGCGCAATCTCATTTACCGTTGCATCAGTGATATCTGCCACTACGTCCGGCGTAATATAGGCTGCAGGATCATGTAACTCATAAAGTAGTTGCTCTTTTACAGTAAGCGCATTGACTACACCGCCAGTATTGTTTGCTTTAGTAATAATGCAGCTACCATCAAAATCAATCTCTGCAATTGGAAAACCAATATTATGAATTTCTGGCACATCCTTCATGCCAGGGTCTGCAAAATAGCCACCAGTAACTTGTGCTCCACATTCGAGTAAGTGCCCAGCCATCGTTGCGCCGGCAAGCGCATTCCAGTTGTCATCGGCCCAAGCAAAATGCGCCATTGCCGGGCCAAGCGTCAGAGAGGGGTCGGCTACCCGTCCCGTTACAACAATTTGGGCGCCGGCTAAAATTGCATCAGCAATTTCACGGGCACCTTGGTACGCATTCGCGCAAACAAAATTTGCTTCATCAAACTGCTCGCCTAAATGCTGACGCAATAAAAGATGTACTGTTTCAGGAGGTAAGCTATCACCAGAGACAATTGCAATCCGTGGGCTCGGTAAGCCAAGACGCTGTGCCAATGCTTGGATTACTTTTCCAGCTCCCTCTGGGTTTGCTGCCCCAAAATTACCGACAATCGTAATCTGGTGTTTTAGGCAAGCGGCCAATATAGGCTCTAGCTCCAACTCCAACAAAGGCTCATAGCCCAATTGTGGATTTGCGCGTTTAGCCAATTGATGGCTAGCCAAGGTTCTTTCTGCCAAATTCTCAAAAATAATGGCCGCAGGACCACCCCGCTCGATTAAGGTTTGTACGACCGGAGCTGCAGCATCAGTGCGATCTCCGGAAAAACCAGCGCCACAGCCGACAGAAAAAGTCGGCATTACAAGTCGTTGCGCTTTTTCAGCCATGCATCTCGATAAATATTCGTCATGCCGATCATGATGGAAGTAGTCCAAGCAACAGAAAATAAGCCTGAAAAGGCAATGAAAAGAGGCAATACTTTCCATTCAAAAGGCATGATATTGCTAATAAAACCAATTGTGGTGTAGGTACTTCCAGCAAATAAAATAGCCTCAATTGGGTTCAATACTAAGCCGAGTAACATTAACATTACAGCCCATAGAATCACTTCAATAATATGAATTAGTGCGATAAATGCAAAAGATAGATAGAAATGAAATAAAACTAAATTAAATTTTTCACTGACAAAATCTAATCTGGTCATTTTATTAAAGCGCATCAAAATAAAATTAATCGTCACGCCATGAAATAACAAGACAAAAACAAGGCCTGCCAAACCAAAAGCAGATTGAATCGCCAAATCAGCAAAGGAAAAATGCTCTAAATCAAGGTGAATTGAAGTCATGTATAAATTATCTCAAATACGTTATTAAGTTAAACAAGCGACATAAAATCGCTTAATTTCAGGATCACATTGCACATCCCGAACCTGAATCGGTTTTTGCAAACGAATACCCTCGATTGAGCGACAACGACTTAAAGCAACATAAACTTGGCCTGAAGCAAAAGTTCCCGAAGAAAGATCGACCCTCACCTTATCTAAGGTTTTGCCCTGACTCTTATGAATAGTGACCGCCCAAGCTAGCATTAATGGAATTTGGGTATATGTGCCAACCACATTAGGCTTGATTTTGCCTGACATCATCTCGATTGCGTATTGGTATGACTCCCAATCGAATGGCTTAACTTCTACCGTATTTGTATATGGCCCGCTTTGCACCTCTACTTTGACCGAATTGCTCAATAATTCCTTCACCACCCCAATACTGCCATTAACCCATTTCTTAGGAAATTCCTTATCATTCGCGGTAAACATGACTTTAGCGCCAACCTTTAAGGATAATTGTAAAGGTGAAGGTAAATTCCGTTCATCAATATTAAACTTTCCATCTAGCTTGCCTAAATATTTTTTAGAATCGGCAGCAATAGCCAAAAGTTCACTGCTGTTAATCTGATCCGCCCGTGCATTGGTAGTGGTTAGTGTAATACTGAGTGGATCAAGATCTTGCATCGTGCTTGCATCAGATCGAAAGCATTGGGCATTGAGTCGCTCTAAAGTGACATCAATATCCTCATTCAACCGAATCCGATTCAGCATCTCAGTAAACTCACCATCTTTTTGGCGAAATATTTTTTGTAACTCAATCATGGTTACTGCTTTTCGATGTAAAGCCATAGCGCAGAAAAAGTAAGCCCCTTCATAGCCACGCTCACGCAAGATTTCCATGTCTTCACTTCTCACTACCGGTGGCAATTGAAATAAATCTCCGACAAACATAATCTGTATGCCACCAAAGGGCTCTCCCCGCTTTGGTCCGTTAGCGCGCAAAAATAAATCTATCGCATCAATCATGTCGGCCCGCACCATGGATATTTCATCAATGATCAATAATCGCATCCCCTCATACAAGCGTTTATCACGGATGACCTTGATATCTTCCTCAGGAAATATGAGTCGAGGGGGAAAGCGAAAAAAGGAGTGAATGGTCACGCCCCGAACTTGCAGGGCCGCAACCCCAGTCGGCGCTAAGACCACGACATTACCGGCGATATTTTCACGTAAATAACCTATTAGCGTTGTCTTACCAGTACCCGCTTTACCGCTCACAAAAATATAGGGGTCGCCACGATCAATAGCCTCAATCACTGCCTCATATTCAGGGGTAATTTCAATTTCTGTATTTGCGGCATTTGTCATAGGTACAACAATACCACCCTAAAATAAGCACTTCAGATAAGATAAAGGGATTACTTTAATAAGGTTTATTCCGGCATGAATGAAAAGTCAAATTCAGAGAAATTCTCCGAAAATACTGCGCTTACCCCAAAAGCGCCCGTCTTATTTAGCCGTTGGCTACCCCCGGGGCTTGGTAGAAAACTAATACTCGTATTTTTTATTGGTATGGGGTGCTATGGTATTTCAGAGGGGCGCTACTTATGGGCCCTTTATTGGTTAGTTGCGATGACCTTTTCTCCGCGCATGGTGGGTTATTTTGTCCGCAGCTTTGGGGGCTTAATGAAAAAAATTAACCAGGCTATAGATCGATCATAAAATAGTGTAATAGATGAAAATGAATGGGTCTTAGTGCTTGTATTATGATTAACCCAACCAGCTCAACCCCCCTTGTTAATAGGTTTGAAATGAAAAAGATGATTGTTTTATTATTTGTCGCCGCCGCTTTGTCTGGCTGTCAGGTAGCCCCCTATTCAGATTCCTCCCCTGGAATGCAAAATACGATTCGCGACGAAATTAATCAGGGTGGTTGTATGGGCATGCCGTGTAATTATGGCAATCAATAAGCGTGCTTAAAAAGCCCTAACAAGAAAAAATGGCCCCTAATTGAGGGCCATTTTAAAATCAGCTACTACGAGTTGTTCAGTATTTATCCTGCAAATTTATCTTGGATTGCAAAAGATAAATAACTTAAAAATAGCGCGATTCCTAAAGAAGCTAAAAATACCGCAACTTTTGACTGGCCAGCAGGAAAAATTAAATAGAAAGCAGTAGTAATACTAATAATCATTCCAGCAATGCCGGCTACTTTTAATATCTTATCCATCGGACTTTGAGATTCAGTGAAAAGCATTTCAGTATCCTTCCGTTGAGCTAAAAATTTATCATAAAGCAAGTGAAATAATTCGCACCCTAAGCCACTTGCAATACCGTTACATTACAGCGCAGCCAAGCTAGAGTCAAGATCAGCTGCAACAAATTATAAAAAATTACTTTGTTGCTATAAACCCAATAAAAATAAGGACTTATGGTTTGACTGAATCCTTCATTGACTCAGTTGGAAAGATAAAAGCCCCGATTACCACTAAAAAGCAAAAGGCTGCAAAAGCCTGCAACATTAAGGTAAAACCGCCATTGGCGTATAGCAAGGCAACCAAACCGACCGAAGCGCCTGCGGCAGTAAAACCGAGAAAATACCGAACTGCAAAAGCGCGCGCGCGCCATTCATCAGAAGTGTATTTACCCACCATCGTGTCGTTCACTGTTACCTGACCAAAAATACTAATCACAATACCGATTGATATTAAGATCAGCAAAAATCCGGATGTTTCTGCGGCAATATAAAGCATGGCCACTAAAAATATTGCCAATGGAATAAAAATCTTTTTCAGTGGATATTTATCCAGCAAATTACCTATAGTGTATTGAGCTAAAGCACCAAATACATAAACTGCCGAAGCAATTAGGCCTAAAAGTGCGGTATTTTGGGTAATTTCGGCTAGTCTCTCTTGAAATAATTTTGGTAACGCTACGGTAATAGCATTAAAGGTGGTTGAACTAGCAATAATTGTTAAAACCAATGACACTACAACTAATGCCATTACGTTTTTAGAGACTCTTGCACTACCCATTCCCAATGACTTTTTAGTGATCTTTTCATGATGAATTGTTTTCATAAAAATAATACCAATGCCGATGGTAATTACGCCAGGCAAAACAAAGGCCCAGCGCCAGCCTAAATATTCACAAATTAAGCCCGTAATTACCGCCGAAGAGGCCACTCCCAAATTACCATACACACCATTAATACCAAGCTCTCTACCTAATTTTTCAGAATAAGAGGTCAGCATTGCCATGCCAACCGGGTGGTAAATGGAGGCAATAATGCCAACTGCAAAAAGGGCAATTCCCAATTGGAGCGGGGTTTGAATTAAGGCGGTCCCTAGTAAAGCTAAGCCCATCCCAATAAAAAAAATGACCAACATATTTCTTCGGCTCCAGCGGTCTCCAAGCCAGCCACTAATAAGGGAGCCAGCGCCAAAAGCAATAAAACCGGGAGTGGCATAGGGCAGGAGCTGCGCATAGGTCATATTAAAAACTGGCGCCATCACAATGACTGCTGCAGCAAATACCAGCATGGCATAGTGATCAATGAAATGCGCAAGATTGATGAAACCGATGACTTTTTTGGGTGAATTCAACGTTAACCCCTATAAAACAGATCTTTATTCTAATTAAGATATAAATTCTATTCCTTATTCCAAAATCGCTGCTAAAAGCGATATTCCTATAGGGAAAGGCCATAAATTGGTACGTGGATCAGGGTATGCCTATCTGTGCAGCTATATCTTTAGTGGCTCAATGGGTGCATGATGGGCTTTACGCTTATTCCTCGCCCTAGGAGTCATGTCTACCAATTCACTCGTGATTGAACGTTTTGCGCAGGCCCTTAGGTCTGGCTTAATTAATAAGTTTGGTTGCGTGCCTGCCGCCAGTAAGCTCGCGATTGAATTTAATTTACGTAATATTGATACCAATCCCATCTCTCGCGAAGCTGCGCGTAAATGGATTAACGGTCAATCAATGCCGGAAGCAGGCAGACTAAAAATATTAATTAAATGGCTCAATTTAAATCCGACCTATATTTACTCAATCAATGACCTAGTCGATGAAAGGCATTTTAATCAAGTAGCCAGCCCAATTGATGCGGCCCACTTAGCAGCCCATACCCTACGTAATACAGAAAATTTAGCGCAAGCAGCAATGAATTTTGCCTCTAGTTTGACAGTAATTTTGGATCATTCTGGTTGCATTTCAATGGTGAATAATGCTTGGCGCGATGCAGCCATGCTTCACCCCACCCTAAAGCACGGGAGGTTAGCATGCGAAGGCGTTAACTATCTACAACTTTGTGATCGAGTTAGAGGACCAGAAGCAAAGAACGCTGCAAAAATGGCTGAGTCTATTCGTGAGGTAATGCGCGATAACGCCAAAATATGTCATTTGAAATACACATGTCACTCAAAAAATGAGCGGCGCTGGTTTTTAGCAAAATTATCTGCTTTTTCTGATCTTCATGATGTCTGCTTCATCATTACTCATGAACCCATTACTGAGTCGGTATTTAATCAATAGACCGCTCCAGCGTAACTAAATCTTAAATGCCTGTCGACCAATTAACTTCCACTCACCACCTTCAATTCGAAATACATAGATAATTTCTAATTCAACATGCCCCGGCTTGCCCCCAGGCGCAATATCAGCCGATACGTGGTTGCGCACAATGGCCGTATCGCCCATCATCACAATCTTCTGATTGGTGACGTCAATTTTTGTAAATACGGATTGACGACTAACCAGAGCGTCCACAAATTCTGCCTTATTCTGAACTCGGCCATCTGAGTGTCCGTAACTTACTTGAGCGCCCGAAATTGCATTGAGTTTTTGGGCATCGCCCGAAAGAATAGCGGCATTCAGCCTTTCCATCGCCTTTGCCACGTCTGCTTCAGAGTTCGATTGAGCAAAAGCACCTGAACTTGTTAATACAAAAAACATCAATAACTGAAAAAAATGCTTCATCATGGTCTCCTTAATAATCTCGTTGTTATATTTTTGATCAATTTTTTATATCTTACGCCAACGCTCCATTGCCTCATCGTCAGTACTGCGCGCATCAACCCAATGCTCACCAGTTGGGGTAGCCTCTTTCTTCCAAAAAGGGGCAGCTGTTTTTAAATAATCCATGATGAATTCACAGGCAGCAAAGGCTTCACCACGATGCTGCCCTGTCACTGCCACTAACACAATCTGCTCGCCAGGAAGCATTTTTCCAATGCGGTGAATTACTAAAGCCTCATGAATACTCCAACGTGACTTAGCCTCAACAATAATGTCCGCTAAGGACTTTTCGGTCATGCCAGCATAGTGCTCTAACTCCATGCTGTTAACTTGACTACCCTCATTCATATCGCGCACAGTGCCAACAAAAGAAACAATTGCGCCAACCTCTAAATCACCCGAGCGCAGTGCAGCAATTTCAGTACTTAGATCAAAATCAGCCGTTTGAATTCGAACTGTCATATTAACCGCCGGTTACAGGGGGGAAAAAGGCGACTTCATCGCCGTCGCTTAAAGCGATATTTTCTGCGGCAATATGTTGATTCACTGCGCAACGTAATGCCCGTTCAGAGTGCAGTAGTTGAGCCCAAACTTCGCCGCGTTGCATCAGCCAAGCACGCAGATCTGCAGTAGTAACTACTGCAGCCGGCACATTTACTAATTCCTCACTTAAACCAAGGCCCTCACGTAGGGAGGCGAAAAAGCGTAACTGTAGTTTCATCGTGCCATCCTAGCTCAGCAATCCACTAAATGGGATGTAAGCTACCATAGCACCGCGCTGAATAGGCTGATTTGGCGGACAGTCGACTAGACCATCGCCCCATGATGCGCTTGTTAACACACCCGAACTCTGATTTGCAAACAAATCTAAACCCCCTGCCAGATTGACTTTGACCCGTAAAAATTCATTGCGACGATCAGCACTTAGCCAATCAAAATCAGCGCGCATAAAATACTTTGGTGGCGTGATATCGGTGCGGCCCTGTAATCGTAAAATAAATGGTCGTACAAATAATAAAAATGTCACGAAGCTCGATACGGGATTACCGGGTAGCCCCATAAACCAAGTTTCGCCACTAGCAGCTTCAGCCCCCTTACGGACTGCGCCAAAGGCCAACGGTTTTCCCGGCTTAATCGCTATTTGCCAAAGATCTAATCGCCCTTCAGCATTAACGGCTGGCTTAATATGATCTTCTTCGCCAACCGATACCCCACCCGAAGTAATGATGAGGTCATGATTCGTACTGGCTGACCGTAAAGCTGCCCGTGTCGCATCCAAGC